>BNJS01002206.1_pt1 | contig 22222 bp, 36 predicted proteins | sample 8540461 | NCBI WGS metagenome assembly BNJS01 (sample SAMD00202454, study PRJDB9452) | human saliva metagenome | isolation source: human saliva | place: Japan | reverse complement strand
GCTGCAAAAGTAGAACAAGGAAATTCTCTTTCAGTAGTTAAGGAAACACTGATAAAATGAGGTCTGCCAGATTGGCGTAGATTTTTTTCGTCCGAACGAGGTGGAAAACCGGACGCAGAGTGGTGTCTCTGTGGAGGATTTTCCGCCGAAGTGCGGGCAAAAAGATGCGTCAAGATGGTTGTACCGACTTATCAGTGCTTCCTTAAGGAAGCCGATGTTTTTATGCACACGGGGAGGCATTTTACTTTTGTAGGTGTGAGTATGAGCAAAGAATTAGCAAATATGGACAGCAATGATCATTTGGTGGAGCAAATTGCCGCTCTTATTGAGAACGCCAAGCAGCATGTTGTCACTGTGGTCAACTCTACAATGATCGTTACTTACTATGAAATTGGCCGCATGATCGTGGAGCACGAGCAAAAGGGTGAGCTGCGTGCAGAATATGGAAAGAGCGTCTTAAAAAGAACTCTCGAAAAATCTTACGAATCGCTTTGGCAGAGGTTTCTCGGTAGATAATCTCGAGAATATGCGTCGTTTTTACATTACATATAGCAAAGAGGTGATTTCGGAAACATCGTCTCGGGAATCGCTCGCACAAAAATCCGAAACAGTCGTCTCGGATTTTTGAACCGTCTCCGACCAATTTACAGACGCTATCTGCGCAATTCACTCTGAGCTGGTCACACTATTTGTTTCTCATGCGCATCACAAATGACAAAGAACGCAAATTCTATGAAAATGAGGCTACAAACGAGCGATGGAGTCTGCGCGAGTTGAAGCGACAGTTCAACTCTGCTCTCTATGAGCGGTTGGCACTTTCTCGTGATAAGAAAGCTGTCGCCGAGATATCCAAACAGGGCATGATTGTGGAACGTCCCGAGGACATCGTGAAAGATCCGTACATCCTGGAGTTCTTGGGAATCCCCGAAGAGAGCCGCTATTCGGAGTCGGATTTGGAACAACGCATCATTGATGAATTACAGCATTTTCTCTTGGAACTTGGGAAAGGGCTATACCTTCGTAGGTCGGCAGGAACGACTGACCTTTGATGAACAGCACTTTTTATGTGGATCTGGTATTTTTCAATCGCCTGCTCCAATGTTTTGTCCTCATCGATCTCAAGATTGGCAGCGTTACACATCAAGACTTAGGGCAAATGCAGATGTATGTGAACCACTATGATCGCAAGGTGAAACTGGCGACCGAGAATCCCACCGTTGGTATTCTGCTCTGCAAGGAGAAGAACAATGCTGTGGTGGAGATGACCTTGCCGGAGGACAATACGCAGATTTTTGCTAGCAAGTATGAGCTTGTTCTGCCGGACAAGGCTGCTCTTATGCGGCTCTTGGAAAAATAACTCAATGATGAGGAATGATATCCTTGTAATAAGGGAATGAATGATTGATACGTCCGCCATGCGCCCCATCTCTGCCCGCATCCCATCGAGCCCGAGAATACGCATAGCCTTCTGCCTCGACTGCGTACGCAGCAGGCGTCACAGCATTGCAGAACGACGACGAAGGTCGAGAGTCTCCTAGACGCATATAGAGAAAACAGCCCTGCAAGACAAGATAATCTTGCCTTGCAGGGCTGTTTCACATCCTCAGCGACGCCAGGGCGTACGCTGGTCGTAGTCCCGCTTGATCTGCTTTACCGCGCGGTCGTGACGCCGCTGTTCTTCCTTCATCGCACGATCATACTTCTCCTGATCGCCGTCCCGACGGAACTCGAAAGCGGATCTTGCGCACGTTCTGCCTGCTGGACACGAGCCTCTTCCTTCATACGGAAACTGTACTCATTCGTCGCCCCGTTGATGTAATCGAGCGACTGAACTTGCGGCGCAGCCTCTGCACTCGGTACTGCTGCAATGCCGAGTCCCAGGGCAAGAGCCAGCACTCCGGCAATATACTTCTTGTTCTTCATACGTTGCTCCTTTCTTACTATGACAGTGCCTATACAGTAACATAGCCGCGTTAAGGATGCTTTAGATGCCAACAAAAATACCAAATCATGACCACCCGTCAAACGGGTGGTTTGCACGCCCCTATAAGGGGATAATACCGGCCAGCGTCTAAAGGCGCTGGCTTTCACTTTGTTCGCTTATATTGTCCTTTGACTCGTCACTGTCCTTTAAAAGGGCGGTGGTACTACCTGCTTCCCTTTAAAAGGGTCTTCGTACTCTTTCACGCTGAGTTTATCCAAGGCAATGTCATGCTTTTTCCCGCTTTTTGACATATTTACGTATCGTTGCTCATTCAACCCAACGGTACTTACGTAATACCCTTCCGACCAAAAGTGCCGATTCCCAAACTTGTATTTCAAGTTGGCGTGTTTATCAAAAATCATCAAGGCACTTTTCCCTTTGAGATATCCCATAAATTGTGATACACTGATTTTCGGTGGATACTTACCATCATGTGTACATGATCCGGCATAAGGTGACCTTCCAGTATCTCCACACCTTTATATGCACATAGCTGCCCTCAGGATATCTCGAATACTCTCCTTGTACTGCCCATATATGATTTTCCGCCGATATTTCGGGGTGAACACGATATGGTACTTGCAGAGCCACTTTGTGGGATAAACTGTTTGCTTTCAGAAGATAGCATCTTTTCCTTCTTTTTCACTGGCTTGAACATCCTTAGTATAAGCGGGAAAGATGCTTTTTGTATAACTTTATCTTCCACCCGCATAGTGGTGGGTTTTGCTCTGTTCGCTACGCTCTCTCTCAACCGGGTCGCGACCCATATAAAAAACCGCACCCGAAGGTGTGCGTCGCGATCCGTTTTACCCGCCGTAAACGGAAGAAGCGCAATATTGCGCGCGCGTTGATGGCGAGCGTCACCTGACGCTGATGCTTTGCGCAGTTGCCGGAAATGCGGCGCGGCAGGATCTTGCCACGCTCCGTCGTAAAGCGACGCAACTTTGCGGCATCCTCTATAGTCGATATGGTCTACCTTGTCCACGCAGAACGAGCAGACCTTGCGACGAGGCTTGCAGCCCCGATCTCGTTTCATCATGTTCGCTGTCCCTCCTCATTTCAGGATATTTCGATCATCTTCATGCTCAGAATGGAATGTCGTCATCGGGAATGACGTATCCCATCATATCCGGTGCAGCTCCGCTGCCCGCGCAGGTGCGGCAGAACGCGGCGCAGATGCGTCATAGTTGCCCTGCGCGCTGCCGGCATTCTTGGAATCAAGGAACTCCACATTGTCTGCCACCATCCGTCGCGGTACTTGCGCTGTCCGTCGTCGCCGTCGTAGCTCGCGCACCTGAATGCGCCCTCGACGCCGATGCGTGGCGTCCCTTGTGAGATTGTTGCCGCAGATCTCGGCGAGTTTCTCCCAGCATGTCACGGGGATGAAATCAGCCGTCTGCTGAGCCTTCCTGCGCAGTTGCACGCGAGAAGCGGCGGTCAACCGCCACCGTGAAACGGCAAAATGCTTTGCCGCTCTGTGTGTAGCGAATCTCAGGGTCGCGCGCAAGGCGACCGATCAGTATGACTCTGTTCATGGGTTTTCTCCTGAATGAATCCGTCACGCATACAGAACGTACGGATGACTCCGCACGCCCCTTTACTCCTCGATGCCGTCTGCGCGGACGATCATGCGTGCTTGAGCAGATCGTCGGTGATCTTCATCACACGGTCGCACTCAGCAACACACAGGCAGGCTCTGCATTGACGTACAGCAGAACGTAGTATCCTTCGGTCATGTCCTTGATCTCATAGGGCGAGACGCTTCCTGCCCCAGCGGTCTTCCTTCTCGATCTTACCGCCATTTGCCTGAATGAGCTTTGTGAAACTTCTCGATGATCGGCGTTTGTCGCATCTTCCTCCATCGGCTTCACAATAAATATGACTTCGTACAATCTCACGAAATCACCTCCTCTTTGGTCATGGCCGCCGTTTTACAGCGGCAGAGTTATTCTTCTGCGAGCGCGCACGAAATACGCACTCACGCGACAAGGGACAGTATACCATGTTTTTATGCACTCCGCAAGTACTCGATGCGCATTATTGTAAAGAAATCCAATCAGCAGAAAGGAGGATCGCTTCGAACGCATTATTTCAAAACAGTCCTCTTTCAAGCTCACTGATCCTTCTTCAGCACGTCTTCCAGCGTATGCCATGCCAGCACAGCACACTTTGACGCGCGCGGGCATGTTGGAGATGTTCTTGAGTGCGATTGCCTCATCGAGCTCCTCCAGGGCGGTATCGTCTGTCACCTCGCGCTTGATCATCGACGTGAAGAGTTGGGCGAGGCGCTGTGCCTCCTCCACGGTCTTGCCGCGCATGAGTCGATCATGATGTCCGTGCTCGCCTCGTGAGATCGCGCAGCCGACTCTGTAAATGCGGCATCCTGATGATGCCGCCCTCAATCTGGAGTTCGAGTGTGATCTCATCGCCGCAGCTCGGATTGTGTCGCGCTCACGCACGGTCGCCGCTGCGAGTTCGCCCTTGTTCTCGGGCGAGCGGCTGTGCTCGCCAAATGACCTCTGTATGAGATCGCCGAGCGCCGTGTTTTCAGTCGCGCATAGCTGAGCACCCCCGTACCTTTTTCAGCGCAGCGATAAACTGGTCAATGTCCTCATGCGTATTGTAGAGGTAGAAACTCGCGCGGCAGGTAGCGTTCTGTTCGAGATAGCGCATAAGCGGCTGCGCACAGTGGTGTCCCGCGCGAATCGCAACGCCGTAGCTGTCAAGAATCGTCGATACGTCATGCGGATGGACATCCTTGACGTTGAATGTGATGATGCCCGTCTTATTTCCACGGGTTGAATCGCATCCGTAGAGCTCCACAAAGGGCAGTTCACGCAGCTGAGGCAGTGCATAACTGAGCAGATCGCGCTCAATCGCCTCGATGCGGTCGAAGCCAATCTTGTCCAGATAGTCAATCGCCGCAATTAGTCCCGATGCGCCGCTGACGTTCTGCGTCCCCGCCTCGAATTTCGCCGGCAGTTCGGCAAACGTCGTCTCCTGCTCGCCGACATAGTCGATCATGTCTCCGCCAAAGAGGAACGGCGGCATCGCATCGAGTATATTGTACTTGCCATAGAGGACGCCGATGCCCATCGGGGAAAGCATCTTATGCCCCGAGAACGCAAAGAAATCCGCATCCATCGCCTGCACATCCACCTTGATATGCGGCACGCTCTGCGAGCCGTCGACAACGACAACTGCACCGACCGCATGAGCGCGGTCGGCAACGGCGCGCACATCGTTGACGAGACCGAGCACGTTGGATACCTGCAGTCACTGCGACAATCTTCGTTCGCTCTGTAATCTGCTGCGCAATATCCGCCTCGGAGAGATTGCCGTCCTCGCCCAGATAGATATATCTCAGCACAGCACCGCGCGACTTTGCCACGAACTGCCACGGGACGATATTGCTAGATGCTCCGAGATCGTAATGACGATCTCATCCCCCTCACGGACGTTCGCAAGACCATAGCTGTACGCTACGAGGTTCAGTGCCCTCTGTCGCATTCTTTGTGAATACGACCTCCTCCGGACGCGCTCGCACCGATGAACTGCTGCGTGCGCACGCGTGCCCGTTCATAGATATCTGTCGCCTTGACCGAGAGCTCATACGCGCCGCGATGCGGGTTCGCATTACAGTACGTACAGTAGTCGAGCGACCGCGCGGATGACCGTCTCCGGCTTCTGTGTCGTTGCACCATTGTCAAGATAAACAATGGGACGGCTGTTCATTTTCGTCTGCAGGATGGGAAAATCCCGCAGATACTCATTCACCTTTGCGTTCCACCCAGCAGTCTCCTCTCCAAATAGTCTCCAATCTCCGTGCGCAGTGCCTCATCCGTGATGCGCGCCAGCACGGGGCAAAGGATGCCTCGACGACGAGCTGCTGCCGCACGCTCGTCAAGTCCCCTGCTCATCAACAAAACAGCTTGTCCGCATCCATCCGCCCGATGCTGACGGCATGGTGCCCGTCTACATCCCCTCATGGGGAGAGCATCAGCGGGACACTGCGATTGCGTGCATGCGGGGAAAAGGATGGTAACTTCCTCATCTTCCTTGCCGACTGAACCGCGCGCGCCTTGGATAAAGTCCAGCGTTCCACGGAAGTTTCTTTGACGCAGTGCCGAGAAGCGCACCGCGCACCTGCATATTGGCATCCGTGTACGCCCTCCTGACGGATGATATAGTTGAGATCGATCTTGCGTGCATCATCACCGAAATAGAGCCCCCACACATCAGCACACGCCTGATCGCCCGCGAGTGTCACCTGCAGTTCGAGGCGGTATGCTGTGCGCCCGCCTCGACGAGGGTGCAGGGAAAAGCGTCCGCCCTTTTCCCACCGCCGCATGGATGCGGCTAGCGGCAGGCGCATCTGTCGGAGCCAGCTGGATATAGGGTCAGCGACAGCTCTGCGCCATCGGCAACCGTCACCTCAATCTCCTGTGCACCGCTCTCACGCAGCTCCACCACGATGCACGCTCCCCTGCCGCTGCAGAAAGCTGTATTGGTGCAGCAGGATGTGAGCCCATCGGGAACAGGCAGGTCGTTGACCCCCAGCCAACGCCATGTCGGCATAGGGATGCGGCTGAATACATTGGCTGCCGCCATCATCCCATCGCCCCTTCCAATTCAATATTGACCAGATTATTCATCTCAACCGCATACTCAAGCGGGAGTTCCTTCGCAATCGGCTCAACGAAGCCGCGCACGATCATCGCGCGCGCCTCCTCCTCGTCGATACCGCGGCTCATCAGATAGAAGATCGCCTCATCGCTGATGCGGCCGATCTTTGCCTCATGTCCGATGTCCACCGTATCGCAGGCGACATCCATCACGGGAAGCGTGTCACTCCGTGACGCGGAGTCGAGCATCAGCGACTCACAGTTGACGGAGCACTTTTGCCCTCGACAGCACGCGGTGTCACCTTTGCCACCCGCTGCGATAGATCGCGGCACCGCCCGACTTCGAGATCGAGCGCGTGCTGATATTTGCTGACGTATTGGGCGCATCGAGGATGACCGTCGCCCCCGTATCGAGTTCCTGCCCTTCGAGGCAAAGGTGATCCCCGTGAACTCACAGGTCGCATTCTCGCCCTGCAGGATACTCGTCGGATAGAGCATCGAGACGTGTGAGCCAAACGAGCCGGAGACCCACTCCACCGCACCGTTTTTCTCCACCTTCACGCGCTTCGTATTGAGATTCATCATGTTGCGCGACCAGTTCTCGATCGTCGAGTAGCGCAGACGCGCCCCCTCCTGACGAACAGCTCGACACAGCCCGCATGGAGATTCGTCACATTGTACTTTGGTGCAGAACAGCCCTCGATGAAATGCAGGCTGGCGCCCTTCTCCACGATGATGAGCGTATGTTCAAACTGCCCCTGCCCCTGCTGCATTGAGACGGAAATAGGACTGCGGCGGGAATGTCCACCTGAATCCCCTCGGGCACGTAGACGAAAGAGCCGCCCGACCAGACCGCACCGTGCAGTGCAGCAAACTTATGTGCCTTCGGCGGCACAAGCGTCATGAAGTACTGCTGAACAATATCGCCGTACTCCTGCAGTGCCGTCTCCATATCCGTGTAGACGACCCCCTGCTTCACGAGCGACTCCTGAATCGAGTGATAGACCACCTCGGAGTCGTACTGTGCTCCGACGCCCGCGAGCGAGGACTTCTCCGCCTCGGGAATCCCCAAACGGTCAAACGTATCCTTGATGTCCTCGGGAACCTCATTCCAGTCGCCGACCATCTTCGCATCGGGACGGACATAGGTCACGATCTCATCCATATTCAGCGCCGACAGATCCGGCCCCCACGCAGGCATCGGTGTTTCATGGTAGACCTTGAGCGACTTCAGGCGAAAATCAAGCATCCATGCAGGATCGTGCTTGCGCGCAGAAATATCGCGGATGATCTCCTCCGTCAGTCCCGACGCAGACTTATACGCAGAGCGATCCTCGTTCGTGATATCATAGATTGTGCGCTCGATATCGTCGATCTGGGTTTTCTTCTTTGGTACAAAAATCCCCCATTCCTGCTCACCCCACTCTATCGTGCTCTGCAAGGATATGGGCAAAGCCTTCCGCATTGATCTGTTCCACGAGTTCCGCGCCGCCCTCACGAATGATCTCGCCTTTGGCGAGCACATGGACAAAATCCACCTTCAGTTTATCGAGGATGCGTGCGTTATGCGTGATAATCAGACAGGCATTCTCAGCCGTATGGAACTTTTGCAACGCCCTCAGAGACAATCTGCACCGCATCGACATCGAGCCCAGAGTCCGTCTCATCGAGAAGCGCAAGCTTCGGCTGGAGCATGAGCAGCTGCAGAACTTCGCTGCGTTTTTTCTCGCCGCCGGAGAAGCCGACGTTCAGATAACGCTGTGCATAGCTCAAATCGATTTTCAGCTCGGCCATCATCGCACTCAGTTCCTTGCGGAAGGCGAGCAGCTTCTCCTTCTTACCTGTAATCATCTGACGCGCCGTGCGGATCATATTCTCCACCGTGATGCCGGGGATCTCTCCGGCGTCTGGAATGCGAGGAACAGCCCGCGCCGCCTACGCCTCGAACACACGCATCTCACCGATATCCTCGCCCTCGAGCACGAGACTGCCGCCCGTCATCTCATACTTTGGATGCCCCATGATGACATTCATCAGCGTCGACTTGCCCGAACCGTTCGGCCCAAGGATAACGTGCACCTCACCCTTGCGGATCGTGAGGTCAAGCCCTTCAGAATCTCCTCACCTCCACGCCTGCGTGAAGATCCTTTATCTGCGAGCAATACATCTGCCATGCTAACTCTCCTTAAAATAATCTATGGCTTAATCCTTACAAAAATACTCAGGGATTGACATTTTTCATCATTGTATTTACTTTCATATAAAAAGTCAATAACCCTAAGACACGATCTATAAACAAAGCAAATAATTGAGATCCTTTTCAAAAAGAAGGACTGTTGCAGGAGCTATATCCTCCGTACAACAGTCCCTCTATCATATTGTTCCGATTTCCTCAGAATCGATAGGTCACCTGCACACGCGTATAGTTTCCGAGCTTGAAGTTCTCTGCCCCATACAATGTGTCACGCGCATGAAGACCCTTCGCACCGAAGGTATAGAATGTCTCGACAAGCAAATTCTCTACAGGCACATATCCTGCTCCGACCGTAAAGCTTCGAATACCGTCAAGATAGCGATCCGGCAGAGCTTCCGTTCCATTGCCGCCAAAGAAAGAACCATGCTCGAACGCCTTGTAGTCGACAAAGGCATTCCAGCTGCCTGCTGCATCCATATCCGCGCGGCCTACGTCGAGACGCAGCACACGAAACGTAGGCGTGCCGCCACACGCACGTCCCTGCGGCGTAAATGCCGAAGTCCCCGCTGTATGCGCCCATCGTAGCTCCGTTCATATAGCGGCCAAAAGCGCTGCGGTTCTGCCCATAGTCAACCGAAAGTGCAAGATTCTTCCCTAAGCTGCCACTTTGCACCGATTCCAATCACATTCGCCGTCGTATCAAAGACATCGACATCATTCCCCTGTCCCGTTCGCCGTCAGGAAGCGATGCGAATTACCGCCGACCGAGCGCAGATACCATGCAGCAATACCGACCTGAGGCGTCACCTCATGTCGTGCCTGCACGAAGATTGCTCGCTTGAGCGCAGGAATCTGATCCGTATGGAGGACAACGCCAAGCTGTGGGAAGAGGTATCCTGCACGGGCGAGCAGATGGAGCGGCAATTTGCTGTTTTCCTCGAGTCTCCAATAGTTATCCGATGCCGCAAGCGCGAGGATGCGCTGTGCAACAGGCGAGAGCGATGCACGACGGTAGCCGATTGCATTGTCTCCATTCGACATTTTCTTATAGAGCGGTTCCAGCGCAGAACTTTTTTCGTACAGGGATGAGAGTGCCTTCTCCTTGGCCTCCGACTGCGTTATCGTCTGAAAATCTGCAGGATTAAACTTCTCCAGCGGAATCCCCGCATAGTTCTTTTCCATTATATGTGGTTCCCGCTGCCAAGTGCTGCAGGGTTTCGCTCCCTTATAGACACCATAACCATAGAACTCCGAAGTGAACGTATACTGCTGTGACGACAAGAGAGCCGAACTCGAAACATACCGCCGCCATGTCTCAGGATTCTCTCCGCTCCGCGTCATGACTGTATTCCACGAAGTTTCGCCTGCGGTACGCAGATTGTTCTTATCAAAATGGATCACTGCCCCCGGGAACAGTCATAAAGAGATCGGTCATCAGATAACGCCCCTTGACATTCCCATTCCGATCCCGCGCCGTGACAATACGCCAGATGTGACTGTTTGTTTCATACTGCGCTGCCTGCTTGATCTTGTTATAGGCAGTTGGATCATCCTGGCCGATCAGATTAAAGTACGAGTCTAGGATGCTCTTTTCTTCCTCGAACGAGGAGGCTCGCCTCAATTTGTCATAGAGAGACTCAAAGCCTGCCGTCTGCACACTGGGCACACTGTAGTTCTCATCATTGACAAGATCGCGGTCATATCCGAGCCACTCCTTCTTCGTCGGCGGACGCAGAAAACACCTCGTTCACCGCACGGCTATAGGCAGAGTCCGAAATCCCCGTGCTCTTGCTGAAATCACCGAAGCCGACACGCACCTGACTGCGTTGCCCCGTCCATACGGCACGCGCACCATCATACTCCTTTCCAAACCAATAGCCCGTTACCCCCATTGGCTCGGTCAGGCGTCCGAGGCTGAGATCCCATACCTTCGCATGTCTGCGTCACATCGACATTTTCAACACGTGCCTCTTTTGAGGGCAGGCGCACCAACGTCCTGCGTCGTATCAACATCTTTTGTACCGGAGGCGCTGCCGATTAGCGTGACATTCGTATTTGTACCAACGCGCATATCCGCACCGACACGAAGACGCTGTTCAAATCCCTGATCTCCCTTCTCCAAATAGTTTTTATATGCTGAACCGATACTAGAACGTGTTGTTACGCGTGCCTCACTGGGCTTGTTCTTTCCGGTGAACGAATTGTAGCGCAAACGGTAGTCTCCAAAGATTGTAGTGCCCACTTCGCGTTTTTGTATCAAAATGGAGCGTGATAAAATTCCTGAGAATGCCCCCGTCTTCTTGTGCCTTGGCAAGAGCCTCCCGCACAAGCGACCTACGTCCTGAGATGCCATCAAATTTCAGATTGATGCCGAGCTTATATACGCGCTCCCGCATTGCCTGATCGTCGTCCCGATGATTGAACAGATTATCGATCCCCAGATACACGACGGAATCCTTGTCGATCTGCTTCTGAACAAGGAGGTTCCATATACCGAAACTCTTGCGCTCGTAGGTCTGTTGCCCGCCCTTTGCAAAATTATACCGCGTACTTCCGTCTCCGAGATCGTTATGCACATAATTCCCATTGTTTGCAATGGTATTGCTGTCAAGCATGTGCAGATAGTAGTCGCCCCAGAGAGATGCCCGCCATCCCGTTTTCTTATTTTCATAGGTCAGGCCGATATCAATCTTGTGCTGGGGCTTATTGAGAAGTTGACGCGGCATACTTGGATCACTCTTATTGATCGCATGGAGATAAGTATAGCCGAGTTTCAAGAGAAATGTTCATCCATCTTTTTGCGACAGCTCTGTCTCAATCCCGTGATCTCCGCCCTTCCGATGTTCTTAAAACTGTGAGATCATATCGGGCGGCGTGATCCACGTCTCCTTCTTCGCATCCGCTTCTGGGTGGAAGTGCATCAGCTCTCCTGTAAAAATATGTCGTCATATAGTTTCGTATCCGATTGTGGAACGCATTGATGCGGATCTGGCTCTTCCCTGTTCTGCTTCAAAGCCCAAGTCAAAAATTAAGCGATTTCTCCGGCTTCAGATTGGGATTGCCGAACCAGTAATAACCGAGCTTCCCGACGCCGATATCGTACGGCATACCGGCATACATCTCCCAGTGATAGTAGAGTTCCCCATCCCCGGCTCCGTATATCCCGTACCGATATTCGCCTTGAACCGCCGGTTGGTATTTCCTCCGAGCGAATGTGTCAGCCCCATGTTAAAAGCTGACATGCGAACCGAATAGACTGCTGTGGTCGAGCCGCACACTCGGCATGAAGATCGTATCCTTCCCCATCTGCCAGAAATCTCGGACGAAGAAGTGCTGTTTCTTGATATCCGCCTGCTCGATGGTCTGACGGTTCTTTCGATCCGTCTCCTCCTGTTCGAATTTCTTGCCGTGCCGCATGAGCGTCCTGTTATATGTGCCGTAATACCGACGCATAATCGTATCATCATCCAGAGGATCACCGTCCTCATCGAGGAAGAGCTCGGCTGGATTATCTCTGCGCAGCTCCGCCACAAAGTCTGGAATTTTATCTTCATTAGTTCCATTTTCATAGTCCTCAAAGGTATATGGTGGAACTTGTGTCTTCCCATCGGCATCCTTGTAACCATAGAGCGCGTATTCCTTATCGTACTGTGGAATCCCGTTCTCGTTCAGATACATCGGATGGTCTTTGATGCGCGAGCTAGGTGAACCATCCTCCTCGCTGTGTAAATTCTTATCGTAATCCCACGGATCAATATATCGTGTTCGGATATTTCGAGCACCTTTCAGGCGGCTTCCCTCTCCGCTTTCCTTGCTGACCCCGAATCCGTAGCTCAGCAGATGTCGATCATTCAGCTGTGTCCATGCACTTGCCTTGAGATTCCATTCCTTATGCAGAATATGATCCAGATAACGCAGCGTATTCTTTCCCTCGTATTTTGAGAACGTCGCGACAGAAGACAGCGTCACATCATCCTCCATCATCTTTGCATGATTGAAGTCGATCTTCCAGTTTGTATTTTTCGCTTGCCCGTAGTAACTCATACGATACGTATCGCGGTTGATGCTTCGCTTGTAATGAACCACGGGATCCGGTGCATCCTCCGAATGCTTCGTAAAAGCGATCCATCTCCTCATCGGCACGATCTACGGAGAAATCAATCGCATGTTTGTCATCAAATGAATACGTCCCCAAAAAACCGATATTTTTGATATCGCCAAAATAGCGCAGTGAATTCCGAATCGCGCCGTTCGTATTCACCCCGTTGTAGAATATCTTTTCACTATAGATCGGCATGATATCCCGTTTACTGCCATAGATCGCCCCTTGGAATTTCCCGAGTTTGCCACTGTCCGCCCGTAGATTTTGCAGGGAACAGCACCGTCATCCAAGCGCACACGCTGCCTCCAGATTAAATCGTAGGACGGGTTCATCTGCAGCTCTGCGCGTAACAATATTGACGACGCCGCCGATCGCATCCGCTCCATACTTCGCACTCGCCGCGCCGCGAACAATCTCGATGCGCTCAACATTCTCTGTACCGAGACGCTGCAGCTCATCTGCCTGTCCACTGTACTTTGCAAAGTCTCCCATAATAGGATGCCCGTCGATGAGAATGAGTGTATGGCGCGGCTCTGCCCCACGAATCGAAAGCGTCACACGCCCCATCGCATCGACACTCCGTGTCATGCCCGTTTCGCTGAAAATTATATCCTCAACCGATTTCGCCTGTTTCTTCGCAATATCCTCCGCCGTAATGATCGTCGTCGATTGCGATTCATATTTCGCTTCTTCCTTAGCGGCATCTGTTTCCACATGAATATCTTCCGTGGAAACCCCATTCCCCTGAGTTTCATCCGCCCATACACTCGACACAGGCATCATCAGATGAATTAACACGGCGCAAGCCAGAGCCGACTTCCCTTTGATCTTCACAAAGACCGCCTTTCTATCATGGAACAATATTCATTATCACTATAATTATAATATTATACACATTATTTCCTCAATTTCTAGTCCTAAAATAAAAAATCTCCCCCGTCGAAACGAGAGAGATGCACACCGATTATGCAATTTCCTTAAAATGCTTCTTCAAAAATCCGCTTGCCGATATGACGCCGATAAAGCCCCCGAGAAAGGCAATCCCCATGCCCGCCGCGAGGAATACGCCCGTACTGTGCTCGACGAACTTCTGAATCCGCTCCATATCCGGGCCCGCCTCCTGCCAGCGAATCATCTCTGGTCGAGGAAGAAGAGAGCGGGATTGCGCCGCAGACATACGCCGCCTGTATCAGCCCATAGCCCGCCGCGAGCACGGGAATCCGATAGCTGAGCCGCGAAGCGATCAGATCGATGATGAGCGCCACCGCCGTCACCGAGCCGACAAACGGCACATACATCATCCCCGAGAATCCGGCAAAGAGCGCCGTGCTGATCGCCGCAAACAGCGTGATCGCACCGAACTTCGGAATCTTCTTCACCACGAACAGAAATACCGTACCGAGCAGCACGCCGATCAGCGCGGGGCTGAGTGCGTGCATCGCGGGCGAGCAGCACGGTGAGCGCGCCGATGCCCAACACGAGCACGCCGTACAGTGCCGAGAGGATACCGATCAGGACAAAGTCGCTGATTTTCCAGGAATTCATAGAGTACCTCCAGTTTTATCCAATCCGCTCACGAAACAGCCTCTCTAGTGCAGTTGCGTCGCGCAGTGCAAAATCCTCTGCAATCCGCCCATCCTCGAGGAGAATGACGCGATTGCACGAGTTCATGATGAACTCGTAGTCATGCGTAATGATGATGGCGGCATTCTCCGCTCCCGTAAATTCATCAATGAGCGTGCAGACCGTCCGCATATTGGCATAGTCCAGACCACTCGTCGGCTCATCGAAAATGCCGATACGCTTGTGCAGGAGACAGGCGGCGGTAATCACGAGCCGCTGCTTCGCCCCATCGACAGCCGCATCGGATGCTCGTCAATCAGCGGCAGTAGGCGGAACTGCGCAAGCACCGTACGAATGCGCACATCGATGTCCTCCGCCTCCTCATTGCCGAGCAGGAGATCATTGTATAGGCTTTGAGCCGAAGATCTGAAAAATCCACATTCTGCATCACATAGCTGACCGCCGTATAGCGTCTGCGTGCGGCAAGAGCCACTCCGCTGACGCAGAGACGACCGCCGCGCTCCCGCAGCAGCCCGCAGATGATTTTCGCGAGCGTACTCTTGCCGCGCCGTTATGCCCGAGGAGAGCGATACGATCACCCACCCGTACAGAGAGCGAGACATCGCGCAGGACATCCTGCCCGCGCACATAGCCAAACGAAATATGTTCGAGTGACAGCAGCTCTGCACCGCCCACCGCAGGAGCAGCTTCCTCACACGCCGCACGCGTATGGAAAAGATCGAAGCCGCGTATCCCGAATGCGTTCAGTGCCTCGTTGTTGAGTGCATTCATCTCCGCACCGCGATAGCGGCGCACTATCGTCCCCTGCTCCATGATGATGAGTTGGTCGCATACGCCGTGCAGATAGTAGAGACGGTGCTCCGCCACCACGATGGTATATCCCCGCTCCTTCAACTCGTGAATCGTACGGCGGAGAAGTGCGATCGACGGATAGTCCAGATTTGCCGACGGCCTCGTCCAGCAGCAGAATCTTGCACTCCAGCATCAGTGCCGAGGCAATCGCAATCTTCTGCTTCTCCCGCCCGACAGCTCCGAGAACTTCCGTCCAAGAAAAACGCTCAAGCGAAAGTGTCTCCACGACAGAGCGCAGCCGCCGCTCAATCTCATCACGCGGCACACCGAAGTTTTTCACAGCCGAACACGAGGTCGGACAGCACATCGAGCGTAAAGAACTGATTGTCGGGATTCTGGAACACCGTCGCTGCAATCCGCGAAATATCCCCAATGCGGAGGTTCTGCACATCCTGTCCGGCGAGGAGAACCTTCCCTCCGCCGTGCCCCTCGTAGAAGCCGGGACAGAGACCATTGATGCGGCGCAGGAGCGTTGACTTCCCGCGACCCGCTCTCCCCGCAATCACGATCACCTCGCCCGCCCCTGCCGTGCAGGAGTTCCCGCCGATGCTCCAGCGCGCCCTGTCCTGATATTGAAAGCCTACATTCTGTAACTCGATCATAGCGCACACCCTCAAACAACGGTAAGACAGAGCGCAAAGGCAAGCGGCGCAAGGAAGATCATCGCCCAATCCTTGCCGCCCATACGGACATCGAAATAGGGACGTGCGCGACCCGCTGTATTCATAGCCCCTGACGAGCGCCGCGCCCGAGAACTCCTCCGTGATCTTCTCACTGCGAAACAGCATCGGCACAACGAAATACTCGATCGCCTTCATCGGATGACGCACGACATAGCCGAGCGACACAGGAATCCCCTTTGAGACGCATTGCATCCACAATCACGCGAAAATCGTCCTTCATCGCCGGCAGATAGCGGATCATCACCACAATGCTGAGAATGATGCCCCGATGCAGACGCAGACGCGAGAGTGCTGTCGTGATCTCCGCGATATTCGTGCTCTTCTTGAGCGCGATGCCGAGCACGACGAACGGATAGATGCGCGCGCGATAAAGGCAATCAGCTGCGGCACGAGAATCAACCCGCGCGGCAAATCCGTACCGCGCAGCAGCTCCGCCCCATATTGGAGCACAAGCAGCGCGAGAAAGCCGAGAATAAACTTCACCGTCTGCGCCGCACTTCCAACCGTCGCAAAAACGATAATCGAGAGGGCAAACGAGAGAAGCAGGATCTCCTGCCGTCCCGAAAAAATCAGAACGAACATCAGCAGCAGATTCAGATATAACATCGTCCGAAAATCGAATGGTTTTGGATCGTGTAGACAGTATCGTCACCCTTTCAAAGAAAAATAATACTGAGGTTAACAAAGGTCTTTTCTCGTGCTATAATGTGCCTAGGTGTTGTCATAACGGTAGGCGGTCAATTCACGCCCCCGAAAGGGGGTATTGCTTATGGGACCATACGAATTTCTTTCGTTTGTCTTCCTCGTTACAATCTGTATTGTAGCATTCAGAGCATAAGAAGAGCCGCCCGCAGTGACCAAACTTAGGCGGCTAATCTTAGCTATTTCCTAATGTAGGGGCTGACCGTTTTACCGACAGCACCTTTTTCTTATGTTTATTATACGACGCAACGAGTGATCTCGTCAAGCACCTCAGAACCGATATGTCACCTGCATACGTGCATAGTCACCGAGGCGGAAATGCTCGGGGCCGTAGAGCGTATCACGCGCATTGATGCCCTTCGCACCAAACGTGTAGAACGCCTCGACCATGAGATTCTGCACGGGGACATAGCCCGCACCGATGGTAAAGCTCTTGATGCCGTCGAGGTAGCGGTCGGGCAGAGACTCCGTCCCGTTGCCGCCGAAGAACGAACCGTGCTCGAAACGCTTGTAGTCGATGAAGGCGTTCCAGCTGCCCGCGACATCCATATCCGCCTGCCCGACATCGAGGCGCATCACCCAGAACGTCGGCGTAGTACCGCGCTCGCGTCCCTTGACGGCAAAGTCCGACGTGCCCGACGCATGCTCATAGCGCGTGTGCCCATTCATATAGCGTCCGAAGTCGGTGAAGTTCGCACCGTAGTCAAAGGAGAGTGCGGCATTCTTCGTGAGCCGATAGCGTGCGCCGACACCGACGACATTCGCGAGCGTGTCGAACGTATCGACATCGTTCCCTGTGCCGTTCGCCGCGCGGAACGTGTGCGTGTTGCCGCCGAGCGAGCGCAGATAGAACGCCGCAACGCCGATATTCGGCGAAACCTCATGGCGCACCTGCATATATGCCGCCTGCTTCATCGCGGGGATGCGGTCGCGCTCGAGGACAGTGCCGACTTGCAGGACAAAATATCCTGCGCGTTTCAGCAGCTTGAGCGGCAGAGCGCTCGCGTCCTCCGGCCTCCAATTAGAATCATCAATCAGATAGTTGATAATCGTTTGACCGAGATGCGAGATCCCTCTTATTGCCCGCCGGAATCTTCCCTTTTGCTGTAAATGAGACATCGGGAGAGTCCGGATATCTTCTCTCTGACTGCACCACGTGGTAAGGGCTTTTATCCCACGAGGAACGAATGGTGCGCTCTTTCGCCTCATCCTTTGTCATTGGTTTGAAATCTCCGGGCTGCAAATCACTCATCTTCAAATTGTAGTCAAATATTGGCTTCTTCCCATGATATGTGCCGTAACCGTAAAACTCATGGGTCATAGTATAGTATCCATCGGAAGTCCCACCATATCACTCTTATATTTGTTCGTCTCGGTTTGCGTCGCTTCCAAATTCGCCTCTGCTGAATTCACTAGCCCGGGCAGCTCCTTCCATCTTCGCGCGATCAAACCTGTCCTGATAGGAAAAAGCTTTTCGTACACGTGCAATGCATCGAGCTGCGGACTTTCCTGCGAAAGATATGTCCCGACGACGTTGCCATGTTCGTCCTTCACCGTCACCTTGTCACCACGCAAAGTCATCGTGCACTATTTGCCCCTTGCATGGGGTTCATCAATTCCTGATATGCTTGGGGATTATCCTGTTTGACAACATTCAGATACTCATCAAGAATCTGCTTTTCCTCTGCCAGACTCTGCGCCTTGGCGAGCCGTTGATAAAGTCCGTCAAAGCCCGGGGTATCCTTGATGAGAGTGCTGTAGTTCGGATAATACGGAATGGCGTCCGTCGTACGGCTGTCGATCGCGGCCGCTTTATAGCCCAGCCATTCCTCCTTGGTCACGCCGCGCACGAAGCTCTGGCGCGTCGCATGCGTATAGGCGGAGTCTGTGACGCCCGTCGAGTGCCGGAAGTCGCCGTAGCCGAGACGCACCTGCGTATGGGCGCCCGTCCAGACGACACGTCCGCCGTCGTACTCCTTGCCGAAGTAGTAGCCCGTCACACCCATCGGTTCAGTCAGCCGCCCGAGGGAGAAATCCCACTCCTTTGCATGATGCGTCACATCCGCCGTATCGAGGCGTGCATGGTTCAGCCCCTTCGACTGCGCCGCGTCCGTCTCCCGTATCGACGCCCGACGTACCCGCGAGACTGCCGAGGACGGTGATGTTCGTATTCTCGTCAAGGCGCGCATCCACGCCCGCCCGCAGACGCTGCTCGAATCCGTGCCCCGCCTTCTCAGGGTAGTTCTTATACGCGCTGTCGCCGACACTCGCGATAGTTGTGACGCGTGCTTCCGAGGGCTTTTCCTTTCCCGTGAAGCTGTTCCACCGCCAGCGGTAGTCCCCAATCACACGCAGACCAAGCTCCTTCTCCATGTCGAACGGTGGGATGATAAAGCGTGCCTTCTTTTTCCAACGTGGCTTCGTTTGCCGCCAGTACGTGCCGCGCGCTCCTCCGCAGTCATCGGAACGGTATCTGAATCGGATCGAATTTCATATTCACACCGATACGGTACATCCGCTCTTGGAACGCGCGGTCGTCGTCGCGGTGGTTCAGGATGTTGTCCACGCCGATATAGGCGCTCGAATCCTTGCCGAGATTCTTTTGCAGGATGAAGTTCCAGATACCGAAGGTCTTTTGTCTCGTACGTCTCGCTTACCGCCTTCGGCGGTTGTAGTGCCATTTTCCCTGTCACGCCGTCGCTGTCGTAATAGTTGCCATTGTTCGCAACACTGTTGCTGTCAAGCATCTTGACGTAATAGTTCCCCCAGAGCGTCGCGCGCCAGCCCGCATTCTCGTAAGTCACGCCGAGGTCGAGCTTGTGCTGCGGCCGATTGAGCAAACGGTCGGGCATCATCGGGTCGCTCTTGTTGATGGCATGAAGATAAGTATAGCCGACCTTCGTTGACCAGTGACGGTCAAAACGATGGTTATACTCCGCCTCGAGCCCCGTGATCTCCGCCCGTCCGATGTTCTTAAAAGCTGTAAATCATATCGGGCGGCAGGAGCCATCTGCCATCAGCGGAAATTTCCGGATGAAAATCCATCAGATAGCCCGTGAAGTACGTTGTCATATAGTTTCGGATGCGATTGTGAAAAGCATTGATACGGTAGCTATCCCGCCATCCTTGCTCTCACCCTCAAGCCCAATATCAAGTTCACGGACTTTTCCGGTTTCAGATTGGGGTTTCCGACCCAGTAGTAGCCAAGACGTGCACGCTCCAGCCCCATCGGCGCACCTGCGTACATCTCCCAATTGTAGTACAGCTCGCCCATGCCCGGCTCTGTATAACCCGTGCCGACATTCGCCTTGAAGCGCTGGTTCGACTTTCCGCCAATGTTGTGCGTCATGCCGATATTGAACGTCGCATGTGTGCCGAAAAGGCTGCTGTGATCGATGCGTAGAATTGGCGAAAGCAGCGTATTTCGATTGACCTGCCATGCGTCCTGCAAAAACACATATTGCTTCTTGATCTCCGCTGTGCCAATCGTCAATCGGTTCTGCCGCGCCTCGAATTCCTCATTGAACGCTTTTCCGTTCCAAAGCACCGCATGTCCATACATTTTACGATCATAATCGGAAAATCTCTGGTCATAGTAGTTATTGATTGCCAATTCCGGCGCATCAATAATATGTGTCGAGATCATGGTTTCGAGGATCATCAACCAGCTGCTTACGGAATGCCAGCAGGTCGTTCCATAACATCCGGCGGCGCCGGATTCCCATCGAGATCAACTCCATAAGATCCGTATTTCAGATGGTCCTGATACGTATAGGGGCGGTGCCAGCGAGCGCCCGGCGGCGTCCTTATGGCCATACCACTCGTATTCATTGTCATACTTCGGTACTCCCGCTTCATTTCGCGTCATCGCATAGTCGTGCACACGCGAAGATGGCGCACCCGCGCCGCCTTTCGTATAAAGGTTCTTATCGTAATCCCACGGATCAATCATGCGCGTATAGCTGTTCGGCGCATTTTTGATGCAGCTGCCTTCCCCTTCTCCTGCGTGTAGCCAATGCCGTAGGTCAGCAGATGATCGCTGCTCAACTGCGTATTCGCCGATGCCTTGAAACTCCACTGCTGATGCATGAGGTCGTCGATGTAGTTGAGCGTGTTCTTTCCCTCATAGGGGGAATTGATATAGTCCGAGGTCAGCGTGATGTCGTCCTCGTTCATCTTTGCATAGTCAAGGGAGACATTCCAGTCTGAACTCTTGCCGCGCCCCTGATAGGAGAGGCGATAGTTATTGCGGTCCACTTCACGCTTAAAGTGCTGCAGCCCTTCTCCCCCTGAATTGGATCGCTTGACAAAGGACTCCATATCCTCTGCTGTATGATCTGCACTCGAGAAATGCTGTGATTCTTGTCGAGGTCGTAGGGAGGCGACAAGTCCGATATTCTTGATGTCGCCATAGTAGCGCGCGAGTTTCGCACGCGGCTTTCCTCATCTTCATAAGAGCTGCCGCTCTTGATAGAGACCGCCGAAGGTTTCTGTACTGTAGATCGGCAGAATATCCCGCTTCCCGCCGTACGCCGCAAGACGCAGCTTCCCGACCTGCCCCGCATCCGCACGCAGGAAAAAGTTTGTATAGGGGAATACGTCGCTGTCGCCCTTGTACGCCGCCCCTCAAGGTTCAGCTGCAGTCCCGGCTTCTTCGCCGCCTCCTTCGTAATGACATTGACGACACCGCCGATGGCATCCGCGCCATACTTCGCACTCGCCGCGCCACGGATGATCTCGATGCGTGCAACGTTCTCCGTCCCAAGACGCTGCAGCTCATCGCCGGCACCGAATACTTTGCAAAGTCACCCATCGACAGGCTGACCGTCAATCAAGATGAGTGTATGACGCGGTTCTGCGCCGCGAATAGAGACCGTTACACGCCCCATCGCGTCAATGTTACGCGTCATGCCCGTCTCGTCAAAGATAATATCCTCGACAGACTTCGCCTGCTTCTTAGCGATGTCCTCCGCCGTGATAATCGTCGTGGACTGAGATTCATACTTCGCCTCTTCCCTTTGCGGCATCTACATCTACCTGAACATCTGCGGTGGAGTAGTTACCCCCGTTCCGAACTTTCGTTCGCAAATGTAGTTGATACGGATGCCATAACATGAAGCAGTACGACACATGTCAATGCGGCTCTTGCCCTTGTTTTCATGGAAAACACCTTTTCTGTCCCTCGAAATACGAATGATAAAGGAGAATCCAATAGAATGATTCTGTTTATCATTCTAATATTGATATTATATCATAATTTTTCATTTTTCCAGTACAATTTGAAAAATCAATTATCAAATAAATTGAGAAAATAAGCGCCCCTAAAATATATTCTGCCAAACAAAGGTACAAGCGCCCCTTTTCGTCACGGCGCATGTGTTACTTCCCCGTTTCGACGGGGGAAGCTAATATGCCGTAATACACAACAAAAAGACCCGTGAATCATCACGAATCTTTGGTTGTGCGGCAACTACCTACTCTCCCACGTCGTCTCCA
>BNJS01000452.1_pt1 | contig 22243 bp, 23 predicted proteins | sample 8540461 | NCBI WGS metagenome assembly BNJS01 (sample SAMD00202454, study PRJDB9452) | human saliva metagenome | isolation source: human saliva | place: Japan | reverse complement strand
CTCTATTTTTTTAAGATTTCGATTTCTATAGGGATGGAAACAATCTTCTCCATCACCCTTCAAACTCTTTCAAAAACTCTTTAAGTTCAGCATCGGCTTCTGGTGTGGTTCCGTGTAGTTGACCGAGCATTTCAAGTAGGGAAGCTGTTTGGTTTTGGATTGCTTCATTTGTCGTGTTGATTTTGCTGACGATTTCTGTCAGTGGTTCGACTTCTTCTTCCTCAAAGGTATCTACATAGCGAGGTATATTGAGGTTATAGTCATTTTCGACAATTTCTTCATAACTTGCCAGATGGGCAAACTTGTCAATCTCCTCACGTGACTTGTAGGCTTCCATAATCTTCTCGATATGAGCATCCGTCATGATATTCTGATTTTTCCCCTTATCAAACTCCTTAGAAGCATCGATAAAGTAGACATCACGATTGGTACGATTCTTTTTGAGAATGATAACCGTAGTCGGAATGCTGGTATTAAAGAAGATATTGGCAGGAAGACCGATAACTGTATCAATAGCTCCTTCTTCTAGTAAGGCCTTACGAATGGTTCCTTCCGCATTTCCTCGGAAAAGAACACCGTGGGGAAGGACGATAGCCATAACTCCATTATCCTGCTTGAGATGGTAGTAACCATGCAAGAGAAAGGCAAAGTCAGCCTTGGATTGGGGTGCCAGTTTCCCAAATGGAGAGAAACGAGGATCCGCCATAAAGCCAGAGCTTGCTGACCACTTAGCAGAGTAGGGAGGATTCATCAGAACACCGTCAAAGTTGGTCGGCTCTTGAGTCGGCCAGTCTTCATCTAGTGTATCGGCATTGTGGAGAAATTGATTTTCAACAGGAACACCGTGCAGGATCATGTTCATCCGAGCCAAGTTATAGGTTGAGGTATTGAGCTCCTGCCCAAAGTAGACCACTGTCTGCGTTTTATGAGAGTATTTCTTGGCATTGAGCAAGAGGGAGCCAGACCCCATGGTCGCATCATAGATGGTAAAGCCTAGCTGGTCCTCACGACCCAAAAAGGCAATCTGGGTCATAAGTTTGGCAACAGGCTGAGGTGTATAGAACTCACCAGCCTTCTTACCCGAGTCAGTCGCAAACTGACCAATCAGATACTCATAGGCATCCCCCAGCATATCACCCGCATGACCAGCCACATCTAGCACAGCCAACTCCTTCATGACTGCCGCCACCGTTTGGTTTTGCTTTTGCGGAGTCGCCCCTAGCTTTTTGGAATAGAGGTCAATATCTTCAAAGAGGTTTTCATAGAGTTCATCACTCTGCTCAATATCTCGAAAACCCTGAACCAAGTCTTCCAACTGGAAAGCCCCTCATTGACACGTGCTACTAGAGCCGTAAAGGTCAACTCAGGCTTGATACTATAGTTGAGTTCGTCCTTCATGACTGCAAGAAGATCCTCGTGGGTATCCGCATCCTCATAGTAGTTGCGATAGACCTCAAGGGCAGCCTCTAGACTCTCACTCCCCTCCTCCATCGTCTCCGCCACGAAAAAGAGCATCTTATCTGACAGGTACTTATAAAAGACCATGCCCAAAAGATAGGACTTGTAGTCATTGGCATCCATCTTAGAGCGGAGAACATCCGCTGAGTTCCACAGGGCTTGGTAAAGCGACTGGGAAGTTTGTGTTGTTTCCATAATGTTTCTTTCTTTTTATAAATTCAAAAATCTAACTATCTGTCCAGTAGTTTCTTTTCTAATTCTTCAAAATATTTATGTCGTAATTTTTTCTGTAAATCATTATCCAATGCAATACTACTTAAAAGCTTTTTTTCTTTTAAGTTAGAAACTATTTCTTTAATTTCTTTGGAATCAATTATTTCATTTTTTTCAAGTTACAAATCTTTAAAATTGTCGAAAAAAATCTGAAGAAGCTATGCTATCTTCCACAATTTTAGTTATATTTTCTAATGTTACAGTTATATCAAATTTCTCTGATAAATTTTCTAAAAAAATGTCCGTGCTTCATCCTCGGTTGGTTCTCTTGTTTCTATCAAATTCCTTCCATAAATTCATCAAGTTTCTTTTTCAAAGCGATACTTATTATTTTATCTTTATTTGTTATACACAAACTAATAACAGTGTCTCGAAGTTTTTTTAATTTTTTTGTTTTTTTATCCTCCTCATCATCAGATAGAACATAATTCACTATTTCTTCATCTATCAAAAAAACATCTCTATCTCATTAAAAGGGAGCACAAAAATATATTTTTTTCTTTTTTTATAATTTTGAATTCTTGCCTTATCCATCCAGTCATAATCAATAATGCCATAAGCTTCATTACCATATGATTCCTTTAATTTATTATAAGCTTTTGTGTATTGAATAACTTGTTTATGTCCTTGAACTGGTTTTACAAAACAAAATTCACTGAATAGTTTAGAATAAATCTGATAGTCTATACTAGTTTTAGTTCCTTCACAAAATAAAATTGGCTTTTTTGCACCAGATACTTCAGTTAATAATGGTAATGGTATTTCTTGTGATTCTTCCAATATCTGATAATCCAAATCATAAGGTGCTTCAAAATTTCTTACACCATATATAGGTTGCATTAGTTCTCGATTGAACAAAGTCCATGTTATGTGAAGCAAAAATAAATTGACAATCAGGTCGCTCTGATATTAGCAAATCCCATAATTCATTATATACAGCAGCATTAAGGAATGTTTCTGGTTCATCAACGATAATATAGCTATTTTCTGGAGCTAGAAGGACATTACCAATATAAAACAATATGCAACGTTCTCCATCACTAAGACCATTTATACTATATTTAGAGCCCATTTTTTTCAACTTTTAACAACTGTATCTTTATAGTATCAATATCAAAATCTTTATTTCTGGTTTAATTTTTATTCCATATTTTTTTTCTAATTTTTTTGCCACAAAGATAATGACGATTCATTTTGTCCTCTGAAATTGTCTAGTAGCTACAGCCATGATGTCTTTTTACTAAATAGTGTTATTAAGTTTCGTAAAAGTATTTGAAAAAAATTTTGCATCAATCTGATTAAGATATAAATCTATTGGTATCGTACTTTAGGATATATTGTTTTCAACTCAGTAATATAAGAATCTTCATCAACTACATTCCTATCCTGAATATGAGTAGCAAAACACAACAGCTTTTGAGCAGGCAAAAACATACATTGCATTACTATTAATCTTACTATTATTCTTTCTTAATTCATTAATTAGACTTGTTTTCCCTGCTCCGTTAGCCCCTATAATAATAGTAGTAGTAGAATCTATTTTTTTGCAATGAAAGAGAAAAAGTTTAATGACTTTGAAATTATATAATATTTGAGGAAATATAGAATCATACGAATAAATATCACCATCAAAAACATTTGCATATGATTTCTAACAAATTATCTCGTAATATTTTTGTATCTTACCGTTACAGCATTAGACAAAAACTTCTTCATTTATCTCTTTATTTATAAAAAGAAATAAGCTTAAATAGATAATCATCTACTCGATCATATAAATCTTTTTCATAGTCAGCAATTTGACTTAAATTATCTCGAAATCTTTTCTTTTCAGATTCTAACTTCTCAATCAAATCTTTTTTAGAACTATACATAATCCCTCCTTAAATAAACATATCCTGCAAGAGTTTCTTTTTGAGTGTTTCCAATTGAGAAATTTTTTCTTGGTTAGAACTGATGAGGTTATCGAGGTTAGAGAAATAAGAGCCGATAGCTTGTTGCTCCTCATAACTAGGACACTTAATTGTAGACCGTGAAATATCATTTTTATTGATTTTCTTTGGAAAAGCAATATGAAGTGTTTTCTTCCAAAGCTCCTCCTGAAATGGATTTGATTCTATGCTAGACTTCATAAACAGGGAATTGGTTTTCTTTTTTGGTTTTAGCAATGCTAAACTTACATAAAATGCTATCTTTTCATTAGTTTTTACAATGTTTGGTACACCAATGCTTCCTATTCTTGTCATTAAGACATCACCAAATTCTGGAAATACTTTAAAATCTTTTTCAAAATCTTCCTCAGAAATATATTTCTCACTTTCAAGTGTGGAGATATTTTCAACAGATAAAAATTTCACTCCAGATTCAGTATAATTCGGGGTTTGATGTGTACCATCATAAACTTCTGATACTTCACTAAGTTTTTTAACTTCCCACTCATCTTCAAATCCATTCAAACGAATCTCAGGAAAAGTGTGTCCAGCTTTTGGAAACATCTTGGAGAGCATGGTCGCTTTAAGAGATTGGTAGTTGGTAAGATTATCCTTGTAGCTAGACAGAAGGTCGTCGAGGGTACGGAAAAGGTTACCGATGGCGGATTGTTCTTCAATTTTAGGATGATACACTTTGTAGTTCCCAAGTTGTGGAGCTGTCAATTGAGGAACACCCGTAGATTCATTTAAAATTCTCATAGAATTAATCTGATTTTCAAGATAATCAACATCAATTTTTTCCGATTGAAGAGTCAGGAGTCTAACAATTGGAGTAAAATTTTCATGTCTTGCTACTGCATATCCAACATCTCCACGACCTGTAACAGTCACTGCAGGAGCTTTCACTTTATAATCTTCATAAAATCCAACGATTCCTTTGTTTGTCAAAGCATTTGCAATAACAGGATATTTTCCACTTTCCTTCAATTTTACTTTATCTACATCACCACCAGCAGATATTTTGACTATATCTGCAATTCTTTTTTCTGCCCAAACACCTTGATAGGAATAGAATCTTATTTTAGGAATATCTTGCTTTATCATATTTTTTTATCTAACCTTCATCAAGCTTTTTTTAATAAAATTAATCTTCAAAATGAATTTCTCCCTCAGCAACATTATAAATATCAATCATTTCCTGAACGTCAATTCTATTCACAAGCCAACCACGCATAGAACATTGACTAACAAAATCAGAAATCCTATTTATCCCTTTCATTTCTTTAAGTGTTACAACTATTCCAAACCTAAGTTCTCTGCCATCATCCTTGTTAAGTCGTTCCTTAGTTTTAAGACTAAACCCCCACAAACCATCACCATATGCCTTCTTAGCTCTCCCATTTGGTTTAATGTACTCTACAATTGATTTGATATTATCCCATTTTCTATACAATCCTCGAGCATCTGTTTCAGAAAGAGACACATTATCATTTTGTTTATTATCATTTACAGTAATTATTTTCTGTCCATTAAGTCTACCAAAATAAATATCCAATTCCGTATTTGTATAATCAACTCCTTGGTTCCTAGAACACTTGGGAAAATAACACAACGTTGCTTTAGCTATGTAAGGGTGCTTATCATCAACAACAGGTACTGGAAGATTATAATTGTATGTATCAAACATGATTGATTCTCCAGATATAACAAACTTAATCTCATCATCTTGGGCGTTAAGCACATCTTCGATCCTTTGAGGTACTACACCATACCCGATTAAATTCATGGAACTATTTGGTTTTGTCCATGATATTGCAGAATCAATAATTAAAGCTTTCGCTACCTCCCTACTTAACCCTATCTTATGGATTAAATATGCTATTTTTCTAGTAATCCAAGGTGCCGCAAAAGATGTTCCTGCTACAAAATATTCTCCTGTAGGCATACAAACTCTTATTTTGTTTTTCCCATCCCCTCCAAAATAAGAAATGTCAGGTTTATTAAAGAAGGACAACACTTTACCTTCTCTAGAATATGTCGCTGGTTTATTATCCTTATCAACGGCATTCACAACTAGAGAATTTATTGAATCTGCTGGTGCCCCTATTTTCATTCTAGCTTTATCGCTCACTCTTTTATTTGTTCCTGCTATCACAAATATAACATCAAATTCATATTGTATTTTATCTAGCAAAGCAGCTTCCGGAGAAATGAAATTTTTTTGAATTTCTAACGCTGAACCTAATGATAAATTCCATACCTTAATATCTCTATTCTCTGCTACTATTTCTTTAATTGACTTAAGTATAGAAAATGAACTAAACTTACTACCCCTTGCAACTCCAAAATGTTTAACTCTAAAACGACCACACCCATCATCTAATTCTGGATTAATTGAAGCACCGTCAACAATTAACGAAGATACAGCTGTACCGTGTTCATAATCAGTTGGATTAATTGGAATATCGGCATTTACCTTATCTTGAAATGTCACCCATTCAGAAAAATAAACACTACTATCAAACATAGTATCAATAACTCCCACTACCGGTTCATCAGCAGGTGAAGGAATTGTCATTCTATGCCCGCTATCAAAAATCTCAAAATTCTGAGTATCCAATTTCGATAAATCTGTAGTAGCCATAGAAATCAGATAAGGAGCCTTTTCATTTAAGATTTCTAACTGATCTGGAGTCAATAATATCGTTGTCTCATCAATCACTCTGTAATCAGGAACATTTAAACCAACCCTCTTTAATAATTCACTTGTAGGTACTTTAGTATCAAAGATACTAATAATTGATGTTCTTAGTTCATCAAGTTCATTTTTGGGTATTGCAAAATTTTCAATCGAACTAATGTCTACAATAGCTTGTAAAAAAATTTTGTTCTAGCAATTATTCCTGGTTCATAATTATCTGTCCTGTCACTAATCGAATTTAATTTTTTTCTGTAGAAATTTCTCCATTGAAATCTTTAATAAGTAATGATGCAACTATATTCAAAGTATTAATCGATTCATCCAAAAACATCTAAATCTACGTAATAAGTAATAACATGTTGCTTCTCTGTAGAAGTTTTATCAATAAATTTGGCTCCAACAACGCAATCATTTGGTTGAATTCTACTATTTTTTTAAATAGTTCTCTCATTCTTCTACTTTTTTTGCAACAACATCTACATAAGTTACTGAAATTAAAGCTCCTTCAAAATATGAGATATTTGACCAATATTCTTTAAGTTCTTCGAGCTCTTTTTTTAATTTTAATATTTTTTTTTCACTTACAATTTGATTAGCCAACAACTTTGGAGAACCTGGTCGACCACTACTTGATTTTTTTGCTCAAAACGCCCCTTTTAATTGCAATAATTCATTCATTCTTTAACATCCTTTTAACTCTCTTGAAACCTGACTTTTTGAAATACCTTTCAAAATCTCTATTTCACGTACTGTGAAACCAAGCTCTTTTAATTCTTCAATTGAAACTTCATCTATAGATTTATATGCATTTGTAAAGATTCGCCTCAAATAATCGTATTTATCAGTTAAACTGCTAAAAAGCTACTGCACTCTTTAAAAATATTCTTTAGTTCACCTGGATAAGGAATAGGTTTCATCAGAGAGATAATCTTTCTCAATAATTTTACTATTTTTTTCCCAGATTGTTTAAAAATCTTTTTAAAAATATCACTCATTAAAAATATTTGAAATATCTAATAAATCATCTTGATTATAATTATTAAAAATTAATTACTGCATCAAAACGTCTTATTAAAGCTTTATCAAAAAAACATCAAACAGATTAGTCGTAGCAATTAAAACAACCTCATTATTTAGTGAGTCTATTCCCTTCAATATAGCAGAAGTTGCTCTTCCCATTTCTCTCAAGTCATTGGTATCTAATCTATTTAAAGCAATAGCATCTATTTCATCAAACAATATAACTACTCTGTTAGGTTTAGAAAAACTATTTATTTCCTTAAAGAGTGAAGCAATATTCTTTGACGTTTGTCCTAATTTACTATCAACTATTGCTTCAAAATCTACAATATAAAGTTCTCGTTCCAATAGGCGAGTTATTTGTTTTGTTGTCTCTGTCTTCCCAGTCCCTGGTGCCCCTTCAAAGAGAAACTTATTTACTCCAATATTCCTCCGAACAGCATTCACTATCCCAATCACATCTTTTGAGATAGGTTCTGGCAAAGGCAATGATTCTAAGTTCAGCAGTGAAACCTTCCTCAACGATTCAATATCTTCTTTATTCATTTGTGGAACAAAAGTATTAGCATCTGATAGCAATGCCATTATATATTCAGCTAACTGATAGTCTCCACTTTTATCAAATGATTTTGCTATTTCATACGCTTCAGTCCTGAATCCAGACTCATTCTTCTCTGTAAAATACCTAATTAAGTTAATCACTTGCTTTTTTTTCATTGCTAGACCTCCATTTTAAATACTAAACTAAGTATAACACCATGGGACAAAAATGTCAATTTAGGGACAAATAAACAAAAATAACAGGCATTGTACTTTACTATACAACACCTGTTATTTTATGACTTGGAGAACTTAAATTGGTTCTCCACCTCTAATTTTGCTTTCACCCATTCCGCTTTCATATAACAAGAAAATTCATCAGAAACTATATTCAGCATAGCTTTATATTGTTCAGGAACATCATATCTTTGCAATTCCTGAAAACTTGGTACAAACTCCGAAAAAGTGATATCTCCATAGGAATACTCTAATTTTTTTCTTCCAGAAAAATTAACTAATTCATTAAATATACTTACAATCTCAAAGTTTCTTCCATCACTGTCTTTTTTTGGGGAAATAAGAAATTAATTGATAATAACTTGACCACAAATTTCCTCTCAACATATTAAAAATTTTTTTATCAAAAATTTTCTTCATTATCACATACTCTTAAAAAACAATAACTCATTATGAAACTCTGTACTTAATTTAATAAAATTCGAGTAGATTTCTCTAACTTCCTTAATCCACTGAACACGAGAACTTGAGATAATATGGGCTTCTATTTGAGCCTTATTATTTCTAATAGTTACAAAAATATTCACAATTGAAACAAATGCTGCGATTCCCGCAAAAATGGTAGTCCAATTCATACTTTTTCCTCCAAAGTTTTACTATCTCCCAACCCTCAACGGCTCAATGACTTCCTCTACTAGCTGGGTATAGGCTTCCTTGATTTGTTTTTTATAGAGGAGAGGATTGAGGGCATCCGCCACCTCTAGCTTATAGTTCTGATAACGCTGGCTCTTGGTCAGCTGGCTTTCTCCTAGTTGTTTTTTAGCTCCCTTACGGTAGTGTTCGACATAGTAACGGAGTTCATCCTCCCCGACATACCAGCGCTTGCTAAAGACTTGGATATGTTGCTGGATGACAGCCTCGATCATCTGATCCAAGATATTTGCGATAGACTGACCACGATAGCTTTCTGGATGTTCTTGTACCTCTCTCCAAAGTTCAGTGATGATCTGGGCAAGACTTGGATTAGTCTTCTCAAGACTCTGAATATAGTTATCCACGGCTTCCCTATCTTGAGCGCTTAGGTTCTTTTCTTGACTTTGACCTTGTTCAATCAGGCTTTGGATCAAGGTTAGGATATAGGCATAGTTGATTTCGTCCACTTGGATAGACTCCAGTTCATAGTGGATATCAAGTGGCTCTCCATCACCATCATCCTCTACTCGACTTTTTAATTCTGCAAGGACATTGCGATAAAGGCCCAGATACCTTTCCAACTTTTCTCCATCAAGTCCTGTCTGACTATAAACTTCTTCCTCATTATACTCTTTATAAACCCGGATTGAAGCTAGGTATTTATCAAAGACTTGATAGGTTTTAGCTAGTTTCCTCAACTCAGGCGTAGAAATCTGCTCGATTTGGAGTCCTTCCTCAGGATCATCGGTGATGAGATTTTTGAAATCACTACAACTTCGCAAAAAGTTTCTCTTCTCCTCTTCCCAGCTTGGAGCTAGAACCTCGTTTTCTCCACCATTTGAGTAGAGTTTGAGGGCATTATCCACTGCTTCCTTAAAGGCTATAGGCTTTTGGAAGGTGATGATATGACCGTAGGTCTTACTAGAGTCAAAGATCCGATTGGTTCGGCTAAAGGACTGAATCAAGTCCTGCGGTTGCATAGGCTTGCGGTCGATAAAAAGAGTTGACAGACAAGGGGCATCAAATCCCGTTAAGAGACGATTGACCACGATAACCAAGTCCAACTGCTCCTTGCGATAGAGGTATTTATCCTGCTTTCGAGCTAGACGGTTATTGACATCCGTATTAAAGCCACGAAGATCCGCCATGGTAAAATGGGTATCAAACTCTTGATTATAGTCTAGTAAGACCTGCTTCATATGGTCTTGGTTGGCTCTAGAGTCTTCTTCATTTTCAGTGACCGAATAGGTAATGGTCGCCTTTGGAAAGTCAGGAAGGACCTGCTTGACCCTTTCCGATACCTTGACCCTCGTCTCCCCAGCCTTGACTCGTTTGAGCAGGTCATAGTAGGCTTGGGCTTGAGGGATTGACTTGACGGTCAGTATAGCATTATAGGTCTTACCTACTCCTTTTTGGAAGCCTAGCTGTTGACGGGATTTATTGATAATAGCATCCAAGACTTCCAGCATATGCTCCTCATCCTCGTAAACAGTATCTGGTATGTCATTTTCAGATTTATCCGTGATGAGGGTATTTCGATAATCCACCTTAAAGCCTAAAACTGCTCCGTCATGGATGGCTTCCTTGACTGTATACTCATGGAGACGGTCACCGTACTGTTGCTGGGTGGTTTGGGCTAGATCACCGACCTGCTGGCGTTTATTTTCCTTAAAGATAGGTGTGCCTGTAAAACCATACCAGAGAGACTGTGGGAAAAAGGACTTAATGTCTTTTTGTGTTTGTGGCGTAACAGCACGGTGGCATTCATCCACGACAAAGGCCACTCGGAGACCCTTGATTTTGTCCGCATCTCGTTGGTAAAGACCTTGTTCAAACTTGCGCATCATAGTGATGATTTTTTGGATGGTCGTTACCACCACACGCTTATCATTGCTTCCTAGTCGCTTGACCAAATCATGAGTATTATCCGTCTCATCAATATCAATGACATCATTGGTCGCATAGGAGAGAAATGACGAAGTAGTCTGTTGGTCCAAGTCTCTGCGGTCAACGACAAAAATCGTCTTTGGATAGAAGGGATTTGTAGGAGATTCCGTGCTACCTTATAGGAGGTCAGGGTCTTACCTGAACCTGTCGTGTGCCAGACATAGCCAGACTCCTGACGACGAGAAGCTTCCTGAACAGCCTCAATAGCATGAATCTGGTAGGGACGCAGGAGGATGAGGACCTTCTTACTATCATCAAGGACAGAATACTGCATGACCATCTGATGAGCACGAGGGATAGAAAGGACTTCGTGGGCAAAGCTGGTCAAGTTTGTCACAGGATGGTTGTCCTTATCCACCCACTTGGTTAGAAATTGCTTGTTGAGTTTATTTTCTCTGGCTGCAGCGATATAGCGTGTGTCTACTTTATTGGTCACAACAAACATCTGTAAGCTAGAGTAGATGCCACGGAACTTGCCTTCCCTATCATACTTCTTGATTTGATAAAAGGCATCTAGAAAAGCAACTCTGGGACTTTTAAGCTCGATCTGAATCATTGGAAGGCCATTGATCAAGAGGGTCACATCTAGCCTGCGGTCTTGATCCTGAGGATTTATCTTATCTCTCTCGACTTGGTTGACAATCTCATAACTAGACTTACCAGCTGCGATATTGTCTCGCCAGATGACGGATAAACGAATAGTTCCCAAACTAGCATCTTCTCTCTGAACCTCAACCTTGGCAATGCCATTTTCGCCGACCAACCACTTGGCCGCATCATAGTAGCTAACAAAGTTCAGTTGATTCTTTATCTGGCGTTTTTCCTGTTCTGTCAGGGGATGATCTGCCAATAGAGCCACATTGTTCTGGGCTAGCTTTTCAAAGAAGTTTTCCCATAATTGCTCTTCTGTTTTAAGGTCATCTCTGTAAGTCCATTGACTTTCCCCAGTCACCAGTTGGTTGATCAGTTGTTTTTCTATCTCCAGTTCTGGTTTTACCTGTATCATACTCTCTCCTTTGCTACATGTCTGCTCCCTTTATTATAGCATGTTTAGCCTCAAAATCCATCACTCTCCCCTTCCACAAAAGCAATCTTCCCCCTTTCTCCTCCAAAATATGGTATAGTAGAATTATACTATCCATGAGGAGTTTACATGTCACAGGATAAACAAATGAAAGCTGTATCTCCCCTTCTACAGCAGATCATCAATATTTCATCGATTGCTGGGGGAATTGGGACTCTGATTTTTTTAATCTGGGCTTATCAGGCTGGGATTTACAGTCTAAGGAAACCCTCTCTGCCTTTATCCAGCAGGCAGGGATCTGGGGTCCACCACTCTTTATCTTTTTACAGATTTTACAGACGGTCGTTCCTATCATTCCTGGGGCCTTGACCTCGGTGGCAGGGATCTTTATCTACGGCCACATCATCGGGACTATCTACAACTATATCGGCATCGTGATTGGCTGTGCCATTATCTTTTATCTGGTGCGCCTCTATGGGGCTGTTTTTGTCCAGTCCGTCGTCAGCAAGCGCACCTATGACAAGTATATCGGCTGGTTGGATAAGGGGAATCGGTTTGACCGTTTCTTTATCTTTATGATGATTTGGCCTGTTAGCCCTGCTGACTTTCTCTGTATGCTGGCTGCCTTGACCAAGATGACCTTCAAGCGCTATATGACTATCATCATTCTGACCAAGCCCTTTACCCTCGTGGTTTATACCTACGGTCTGACCTATATTATTGACTTTTTCTGGCAAATGCTTTGACATATAAAAAATCCGTTTGGTTTCCCAAACGGATTTTGTGTTTTATTTTGAAACTTCTTTTGCAAGAACAAAGTTCCCAAGTGTGGCAGAACCATTTCCTGCGACTGCTGGAGTGACGATGTAGTCACGCACATCTGGAACTGGTAGGTAACCGTTGAGCAAGGATGTGAATTTCTCGCGGACACGATCCAACATGTGCTGTTGAGCCATGACTCCACCACCAAAGACGATGACATCTGGGCGGAAAGTGACTGTCGCATTAACCGCAGCTTGAGCGATGTAATAGGCTTGAACATCCCAAACAGAGCTGTTGAGTTCAATGTTTTCACCACGAATACCTGTACGAGCTTCCAGACTTGGACCAGCCGCAAAACCTTCCAAACATCCTTTGTGGAATGGACAAACACCATTAAATTCTTTCAATATCCATTGGGTGTTTAGCCACATAATAGTGACCCATTTCAGGGTGACCCACACCACCGATAAACTCACCACGTTGGATGACACCTGCACCGATACCTGTACCGATTGTGTAGTAAACCAAGTTTTCGATACGGCCACCAGCATTGTTACGGGCAACCACTTCACCATAGGCAGAGCTGTTTACGTCTGTTGTGAAGTACATTGGCACGTTGAGGGCGCGACGAAGAGCACCAAGCAAGTCTACATTTGCCCAGTGAGGTTTTGGAGTCGTTGTGATAAAGCCATAAGTTTTTGAATTTTTGTCAATATCAATCGGACCAAATGAACCAACTGCAAGACCAGCAAGGTTATCGAATTTCGAGAAGAACTCAATGGTTTTATCGATTGTTTCGATTGGAGTCGTTGTTGGAAATTGTGTTTTTTCAACAACGTTAAAGTTTTCATCACCGACAGCACAGACAAACTTTGTACCGCCCGCTTCCAAGCTTCCATATAATTTTGTCATGATAAACCTCTTGTTTTTATTTTCTTTATTATAGCATATTTTAAAAATCCAAGTTTCTCAATTTTTTAGATTTTCCTCTGTAAATCTTACCATTCAAGCAAAAACGAACAAACATGTCATTTGTTCGTTTTCATTTTGAGAGGGAATGTAGTACTCAATGAAAATCAAAGAGCAAACTAGGAATCTAGCCGAAGGCTGCTCAAAACACTGTTTTGAGGTTGCCGATAAAGCTGACACGGTTTGAAGGGATTTTCGAAGAGTATTAGGCTTTCACTTCGATAAGAGCATCCCCCTTCGCAACTGAACCTGTTGCGACTGGAGCTACTGAAGAGAAGTCAGCTGTGTTTGTAACGATAACCATTGTTGTATCATCAAGACCAGCTGCAGCGATTTTGTTTGAATCAAATGTTCCAAGAACATCGCCAGCTTTTACCTTGTCACCTTGAGCAACTTTGTTCGAAACCTTCACCGTTCATTGTTACAGTGTCGATACCAACGTGGATCAAGACTTCAGCACCATTAGTTGTTTTCAAACCAAAGGCGTGTCCTGTTGCAAAGGCGATTGAAACTTCAGCATCAGCTGGTGCATAAACCACACCTTGGCTAGGTTTCACAGCGATACCTTGTCCCATAGCTCCACTTGAGAAGACTGGGTCATTGACATCAGCAAGAGCTACAACATCACCGACGATAGGAGTTACAAGTGTTTCATTTTGAAGAGCTGCTGGAATGTTACCAGTTGTTTCTTCTTGGACCAAACGTTCTGTCTCTACTTCAGTAGCAACTTCTTTTTCATCCTCGTAACCAAACATGTAAGTTAGGGCAAAACCAAGGGCAAATGATACAGCTACCATAAGAAGGTATAGTGGAAGTTGTCCATTACCAGCATAAAGCATTGTACCAGGGATGATAGTGATACCACTACCAGTACCAGCAAGCCCAAGGATTGAAGCCAATCCACCACCGATTGCACCAGCAATCAATGAAAGGAAGAATGGTTTGCGGAAGCGCAAGTTGACCCCGAAGATAGCAGGTTCTGTAATACCGAGGAAGGCAGAAAGAGCAGCTGGGAAAGCAAGTGTTTTTAGTTTTGGATTTTTCGTTTTCACACCAACCGCAACAGTCGCAGCACCTTGAGCTGTCATAGCAGCAGTGATGATAGCGTTGAATGGGTTAGCATGGTCAGCAGCAAGCAATTGAACTTCAAGCAAGTTGAAGATGTGGTGCACACCTGATACGACAATCAATTGGTGAACCCCACCAATCAAGAAACCACCGAGACCAAATGGCAAGCCAAGAATTGCTTTTGTACCGACAAGAATAAAGTTTTCAACGACGTGGAAGACTGGTCCGATGACAAAGAGTCCAAGGATAGACATGACCAAAAGTGTCACGAATGGTGTTACCAAGAGGTCAATCACATCTGGAACAACCTTGCGGACAGCTTTCAAATTTAGCTCCGACAACCCCGATGATGAAGGCTGGAAGAACTGAACCTTGCAAACCAACAACAGGGATGAAACCAAAGAAGTTCATAGCTGTTACTTCACCACCTGAAGCAACTGCCCAAGCGTTTGGAAGTGATCCAGAAACAAGCATCATACCGAGAACGATACCAACGGCAGGATTTCCACCAAATACACGGAAAGTTGACCACACAACCAAACCTGGCAAGATGATGAAGGCTGTATCTGTCAAGATTTGTGTGTAAGTTGCAAAGTCACCTGGAAGTGGCATTTCAAGAGCGTTGAAAAGACCACGCACACCCATGAAGAGACCTGTCGCTACGATAACTGGGATGATTGGAACGAAAACGTCACCGAAAGTACGGATAGCACGTTGGAACCAGTTCCCTTGTTTAGCAGCTTCTGCTTTCATGTCATCTTTAGATGATGTTGGTAAACCAAGTGCAACAACTTCATCGTACATTTTGTTTACTGTACCAGTACCAAAGATGATTTGGTATTGACCTGAGTTAAAGAAAGCACCTTGAACTTTTTCCAAGTTCTCAATCACTTCTTTATTGATTTTTCCTTCATCTTTGACCATGACACGAAGACGAGTCGCACAGTGAGCTACACTGTTGACATTTTCACGTCCGCCCAAGGCATCGATGACTTTTTTTGCAATTTCCTGATTGTTCATTTGCAAAAATCTCCTTATATAAAATTTTGTTCTTGTTTGAAAGCGATTTTATCCGCCCTACGACTTTTATTTTATCATGTTTTAGAAATATGTCAAGCGTTTTGCAGAAAAAATATTCTATCCACTTGGTGAGCTCGCTTTAGATTGATTGATTTTGACTGTTTTATCAAACATTCCTTGAAAAAATAAGTTTAAATCCTTGGTTAAAAGGGTTTTATTTCATTCTCTTTCATGTTTTTCCTGAAAATGCGATTGATTTCCTGCATTTATTTTATGATAAACGTTTGACAGTTTTTTCTCTTTTTTAACATAAAAGTCTTGCTTTTTTTTCCGAAAACGGTTACTATTAAAAGTGATAAGATTTTTGGAGGAATGAAAGAATGGAATGGACTACTGAGCGTCGTTACAGACTTTATCAAGACTGGACGCAAGAAGAAATTAAGAATATTAAGGAAAATATGGCACAATCTCCATGGCATACGTATTACCATGTTGAGCCAAAAACAGGACTTCTAAACGACCCAAATGGCTTTTCTTACTTTGATGGGAAATGGATTGTTTTTATCAGAACTTTCCTTTTGGTGCAGCCCATGGTTTGAAATCTTGGGTGCAATTGGAAAGTGAGGACTTGGTTCACTTCACAGAAACTGGAGTCAAAGTTTTACCTGATACTCCATTAGATAGCCACGGTGCCTACTCTGGTTCTGCCATGCAGTTTGGCGATAACTTGTTCCTATTCTATACAGGAAATGTCCGCGATGAAAATTGGATCCGTCACCCCTACCAGATTGGTGCTTTGATGAACAAGGATTGCAAGATTACAAAGATTGACAAGATCTTGATTGACCAGCCTACAGACTCTACCGACCACTTCCGCGATCCGCAGATTTTTAATTTTAAAGGTCAATATTATGCCATTGTCGGCGGACAAGACTTGGAGAAAAAAGGCTTCGTCCGTCTCTACAAAGCTATTGACAATGACTACACAAACTGGCAAGCAGTTGGCGACCTTGACTTTGCTAACGACCGCACTGCCTACATGATGGAATGTCCAAATCTAGTCTTTGTAGGGGAACAACCTGTCCTTCTCTACTGCCCACAAGGATTGGATAAGAAAGTTCTAGACTACGACAATATCTATCCAAATATGTATAAAATCGGGGCTTCCTTTGACCCTGAAAATGCCAAAATGGTGAATGTATCTCAACTTCAAAATATGGACTACGGTTTCGAAGCCTATGCAACTCAAGCCTTCAACGCTCCTGATGGGCGTGCTCTAGCAGTTAGCTGGCTTGGTTTGCCAGATGTTTCATATCCATCTGACCGTTTTGACCACCAAGGAACCTTCTCTTTGGTAAAAGAACTGACTATCAAAGACGGTAAACTCTACCAATACCCAGTCGCAGCTATCAAGGACCTTCGTGCTTCTGAAGAACCTTTCTCAAACCGTTCCAAAACCAAGAACACTTACGAACTTGAACTCAACTTGGAAGCTAATAGCCAGAGCGAGATTGTCTTACTGACTGACAAAGAAGGCAAGGGACTTTCCATCAACTTTGACCTTGTAAATGGTCAAGTGACAGTAGATCGTAGCCAGGCTGGTGAACAGTATGCCCAAGAATTTGGAACAACTCGCTCTTGCCCTATCGAGAATCAGGCTACTACTGCTACAATCTTCATCGATAACTCTGTCTTTGAAATTTTCATCAATAAAGGAGAAAAAGTATTTTCTGGTCGTGTCTTCCCACATGCGGACCAAAATGGTATCCTCATTAAATCTGGAAACCCAACTGGAACTTACTATGAATTAGATTATGGTCGCAAAACTAACTGATGTCGCCAAACTTGCAGGCGTCAGCCCTACTACCGTTTCTCGGGTTATCAATAAAAAAAGGTTATCTATCTGAGAAAACCATTCAAAAGGTTAATGAAGCCATGCGAGAATTGGGCTACAAACCCAACAACCTAGCTCGTAGTTTGCAAGGAAAAATCAGCTAAGTTAATCGGCTTGATTTTTCCCCAATATTTCCAACGTTTTCTATGCAGAATTGATTGATAAATTGGAACACCAACTCTTCAAAAATGGCTACAAGACCATCATCTGCAACAGCGAGCACGATTCTGAAAAAGAACGTGAGTACATCGAAATGTTGGAAGCCAATCAGGTGGACGGTATCATTTCTGGTAGTCACAACCTAGGAATTGAAGACTACAATCGCGTGACAGCGCCGATTATTTCCTTTGACCGAAACCTGTCTCCAGACATCCCTGTCGTTTCCTCTGACAACTACGCTGGTGGGGTTCTTGCTGCCCAGACCTTGGTTAAGACAGGTGCCCAGTCTATCATCATGATTACAGGGAATGACAATTCCAATTCTCCAACTGGACTACGCCACGCTGGTTTTGCATCTGTACTCCCCAAAGCTCCTATTATCAATGTTTCCAGTGACTTTTCTCCTGTCAGAAAAGAAATGGAAATCAAGAATATCTTGACTCGACAAAAACCAGATGCTATCTTTGCTTCTGATGATTTGACAGCTATTCTGGTCATTAAAATTGCCCAAGAACTAGGCATTTCTGTCCCTGAAAAGCTTAAAGTCATCGGCTATGATGGTACCTACTTTATCGAGAATTACTACCCTCAACTGGCTACTATCAAACAACCTATGGAAGAAATTGCCTGCCTAACGGTTGATCTCCTCTTACAAAAGATCGAAGGCAAGGAAGTTGCGACAACTGGTTACTTCTTACCAGTCACCCTATTACCTGGAAAAAGTATTTAAACACAAGAAAACTCAGACCGATCCGTCTGAGTTTTTTTATAATCTTAAGTTTTTCTAGATAACGCTGGGCTGTCTCTAGGTTAAAGGTTTTTATCTGCGATAAGTTGCTCAACTAGAGGAGCAACTTCAGACTCACTAGCACCTGCTAGGAGAGCCAAAGATTTGGCCTGCAATTTCATGTGACCTTGCTGAATTCCTGTACTCACCAAGGCTTTGAGGGCTGCAAAGTTTTGGGCAAGCCCGATGGACACGATAATCTGAGCTAATTCTTTGGCAGAAGGATTTCCCAGTAGTTCATGACTAAGGGCTACACGAGGGTTGAGGCCGATAGAGCCACCCTTGGTCGCTACAGGCATGGGTAAGATCATCTCACCGACCAATTCTTCTCTTTCAAGGTCCAGTATCCATCGACTGAGACCTTGATAGTACCCCTCTCGACTGGCAAAAGCATGGGCTCCAGCTTCGATGGCACGCCAGTCATTACCAGTGGCAATCAAAATTGCATCAATACCGTTAAAAATCCCTTTATTGTGGGTAGCTGCTCGATAAGGATCAGCCTGCGCAAATTGGCTCGCCAAAGCAATTTTCTCTGCAATTTCTCGTCCTTGATCCTTTTGACGGCTCAAATAGCGAAAGGCGATGCGACAGCTTGCTGTCACCAGAGAATCGGTCGCGTAATTAGAAAGAATCCCCATGAGACTCTGTCCCTGACTCAGTTCTTCTAAGACTGGCTTCAAGGCTTCCAGCATGGTGTTGAGCATATTGGCTCCCATGGCTTCCTGGGTATCGACATGGAGATAAACAACGAGAAAGTCTGTTTCACCTTTGATCTGCTCTACATGCAAATCACGCGCCCCACCCCCGCGTTTAACAATGGAAGGATAGGCTTGATTGGCAAGTTCCAAAAGCTCAGTCTTTTTGTTTGCAATCTTCTCTTGCGCTATATCTGGATCATCAACTTGATAAAGGGCTACCTGACCAATCATCTGACGCTCATGGACTTGTGCAGTAAAACCGCCTGCTCGCTTGATGATTTTGCTGGCATAGCTGGCCGCAGCAACCACTGAGGGTTCTTCTGTCACATAAGGAACTGTGTATTCCTGACCGTTGACAAGGACCTCTGGAACTAGCGAATAAGGTAGAGAAAAAGTTCCCACCACATTCTCACTCAGCTGGTCTGCGACAGTCACGCTAATCTGTTCATCCTGATCCAAACTCGCTTGCTTGTCAGGACTAAGGAGCGCCTGAGCTTTTAACAACTCGAGGCGCTCCTGGTATGATTTTTTAGAAAATCCATTCCAACTTATCTTCATTATTTTTCAACCTTGCTATAACGGCGTTGGTGGTCGACAATTTCAACCAAGGCAAAATCTTGATTTTCATAGCCAGAAAACTGAGCAGAGTTTGTTTCATCCAAGTCCACTTCCTCAAAGAAGACCTTTTCATAGTCTGCAACAGACAGGGCAGTTCGTTGGTTGAGCTTGTTCAAGCGCTCTTTATCCAGATAGACTTCATATCCTTCAACCAATTCACCACTAAAGAACTCAGCCACAGCACCACTTCCGTAACTATAAAGGGCAATTTTATCCCCAGCCTTCAAGCTATCTGTATTTTCCAAGAGAGACAAAAGTCCTAGGAAAAGGGAACCTGTATAGATATTCCCCACTTTTTGACTGTAGAGAATAGACTGGTCAAAATGCTTTTGCAAGAGGTCTTTTTTCTCTTGAGGCAGGTTCTTATCCATGATCTTTTTCAAGCCTTTTAGCGCTAATTTAGGATAAGGCAAGTGGAAGCAAACAGCCGCAAAATCATCCAAAGTAAGCTGGTAGCGTTTTTGATATTCAAGCCAAGTCGTTTTCAAACTATCCAAATATTGTTGGGTAGAATAGACACCATTTACATAAGGGGTTGTTGAGTAATTTGGACGCCAAAAGTCCATGATGTCACGGGTTTGAGCTACATTGTCATTATTAAAGGTCATAATACGTGGATTTTGTGTAATCAACATAGCCACACTTCCAGCACCTTGAGTGGGTTCTCCTGGAGTTTCAATACCGTATTTGGCAATATCACTGGCAATGACCAAGACCTTGGACTCTGGAGAATTTTCCACATGCAATTTGGCATAATGAAGGGCAGCTGTCGCTCCATAACAGGCTTCTTTAATCTCGAAACTACGAGCAAAGGGTTGGATGCCAAGCAAGCCATGCACAAAGACGGCTGCAGCCTTACTCTGGTCAATTCCTGACTCAGTAGCCACAATGACCATATCAATTTCTTGTCTTTCTTGCTCAGTTAAAATAGAGTCACTTGCACTGGCCGCCAAGGTCACGATGTCCTCAGTTAGAGGGGCAATACTCAATTCCTTGAGCAAGAGTCCTTTACTTAATTTTTCAGGGTCAATGCCCCTCGCTTCTGCTAGGTCTTGTAATTTCAAGACATATTGACTGGTCGCAAAACCAATCTTATCAATACCGATTGTCATATTTACCTCTGTTTTATCATTCATGTAAAAAATCGTCCATTACTATTTTATCACAAATAGCAGTAAAAGAGAGAAAAAAGACTTGATTCACCAAAGCAAGTCCCTTATTATTCTAATTATTTTGCTGTTTTCGTAAATAGGAATACAGTCTAAGAATCACTGTTCCACTAGCCATCCCAATAGAAATTACCAGAGCCAACATGACAACTAAAGTTGCACTAGCAATGGCATGACTATAATCCCCCGTCACAAAAAAGGCAGTTGTTCGATAAGAAAGATAGCCTGGAACTAAGGGTGCCAAGATGGCCAAGATAAAGACCACAGCAGGGGTCTTGTAAAGAATACTTAAAATCTGACTAACACAAGAACCGATAATAGCCGCAATAAAGGTGGCTACAATGATATTGGTCGGTTCCTTGAGCAAGAGATAGATTAGCCAGACAACCATGCCCAAAATCCCTCCTGGTAAGAGCATAGACCGTTGAACATTGAGTACGATTAAAAAGGTAATAATAGCAAGAAGACTTGCTACTGCTTGTAATAAAAAGGTCATTAGTGTCATATTAGTTCATCAATACTAAGGCGACAGAAGTTCCTGCCCCTAAAGCAAGGGTAATGAGCAGGGATTCAAACATCTTACTCATACCAGAGTTTATGTGGTTGGTCATAATATCCCGAACCGCATTTGTTAAGGCAATTCCTGGTACAAAAGGCATAACCGCACCAGCTATAATCAAATCTGCCGTTGAAGGCAATCCTGTATAGCGAGCCCAAAACTGGGCAATCATCCCAAAGACGAAGGCCCCAGCAAATGCTGTCACAAAAGGAATTCGGATAAACTTCTCCACATAAAGGGAAAAGGCAAAACCAAATAAGGTAGCCACTCCTGCCCCAAGTGCGTCGTAGATATTTCCACTAAACATAACTGAAAAGAAAGGGGCACTAAAGGTCGCAGCCAAAGTTACCTGCAACTTGGTATAGGGAAGGGGTTGAGCTTGCAAGGCCGTCAATTGCTTGAAGGCTGTTTCTAAATCAATCTGCCCCCCAACCAGCTGACGAGAAATCTGGTTCACATCGCAGACTTTTTCAATGTTATAAGAAGAGGAGGTCACACGCTTCATGCGCGAAATATTGGTATTTTCAATCGAGAAAAAGATAGCGGCAGGCATGGCAAGAACATTGCAATCCACGATCCCCTGCGAATGCGCAATCCGAATCATGGTATCTTCTACACGATGAATCTCTGAACCACTTTTGAGGAGAATGGTTCCTGCTAGCATAATCACATCGATGACGGCATTTAATTCTCTTGATTCTTCCATGCTTGCCTTT
>BNJS01002107.1_pt1 | contig 22251 bp, 34 predicted proteins | sample 8540461 | NCBI WGS metagenome assembly BNJS01 (sample SAMD00202454, study PRJDB9452) | human saliva metagenome | isolation source: human saliva | place: Japan | reverse complement strand
GGTGCAAAAGTTTGGTAAAGTGAGGAGACTGAGTCTTGGCTTTTCTCATACTTCATATGTGGCTTTTTGTTCTCAATCGATTACCACCTTCCCGGGAGGGTGGAAGGCATCAGCATAAGGGCATATATCAAGCGTTCTATTCAGCTATGCATGAGCTATTCACAGAGTTATCCACATGATGTCGTCGGGGTAAGATGTTGAGGATAAGTCTTCTTCTTCTTTTGGGAACCAGAGTTTTCCACAGAGTGGGCTACTGCTTGCTTTAGGCGGGGGAGTGAAACTTTTCTGCAGAAGGGGGCGGAGGTGCACGGAAGAGGGGTGGGAGGAGTGTAGAAGGATGGCTGTGAGGTGCTGAGGATGGGGTGAGTGCAGTGCGGAAGAGAGGTGGGGAGGTGTGACTGGAGAGGGTGGGAGAGACACTGGGTCCAGGGAGGTGAGAAAGTGCGGCAGGAGGTCAGGGCAGGGGTGCATATATAGAGGTGAGAGTATGAAGGGAGGAGGTAGGGCGTAGTGGGGTGCGTATGTAGCGGTCGAGTATGGCTAGTCGGTGGAGCATGGCGATCGGGTGGAGTATGCTGAGGAGTTGGGGTGGGTGCGCGGGTGGTATGGCGAGGGTGAGAGCGTGGCAGGTGGGTGACGTGGGTGGCGAGGCGCGGGCATCGAGCTACCGGCGGTAGTGGTGGTCGATGTCGAAGAGGCGCCGGCGAGGTCATCGCTTCGCCATGGGCAATGAGGACGCTGAGTGAATCTCCCCAGGTGGGGCGGTGATGAAGGCAGCGCCGAGGAAGGCATGCCGAAGAGGCTGGAGTAGGGTGGCGATGACGAGCTGGAGTGTCGCCTTGGATTTATTTGGCTGCATGGCTTGATGGGCTGATGGAGATGTCGTGGTATTCGCGCTGGGCATCGAAGCAGGGGCATAGCTTGATCCATTCGTCGGGCGTGATACGGCCGTCGCCGTTGCAGTCGGGGCTGAGTCACGGTGACCGAGGGATGGTGGCTTGTGGGGTGAGTGCGTGGGTGCTCAGGAGCTGACGGAGAGGCCGTACGCCGCGCTCGGCGGTGCGGGTATCTGCTGGATGGCCCGTGTCATCTAAGCCACCTGTCAGCAGACGCCGTAGCTCAGCGGTTGTAGCCCCGTGCGTGGGCAGCCCTATCTGCTCAAGCGGGCGCAGAGGAATATGCACCCGAGCGACGGATGTAGAAGTGGTAGCTCGCCGAGCGGAAGCCACGGGCACGAGTGGTCACGCTCCAGGGCTTCGGGCGAGATAGGATTGGCTGGCACGCGTGGCGCTGCAGTGCACGACGATGTAGCGGATGTCGGTGGGTCTCATCGCTTGGTCCTCCTATAAGTAGAGGTAGATGGCTCCGAGGAGGGAGGGAGGGTGACGCCGAGGCGAAGGGGCGTGGGGGCTGGCTGGTGCCTTATGCGTCGTGATGCACCTTGTCCGTGGTGCTGGGTCGTGGAGCGAAGGCTACCTGCCTCCCGTAGAGGCGCCCGTGGTGGTCGCCTGATGCCGCCCGATCTGTCGGAGGTGGTGAGTGCGCTACCCAGCCTGCGCCCTTCGCCTTGGAGGCGGTAGTATCATCAGCTTGGAGGGAGGGCGCACGATCTCGGTGAGGTCCAGTGTGAGGGGTGTCGAGGCGTGCTCTTGCCGGTGGTGCGTCAGGGTGTGCTGTAGGTCGCTCGTGGTGAGGCTCTCGCTCGTGCTCTCGTGTGTCGTGCGGTGGTGTGAGGCACAGCCGTAAAGCCCGATGAGGAGGGCTAGGTGAGATGCCTCGGCTGCGGAATGGTGGTGTACATAAGTCAATCAATAAAGAGGAATACAGCCCCTCTCAGGGGCGCTCCGCCTACCTTGGGGAGCGATACAAGGTGTGGGGCAAGGCGAGGGCTGGCGGTCTTTGTTGGTCGTCTTCGTCGGTGATGGCTCGTACCCTGCGTCTCTCTCGGTGGTGTGCGTGGCGGATGAGGGGCGCAAGAGGCGGTGCGTCGTCTGACTCTGGTAGGATGGTGAGCAGCGTGTGCGTGGTGCGCGGTCCTTATGAAGGTACTCGGTCGTGCTGGGAGGGTAGCGGAGGGGAGCCGTGAAGGGTGTGCGGAGGTATAGTATATAAGGTTACGCACGCGCGAAGGCAGGGCTTTATGGTGAGAGATGTGCAGACTCGGGGGCTGCACTCAGCTAGGGTGCTGGGTGTGCCCCGAGAGAGATCAGTTGCCCTAGGGCGGTGTCGCTTACTTCTAGCGCGGCGAGCACGGATGACGTGGCGAACTTCCTCGAGCTGCTCTACGCGACGCAGACGATTCAGGTTCGCTCTCTCACGAAGAGCTCTTCCTTCTCAGCGGGGCGGACGTGCGAGGCTTCACCCTTGCGGATGTAGCACCCTGAGCCAGCTCACCTCAGCGGGCGGCCCAGTGAAGTTCGAGGATGACGGGCTGAAAGTAGCCTGCAGTCGTCTGGATGTAGCAGAGAGGCTCACCCGTCTTGATGAAGGTCGCGAGGGGCAGGAGCCGTAGAGTAGTCTTCGGTCTACCTCCCAGATGATCTGAGCCGGGCAGGAGCTCGATAGGCTCGGTGTAACCTGACGCTGATCTTCACTGCATCTTCGGCGCTGTAGCCCCTTCTTGACGAGGGCGTCGAGTCTTGACTGTCGAGCTCAAGCCTGGAAGCGTTCCTTGGCTGCACCGCTCTTGTAGTCGCGGTACTGAGCTTCGTGCATAGCGAATTCGAGAGGATGCTGTCGTCTTCGCGAGCTCCCAGCCGTTCTCCTTCATCTCAGCGGAACTTATCCAGCGCGTCGGGGTGAATTGAGCTGAGGATCTTCGGTGGTGAACTCAGAAGCCCTTTTCGCTCGCCAGGTCGATGATCTCCTGATCGAGCTTCTGCCGCAGCGGACGAGCCAGACTTCCGGAGGATCCTACCCACGTGTTGTTGTCGATGCAGCCTCCCAGCGGCCCTTGCCGATGGTGGGGTTATGAGACGTTCATCAGAGCGACGTTCTTGACGTACTGGCTGGAATGGCGTGACGAGTGGGGTAGCCGAGGCGAGGCCATACGTAGGCGACTTCGTCGAAGAGGGCGGACGAGGCAGGTCGTCGACGCTCAGCTCGGGTTCGCCCTCTTCACGCAGGTGCATGTTGATACCAGCGGTACGCCCTTGAGGTCAGCCATCATCAGTCCCATCATACCACAGGAGACCGCAGCCCACGAGGAGGGACGAGGTCAGGAGGTTGGAGGTTGATGAAGAGCCGAGGAAGTCATCGATGAACTCCTGCGTGAGGGCGCGAGCCTTCATGTAGGCTCCATGTTGATGTCAGCGACCTTGTAGCCAGCGTCGATGAGGCATCTCGCGGATGATGATGACGTCTGGGTGGGATCTTACCCCAAGAGAGGGCTCCTGGCTACGTCGATGACGTCAGCGCCGTGTCACAGACCTCGAGCATGGAGGCTACGGAAGCTAGGGGCCTGAGTGGCCGTGGTACTCGATGATGACCTCGGAGTGCTTGGTCTTGATAGCCTTCACCAGACTGCCGAGGCGAGTGACAGCCGATACCACTGCGTCCTTGAGGGCAGATCTCGGGGCATGAGCAGCGATGAACTGGTCTGCGCAGATCAGCGTGTACTCGACGGTGGGACGTGATACAGAGCGTAGCCTGTGGGATCATCCCAGCTTCCTTCGCGTAGTGGATGGAGGGGATGACGTTGCAGGGTCGTTGAGCCCGTCGAAGATGCAGGTGATATCGACACTCCCGGGACCTTTCTTGACCTTGTACATCAGGCGACGTACGTCAGCAGGGGACGAGGAACATACGCAGGCCGTTGAGACCACGGTCGAGCATGCGCGTCTGGATGCCAGCGTCGTTGAGGGGCTGAGTGAAAGCGCGGACGGCCTTGTTGGGGTTCTCCCAGTAGAGGAGGTTGACCTGTTCGAAGGCCCCCGTTGGTTCTGCGACGCGTGCGAAGCGACCCATCTCGACTAAGACGGGGGCGATACGCTCGAGCTGGTCCTTGCAGGGGCTGGACTGCCCCTGAGGACTGCCACATGTCACGGTAGACAAGGCTAAGTTTGACTTTCTCCCTGTGCCATAAGGGTGAGTTATTGATAGGGATTATTTCGTGTATTATTTCTCGTGTGTCGTGGGCCTACGCTGGCTGGTCATATCGAGTGTGTAGCCATTGTAGGGCGATGAGGCTGGCGGTCCTCGGTGCGCAGGCGGCTAGCTCCGAGGGTGATGGGCTGGCACCCGCGACGGTAGCCTCCTCGATCTCCTCGACGGAGAAGTCTCCTTCGGGCCCGACCATCAGGAGCGTCCTTCGCCTCGGGGCGGAAGAAGTGATCGATGGTGTGGCAGCTCGAGCCACGTGCTACAGCAGTGGGCCATGAGCCGCAGGTCATAGTCCGCTGTCATCTCGAGGAGCTGGGCAAAGGGCACGTCGGGGATGAGGCGAGGAAGGAGGGCCTTGTGGGACTGCTTCATCGCGCTCTGGATGATGCGCTCAGGCGCTCGGCGCTGGTATGCTTGCGCTCGAGGTGCTGGGTGCGGATGAGGGAGACTTCATCCAGACCTACCTCGACCATCTTCTCGAGCGTCCACTCGAGGCGGTCGATGTTCTTCGTGGAGCGACGGCTACGGCTCCCAGTGCCCTCTCCAGTGCTTCTGCCCGGGGCTCCTCGCGCTCTATCGAGGAGGCGGTGACGGCGGTCTACGCCTGGACGCAGCGTCTCGAAGAGGGTGCCACAGCCATCGGTGACGAGGAACTCATCGCCTACCTCGCGCGCAGCACACGTATGGCATGCTGGGCTTCTCCCTCGGGGAGCTGGAGCTCCTCGCGTAGGGGCTGGGGCATAGAAGAGCGGTAGGTCTTTCATCTTTGTGCTCATTGATTTCCTCGTACCAAAGTTACGCTTTTTACCGCGGAATAAAGAAAGAAAATGGCACTGCACACTATTCATCTTAGTGTGCTTGTTCTCTGCTGTTTGTTCTGCTCAGGGAAGGAGTCCCTCCTTGCTGGCGGGGCGCCCAAGCTTCTGATCAGGGGATCATCTCCTCTATGGATGGAGCAAAGCAACTCTATACTGGTCAGCGGGCTGACCTAGTAGAGACAGTTGTGGCAGAGTCCTGCTCTCTATGTATTGTGCTAAGGCATCGCACGCCCAGCCCCACGATACACCTCTCCGAGTGATACTCACGCCCTCTCGCCTTATCGCGTATTCTCTTATTCAGCGGAGGAAAAGCATCGTTCTCGTGAAGAAAAAGTACCTTCCATGTGGTATTCTTCTATCTATGCACGTAGTCTTAAAGACCAGGCACGTAAATCCAAATATCCACGTGCGTAGATTTATCGTCCACGCACGTATGAGCTATCTGCTACTCGTCCACAACTTTTCTCCCTGCATGCGAACAGCCTCGTATGGGTCACTTCACAAGCTATAAGCTGCTTTGTCATCCATATGGGTCGCCATCGCGACCTATATAGCTCGTCGTCGGACCAATATAGGGTCAGCCCGCCGACCAGGTATAGGTCGGAGCAATGACCAGTCGTTCGGACTCGGTTCATGTAGTTGTTTTGGGGTGCGAACGAATAATGGTTTGAGCCCCCGAACCCATAGTGCTTTGAGTGCAGACCAATAGTTGTCTGCGGATCGACCTACTACGTATCCTCTTTGGAGCACTCTACTGCATGAGCAGGGTGCTATCTCGAGCCTACAACGCTTCTACGAGCGGCCGGTCTTACCAGAGAGTGGTGCAGGGCTGCTCTTTTTGAGTTGGTACAGAATTGATTAAAATTGCATTGAATTCATAACGATTCAATAGTCTTTATATTTATGAAAACAATCTCCCGTCTGATGTCTCTGCGGCTTATTGTCGTAGTGTCTTTGCGCTTGCTCTCGCAAGGATACCCCCTCAGCCGTGTCACGAGGGGATGGATGAGCATATCGACATCGCCCTGCAGAGTGATGTCCATATCCTCGTCGTCAATGACCAGCGGTAGGATATTACTGCTGAGGGTGTATCAGAAGCATCTCTTAGGCTCGATGGGAAGACGCCCCAATGTCGGCAAGGACGGCTTGGATGTGCGGACAATTCAATTTGTGATCTACGGCTCCACGCCCCGATTTCTACCTCTTGGGGGAAGATTGACCGCTCGTTTGCAGTGCTGAAGCGCCAATGGTATGAAGCTGGAGTGTGAGTTTCTTCTCCGTGATTACATATTCGACTTGGCTTTAGTCCGAGACGAGACAATCCTCTCATGGTGGGGATCTAGACATAACGCGGGTAGCCTATTCATCAGTTCTCTCATCGCCGAACAAAGGAGGTGTTGGTCTGGGTGAAAGCTGTCTCCGATGGCGTCGTCGCTCTCAAGTCAGGGTGGTGAGCTGGGATATTAAATGATGCGTATCCAGCGCTGTAATGCGATGCGAGGCTCCTTAGGGACCTCCTCGCATTTCGCTATCTTGCACCTTATAATAAGGTATATAATCAATACGCATACTGGCCCTACAATGTGGGCAGTATCGTAGACTGCCCAACGTCGTGGTAAGTCCACCCTCTTCAACTGCCTCTCCAACGCGAAGGCGCAGTCCGCTAACTTCCCTTTCTGCACCATCGAGGCCCAACGTCGGGGTCATCACCGTCCCCGATGAGCGCCTGACGAAGCTGGTACCGAGATCGTCCAGCCCAGCGCATCGTCCCCACGACCGCCGAGGATCGTCGACATCGCTGGTCTCGGTAGAAGGGCGCGAGCAAGGGCGAAGGGCTGGGGAATAGGTTCCTAGCCAACATCCGTAGACGGATGCTGCTGCACGTGCTGGCTGCCGATGACGACAACATCACGCACGTCGACGGCAGTGTCGACCCCTGCGAGACAAGTCGATCATCGACACTCGAGCTGCAGACTCAGCGACCGAGACGTCGAAGCCCGCCCGCAGAAGGTCTGAGCAGGCACAGACGGGCGGTGACAAGCAGGCTAAGCTCGCCTGCGACGTCCTGATGCGCTACACGGGAGCTCTGGAGCAGGGCCTCAACGCCCGCACCGTCACCTTTCGAGACGAAGGATGGCGAAGGTCGCTCGTGAGCTCTCATCTCGCTGACCAGCAAGCCCGTACTCTACGTCTGTAATGTCGACGAGGCCTCGCTGTCTCGCAATGAGTATGTAGAGCGTGTCCGCGAAGCTGTCGCCAGCGAAGGTGCCGAGACTACTGGTCGTCGCTGCGAAGATCGAGGTGAGATCGTCGGGCTGGAGACCTACGAGGGCGTCAGATGTTCCTCGCTGAGATCGGTCTCGAGGAGTCGGGCGTAGCTCCGTCTGATCGAGGCGCCCCAGCAAGCTCCTCGATCTGGAGACTGCTCACCGCTGGGGTGCAGGAGGTACGTGCCCGGACCTACACCAAGGGCAGCAAGGCGCACGTGCCGCTGCTGCTATCCACACCGACTTCGAGAAGGGCTTCATCCGTGCCGAGGTCATCAAGTGCACGAGGACTTCTCCACTACGGCAGCGAGTCGGCTGTCAAGGAGGCCGGTAAGATGGCTGTCGAAGGCAGGACTACGTCGTGCAGGATGGGGACATCATGCACTTCCGCTTTCAGCGTCTGATGCCCCACTACGACATCATCGTCATCGGGCTGTGCCATAGCCGCGCTGTGAGGCGTCGCCAGCTGCGGCACGCCTCGGCTCTCATACGCTCCTCATCACGCCTGACATGAATAAGATCGGGCAGATGAGCGCACAACCCACTGTGGGCGGTATCGCTAAGGACAGATCGTCCGCGAGATCGATGCCCTCGGGGGCGCATGGGGTTTATCATCGACCGCACCTCGTCCAGTTCCGCATGCTCAGTCGCAGCAAGGGCCCCGCTATGTGGGCCTACGCGCGCAGAGAGTGACCGTATGCGCTTCATGGAGGCTTGGCGTGAGGAGCTGGATAGCGAGCCACTGCTTGACCAGTGGCAGGACTACCGTCGCGCCTCACCCTCGAGGAGGGGCGTGCGTGGCGTGGGAGCACCCAGCTGGGTGTGCATTCTCTGCTGATGCCGTCATCTTGACCGCGGGGACCTTCCTCTCAGGGGCTGATGCACTGCGGTGAGCTGCAGATCACGGGTGGCCCGTATCTCCGAGACCAGCTACCTACGGCATCTCGGACAGCTGCAGGAGGCGGGTATTCGCACCGACCGCATGAAGACGGGTACGCCCCCACGTATCGATGCCTGCACCTGCACTTCGATGAGATGGGGGTGCAGGAGGGTGAGGATGATCATCATAAGTTCTCCTTCCTCGATACGCCACGCGCTCGACGCTGTGTCAGCTCCCCTGCTATGCCGCTTCGATACAATGAGGCCTGCCACGCCGTCCTGCGTGAAGCCTCGACTCGCTCGCCGCCGCTACAACGGCCAGATCCAGAGTATCGACGCGCTACTGCCCGGAGCATCAGACGAAAGATCGTCACCTTCGCCGACAAGGACCGTCATCAGCTCTTCCTCAGAGCCCGAGGGCGAGCGCACGAATCGAGTACTACCTCATGGCTTCTCCTCCTCCTGCCCTTAGAGGTGCGGCTCGAGGCCCCTGCGACAGATCCCTGCACTGCGTGATGTGCGCCTCTATCGCCCAGGCTCACGCCATCGAGTACGACTTCTTCGACCCCACATGCATTTCTGCACCACACGCTCGAGAGCAAGGTCATCGCATCGGTCTTCCTCGCTGGTCAGGTCAACGGGACCACCGGCTACGAAGAAAGCGACGAGGCCAAGGGCTCATCGCGGGTATCAATGCCCACCAGCAGGTGCACGACCTCCCTCCTTCACGCTCAGCCGCCCGAGGCGTAGTATCGGTGCTCATCGACGCCTCGTCACGAAAGGGCGTGGACGAACCCTATCGTATGTTCTACTCGCGCGCCGAGTACCGCATCCTCCTGCGACAGGATGATGCAGACGTCGCCTCACGCCCCGTGCTGCCGAGATCGGCTTGGCTACGGAGGAGCGTGTGCGCCTTCTCGAGGAGAAGATCCGCCTGCGTGACGAACTCATCGCCTTCATCTCGGGCTACTCCATCCGCCCCGACAAGATCAATCCTCAGCTCGAGGCGCGTGGGCTCGCTCCGCTTCGTCAGGGCTGTAAGCTCGTGGACCTCGTCCTGCGCCAGCTGGCGCTCTTCCGATCGGTGAGATGGTCCCGCCTCCGACGTGCCATCGATACCATCCCTTCGCGCCGCGAGGAGATCGCCGAGTGTGCCGAGATCCTCATCAAGTACAGCGGCTATATCCAGCGTGAGCGTGAGGCAGGCAGAGCTCGAGCGCCTGGAGTGCTGCTTCATCCCGAGGGACTCGGACTATGCCGAGATAAGCGCTGAGTACCGAGGCACGGCAGAAGCTCGACCGCATCCGTCCACGCACCATCGGTCAGGCCTCGCGTATCCCGGTCATCTCGCCCCACGACGTGAGCGTCTTGCTCGTCCTCTCGGGCCGCTAAATTCGCCCGCTTAGCGGCTACGACTTGTGTAGAGGTCCGCGGATTTATACCAACCCAGCAGACAAATCGTAGTAAGATATAAGGGTAGAGACTGCGCGACGGCTGCTTTTGAAGTCCCCTCATCGCTACCCCTGATCCCTTCACTTCCCTAATCACTATCCGTCAGATGTTCATTTCCGTCTCATCTAACTACTCTCCTATTAAGGTCTTCGAGGTCAACCTCAAGTCTCCCCTCTCTGGTGAGGTAGAGACCCTCGAGCTCGTCCTGTACTCTCTTACTGTCGAGACGTGGCTCTCTCGCAATGTGCGCAAGAAGCCCAGGCTGCCTGCCGCGTCACAGGCACGGGCGAGGATATCGCTGCGGCTCACTGGACCTGATGAGATGGAGCTTTTCTATAAGGCATGCGCCACCTGCCGCTCCCCTGGTGCTGGCACGTCCACCGTAGGTGTGGTAGAGGTGATTGGCTGCCCTGCCCTCATTCTCCTCTTCGACCGCCTTCGCTATCGTCAAAGGGCTTACCATAATCGCTGGCAGAAGGCCGACGCCACCGAGGAGGTGACTAAGGCTCCCGTCACGGGCGATGAATATCATATCGGCCTGCCTATCGTGACCTACGGACCTGATGGTGAGCCCACTTCGCGTGGGGTCAATATCCTCTGGTGTCGCGTCGTCGGTACGGAGCCTGATGGCTCTCGCCTGAGATGATCGAGGCCTCGGTGCGAGGCGAGCAGCGACGGCCCCTTCGCTAAGGAGTCGGTGCTGATGGCACGTTCACGGCATCTCTTCGTATGCGCTACTGCTGAAGTCCTCGTCGAGCTACCCCACCATCTTCTTCCAGTCTACTGGATCAGGGTGGAGTCTCGAAGTCTTCTTCTATGGTAGTGTAGAGAAGGCCAAGCGTCCGGCTAAGTAATCCCACGTCTTTCAATTCATAAATCCTATAAGCAGCAGGCAACAACGACAACAAGTTTCATCTCCCGTAATATGTACACGCCTGGTAGCCGTAAGCCTAATACCGGTGCTATCCTCTCCGCTGTCTGCGGTCTTATCGTTATCGCTTTCGGCATCTGGCGCTACTTCTCTGACCTCTACAGCCTTCGATGCTGGGGGACGGTCTCGCCTCAACCGCTGAGCACCTCGTCTATAAGATCGGTGGCTACGGTATCCTCATCACCTATATCCTCATCGGGCATCGCTGTCATCCACTACGCTTACAGCGACGCTACAAAGAGAAAGACTGAGGGCCAATCTGGGACGGCCAGCAGTAGTCCTCTCGTAGCCTGACGTACGCACAGGAACATCGCCCGCCTCATCTACCATCCTTGCGGTCGGTGCAGGGCGCTTCTATGGGCGGGCGTTGCCTTAGCGCGGATAGGATGGTGTGCTTTGAGCGGGCGCGGTGAGAAACCCCTCCCTCGGCATTTCTCCCTAACTTTGTAGGAAGCCTGTATAGGCTGTAGTGGCTCCCTTTGGGCCTCGCCAGCGAGACTTCAATGGATAGCATGAGACGAGTAGACTCTTCGGCTGCGTCTCTTCGGCGCGCCTCCGCAGTATATCCTCGGGCGTCAAGCGCCCCGTACGTGCCTTCCGCTCGGTGAGCTCACTCTATCGATCACGGCAAGAGGCGCCCCGATGCTTTGACGTCGGGCAATGAACACATCGGCTTCATCAGCTCCCGGGACCCCTGCTCCTCGGCACGCTTACACTCCATCGAGGCTATCCGCCTTGGGCTGGAGAAGGTGTACGAGCTACGGAGCTATAATGCCCGCGAGGTCGGATGGCAGAGCTTTATTTGTCACGAGTTCTTCCCCTCGGTAGAGCGTGTGCGCATGGTGAACTCGGGGACGAGGCGACGATGAGTGCCGTCGCGTCTGCACGTGGTCACGGGTCGCGACAAGATCATCAGTTCGAGGGTCTGCTACCACGCATACTGATACCTTCCTCATCTCAGCGGGCACGGGGCTGCCTGCGATGGCAGACGTATCGAGCGCGCTGGTGTGACGACAGCATCATCGAGGACGCGCTGGTCGCTACCTACAATGATATGAGGCGTGTGCCGCACCCTCGAGGCGCATCGTGGGGAGGTCGCTGCCTATCATCCTCAGAGCCGATCATGGGCAACATGGGGCTCATCCCTCCCGCACTCAGGCTTCTCAGGAGCTGCCGTGTGACGGAGGAGAGATTAGCTGCTCATCTTCGGCGAGGTCATCAGCGGCTTCCGTCTTTGCCTCGTGGTGGTGCGCAGGGCTCTAGGTATCTGTCCTGACCTCACCTGCCTCAGGGAGATCATCAGTGGTGGCCTCCCGTCCGTGGGGCCTTCGGTGGTCGTGCTCGACATCATGGACCGCTTGGCGCCGCTCGGCAGACGTCTATCAGGCTGGGACGCTCTCGGGCAATCACTCACTCCCAGCAGGTATCCATGCTCGCAGGAGCGCTCGCAGAGCCGGACTTCTATCTCCGTCTTGAGGAGAGGGACAGGCCTTCGAAAGCAACGATCCGTCTGATCCTCAGCCGCTACAGCGACGCCTCTCGTACAATCGCGTCGATTCGCTCTCGGCAATCTTCTTCACCCGGCGGTGTGCACTCAGATACCGACGCTAAGCGCTCCGACCTGAGCTGTACGCTACTTCCGTCATGATGGTGGATCCCACTGCCTGAGGTTTTGATGTCTTCTCGATGGCCGTGACTGGGCCGCACGCTACCCTATGGATGGGGTGCTTCGTGATCTTAGAGCTAATGGCTCCCCGCGCCTATTCCCTATCTCTCCCTATGCAATACCTACAGCTGACTATCAGCTACCACTGCATAAGCGCCGCCACGTCTCTCCGTGATGGGATCTGTGACTGGCTCATCGCCGAGCTAAAGGGCGCCAGAGCTGCGATAGCTTCGGGCAAGGTGCCTACGGGCTGAAAGGCCCATCCCGGACGGAGCAGATGCTGACGCGACCCGCAGCTCCTCGATGCCTTCCCCGTCGCAGGCTTCTCCTATACGCTTACGGCGGAGGAGCTACCGATATCAGCTGGAATGAGGCGTGAGAAGAGCCCTCCATCGTCCCATGTAGAGCGATGCGCGATGCAGTCCGTGCACCTCATCCGCAGTCCCGAGGTAGTCTCTGGAGATCCTCATCAATCCCAAGATGGCTATCGGTAGCGCAAATGCGAGACGACCCTCGTCGAAATGGATCCTCTCGCACGACGTCTCAGGACGCGTGTCCTCGATATGGGCTGCGGTACGAGTATCCTCGGCCGTCGCTCTCAGGCGTGGCGCACGTCACCTCACGGCGATCGATATCGACCCTGGGCTTATGCCAATGTGCAGGAGAATGCCACACTCTAGGCGTCACATTGCAGAGATGCTTCTCTCAGCTCGAGGGGCGCGAAGGCTGCGACCTCATCTTGGCAGACATCACGCGCAATATCTGCTCAGGATATGCCCCGCTGAGGTGATGCGCCCTGGCACGTCTCATCCTCAGCGGCTACCACGAGGAGGATATACCGCTTCTGCGTGCTCGAGGCGAAGAACTTGGCCTCACCTTCGTCAGCAGCGAAGTGCCAGCGCTGGAGCCGTGGGCCTACTTCCTCCCGCTTAGCCCGACGAAGACGACTCTTCACACCCTACATTATGATACATGCAGAACCTCTTTGGCGCCCCTCGCCCGGGCTGCGCTCACGCTCAGCGCCTCGTGGCGAAGCCGCTCCACGCCAACCGCCCCGCATCGTCGATCCGATGATGGTCGACCAGATGACGTGGGACCACCTCTACCGCTATCAGGCTCGCTTCGTCGAGGGGGCTTCAAGCGCCTCCTCACGCAGGGCTCAACCGCGCAGAATACCGCATCAACTGCATCCCCGCCTATACCGCTACTCTAGCCCACAGCTCCGTCCACACGGGTAGTGTCCTCGATCCACGGTATCGCAGGGAATGACTTCTTCAAGGATGGCAACCCCATCTACCGCACGCAGGACACGACGGTAAGCTCGGTGGTGTACCCAACGGCGTCAGCGGGCAGATGTCTCCCCTGCAACCTCCTCACGACGACCATCTCGATGAGCTGCGCATCGCACGAACTTCCGCTCGAAGACCATCGGTGTCGCTATCAAGGATCGCGCCTCCATCCTCCCGCATACCACACGGCGATTAACGGTGCTTACTGGCAGGACGACAAGACGGGGCAACTTCATCACCAGCACCTACTATATGCGGGACCCGCCCTGAGTGGGTGAAGAGTTCAACGCTCGTGGTCGTGTCGCTGAGCCCCCTCAAGGACGGCCAGACGCTCTATCCCATCGATACCTATCGTGAGGTACACGACGCTGTGCCTCACGAGACAGCCTTGATAAGGATGGCAAGTTCCCCGCCACACTCCCTCTCAACACCGCCGAGCTGGCGAAGATCAAAGAGCCCTGGCGTCATCCGCACCCGCCTATGGGGAATACGCTGACCTTCGGATGGCTAAGGCTGCTATCGAAGGGAAAGCCTCGGCTCGCGTGCCGACGAGGACGGACTTCCTCGCTGCATGAGCCACTCGGCTACCGACTACGTGGGTCACCGCTGCGGGTACCTTCGCTGTCGAGACCGAGGATACCTACCTCCGTCTGGATAAGGACCTCGCCGACTTCTACGCTACTTTCGATGGGCGCTTCGGTCGTGACGGCTAGCCTCTTCATCCTCACTCGCTGACCAGCTGCGCACTGACTCTCACCCTTCGACCGCGACCACAAGATCCCTGGCAGGCTTCCGTAGTGATCTGGCTCGTCGTATAGCCGACTCCCGCAGCCTCAGCTTACATCGACGTGATGCACAGATCGTCCGTGGGTATATGAACTATCAGGTCTTCTTCCGTCAGGACCTCATCGACTCGCTCGGCGTCAACCGCCACGGCCTCTATCAGGCGATCTGCAAGGCCCTCAAGGATAAGCTCCCTGGTGTGGCGTACGTGCCTGCCGAGAGAAGTCGCTATGGCTGCGATCCCCGATGCGATCAAGACGCGTATCATCAACGGCTACCGCAAGGGGCGCAGTGGTGATATCTTCATCGTACCCGATCCAGGGTGGTACTCGAAGTCTGGCACTTGCCCCTCAGGGTACGACACACGGCGTGTGGTCTCCCTACGACTACGCACATCCCCCTCATCTTTCGTACGGGGCATGGCGTCCGTGCATACCATCTCTATCGTGAGACGTATATCACGGATATCGCTGCTACGCTGGCGGCTCTCCTGAAGACGCAGTATCCCTCAGGCTGCATCGGCATCCTATCACAGAAGCCTTCGCACCCGCTCGCGACTTCGGCTGCCCCCGCTGCCCCCACGACGCGCCACAGATAGCCTCTTTCCTCCGGAATATCGCCTTACATCCGCGCCTGATACCCCGCTGGTATCGGGCGCGGATCTGTTTCTCATAGGGGTGCTGATAGACTTTCTCATGGAGGTGGAAAGTCTGTGGAGCTATATTGAGCTATCTTTGCAGCCATATCTCTATTTATCACAAATGAACAGGAAAGATTACGAAATCATACTCGTGGGCTCTATGCGAGTCGCCTCATGGCGGCTATCAACGCGGAGTGCTGACTCCATATACTTCGGGTATCGAAGGCCTCAACATGCGCTCGAAGAGTGCGAATAACTTCACCACCGAAGACCTCTATAAGATCGCGGCGATCTGCCGTGAGCACGACGTCAAGAGCTATCTCACCGTCAATACGATCATCTACGACGAAGATCTTGCAGCTCACGCGTGAGATCATCGACTCGGCGAAGGCTGCCGACGTCTCGGCTATCATCGCCGCCGACGTCGCCCCATGCTCTACGCGCGTAGTATCGGTGTCGAAGTCCACCTCCACCCAGCTCAATATCACCAACGTCGAGGCCGCTGCGCTTCACGCGCAGTTTGCCGACGTCGTGGTCTTGGCACGTGAGCCTGAATATGGATCAGGTCGCCGCCATCCATAAGGCGATCATCGAAGCCCATCGTCAGCCCTGCTAGTGTGAGCCCATCCGTATCGAGATGTTCGCCCACGGCGCCCTCTGTGGCTACTGTCTCGGGTAAGTGCTACCTCAGCCTGCACGAGCAGGGTAAGAGTCGCTAACCGCGGCTCCTGCTCACAGATCTGCCGCCGCTCCTACGAGGTCAAGGACAAGGAGACGGTATCGAGCTGGAGATCGACAAACCAGTACATCATGTCGCCCAAGGATCTGAAGACGATCCACTTCCTCAATAAGATGCTCGATGCTGGTGTGCGCGTCCTCAAGATCGAGTACCGTGCGCGTGGTCCCGAGTACGTCGATACTCGTCGTGCGATGCTACCGCGATACGTCGATACCTATTGTGCAGGGAACTTCACCACGGACAATGCTCGAGAGTGGGACAACCACCCTCGGGCAGGTCCTCAACCGCGGCTTCTGGGACGGCTATTATCCCTGATCAGCGCCTCGGCGAATGGACGTCGAGCTACGGTTCTTCGGCTACGAAGCAGAAGGTCTACGTCGCTAAGACGACGAAGTACTTCGGTAAGGTCGGTGTCGGGGAGTTCGCCGTCGAGAGTGGCGAGCTGAAGGTCGGTGATGAGATCGTCATCACGGGGACCGACGACTGGGGCTTATGCGCTTTGTCGTCGAAGAGATCCGCGTGGACACGGAGCCTCGTAGAGAAGGCCGTCAAGGGTCAGCTCTGCTCGATCGCTGTGCCTGCGAGAAGGTGCGCCCAGGCGACCGCCTCTCATCTCTTCACCGATCGCAAGGTCAGCAGTAGTCACTGGCCATTGCTTCATCTCCCGCCCCTTATCTGGCGGGTTAATCGACCCATCCCCTACGGAGAAGCTCCGTGGGGGATGTGCTCGTATATGGAGTGGGGAGTGGATGCGGAGGGATACTGTCTCTGCAGGGGGAGCGGTGAACGCATATTGGTCGTTTGGCTGACCTATAGGTCACGACGACGACCTATATGGCTTTCGTGTGACGACCAATATAGGTTCACCCAGCGACCAATATAGGGTCAGAGTAATGACCAATAGTCGTTTGACTTCAGAGCAGTATTCATCCGTATGCGAACGAGTAGTTGTTTGCGCCTTGACTTACCGAGCTTCATCCGCGAAGCCTATAAATAATGGAGTCGTATAGTGCAGGGGGAGGGGAGTGGCACGGCTATCTGACGGGCTTTCCCGATAGGGGGAAAGTAACCAGTACTGGTCGCACGACGAACCAGTACTGGTCACCATAGTCAAGCAGTACTGGTCACTCGCGCGACCAGTACTGCTCGCTTCACTGACCAGTACTGGTTGCTTTTTGCCCCTTCAAAGGCGCTTATATCTCAGTGCCTTGCAAGGGGCGATTTTTCTCCCCGCTTCGGGTACTTCACCCGTCCGGCATCCTTTGCTACCCGATCTACACGAATTATCTTCCACGTTGCCGTAATGCCGTGAACTGTGCGCTACACCGCTCGGGAAGCGTAGTCGAGTAGCTTATACCTATATAGGTAAGGGCGATGAATTTGCTCAGGGTGTTTGGTGGATAAATAATTTGTTATACCTTTGCACTCGCAACTGAATGCTGCTCATGTGGTAGGCGGTTGACATTGGGGAGACCCATTCGTCTATCGGTTAGGACGCAAGATTTTTCATTCTTGAAAGGGGGGTTCGATTCCCCCATGGGCTACGATAACAACAAAAAGAAAAGATACAAATGGCAAATCATAAGTCATCCATCAAGAGAATCCGTCAGACCAACGCTCGTCGTCTGCACAACCGCTACTACGCCAAGACGGCTCGTAACGCTGTGCGTCGCTTCCGTGCGCTGACCGATGCTGCAGAAGCTCGCGCAGCTCTGCCCCCAGCTCAGCTCGATGCTCGACCGCCTCGCTGGCAAGAAGATCATCCACAAGAACAAGGCTGCAAACCTCAAGAGCAAAGCTCGCTAAGCAGATCGCACGCCTCGGCTAAGAGTAGCCACTCTCCCCATCTGCTGTCGACACCTCGTCCTCGAGAAGATGTGAGACAGAATTCAGGCAGTACCTTCGTCTATCGGTTAGGGACGCAAGATTTTCATTCTTGAAAGGGGGTTCGATTCCCCAGGGGCTACTAGCAAGAAGCACCGACATCCTCCTCGTGAGGTATGTCGGTGCTTCGCTTTATATACCATGATATGGGCACGATGTGCTTGTGATGCAGAGGGCGTGTGACCTCGATAGGGGCGAGAAGTCCTGCGGTAAAGGGAGTAACCCCCTACATAGCAGGCGGTAAGAGTGCGCTCCGAGGGAAATTCCGTATCTTTGTAGAAGCTCTATGCCCTACCAGCGGCGGTACTACAGCGCCCCTCGGGGAGCTGCATCAAAAAAGTATAATCGATAGACGAATGAAATCAAGACGAATATTGTATATCTCGCAGGAGATCTTCCCTTACCTCCCCGAATCCGATATCGCGACGACGGCACGTCAGCTGCCGCAGGGATTCAGGAGCTGGGTAATGATATCCGCATCTTCATGCCCCCGCTTCGGTGTCATCAACGAGCGCCGCAATCAGCTGCATGAAGTCATCCGCCTCTCGGGGATCAACATGATCATCAATAACAATGACCATCCGCTGATCATCAAGGTCGCTTCACTGCCGACCGCCCGCCTGCAGGTATACTTCATCGACAACGATGATTTCTTCAAGCGTAAGACCGTCTTCGACGTCGACCCCAAGGTGAGGCAACGACAACGACGAGCGCTCGATCTTCTTCGTGCGTGGTGCCCTCGAAGCCATCAAGAAGCTCCGCTGGATCCCCGATATCATCCACTGCCACGGTACCTTCACCGCGCTGGGGTATGCTCTATCTGAAGAAGTACTATCACGATGATCCCTGCCTGAAGAAGGCCAAGATCATCTACTCGCTCTACGATGAGCCCGCTCCCGTAGAGATCCCCGACACGCTCTTCGAGTGCCTGAAGTTCGACAAGATCAAGCCCGCAGCACTCTCCGTGCTCGATGGCAAGACCGACTATGAGGCACTGAACCGCCTGGCCATCCACTACGCCAACGGGGTCGTACAGGGCAGCGCCGAGATCTCGCCCAGCCTCAAGCAGTACATCGACGAGAGTGGGGTGCACTTCCTCCCCTATACTCCTGTCGAAGGGTGTGCCGAGGTGTATAATGAATTCTATAAGAAGATCCTCCCATGATGAAGCTTGCTTCAGCTCTATATGTAGGCCTCCTCTCGCTGGGCCTTGTGACGCTCTCCTCCTCCTGCGCCGAGGACAACCTCTCGCGTATCGGTGAGAGCATCCAGCCTAACCTCGATAAGGTCACCGGGCGTGCGACGACGATCACCTTCGACGCCACCACGGTAGCCACCCCTACACTCTATACCGATGGTACGACTTCGCTCCTCGGTACGCTCATCGACGAGACGGGCTCGACCGTCACGGGTGAGTTCATCAAGCAGATCCGTACTGCCGAAGGGGTTGCCTTTGAGGATGCTGACAACGCCCAGCTGACCATTGACTCGGTCTACTTCCGTATCTATTCGGACCGCACCGAGGGGAATGCAGATGCCCAGATCAAGGTCAACGTCTACAAGCTCGCTCAGCCCGTCACCACGGCTGGTACCTCGAGCCAGACGCTCGGCCAGTACCGCACGGGCGCGACGCTCTTGGGCTCTGCCACCATCCAGCCCAGCGCTGGGACGCTCATCCAGCAGAACTCCACGATGCGCTACTTCACCATCCCTCTGGATGTGAGCCTCGGGAAGCACTTCTTCGATGCGACGCGCTCGGCGACGCTGAAGAGTGCCTTCAACTCGCAGTCGCGCTTTGACCGCGAGATCTTCCCTGGCTTCTACGTAGCACCTGTCACGGGTCGTGGCTTCCTCCTCGAGGTCACGGAGGTCGCTCTCCATGATCCACTACAGTGTGCCCAACAAGGAGAAGCCCGCCGAGCGCGTGAAGTACGTGAAGACCTTCGTCGATACGAAGCTCACCTCACGCCTGAACGCCCTGAGCAGCGGCGACATCTCGAGCCTCACGGCTCCGTCTACGGAGTACAGCTATGTCAAGGGCCCTGCTGGCGTGACGACGAAGTACACGCTCTCGGTGAGCGAGCTGCAGAAGCTCCTCGCTTCCGCGCCTAAGCCCACCACGACGCCCGTGCCCAGCGACTTCATCGGCCGCGCTTGGATGCTCGCTGATGCGAACTTCTCCGTCAAGGTCAATAGCCCTGAAGGGCAGCGCACGAACCAGCCTGACTACCTCCTGCTCCTCCCCTCAGACAAGGTGACGGAGTTCTTCTCACTGATGTGCAGGCCGTCCAGTCGGGTAAGTCCCTACCTCTCGAAGAAGTATGCCGCCAGCGACAAGGCGTATAAGTTCAACAACATCGCCCGCATCGTCACGGAGCATCTGGCGAAGTACGCCACCTACTCCGCCGCTACGGGCTGGACGATCTCCACGCCACTGGAGCTGAGCCTCGTACCCGTATCGGTGACGTCATCGGGCTCCAACGGCTCTGCAAGCATCGCTGAGCTCATCCGTCCGAGCTTCCTCCGCCTCTCAAAGGCTACCACGGACCGCCAGGTGAGCTTCGTGAGCGTACAGCCCAGCAGCAGTAAACCTCTATCTGACGCCCACAGAGAACAGGCCTCGTCATCCCGAGAACCCCCTGCTCTCTGTGGGCGTCACTCTATACACTACCTAAGCACATATACGACTACGTCTATGCAGTCCTCCATCAAGCTCCGCCTGACGGTGATGAACTTCCTCCAGTTTGCAGTCTGGGGGCCTACCTTACTTCTGATGGGGCGCTACCGGTACCGCAGGCTTCGGCTCCGAGATCGGGAACTTCTACGCCATGCAAGGTCTCGTGTCGCCTCTTCATGCCTGCTCATGGGTATCGTCGCTGACCGCTGATCCCAGCACAGCGCCTCTTAGGGGTCTGCCATACCTTGGCTGGGATGCTGATGCTCGGCGTCTTCCTCTACACGCAGACCGATGCGCCCTCTTATCCCAGCCTCTTTGCGCTCTACTCGCTGAGTGTCGCCTTCTATATGCCGACGCTGGCGCTGAGCAACTCCGTCGCCTACACCCCGCCTCGATCAGGCGGGGCTGGATCTGGTGAAGAGCTTCCCTCCGATCCGTGTCTTCGGTACGGTGGGCTTCATCTGCACGATGATCGCGGTGAGCCTGCTCGGTCTTGAGGCTACGAGTGGGCAGTTCGCTGTCTCGGCTATCATCAGCCTCGTCCTCGCAGTCTACGCGCAGACGCTACCCAACTGCCCCACGGCTCCCAAGGGGCAGAGCAAGAGCCTCGTCGAAGCCCTTGGCCTGCGTGCCTTCGTGCTCTTCAAGCAGCGTAAGATGGCGCTCTTCTTCATCTTCTCGATGCTCCTCGGTGTCAGCCTGCAGATCACCAATGGCTTTGCTAACCCCTTCATCAGCACCTTCGGCGAGATCCCTGCTTACGCTGATACCTTCGGCGTGAAGTACGCGAATATCCTCATCTCCCTCTCGCAGCTCTCCGAGACGCTCTGTATCCTGCTCATCCCCTTCGCGCTGCGTCGCTTCGGTATCCGCCGTGTGATGCTCATCGCTATGGTGGCGTGGGTCCTGCGCTTTGCCCTCCTCGGTCTTGGTAACCCAGGTAGCGGCGTATGGCTCTTCCTGCTGAGTATGATCGTCTACAGGGGTGGCTCTTCGACTTCTTCAATGTGTCGGGCCTGCTCTTCGTGGACAAGGAGACTGACCCCTCGATTCGCTCCAGTGCCCAGCCTCTTTACGATCATGACCAATGGTATCGGTGCGACGCTCGGCTCTGCTCGGTGCGCAGGCGGTGATCAATCACTTCGTCCACACGGAGCACGACACGACGGCGATCCTCGCAGGCTGGAGCATGAGCTGGTACATCTTCGCTGCCCTACGCTGCTGTCGAGCAGTGCTCTTCGCGCTGCTCTTCCGCTACAATACCGCCACCGAGGCGAAGTGAGTGCACCTGTCCTCGTCCCTCATCCCTCTTGTAGCCCTCACTGAGCCGATGAATATCGCTCTCGATGCCAAGCGCATTACACACAATGCTACCGGCCTGGAACTACAGCCGCTTCGTGCTCGACACGCTCACGGAGTTCCGCCCAGAGAACCGCTATCTGCTCTTCTCGCCCTCTACGGGTGACCCCTCGCTCTACAAGCGCTTGCTGTCCAATCGCTCGGTGCGGCTCATCACGCCTCATCGTGCACTGGCCTTCGCAGGGGGCACTCTCTGGCGCAACTTCTCCGTGGCCTCGCGCTGTCGTACGGAGCAGGTCGACCTCTTCCATGGGCTGACCAATGAGCTTCCCATCGGGCTGTACAATGCCCAGCGCATAGGTACGGTCGTCACCATGCACGACTTGGCCTTCATCCGCTACCCGCAGTCTCTACAAGCCCATTGACCGCCTGCTCTACCGCAAGAAGTACGGCGCGTTCGGCTCGTCATGCCGACCACGTCATCACCGTGAGCGACCAGACGCGCCGTGATGTCATCGATATCTTCGGCATCGAGGAGGAGCGTGTGACGACCGTCTATCAGGGTGCTCCGAAGCCTTCGCTGCGGTGACGCCCGAGGATGTCGTAGTGGCACGTCAGGCACTGAACCTCCCCGAGCGCTATATCCTCTTCGTCGGGAGTATCGAGGAGCGTAAGAACCTCGCCCTCATCGTCGAGGCACTCTGCTCAGCTTCAGGACAAGTATTATCCACCTCGTGGCGAAGGCTCACCGTAAGACGCTATGTGAATACCGCGTCGTCGACAGCGCCCGCCGCTTGGGTGTCCCTCTCCCGCCTGCACCCTCATG
>BNJS01003486.1_pt1 | contig 22267 bp, 27 predicted proteins | sample 8540461 | NCBI WGS metagenome assembly BNJS01 (sample SAMD00202454, study PRJDB9452) | human saliva metagenome | isolation source: human saliva | place: Japan | reverse complement strand
TGAAGTAAAGGAATAATTATTAGATTTAAATAGACGAACCCATCCACAAAGCAAAAAAATAGCATAACGAGGGTATGGAAAAGAAGAAACTATAAAGCAAATCGATTTACGATTAGTATTGAAGAGGATAGGAAAGCATAAAAAGCTATACTATATAATATTACCAATCGTAATTATACTGTCATCATACATTATTTTATGTGTACCGAGAACTTACACAAGTGAAACAGCTATGGCACCTGAAGTAACTTCTGGTATGGACGCTGATGCCCTTGGAGATATTGCATCATCTTTTGGATTTGATTTACCGACAGGGAAAAAATACCGATGCTATCTCCCTTTACTCTATCCAGACCTCATGAAAGATAATGGCTTTGCTACAACACTTTTCAAAGTGAATGTAGAGACCGTTGATAAGAAAATTCATACTGACTATTATAATTATCTTAAATATCACACGAAAACAACTTGGTGGGAGAAATGTCAAGTATGGTTAACTAAGCAATTAGCACATAAGGACACTGTTAATTCTGTTCCTGAGAAATTTGACCCTTATCAGTTATCTAAAACTGATGAAGCTCTTGTCGAGGGAATGAGAAACAATATAAAAATCAATACTGATAAAAACTGGTATTATAACTATTTCTACTATAGACCAAGATCCAATGGTAGCAAAGATACTTGCTGATGCTACTAGAGACTCAACTACAAGTACATTATCGAATACAGAACAAAAGAAGTTAGAAACGATGAGAACATTATCAAAGCCTTGTAAACCAAGCAAAAAAGACTATGAGAAGGTTCGTAAGGAATATGGAAAGATTAGTGATGCAGATATGGATGTTGTATTAGAAAGCGTAAGACTAAAACAAAATGATTTAGAGAACGACATGCAACTGAAATATAACACCTATACTACCCTCGTAGCACAACTAAAAGCTGCTGACGCAAAACTGCAAGAGCATACCCCAGTCTTCACAACTATCCAGGGTGCAGAAGTGCCTGTAAAGCCTTCGGGACCTAAAAGAGTGCTGTTTGTATTAGGATCATTTTTCGTTGCGTTCCTTGTTGTTACAATTTACGCAATACGTGATTTAATGTTTGCCGAATAATGTTTTCTTTTTTTAGTAACAAAAATACAGTTAAGAAGGAAAAGAATGGAGTAACGACCATAACTTCTAACACATTCGTATTATTTCTACGAATGCTGTTTATGACAGTGGTAAGTCTCTATACGGTACGCTGCGTGTTAAATGGATTAGGCGTTGTTGACTATGGCGTCTTAAACGCTGTCGCAGGTATTGTAACAGCAAGCACATGTGTTAGTAGTGTATTAGCACTTTCAACCCAACGATTTTATTCATTCGCAATGGGTAAAGGACAGCACGAAAGATTAAGAGATTTTTCTCAGTAAGTCTCAACTTGGTTGTTATTTTTATCAATTATCCTTCTCATTATATTTATCACTTTAGGTTCATGGTTTGTCAACACACAATTAAACATTCCTCCTAGTAGACAATCTGCTGCACAATGGTTACTAATATTATCTCTTATATCATTTATCTTTAGCATCCTACAGATTCCTTACATGGGAGCAGTATTTGCGCATGAGGATATGGAGATTTATGCTTTGATTTCGATTCTGGACTGCATATGCAAACTTATAGTCGCTGTTAATATAAAGAACACACCTATTAACAGTCTTATATTTTTATGGAATAGGTTTCGCTGTTATAGCTTTGTTTGATTTAATTGCTTATATTATCATTGCTAAACATAAGTATAAAGAATGTAACTATATAAAAGTTACATCAAAAGAGACATTGAAGGAATTAATTTCTTTCTCTGGCTGGACATTTTATGGATACGTTGCAGGAGTTTGTATGACACAAGGAAGTACTATCTTACTAAATATATTCTTCGGTCCTATCATTAATGCAGCCTTTAACATTGGAAACCAAGTGTTCAATGCGCTCAGTACACTCAGTAATAGTATTATTTTTGCTTTTTCGTCCTGCAATGATAAAAAGCTTACTCGGGAGACAATCACAACTATTTAGAGAAGCTTTTCTCTATTAATAATAGAATCTTACTAAATTTACTTATTTGTATTACGATTCCATTGTTATTAGAAACAAAGTCAATCTTAAGCTTATGGTTAGGGCGATATAACAGAGGATATGGTAATATTACACAACTATATATCATTTATGAAATCATTTTCACTATACATAATCCTATTACCATTATTATCCAAGCGACAGGAAAAAGTAAGACTTTACTCTATAATTGTAGAGTCTTTGACTATATTATGCCTTCCTATCTCATGGGTATTATTTAAGATGGGATTTTCTGCTATATACTTATTTTACACAATGATTGGTATATGTTTTTATAGCACATATTGCACGTTTAATAGTTTTAAAAAGTATCTATCAAGAATTCAATTTATCTAATTATGCTCTAAAGGATTTTCTTCCAGCTGTCTTAACTTTTTCTGTAACTTACGCTTGCATCTCAAGTTTTCATTTACATATACATAATGTAATATTAAGACTTCCTATTGTCTGCATCACATCAATAATGCTAACAATGCTATTAGCATATTTTATTAACTCTTCACGAAGAACGACAGTTTATAAATAAATATATCATCAGGCAACGATAATGGGAGCTATACTCGCACTACTCTTTACATCTACTTTGTTTGCATGTTTTATAGAAAAATATATGAAGCGTGCACAACTCCCTATATTTATTTTTAGGAGTAATGTTGATTCTTGTAGCTGCTTTTTCGTGAGATTGGTATGGATCCAGACTCACTAATTATGCAATGCTATATCAGAATCCGTCTAATTCCAATGTTGCAGACCATATAGAATATTCATTTACTTTAATCGCAACATTATTAAATAATATAACAGATTCACCACACGCTATATTCTTAGTATATGCGATAATGGGAGTGTCATTAAAGATGATTGCTTTTAAGAAATATTCCAATCATTATATACTAATGTTTTGCTATTTACATGTGTTATTTCTATGAACTTCATGAACTTACACAAATTAGAGCTGGAGTAGCTTCCGGATTTTTCTTATTTCAGTTTTATATACAGCAGAACGAAAAAGAGAAAAAGCCGCACTTTTGCATTCTTTTTAGGAGCTGTATTCCATATATCCGCCATAGCACTTCTCCCAACACTCCTCCTTGGTAATAGACCTCTAAACAAGAAAGTACAATTTATTTTTATATATGTCTGTTCCTATAGGGTTATCTCATCTATTTTACAGGCATGTCCGTTTTTATTCAACCTTGACATACCACTTATTGGAGATAAACTATCTATATATCAAGAAGCGACAGAAAAAGGAATTGCTATTGTTGAAATGGAATTATTCAATCCCGTATATTTATTAAATGTCATATATTTTATTTCTACTCATATTTCACGAAACGATTACACAAAAGATCGAAATATTCACCACTCCTACTAAAAGGTTTATGCGACTGGATTAGTTATTTACCCAGCATTGGGATTTCTCCCTGTTTTATCACTACGCTTAAGCGAACTTTACTATATAGTAAACATATATATGATAGGTTCACTTTACTATACAATAAAGCCACGCTGGGCAGGACTAATTATTATCACAATAATTTGCATAAGTTTCTATGCATTTTGGTCTACCTCACATAGGATTAAAAGATTTAGTAAAGATATAATTATAATGAAAGCAAGAGTCATAGCATATTATTTACCACAGTTTCACCCTATTCCTGAAAACGACGAGGCATGGGGTAAAGGTTTTACTGAGTGGACAAATGTTGCAAAAGCAAAACCACAATTCAGAGGACATTATCAACCCCATATACCTGCAGACCTTGGTTTCTACGATTTACGCCTGCCTGAAATCAGGGAACAGCAAGCAGCATTAGCAAGGGAATGTGGCATTGAAGGCTTTTGCTATTATCACTATTGGATGGGGAATGGCAAACTGTTACTTCAGCGACCATTTCAGGAGGTACTACAATCAGGTAAACCTGACTTTCCGTTCTGCCTTTGCTGGGCAAACCATGAATGGACAACGAAAACATGGCAGAAGGATGGAAAGAATAAGGTAATTGCTCAATGGAATATGGTGGAGAACAAGATTACACTGAACATTTTAATTATGTACTTCCTGCTTTTTAAAGACAATAGATATATTACAATAGATGGGAAACCCGTTTTTCGTAATATACTGATCCTTATCACTTTAAAGATGTAAGCATCTTTATGGAAATATGGAGAAAGTTAGCAAAAGAATGTGGATTACCTGGCATCTATTTTATTGCTCAAATAGCTAATACGTCAACGATTAAGCGCAATGCCGATGGGACTTTAGCTCGAGTCATTCCTAATTTAAAGAATAGCAAAGAGGTATATAACAATATCCTTTCTTTAGGATTTGATGGTATCAACTCTTATGGTAAATCAAGAGGGGAAATGTACTATCAAAGGTAAAACTATGCGTATAGCTAAACAGATTTTACACAAAAACTTTCATTCTTACCATCCCTCAAATTAGATTATTCAAAAGTTGTAAGCAACTTTTTGCTCCTGAGGATAAATGGAATAATGTATATCCCATGATTATACCTGGTTGGGACAGAACCCCACGTGCAGGAAATAGCGAAGGTATATATATTAACTCAACACCAGAGAACTTTAAGAAACATATAAAACAAGCATTAAGCATTGTGGATTCCAAACCACAAGATCATAAGATCTTGTTTTTAAAATCGTGGAACGAATGGGGAGAAGGAAATTATGTTGAACCTAATCTGAAATTTGGACACGCTTATTTAGATGCTATAAAAGAGAACTTATTATGAAGAAAATACTTTTGACTTTGGAACTCGCCCAGAAGCTATAAAAATGGACTACTTATTCTTGAATTGAATAAAACATCGAGATAAAGTTAAGACAATAGTTTGTGTTACTGGCCAACATCGTGAAATGCTTGATCAGGTTTTGTCTATCTTTAAAATAAAACCTGATTATGATCTGAATATCATGAAAAAAGGTCAAGACTTATATGATATTACAAGTAAAAGTATTATTGGGGTTACGAGATATTTTGAATGAAACACAACCAGATATTGTGTTGGTTCATGGAGATACCACTCACTTCTATGGCTGCAACCTTAGCTGCATATTATCAACAAATACCAGTTGGACATATTGAAGCAGGATTGCGCACATATAATATATATAGTCCTTGGCCTGAAGAAATCAATCGTCAGTTAATAGGGAGAATTTCAAACTATAACTTCTCCCTACTTCTACAAGTTCGGTTAATTTGATTAACGAAGGAGTTGATGAAAAAGTCAATCCATATTACAGGAAATACTGTTATTGATAGTTTTGTATTGGGTCGTTAATAAAATAAAGTCTGATAGGCAGTTAAATATAAAACTGAAGGAAGAAATAAAAACATTTGGTTACAATATTGACAGACTACAAAGCAACAGACGTATGGTTCTAATAACCGGCCATAGACGCGAAAATCTTGGCAATGGATTTATACATATTGCACAAGCTATTCAAGAGCTCTCATCTCAATTCCCTAATGTAGATTTTGTATACCCAATGCACCTTAATCCTAATGTGCGCAAATCTATTTATGAAGTTTTTGGGTAATGACTTGTCTCACTTCTCCAATATGTTCTTTATAGAACCATTAGAATATCTTAGCTTCATCTATGTGATGGAAAAAGCTGATATTGTTTTAACAGATAGTGGAGGAATACAAGAGGAGGCACCCTAGCCTTAAAAACCTGTCTTAGTAATGAGAGATACTACCGAACGCCCTGAAGCTGTTGAAGCAGGGAACCGTTATTCTTGTTGGGACTGATAAAGAAAAAATTGTTAACAATGTTAGACAATTGCTTACCGACAGCACTCATTACCAACAAATGGCAAAAAGCCATTAATCCGTATGGAGATGGAAAAAGCCTGTGAAAGAATTGTTGAAATCCTATTAAATATATAAAAACTAACTTTATGAAACTCGGTTTTACTCTTGCTAACTAACGTTTATTTCTGTCCTTATGTCAAGATATATACCGACATACTAGACAAGAATGACATTCAATACGACATTATATATGCTGATAAGCGAGACCTTAAGGAAAAGGCCACCTACAGATATACCCACAAGTTAGACGATAAGGCTAACAAGGTGGCAAAGCTATTATATTATTGGAACTATTCACGATTCCTAATCAAAACTATAAAAAAGGAGCAGTACGACAAACTTATTGTCTTCGGTCCACAGATTGGAATCTTCTTAAAACCATTTCTAAGAAAATATTACACTAATAGATTCATTCTAGATTATCGTGACTTATCTATTGAGCAGCTGTTTAAAGGCACTTATGCTAAACTTATGAGGTTATCAGCTCTACACGTAGTTTCGTCGCCAGGTTTCCTAAAATGTCTTCCTAATGTGTGCAGTTCCGTGTTAAGTCATAATCTTGATATAAACATTTTAGAGCAAGTTTCATCAAAGAAAACAACTTGTCCTACACCATCCACTGTGAGCACATTAATATTCTAACAATAGGTGGTATTAGAGACTACGAGCAAAACGCTGCTATAATCTCTTCTTTAGGAAATGAAAAGGGTTTCTTGATCTCGTTTGTTGGCAGAGGTAATGATGCATCTAGATTAGAAGCATTTGCTATACAAGGAAACTATAACAATGTAACTTTCTCGGGCTATTACGCCAAGAAAGACGAACCTTCGATCATACAGCAATGTACATTGATGAATATATTCTATCCACGTAAGTTGTCACACGACACAGCTCTTTCTAACCGCTTTTATAATTCTATCTTCTTTAGAAAGCCAATGATTACTACCGCCAACACTATTCAAGGAGAATACACTAAGAATTATAAACTAGGACTAGCAATAAATGACACAACAAATTTAGCGGAGAACATAAAGGAATATCTCAATACTTTCGACAAAGAAGAATATGAGGAAAAATAGACGGAAACTATTAGAAACTTTCCTTTCCGACTATAAAAATATTTGAGGAGAAAGTCCTTACCTTCTGCAAATAACTTTGTTCTTTATATTTCCTATTTTTAACGTCCGATAAAAGTTTAAGACAATTTGCTGTCACATCTTTCTATAGTTCTAATCTTCTCACTCTCATCGTGTTACTGAAAGATTGTAAATGACAGAAATGACAGCAACTTTTTAAACTTACATGTTATACGTAATGAACCATAATAAGTCATATAAAACATGATAGACAGTACTTTCAGCTATATCCCTAAACTCAAAGAGTTTATAGAGATATTTGAGCGCTATCAAGAATTGATTACTATATATTCCATTCTCCCGACAGGCACGAGTATCTTCCTGCAAAAAGTAAGCGGTGGCTATGAAATCCATTCGTACTTGCTCCGCCACTACGCATTGTAACAAAGTCAAGATTAAGATATTTCGACTTAATCTTATGAACACAAAACATGCGAACAACTATCTCGAAGTCGGCACCTATCTTATAATCAAGCTTGTAAGGACCTACTTTTTATAGACCCTCACGCCGCACATACAATGAGGGATGGGCTGGCATAAAACCAAAACGAACCCAGAAAGGGGAGAAAATTTTAGATGAGTAATAGCGCGTAACCTTATCAGGTTCACCGTCATGAATGAAGTGTATATCGCCATACACAGCTTCTAAAGCCTCATCTTCGAATGGTCTTGCTAACTTAGAAACTATTTCGTCCGACGTAAAATAATCATCAGAATTAAGGATTCCAATAACCTCTCCCGTAGCCATTGCTATCCCTTTGTTCATAGCATCATATATACCCCGATCTTTCTCAGATACCCATTTCACAGAATGAGAGGTCGTCTTTGAGGCGTATGCTCGTATAATATCTACCGTTGAGTCCGTCGAACCACCATCTATTATAATGTGTTCAATATTGCGATAATCCTGTCGCAAGACAGAATCTAAGGTGTCTTGCAGCGTTTTCTCACTATTAAAAAGTTACTGTAATAATAGATATTTTCATTCTATCAAATATTAGATTTGTTTATATCGTTCCCCAGCAAAGACCTACTCATAAATAAATACTACTCTGAATGAGGCTTTTTATATTAGTTCTTTTGCTATAATGACATGATTATACAGATGATATTGTTATATGCACATCTAAAAACACACTTGTCAACAAAAGTACAAAAAGAAAATGACATACAAGACTATTCCGAAGGATAAAAGTTTCGACTCAATACAAAACAAAAATTAAAACATTCTAACACTATAATACAATATAATTACAAAAAGAGTTTATAGGAAAGTAATACTTTAAAAATATGTCGACTTATACTTTAGCCTGTCTTTTTGCATTTGCCATGAGTGCTGTTTGTGGATTCATTATGATTCCCCAGATTCTTTCGTTTTTGTGAAAGCGAAAATTATATGACACACCAGATGCCAGGAAAGTACACAAGAATGCTATTCCTCGCTTAGGGGGCGTATCTTTTATGCCCAGTATGCTGATTGCTACGGTCGTTGCACTATTAGCATGGGTCTATACAAGCAAAGGCAACAAGATTGGGGTCAGCCCATGGAGCATCTTCTTTGGCGTGGGTATCACCGTTATCTATATAACAGGCGTGCTTGATGACATCTTTGGCGTGCGGGCAAAGAAGAAACTTCTCATGCAGATCATTGTGGCAAGTCTGCTTCCGATGTCCTATCTTTACATCAACAACCTCTATGGTTTCTTAGGTATCTATGAGATTCCTGCTATTATAGGAATGGTATTAACGGTTGGCGTACTGGTATTTATCATGAATTCCATCAACTTAATAGATGGTATTGACGGCCTCTCTGCGAGCCTTACGCTCATCGCTTTATCGGGTCTTTTCTTTATTTTCCAACGCGAAAAGATATGGGTCTATTGCATCCTTATTGCTGGACTGATGGGTGTATTGATTCCTTTCCTTTACCATAACATATGGGGAAAACAGGAAAAGAACCAAAAGATATTCATGGGAGACTCTGGTAGTCTGACACTTGGTTACATCCTTGGCGTACTACTGATTAAGTTCTGCATGTACAACCCACATGTCATGCCTTATCAGAAGGGTGCAACCCTCCTTTCCGTAACCTTACTCCTCGTACCGACCTTCGATGTGTTCAGAGTCATCATCGTACGAATTCTTCACCATAAACCGATTTTCAGAGCGGATAAAAACCATATCCACCATAAGCTAATGCGTGCAGGAATGACACAGCATCAGGCTTTGATAAGTATCATTGCACTGTCGCTTATCTTTATCATCATCAACCTTTCTCTCTTCAATCAACTTCTTGTGACATGGATTATTGCGATTGATATTATTATCTATATCGCCTTCCAATATACCCTCGACATCTTTATAAGAAGAAAAGGGTGGACTTCCTTTTCACCGAATAAAGAGGAGAAAAAAAGGTAACAAACTGTGACTTCAGTAATTTAGAATGATAAGCGTCCTCCTAAGTTTAGGATTTTTGAAGAAATAGCACACAGAGTCACGGGTGAATGGAGGATTATAAAAAACAAAAGCAATAGTAGTCACGGAGGCACCATTGGTGCATGGAGCAAAGGAGGTTGTTTGCGAGTTTTATTAGAGATTAATGAACAAAGCGTTTATCTCCTTAGTTATCAAAGAACTATACGCTATATCTCTATCGCTCTCTGTGCCATCAGCACCTCCCTGACATAGCGATATTCTCCGTCCACTCCGTGACTCTGTGTGCCTTATCATGTAAGGGTTTTTAGCTTATCATTCTATATCTCGGAAGAACTAAAAGTATCTTCTTAAACGATTACTACCACCTGCTTATCTCTATCCAAAGCATCACTTTATATTGAACTTACGGTCCGCACCAATAGTGCGAAAACCTCCGCACGTCATGTGTTAGGCGTCCGCACGTCTATTAAAGAGGGATAGAGCGTGTCAAGAAGAGAGAGATAAGAATCCAAAGATGCTAATAACTCACATGATATCAATAGGGTTCAACAGACTGTAACCACTTAGAATTTATCAAAGTAGAGCCTTACTGCCCCATCATTTAATATCATCTTTCGTCTGTCTATCTTCTCAATTCGAAACACTGGGGTAAGACTTTTAATACCATATAGTCTAATGTTGACTCATAAGCGGTTAGTGGTCGGTCGCCATTCTCACGATCAGATTGGTGAGGAGCAGTCAACGTAAGTTGATCATTATCAATCCGAAAGCGATAGAGATAGCTATAATGCTGTCCCGTCTTATCTTCCATTTGTAAGAGTTTTGCTTGAAAAGACCAGAAGACAACCTGCTCACTCAAGTCTTCATTTGCAGCGGATGTCATTGATTCTATCTTCACAAGATGCCACATTCCCTCCATTCTGCCTGCATCATTGTCCGTCTCCAACGTACAAGCGGAGAAAAAGGAGTGTCAGTAGGGGCAAGACAAAGGATAATATCTTTATTCTTTTTCATATTCTGTTTTTGTTCTTCTTTCACATTTAAAAGGCTATTTCTTTCCTAACAAACCTCGCTTCGTAATGGTCAACTGCATACCATAGTTGTTGCCACCGAGTACTGAACCGAAGTCGGCACCGATGCCCATTCGGATATCAACACTCTCATCCATCGGAAGTTTCTGTCCTTGCAGTGTGTAGTTGCCTCTCCCATCAGACTCACATTGTGCCGTCTCTTCGTGTAAGGCTGTTCGTAGGTTCCCAATCCCTCCTGCCATGTGCCGAGGAAGCGCCACTGAAATACTCTGAAGGATGACCTCCCAAACCTACATGGAAACCCACAGAGCGGTTGTCCCTAAAGTAGATAGTCCCATCTTCATTGTAAATCGGTGAACGATAGAGCGGATTACCAATGCCTTGTCCCCAATGTTGGAAACCGGGGAGAATATAATGGTTATAGTAGTTGTCCTTTCCTCCGATATGATCGGCTACCGTTATGGTGTGATCATGGTAAATCGAACCGCTCTGATACTTTGAATAAAGATATTCAACGACAAGAGTGTTCAACCAATTGTCAGGCTTATAACGATATTCAAAACCTAAGAGCCAGTCCTTGAAATCATAAATCAAGTAGCGACGTTGCTTCTTCTCTTGCCATTCGCTGCCCTCACCATAACCGTCATAGTCAAGCTGGAGCATGGCAGAATGGTCCTCAAAGAACTTATCGGCATAGAGTGAAAAGCCGTGCCAGTCGCCATCATAGTTGAAACGCATCACCCAACTGCCCAACTGGTCGCCCTGCACATTCTGATAAGTTGTCTCACCATTGTCGGCACCACCGGGGAGAAAAGCGTTCCAATAGGCACTCAAGCCTTTGCCATTCTCTATGGTCTTCATTGTGCCATGACCATCAGGAAGATAAGAGGTACCGCCAAAGATACTAACCATCTCTAATCCCATCTCCAACGACCACGGACAGAACACCTCATCGTGCCCACCTTCAGATAGCCTGCCTTAGAGTGGAAGAGCGCTGGTCGGTATATTTTTGATTGACTAGCCGTGAAATCATGTTGCCAATTTTTGGTCGGTCATCATTCCGTAAGCAACGTGTCCTTTGAGGTGCAACCAACCATTTTGCAAAGGGTAGTGTCCAATAGTCTGACAATGCCAAACGCACCTGCGGAATAGGACGAGCATTGATACCCAATGTCTGCGAACCCGAACTAAGCTCATTGTTCTTCAGCTCCATCGGCTGTTCCTTGGCTCCAATGGTCAGTGTTCCGTGCCACCATCGCCCTTCCACGTATGCCTGCTGGATAACAGCCTTACTTGTATAATTGATAGGAACGACAACATCTAACCCATAGCCTAAGCCAAACTTATGTCCTTCATCCGTCGCTATCGGGCGTTCTATGCTCCCACGCAGATAGCCGTTCGCCGTCTCCAGCGAACTGAGTCCATACTTATTGGCATTGAGCCAGAGTGGGGTCTTGCCTTTTGAAAGGCTCCCCTGCATCTCCACCTTATATTCTAAGCCTTTTAATGGCTGCAACTTTGACGTGTCACGTCGCACCAGCTCTTGATACTGAGCCTGCATCGTTGATGTCATCAAAAGGACAACCAAGGTTGAAAATAACTTCTTCATCATCATAAAGTTAATACCAGCTACAAAGATAATAAAAAAAAGATGACCAGCAAACTTAATCCCCTCGCAAGTAAACGCAACTTGTTAGATTTCAAATAGAAAAGTGAATAAAAACAGTCCTCTGCTATCTATTCAACATTAACACCCCTCCGTGGGCTACATATCTCTAAATAAAACCTCCGTTAACTCCGTGCCTCTGCGTGAGATTTAACCTGAAAAGACAAAAGAAATATATTGACAAAATGTTTTGAAGGAAAAGTAAGAAATAGACATAAAAGCATGTTGTTTTAGCATCCACGTAAGTTATTTGTAATCAAATAGTTGCAAAGGAAGATTTTTAAAAGGTGCTAATTGGACTTCAAAAGGGCGTTAGTAAGGGGCTTAAAGGGCTTCTTTTGTAAGCCAAAAAGAGCATCTTTTGCAAGCCGTTTGGTGGTTTTATAAATTCAACATGTGAAAAATTCGGACAAAACAGATTACATCCCCAAACATTACCAAGCAAGACGACACCATCCATTTATCCCTCGTCATCGTCTGAATAGCTGTTTATTAAGCCTGTATAATTATTATAGATGTATGGTAACAAGTTCCAATCTAACTCGTTGCAATCATCTAGTTCATTTTCTTTAAATATTCAGCTAACACTCATCCGTAAAATAATATTTAGTAACGGATACCATTTAAAATAAAAAGTAAGTCTCCACTATCTAAATATACCTATATTGCAAAATCAACAAAGGCATATAAAAGCCATCTATCAGCTTTTTAGTGGACACTTATAAAAATAGCAGGATAATTTATTGAATTGCAAAAGACAGACTAGTATTCCACACCTAATTAAGAGAGCTGTGAATTAATCTCCCTACTTCACGAAAAGCAAGTCTTTACGTTTAATTATAATTATTTAACCAAATGGGGGTAAATAAGGATTTGTTATACCTTTGCACACGATTTATATATTATTCCCTAATATAAACATAAAACTATTTAACAAATATAATTAAACCATTTATGAGTATGAAGAGAACTTATTTACCGCCGAGAGTAGAGCGGATTTATTATGAGTATGAGGGCATGATATGTCATAGTAAACCAATAACCCTGATGCAAATAACTCTAGTGAAGAAGATTGGAATCCGAATGAAACCATCGGAGGAGACGATGAACACGGATTTGAATAAACCATTGATAAGACTTAAAAAGATGTTATACAATTTAAAGAGTACAATTACAAAGATTGGTTTTTGGTGCAGTGATAGCCTTGTTAGTAGGCTGTAATAATAATGTAGAAAATGATGCTGCAGAGTAATCAAAAAGCAAAAAGTTGGAATTGAGATCAGTCGAGTCGAGGCTATGATAATCTAGCCCTCTTCACGTGCTAAGTAGTAGTAGCGATAATCAAAAAGTCTGTAGTTGATTTTTAACGACTGCGGTGCTTCTACCGAACTTGTCCTGATCGATCAAGTAAAGAACCTGCAACACGTGCCATAACAGGCAATACGCACTATACAATTCGATTCTATGAAGGGTCGACGAGAGTAGGGGAACTAAAGGGAAGAATGAACGGTTCAACCTTTACTCCTGATGCGGGGACATCTAACCAGCTATTTTTAATGCGTGGAAAGACTTACACTTTTGTTTGTTTCAACGATGATGTCGTTGCAAATGGAGAGTCTCTTGAGGTAAGTTTGGATAAAGCTGCGACTGCACGCATTGGACGACAAACAGTCACAACAGGTACTACTTGGGCGCAAGAAACAGTAAAGATTATCTCTAAACATGCTGGTGTACGTGTCAGAACACAGATTCAAGCACAGAAGCATACGGTAAAAGACTTTAAAGCTAAGTTCCTTTCAAACTCGACAAACATACCTAATAAGGTGTCATACAATCCTGTTACGGGTGTTTACACAACCCTCTCTACAGCTGCATTGGCTGCATCTGAGAATAATTCTCCGAATAGTACAGAGGCAAGATATACTGCATCAGGGTATGGAAAGAACTTTTCTTACACCTCAACAGCCCCTTTCCATTATCTTCTACCAGGTACTGACGCAAAGAACTTGAAGATGGATATCAGTGAAGGACAAATCTTTTTGGAAGAATATGGAGGGTTCTATCAATAGCCTTGTGAGTGCTGGTAGGTCTTAGAAGCCAATGGAACCTATACTATAGCCGTCAAGATCAAGCCTTACTTCACCTATCTTTTCAGCGACGGAACAACAGGCTTGCTACATAAGAACCCTGGAAAGACACCTGTTGGAGTCGTTGTTGACCCCGTAAACCATCTTGCCGCAGCTATAGAAGAGGCTGGTAATGGAACAAAGTATAAGCTTGCTGAGACATTATATGACTATGTGTATCGAAGCAGTCATCCTATTAGTGATGTTGGAGGGATTGGTGTTAGCTCTGCAAGTAGGTACTATAGAGAGTTCTCAACCAGCGGTTATGACGAGACATGGAATGCTTCTTATGCAGGAGCGGATGTGCTTGCTGCAGATAAAGTAAGAGGTGAGAGTGATAACTTCCCAGCCTTTAAAGCAGCTGCAACATTCCGCCCAACAGCAGTCTTAACTGGTACTTTAGCAACAAAGAAGTGGTTCTTACCTTCTCAAAGAGACTATTTTCATGCTTATGATTTGCTGGGTTTTGCTGATAGAGTGTGTGATATTGGGATGTTAAACCGTGGCTATGATTGGTATAGTTATCTATTCGAATCAGCATTTACTGCCGTTGGTGGCGTTTCTTTCGTTGGTAACGCGGATGAGGATACATATTGGACAAGCACCGAACATAATGGTGGTAGTCGATTCGAACCAAAGCCTAGCTTCGTAGGAACTCCTACGAATTACTCATGGTTTAAATATAAGGTTCGTTCCTTTGTACAGTACGATTAAATAAGAGGGAACACACTCCTCAAGTCTTGCTAAAGCTCTTTTTGGGTCTTCAGGAATTTAGCGTGATAACAATCCACCTAAACTTAGGTCTCTGACGTAGTATCATACAGAAAAATGAAGATCCTTAATAACGTCCCCAACTATCTGCTTTCAGATTGTTGAGGACGTTTTGTTACATATGAATTTCCTTTACATTATTTCGTGCTTTTATACCGAAAAAGACCCAGAGAAAGGTATATATATCTACCTTTGTAACCTCTCGCTATAAAGAAATTACGAAACGCCACCTCAAAAGATGCTTAATTGGACTTCAAAAGGGCGTTAATAAGACCTCAAAAGGGCACCTTTTGCAAGCCAAAAGAGCATCTTTTGCAAGCCGTTTGGTGGTTTTTATAAATTAAACATGTGAAAAATTCGGACAAAGAAGGTTACATCCCAAAACATTACCAAGCAAGACGACACCATCCATTATCCCTCCTCATCGTCTGAATAGCTATTTATTGAGTCTGTATTCACAATGTTTTTATACCCTATTTTATATTCGAACACATATAAAATCATTAATAAATCGTATTTTTATATTAGATATGATATAATTTAAAGAAAAACTTGTAACTTTACATCCGAAGTAATATAATTTATATGGAAAGAACAAAACTATCGATGGTTGTAAAGGCTTTTGCGTAAGGAATATGGTCTCACGCAAGAAGACCTTGCGATGAAGTCTGGGGTAGGTTTATGCTTTGTTCGCAATGTAGAGCAAGGAAAGCAAACACTAAAGATGGATAAAGTAAATCAACTCCTTGATTTGTTCAACTATGAACTTACGCCTGCCAAGAAAACAATGAGACAAGCAGAAATATATCGAAAGAGAATTCTCGCTGGTATTCTGACAGAAGATAGGTGGCGAATACCGATTCTGTTATGACGAGAAGTATCTTGTACAGGAAGATGCCCAACCTATAAGTTTTGACATTCCCATTACAGACGGAACCGTTTGTAAGTCCTGTGTTATTCCCATTTTTGATGGGCTAATACCCGAAGGATGGTTGCTTGATGTGGCACTTCGCAATACCAACATCAGCGTTCTTGACCGTATGTCGTTATTACTATTATGCTGTAAGGAGTGTATAGGCGCTGTAAGTATTATTCCACGGAAAGAATTAGGAGGTGATGTGTAATGTGTAAATGTCTGTATTGCTATCAAAAATTGGAAGAGGGTCAGAAAGACTTTCATTCTCATTGTGCTCGCAAGTTCTTTGGTACAAAAGATGTTCCCTTATTGGAATATAAACATAAAGACCTCGAAGAATTAGCCGAACAAGTAATCCGCACCCAGACATCGCTGACAGGAGTTCAGCCTAAATTGTCTCTAAACCTCAATAAACACGATGGTTGTAACCGATTAACCATTGTCGGACTTTGGGGGGATTACATCTTTAAACCACAGACAGAGGCTTACTCACAGCTGCCTGAAAATGAGGACTTAACAATGCACCTTGCAGAAGCTGCAAAGATAAAAGTCGTACCACATAGCTTAATTCGTTTGTCTGATGGAAAGTTGGGATATCTTACCAAGCGTATTGATCGTACCAAGAATGGTGAGAAAATAGATATGGAGGATATGTGTCAGTTAACGTTACACCCTACAGAATATAAGTATAAAGGATCGTACGAGCAGATAGCAAAAACGATAACACAATAGTAATACACCCAAACTTGACTTAACCAATTACATACAATTATTACTTTTTCTGCTTTATCACTGGTAACAACGACATGCATCTGAAGAACTTCTCCCTTTATCGTCCTTCAAAAGATTATCAATTGGCTCCAGCTTATGACCTTCTCAACACTACGATAGCAAATCCTAAAGACAAAAGAGGAATTGGCAATGCTGCTCTCTGGACGAAAATCGAAGCTGTGTCTTGATGACTTCTTAAACACTGCAAAGACAATAGGCTTAGAAGAAAACATTGTATGTGCGCCTCGTAAAAGGTTTTGAAAAGGCTCTCCTAAATGGAAGTTGCTCATGAGAGTTCATTTCTTGACGAAGATATGAAAAAGGAATATAATAAACTTATCGTATCCGATTGAATCGTTTGCAAGAATAAAATTGATTCACTTAAATTAAAAATCGGTCATTAGAGCCCTAAACGTATTGGGGACTAATGACCGATTTTAATGAAATAGCAACTGAAAGAATCCTTCAAAAACTAACTTTGCTGTCATTCCTGTCATCCCTCTCAGTATGTAATCATTTAATATTTACTCTATTACGCGAATTGTTAAAAGTGACAGCAACTTAAAACTAAAAACTAACTGTATATAAATAAGGTGAGATTTTAGGGCTTTATATCGTGTCAAACACAAGTTTAGGGAAAAATCCCCCACCGCATAGGGAAATCCTTTTTATATGTCTTTTTCTTCGTTCCTTTGCATCATGAAAGTTAGGAAATACTTTTCGAAGTAGTCCGAAACTTGAATAAGAACTTAAAAAGGTAACGATTATGAGAAGGATAGTACTAACCCTCATCGCATCGCTCATAGTTATCGGTGCATCAACAAGCGCAATGAGTTATGAGCAGGCTCGAGTACAAGCACTCTTTCTAACAGATAAGATGATCACGAGCTGAATCTGACGGAGGCACAATATGAGGCAGCCTACGAAATAAACTTGGATTACCTCGCGAATGTCAACACGGTAGACGACCTCTATGGAATGTATTGGTCACATCGAAACGTAGATTTGAGCTATATCCTCTATGATTGGCAATATCGTGCATACGTTGAAGCAGCATATTTCTACCGCCCACTGAGATGGGATGCAGGCTACTGGAGATTTGGCATTTATGCTCGTTATCCTCGCCGCGACTATTATTACTTCGGACGACCATCGTTCTACAACGTTTACAACGGAGCCCACAGCTGGCGAATGAATGGCGGAAGAAGTTGGTATAACGGAAGAGAAATCTTCTACGGCGGAGATTATAACAGCCGATATGGTATGAGAGATTGCTACATACGTGGCGATTACAATAGAGGAGGAAACTACTATTATAACAATGGTCCTACTTATCAGAACGATCGCCCACGCAGCTTCGGCAATCAGCAACGCGGAAACTTTGATGGACCACGTAATTATCGAGTACTACGCTCCACGAGAGAGTTCAACACGAACAACGGTTACTCAACCAAACTACGGTGGTAACTTCGGTGGAAGTAGGAACTATGGTGGCGCAACAAGAAGCTATGAGCCAAGTCGCTCATTCGATGCACCAAGCAACAGCTTCGGTGGTGGTGGCGCAAACATTTGGCGGAAGCCGCTCAGGTGGTGGAAGCGTTTCAAACGGAAGTAGCTCATTTGGTGGACATAGATAACGACATTAAGATATAATAAATAGACGTTGATTCAATCAGGTTTAAATACTAAGCACTAAGGTTTTCAAAGATAAACAGATTAGATGAGTTAAGGTAATAAAGATTGTTTAGCAGTTAGCAAACCAATGAGAAAGACTACATTCATTCTAACTTAGAGATGTAACACTGAGAGTTATTTATTTGAAGGGGAGGAGTTTCACGTGAGTGAGGCTCCTCTTCGCTTTTTACTATTGGGCGCAATTAGGCTAATTAGGCTTATAGGGCTAATAAGCCTTATAGCTCAAGCACCCTAACCTCAGCATTCCCCATTGGCTTCAGCTCATTCATCGGGCTTATCAAAGTAAACGCTTTGAATGGCTTTATTAATGATACCATGTCCTACGGCAAGCACTTTCTTTTCGGGATATTCTTCCTTCAACCATGTAAGGAAATCCTCTGCACGAGCCTTCAAAGCATCTAAGCTTTCGATGTCATCTGGCCATAAAGAGGGTCCTTCAGATTCGCTAAATTAGGGATATACTTCCCAGTAAACGAACCCCAGTCACGTTCTCGAAGCAATGGAGTCGTCGTAACAGCCTTCCCATGAGGGCAGCAATCAGTTCGCAGGTATGAATACTACGCTGCAAATCACTTGAAACAAAAGGCATCTATCGGTTCATCTTTCAAACGTTCTGCAAGATCTTCAGCCTGCTTGATACCCTGCTCATTCAGTTCTCCCGGTGTTTGTCCTTGCATAATATGATTGGCGTTATCCACCGTCTCACCATGCCTTACAAGATATAATAATGTCATAACTTCATCAATTCTTATTGCAAAAATAATAAAAAGTCAAGGAGTAAAACGTTGGAATAGAGATTATTTTGTATTTTTGCATCTATGAAAGTACTTCAAATATCAGCCATAAGGGCTATTATCGTATTAGTGACAGGTTTCCTCCTCGTAAGATATCGTGAGGAAACTATGACGTGGATGACCATTACTGTGGGTATACTCTTCCTACTCTCTGGATTGGTTTCTTGCATCGCTTACTATTTTGAAAAGGAGAAAGTAGCAAAGAAAACAGCGAAGGCTGAACAGCAAGAAGGAGAGCAGGAAGAAGAAAATCTCAAGTCGCCTTCCTTCCCTATTGCGGGTGTCGGCAGTATTGCTTTGGGTATCATCCTTGCCGTCATGCCCAACACGTTCATCACATGGGTAGTTTATATCCTTGCAGCATTACTGATTCTCGGTGCTGTCGGTCAGTTTATGAACCTCGCTCGTTCACGTCAGTACGCTCGTGTTCCGGTCTATATGTGGCTCTTCCCAACAGTCATCTTGGCGATAGCCATTCTGTTGATTAGTAAGCCAATAGAGACTGCACAACTCCCATTATTAGTTCTCGGATGGGCATTTATGTACTATGGCGTCTTAGAATTCATCTTGATTATCCGCATGTATCTTGTCCGCAAATCTTACGAGAAGGCTGAAGAAGCTAAGGTTGTGACAGGCGACAAGTTGGTTACAGATAATATTGAAGACGCTGAGGTTGTAGAAGAATAAACCATGTACTTCTGTCGTTACCCTCACCCTCGGCAACTTAATACTTGCCGAGGAGGAAGATGCTATCGTTTATTGCCAATGGGAAGATACGATTGACGAACAAAAAGGTAGCGAAGTGGACGGAAGATAAGAGCAAAACAGCGTGTTACTGACTGAGGCTTGTCGTCAATTAACGGAATATTTCACTCATAAGCGTAAGACTTTTAACCTCCCCATGCGATTAAATGGCACTTCCTTTCAGCTACTCGCATGGGAAGGTTTGCAGCAAATCCCATACGGAGAAACGCTTTCTTACGCAGGATTAGCAAGGCAGATAGGTAGAGAAAAAGCCGCCCGTGCTGTGGGTAATGCCAATCACCACAATCCTTTAATGGTCATCATCCCCTGCCATAGAGTTGTGGCAAGCAATGGAGAAATGGGAGGATATGCAGGAGGAACAGCCCGAAAAGCTTGGTTATTGGAAAAAGAAAAGGGACACAACAAATTGTAATAATCATTCTAATGATCATATAATTTGAAATAATCCAATAAGAAAAAGACCATTCTATGTACTCAATATTGAGGACAAGAATGGTCTTTTCAATCTTCCAGAGGATTATAACTTTAGCTTGAAATCCTACAAATAATCAGAATCTATTCTAATATCCTTGATTACTAATATGATTCTTTACCTCTCCCATCTTAGTCTGTATATACGACCAGGCTGAGGATTAGCACAACAATAAGAATACATTTTGTTTCCCTTATCAAAAGGAACACTTTCTAAGGCTTTATAGTCACCATCTATCTGCGTATTCAGATCCTTGTATTCAAGTATTGCTGGCTTATTAAAGTTTGCATCTTTGTATGATAACAGAACGCGGAAAGTCATCATATCTATAGGAGAGTCTAATTTACAGCTAATCCACGGCTGTGCCTTATGGTCAGGATCATCATTCTCAGTCTTTATATGAATAACTGTACTCTCATTGTATTTAAGGGGATGTTTGAACTTTATCTTTGCTTCATCCCATTTCTTTTCATCATCATGAAAGACAATGTCTTCTATGATTTGCGATGTAGATGACAACTTTGGGCGAATACTTCCTGTCCATTTGAAATTATAGGGTATGTCAGTAAGAAACAAACGCTTACATTGTATCATTCGAAAAGATTCAAACGTAGATTTTACCCCATCATGTGACTGAAAGATACAGAAGGAGGAGATGCGACGATAGTCTTCTGAAGAATTATCTAAAACGATTTTATTTATACCTCTGAGGATTCCATATATTAAAAATTATAACTCCCAAGGGCATAAGACAATTAAAAGCAATAAGCGTATAAGTCTCATTGCTCACAAGCATTAATATTATACTAAGTATAGAACAAAGTGATGCAAGGAAAGAACATGTACTTGATATATATGTCCTTAAAAATCCCACAATTTCATGTATGATTATCGGTGTATAAAAAGGTATGTAGTTATGCGTCTGTTCCCATAATTGTAATATATTATAACTGCTAAAAAGCAACTAAGCTAAGTTATTGATGTAGTTGATATATACTACTTTGCAAAGGTAAGGAATAAGTTTGTCATTTCCAAGTAAACCGGAAATTATTTCTCGTGACGCAAGTATTTCTTGCGTAGCGCAAGAGTTGAAACGTCACAATAATTAAAGTCTTAGCCGAAAGTAAACGTAGGCGTCATTTATTTATCTTCAAAAGACAATATCCTTTATTCCCATATTTCTGGAATTTGTAAACTATTTTTATGTCATTCAAAATCAATACATGCTCTTTTTGGCTTCTAAAAGACGCTTAATTGATTTGCAAGAGGTGCCCTTTAAGACCCTTACTAACGCCCTTTTGAAGTCCAATTAAGCACCTTTCACTTTACTACTTTATAACCTATTGATTTCCTGCAGGTTATGAACTCACTTTTTATTCGTGATTTCACCCTTATTTATAGATGTTTTACTTGAAATAATGTAATGATTTTTCAGAACCCTATCTGCGGTTTTTGAAGTATCAAAATGAAAAGGTTTTCTGTATCGAAGGATAACAATAAAAATAGGAAGATGAGCGCCTTAGTCATGTCTTTTATTTAATGAGTAACCTCGCTTCTTCCGTTAGTGCTATACGACATGTAGACACAAATTTAACGGAAACACCATTCCTTCGGATATATAAAAAGAAATGTAGTAAGTGATAGGGACTTTTTCATACCCCTAAAACTTACTACATTTTATTTCTTTTATCGATTACTCAAAGTTCAATTCACCAAAGAAAGTG
>BNJS01003326.1_pt1 | contig 22270 bp, 23 predicted proteins | sample 8540461 | NCBI WGS metagenome assembly BNJS01 (sample SAMD00202454, study PRJDB9452) | human saliva metagenome | isolation source: human saliva | place: Japan | reverse complement strand
AAAAGACTCAAAAAGAGAGTTGCAAGGAGAGTGATTTTTTTAGACATAATGTAAATCCCTTTCTAATCATAGAACGTTATTTCTTCTATTGTACATTATAAAAGCTTGGAAAGCACGAAAAAATAGAAGAGAAGCTGTATGAAATAGAAAATCATTTCATACAGCTTCTCTCCTGTGAGGGACAGCTCGTTGTGATCTTATTTGAAGTGAGGAGGCTAGGACTTTTGTCCCAGTCTCTTTTTAGGGGTTTAAGAACTTTTTAAGGAAAAGTGGTATACTGTTTCTAAAAAAAATTAAGGAGTCTTGCATGAGAAAAAGAGCTATTTTTGAAGATATCGTCTCCATTATGACTCGCGATTCATCTACTATCAAAGATCGAAAAGGATGTGATCCAGAGCCTTTTCGGGAAAAAATAACAGATGATATGGCGGATGATGCCTTTCTTTATCAAGTCAGGTCCTACCTAGCCAGTTTTGGTATTATTGGGCACATCTCCTTTCAGAATAAAAAAGCTGGTCAGAAAGGCTTTCTCTTACGTGTAATGGACCATCAACTTTATGTTGAAAAGGCGCATGCAGACACTGGTCTCCAGGCAGGGGATCAGATCCTAGGTCTGGATGGAAGTGACTTGGAGCAGGTGGCGTCTCTTCATAAGGACTATTTTATAAGTAAGACCCCCGAAAGACACTACCGAGAATGGGCGGATTTGGTCTCTCAGTCCAAAAGAGTCACCCTGCTTCGAGAAGGGGTAGAAAAGACCATTGAAGTAGCGCCCAGTCGAGAGCCGATCCAAGATCAGATTTTTTGGAAACGGTTAGACGATGAGATCCTTTACCTTCGTCTGGATAATTTTATGGATGAAGGAGCTATTAGTCGGGTATACCAAGAGTGTTTGCCGATGATGACGGAGGTTAAGTTTCTGCTCATTGATGTCCGACAGAACGGTGGAGGGACAGATTCTTTATATCTCCCTCTACTACATCTAGGCTTAGAACAGGGTCAGGGCTATGATTCGCTTGACTGGGACGATGATGGCATGGAAATTCTCTACACGGAACGCAATGTCGACTTACGCTTGAAGGATTTTGAGGACTGGATGCAACAGGAAGAAATTAGTCCTGAAACAGTTAAACTGCTTGAAGAGATGAAAGAGGATCTATTCCGCTATCGAGGCAAAGGATATGTAACGTATCAGCAAGAAAGCGAGGAATTCTTCCCAGAGGTTAGAGGCGGCCAATATCCCGAACAGATCTTTATCTTATCAGATATCTATTGTGCTTCATCTGGGGACAATTTTGTCCAGATGATGAAGCAGTTTAAGAAGATAACGGTGGTAGGTAGACCAACTCTCGGAATTTTAGACTATTCCAATTGTTGTACCGTTGATTATGGTGATTATCGATTGATGTTTCCTACTTCTCGCTGTCTAAGCGTAGATCAAGGTAGAGGAATGACGGATAAAGGTGTTGAACCGGATATAGAAATTCCCTGGACTCCAGCTCATTTTGAAAGAGACGTAGAAGTAGACAAGTGTTTGGAATTGATTCGTCAGAGTCGCGGAACGGCAAAATAAAGCTTAGATTAGATGATGGTTGACTTAAATCAGAAAAGCAATCAATTTAAGGGCAGATCTCAATTGTCTCTTATGGTAACGTTTTCTAGTATTTTTTCCTTGTGTTTGGATTGCTATGACTGAACAAAAAATGGTAAAATAGTCAGTGATAATCAAAATGAAGAGTGAAAAAGATGAAACATAAAACACTTTATAAATTTATAGGGCAAACAATCTTGTATTTCGCTATTTTCTTAGCCCTACTCTATTTCTTTAGTTACCTTGGTCAAGGTCAAGGTGGCTTTATTTACAATGAATTCTAAAGGAGATCCCTACCGTGTCAAACCAACCAATTACTGATATGATTGAGGCGATTGAACGTTACGCCCAACTACAACCAGACTATCCTGTTTACAATGTCCTTGGAGAAGAGCATACCTATGGCCAATTGAAGGCTGATTCAGATAGCTTAGCGGCCCACATTGACCAAATGGGACTTCCTGAAAAGTCACCTGTTGTGGTCTTTGGTGGACAAGAATATGAAATGTTGGCAACCTTTGTGGCCCTGACCAAGTCTGGCCACGCCTATATCCCAATTGACAGCCACTCTGCCTTAGAGCGCGTGTCTGCTATTGTTGAAGTGGCTGAGCCAAGCTTAATTATCGCCATCAATGAGTTTCCAATTGAAAACCCAGCTGCTCCAGTCATGTCCTTGGAGCAAGTGCGTGAAGCTTATGCGGCTCAGAATGCGTATGACTTGCAACATCCGGTCAAAGGGGATGATAACTACTACATCATCTTTACTTCTGGAACAACTGGAAAACCAAAAGGGGTGCAAATTTCGCACGACAACTTGCTCAGCTTCACCAACTGGATGATTACAGACAAGGAATTTGCGACACCAGAGCGTCCGCAAATGTTGGCGCAACCACCCTATTCCTTTGACTTGTCTGTCATGTACTGGGCACCAACCTTAGCTCTTGGAGGGACCCTCTTTGCCCTTCCATCAGCTATCACTCAAGACTTTAAACAACTCTTTGCGACTATCTTTTCTCTTCCGATTGCTATCTGGACTTCAACGCCATCTTTTGCAGATATGGCCATGTTGTCTGAAGATTTCAATGCTGAAAAGATGCCAGGCATTACCCATTTCTACTTTGATGGGGAAGAGTTAACGGTTAAAACGGCTCAAAAACTGCGCGAGCGTTTCCCAAATGCGCGCATCATCAACGCTTACGGACCAACAGAAGCGACGGTAGCTTTGTCGGCAGTTGCTATCACAGATGAGATGCTAGCGACTCTTAAACGCTTGCCAATTGGTTATACCAAAGAAGATTCTCCAACCTTCATCATTGATGAAGAAGGAAACAAATTGCCAAATGGAGAGCAAGGAGAGATCATCGTGTCTGGACCGGCTGTTTCAAAAGGTTATATGAATAATCCAGAGAAAACAGCAGAAGCTTTCTTCGAATTTGAAGGACTTCCAGCCTACCATACGGGAGATGTTGGAACCATGACAGATGAAGGTCTTCTTCTCTATGGTGGTCGGATGGACTTCCAGATCAAGTTTAATGGCTATCGTATTGAACTAGAAGATGTTTCTCAAAACTTGAACAAATCTCAGTACATCGACTCGGCTGTTGCAGTGCCACGCTACAACAAAGATCATAAGGTTCAAAATCTCTTGGCCTATGTCATCTTAAAAGATGGCGTCAAAGAGCAATTTGAACGCGAGATTGATATTACGAAAGCCATCAAGGAAGATTTGGAACACATCATGATGTCTTATATGATGCCTTCAAAATTCCTTTACCGTGATAGTTTACCGCTAACTCCAAACGGGAAAATCGACATCAAAGGGTTGATTAGTGAGGTTAACAACCGATGATCGAGTTTTTGAAACAGCTCCCTCATTTAGAACCCTATGGAACCCCGGTCTACTTTATTTATCTGATTGGGGCCTTATTGCCCATCTTTGTTGGCCTCTTCTTTAAAAAACGATTCCCAGTCTATGAAGCCTTGGTCAGTCTCGCATTTATTGTTCTAATGCTGACAGGGACGGATTTGAAACAAATCTATGCGGTTCTTTTCTACCTCTTTTGGCAAATCCTTTGGGTCTACTCCTATAAATTCTATCGAAGTCAGCGTGACAACAAGTGGGTCTTTTACCTCCACTCTTTCTTGGTCGTTTTGCCCTTGGTTTTTGTGAAGGTGCAACCAGCCATTGATGGCACCCAGTCCTGGATGGGCTTCCTTGGGATCTCTTATCTGACCTTCCGAGCAGTGGGCATGATTATCGAGATGCGAGACGGAACCCTCAAAGACTTTAGTCTCTGGGAATTCTTGCGTTTCTTGCTCTTTATGCCGACTTTTTCAAGTGGGCCGATCGACCGCTTCAAACGCTTCAATGAAGATTATCTGACGATTCCGGATCGAGATGAGCTTCTAGATATGTTGGAGCAGAGCGTCAAGTATATCATGCTTGGCTTCCTCTATAAGTTTATTCTAGCTCATATCTTTGGCCATCTCTTACTAGGACATGTCAAGACCTATGCCCTTCTTCAAGGGGGAATCTTTAACCTAGGCACCTTAGGGGTCATGTATGTCTTTGGTTTGGATCTCTTCTTTGACTTTGCAGGCTATTCTATGTTTGCCCTTGCGGCATCTAATTTGATGGGAATTAAGAGCCCAATCAACTTTAATCTCCCTTTTAAGTCACGTGACTTAAAGGAATTTTGGAATCGTTGGCACATGAGTTTGTCCTTCTGGTTCCGGGACTTTGTCTTTATGCGTCTAGTCATGGTTTTGATGCGCAACAAGGTCTTTCAGAGTCGGATTACAACGTCAAACGTTGCCTATATCATTAACATGTTGGTCATGGGCTTTTGGCATGGGGTTACCTGGTATTATGTAGCCTATGGTCTCTTCCACGGTCTGGGTCTTGTAATCAACGACGCTTGGTTGCGGAAGAAAAAGACAATCAATAAAGAACGCAAGGCAAAAGGACTGGAGCCCCTACCAGACAATCGCTGGACCCAGGCTCTTGGTATCTTTATTACTTTCAATACCGTTATGCTGTCCTTCCTGATTTTCTCAGGTTTCTTGGATCAGCAATGGTTTCCAAAAATGAAATAAGAAAAGGAAAAATGAAAAATGGATGTAAAATCACAAGTAATTGAAATTATTGACGAATTGTTTATGGAAGATGTCTCAGATATGATGGATGAGGATCTCTTTGATGCGGGTGTTCTTGATAGCATGGGAACCGTTGAGTTGATTGTGGAATTGGAAAACCGCTTCGATATTCGGGTTCCTGTATCTGAATTTGGTCGTGATGACTGGAACACAGCCAACAAAATCGTAGAAGGTGTCATGGAGCTTCAGAATGCTTAAACGATTGTGGCTGATTCTGGGTCCTGTCTTTTGCGCCATGGCTCTGGTCGCTACTCTTCTCTTTTTCTATCCGATTAACCATAAACATAATCTGACAGAGGAGAAAAAGGCTGCAGTGAGCTTGACAGCAGAAGGCTTTAAAAGTCGTGCCCGTAAAGAAGAAGCGCTCGGGGATCCCAACTATCGTTTTGTACCCTTCTTTGGTTCTAGCGAATGGTTGCGGTTTGATATCGTCCACCCAGCAGTACTAGCTGAGAAGTATGATCGTTCTTATCGTCCCTATTTTCTAGGGCAACGAGGAGCAGCGTCCTTGAACCAATATTTTGGGATGCAGCAAATTCTTCCTCAACTAGAAGGAAAAACAGCTGTCTATGTGGTATCGCCCCAGTGGTTTACGAAGGCTGGCTATGATTCATCGGCCTTTCAGCAATACTTTAACAGTGATCAATTAACTAGCTTTTTGGCCAACCATGAAGCTGGACCAGCAAGCCAGTATGCGGCGTCTCGTCTTTTGCAACAGTATCCTAATGTTGCTATGCAGGGAGAGGTTCAGAAGCTAGCGAAAGGTCAAAATCTATCTGGTTTTGAAAAAGGTCTCAATCAGACCCTCATGCGCTTTGTTCGTAGGGAGGATGCCTTCTTTAGTACCTTTACGGCAATGAATAATAGCAACTATGAGAAGAGAGTTCTCTCTCGCTTAAATGACTTGCCAGATACATTTTCATACGAAGCTTTGGAAGAAGTGGCGACTGCTGAGGCCAAAAAGAAAACCAATAATAACAAACTAGGCATTAGTAATAGCTTTTACACCCATCGCCTTGCTAGTAAGTTAAAGAAACTCAAGGATTCCAAAAGAATGAATCCTATGAGCAATCTCCAGAATACAATGATTTACAACTCGTCTTGGATCAGTTTGCTCAATCGAAAACCAATGTGATATTTGTCATCCCTCCAGTTAACTCTAAATGGATGGCTTATACAGGTTTGAGTAAAGAAATGTATCAACGGACAGTTGAAAAAATCCGTTACCAATTAGAAAGTCAAGGCTTTACCCATATTGCTGATTTTTCTAAAGATGGTGATAAACCCTACTTTATGCAAGATACCATTCATATGGGCTGGAATGGATGGTTGGCATTTGACAAAGCAGTTGATCCTTTTGTCTCCAACCCTCAACCTGCCCCTGAATACAAGATTAACAATCGTTTCTTAAGCCAGGACTGGGCTAACTATAAAGGGCAGCCGGATCAATTTAAGTAGGATGCGAAGAGGTTGAGAATACCCAGTCTCAACCTTTTTTCCTATGGTTTTGAATGAACTTATCCCCATATTCACAGACTTATCCACAAACTTGTGGATAAGTCTGTCTAATAACAAAGAGAGGAACTGGTACAAGATGAAAACAATGAAGAAAATAGCTTTTTATGCGATTCTTCAAGGAATAGTGATCTTTCTCATTACGGGCCTCATCACCCAATTAGTCAGAGGAGATTTCTTTTTCCGTGGCTTGGCTCCAATATTTGGGGTCTTGGCAGCCGTCATGCGTTTTGGAACAGCTAATCTGATGAAAATGTTAGCCCCAACGCTATACGATGAAGAGGTAAAACAAGAGAAAGCTCCTACCAAGAAAGAAGCTGAATAAAAAAATTGTTTTTTCTGGAAAAATCTCTGGAAAAGCACTTATCTAACAGGCTTTATGGTAAAATAGAAGGAAGAATATTAGTTTGGAGAGTAAAAATACAATGAAACGTTCCATGTATGCTGGGCGTGTTCGCGAGGAACACATTGGACAAGAACTGACCCTCAAAGGATGGGTGAGTCGACGCCGTGATTTGGGTGGCTTGATCTTTATTGATTTGCGGGACCGTGAAGGGATTATGCAATTGGTCATCAATCCGGAAACTGTTCGTTCGGAAGTCATGGCAACGGCTGAGAGCCTTCGTAGCGAGTATGTGATCGAAGTGACAGGTCAAGTTGCTGCCAGACAGCAAGCGAATGATAAAATTGCAACAGGTCAGGTTGAAATGCATGTTTCTTCCTTGACTATCCTCAATACTGCAAAAACCACGCCATTTGAAATCAAGGACGGCATTGAAGCCAATGACGATACTCGTCTACGCTATCGATATTTGGACTTGCGCCGTCCAGAAATGTTGGAAAACTTAAAATTGCGTGCTAAGGTGACGCACTCTATCCGTAATTACTTGGATGAGTTGGAATTTATTGATGTGGAGACACCCTTCCTTTCTAAGTCAACTCCAGAAGGGGCGCGTGACTACCTCGTACCATCTCGCGTCAACAAGGGGCATTTTTATGCCTTGCCTCAAAGCCCTCAAATCACCAAACAATTGTTGATGAATGCTGGCTTTGACCGCTATTATCAAATCGTCAAATGTTTCCGTGATGAAGATTTACGTGGGGACCGTCAACCTGAGTTTACACAGGTCGACTTAGAAACCTCCTTCCTGACAGAGCAAGAAATTCAAGATATTACAGAAGGTTTAATCGCGCGTGTCATGAAAGAAACCAAGGGGATTGAAGTGACACTTCCTTTCCCACGGATGAAGTACGATGATGCGATGGCTCTTTACGGTTCTGACAAACCAGATACTCGTTTTGAGATGCTCTTGACAGACTTGACAGAAGTTGTAAAGGGAGTAGACTTCAAGGTCTTCTCAGAAGCTCCAGCAGTGAAAGCCATAGTTGTTAAAGGCGCAGCAGACAACTACTCTCGTAAAGATATCGATAAGATGACTGAAGTAGCCAAGCAATATGGGGCAAAGGTCTAGCGTGGGTCAAGGTAGTTAATGGTGCTTTAAATGGGCCAGTAGCTAAGTTCTTGACAGGTGTGACAACAGAGTTGACAAGTACTTTACAGTTGGAAGAAAAGGATTTGGTTCTCTTTGTAGCTGATACACTAGAAGTGGCCAATGCAACTCTAGGTGCCCTTCGTTGTAGAATTGCCAAGGAATTGGACCTCATTGACAATAGTCAATTCAACTTCCTCTGGGTGGTAGATTGGCCAATGTTTGAGTGGTCTGAAGAGGAAGGTCGTTACATGAGTGCCCACCATCCATTTACACTTCCGCAAGCAGATACAGCTCATGAATTAGAGGGCGATCTTGCCAAGGTACGTGCCATTGCCTATGACATTGTGCTCAATGGTTATGAACTTGGAGGAGGCAGTCTCCGGATCAACCAAAAAGAATTGCAGGAACGAATGTTTACAGCTCTCGGTTTCTCAAAAGAAGATGCGACAGAGCAATTTGGTTTCTTGCTAGAAGCCATGGATTATGGTTTCCCTCCACATGGTGGATTGGCTCTTGGTTTGGACCGTTTTGTTATGTTGTTAGCTGGTGAGGAGAATATCCGTGAAGTGATTGCCTTCCCTAAGAACAATAAGGCAACAGATCCGATGACCCAAGCCCCTTCTACAGTAGCTGATAAACAACTGGAAGAGTTGAGCCTACAAGTAGAAGTAAAAACTGAGGAATAAGGAAAGAAAAAGCGGAAAATTACCACAAGCAACTTGTGGGATTTTCCCTTTATTTATAAATTGAGAGATAATCATGAAAAAAACTCGCTTAGGCAAGATCTTGCGTTATTATATACGAAGATTGGCCTATAACTTTAAATTACTAAGGGTCTTAAAAAGTATTTCCCGAGAGAAGTACGATGAAAAAATTTCGGCTTCTTTGGTCTATGGCTTCTTATCTGCCGTTGCTGTGAACTTCTTTTTCCAGCCGGGACGTGTGTATTCCAGTGGTGCGACAGGATTGGCCCAGATTATATCTGCCCTTAGTGATCGATTTAGGTTTTACCATTCCGGTCTCCTTGTCCTTCTATGCCATCAATCTGCCATTAATGATCATCGCTTGGTATCAAATTGGTCATAAGTTTACTATTTTCACCTTTATCACGGTGTCTATGAGTTCCTTCTTTATCCAATTTATGCCAGTGGTTACCCTGACCAATGATCCTATTATGAATGCTCTCTTTGGGGGAGTTGTAATGGGGACAGGGATCGGATTTGCCCTTCGTAATAATATCTCCAGTGGGGGTACCGATATTGTTAGTTTGACTATTCGAAAGCGAACGGGCAAGAACGTCGGCAAAATTTCTCTCATCGTCAATGGGACCATCATGTTGATAGCAGGGATGACCTTTGGTTGGAAATATGCCCTCTATTCGATGATTACCATTTTTGTGTCCAGTCGAGTGACAGATGCAGTCTTTACCAAGCAGAAGCGGATGCAGGCTATGATTGTCACTAGCCAACCGGATAAGATTATTGAGAAAATTCATAAGCGTTTGCATCGTGGAGCAACCATTATCCATAATGCGGAAGGGACTTATAATCATCAGGAAAAAGCGGTCTTGCTCACCGTTATTACCAGAGCAGAGTTTAATGAGTTTAAATCTTTAATGAAAAAAGCGGATCCTGAAGCTTTTATTACCATATCAGAAAATGTTCATATTATTGGACGTTTTGTCGAAGTGGAGGATTAAAAAATTCCTGCAAGATATGCTTGCAGGAATTTTTTATGCTTGTTCTACCAAAATCCAACTATAGGCTGGAATAGTGAATTCTCTTTGAGAAACTTGTTGCTCTCTAGTATAAACATGGGGGTGAGCAATTGCTAATCTAGCAGGCTGTTTGAGCCAATAAGTCCACTCTTGATCCCCCAGGTTGATCAAGATAAGAAGTTTGCGTCCATCTTTTTCGATGCTGTAAGAGAAAGTGTTTTCCGAAGTCCAGGTGACTTGACAGTAGTCTCGAATGGCTTGTGCCTTCTCTAGGTGGAGGAGGTCTTCCTCTTTACGATAGGCAATCAATTCGCGAAGGAACTGGATATCTCTTTCATAGGCTGTAGAAGAAAGCCAGTCTAGTTGATTTAGAGCATCTGGAAGATTGTAAGTATTTTCTTCTAAGCCTTTGCTGCGATAGAACTCTTGGCCAGCATGTAGGAAGGGAACGCCTTGAGACAAGAGGACGAGGTGCAAGCCGAGACGGGCTTTAGCCTGTCGCTTCTCCTCTGAAATGTTTGGATCTTCAACCTTGAGATAGTCAAAGAAGGTTGCGTTATCGTGGCATTCCACATAGTTAATCGCCTGTTGAGGACGCACAAAGTGGGGTGCTCCTTTGAGTCCGACATTGCCAGTCAAAATATTGGCAAGATCATTGGCCTGATAGCGACTTTCTATACGTCCTTCTTTCAAGATGCTTCGTTTAACAGTATCTCGGAAGTTGTCACTGAAAAAGCCATACGGACGAAGGTGACTGGCATTGTATTGATGAGCCAGGAGTTCTGGATCCAGTCCGGTATCCATCTTCCACCCTTCCCCATAAAGGTAAATGTTGGGGTAAATAGCACTTAATTCTTCTTGAATTTCCAACATGGTTTGGCAATCAAGAATGCCCATCAGGTCAAAGCGGAAGCCATCAAATCCGTAGAGTTGAACCCATTGTTTGACAGATTGTTTAATATAGTTGCGAACCATAGCTCTCTCGCTCGCTACATCGTTGCCACAGAAGGTTCCGTTTGTTCGTTGGCGGTCTTGGTCATAGCGATAAAAGTAGCCTGGGACAATCCGCTCAAAGGCAAAATCGCCAGAGAGGTAAACGTGGTTATAGACGACGTCCATGATGAGGCTGAGATCTGCCTTATGGTAGGCATCAATCACTTGCTGTAGCTCAAGAATCCGTTGGTAAGGATCATTTGGCTGGGTGCTAAAACTTCCTTCAGGGACATTGTATTGGACAGGGTCATAGCCCCAATTGTAGCCAGCGACAGGGTTAGTTTCATCCACACTTCCAAAATCATAGAGGGGCATGAGCTGAACATGAGTAATACCCAGGGATTTCAAGTAGTCAAAGCCAAAGGTCTGGTTTCCATGTTTAGGAGATTCTAATAAGGCTGGGAAGGTCCCAGGATGTTGGAATCCTGCTTCTTTTTGCATGGAGAAGTCCCGGACACTCAGTTCATAAATAATGGCCTGAGTCGGATCCAGTTGTGTCGTTGCACGCTGAATGGGGCGCTCAATCTTGTGGCGGTCGATGACATAGCTAGCTCCTGAATTGGCTTCAGAAGAGAGGGCATAAGGGTCATGAACGATATGGGTTACACCATTAACCTGATGCTGGTAGGCATAAGGGGCTTTTTCCCAATCTCCCTCGAGTACTAGACGCCAAACTCCTTTTTCTGTCCGCTCCATCGGGTAGGCAGTTTGGTTGATCAAGAGCTCAACCTCTTGAGAGATAGGAGCCCAGAAGGCAAAGGTCGTTTTTTCTTTTGAGTAATGAGCTCCTAAATCCTCTCCATCATAAGCATAAAGCTGATCAAAGATGGGTTGACGGACGATATCCCGGAAGTGGAGGAGGCAGGACTCTCCTTTACCATTTGAAAGAGTATAGCTTTGACTCATGTCGATGGGAAGGGGGCTTCGAAGAGTTTTTTCTTCCTCCGTCGGCAGTAGTTCAATCGTTTTCGAACCAGACGTCAATGTAAAAGGAAGAGAGGCCATTACGCTCTCTCCTCCTTCCACGCGAATCAAGTCTTGGTCATCTAAATAAGCTGCAAAATGAGTTGTCATAGGTTCTCCTAAAGTTCAATAATCGAATGTTCAATAAGCTGTCTGTAGCAAACAGTTTTGTTTTCCTTGTTGTCCTTAATAATTTGGAGTAAGGTTCTGACAGATTCACGTCCTAATTCAACCGTATTGATATCAATATAGGCGTCAATTGGAATCCGTGGTTTAATGGAGTCGAAGGAAATAATCGGAAGATCGACTTGTTTGTCGATCAGGTATCTCCGGACCCCTTCGGCAACTAGAATATCCGTTGTCATGAGTGCTTCCAGTTTTTCAAAAGGCAGGGTATCCATGATTTGGTAAGAATTTTCTTCAAGCAAGAAACCAAAGGAGAATTTGACCAATTCCTCACGAAGAGGGATTTGATGACTGGCAAGAGCTTCTTGATAGCCCTTGTAGCGGTCTTGAGAAACAGCCAATTCTTTATTTCCTCCAAGGAAAGCGATATGTTGGTATCCCTTGTTGATAAAATATTCGGTCGCATCAAAGGCTGCTTTAACATTGTCGTTATCGACTAAGGATACAAAAGGTGAAGTTGCTTTCCCTAAAATCAAGAAAGGAAATTTATCTTCAATACAGAAGTCAACCAGAGGATCATTCAATTTGGAATAGAGGAAGATGAGTCCATCTACCCGCTTACCATAAATCATTTGTTTGAGTTGATCGAGGCGGTGGGTTTCATTAGCCCCTGTACAAATCTGAATCGCATAGCCATAATCAGAGGCGACCTGACTAATCCCACGGAGGACTGTAGGGAAGAAGGGGTTTTGGAAGAACACATCACTTTCATCAGGCAAGACAAGGGCAATCACCTGACTGGACTGGCTCACTAAGCTACGAGCATTGAGGTTTGGATGGTAATCCAGTTCTTCCATGGCAGAACGAACCCGTTTTTTAGTGGCTTCACTGATGGTAGATTTATTTTGAATCACTCGTGTAACGGTAGATGGTGCAACGCCAGCTAGTTTAGCGACATCTTTGATGGTGACACGCATAAAGGACCTCCCTAAGGTTTGTAATCTGGATCCCGGAAATGAGTCTTATAGAAGGCAAGCGCGAGGAACAAGACAAATAGGATATTTTGGATCAAGATGGTTGTGGTAAAGACTTGGTGGAACAATAAACTGATCAGGACGCTCGCCAAAATAGGCAAACCAAGACAGTTGAGAGTAAAGTTGAAGCATTCTTTGAAGGTCTTGAGAGAGAAGAGACGTGACTTCCGTGTCAAGAAGAGGAAGAAGGAAGCTCCAAATACTAAAATTGCAAAATTCACAGCAGATAAGAAACCTGAGAAGAGGACGAGGAAGAGGCTAACTGCCAATCGATTGGCTTGGAACCAATCTTTGGAAATGGCTTGGCTTAAAGCATCTTTATTTTCGAGACTCTTTTGATTGATTGCCTGATAAGGAATACTTGCAAGTTCTTTGTTTTCTCTGCTAATCACTAGTTGGGTCTTATCGAAATAGAGGGTTAATTTTTCACCTAACGAAGTCCCTTCGTGATGACCGATGATAACATGGCCAGCTTTGTTCTTATGAACTCCAAAATGACTGTTATAGACTAGTTCATGCTCTTCAATACGGACACTTTCTTTCAAGTCCTTCATAACATCCTCCGTTAAGGGATCAAAGACATCGCTAACGAAGGTAGTTAAAGGGTAGGTCTGGAGTTCCGCATTTTGAACGGCGACAGGAATGAGTGTCAAGGATAGAAGAAAGAGTGAGGTGAAAATCATTTGGAACCAATTGAGTTGTTTACGGTTCGCAAAGGCTTTTCTTACCTGAAAAAGGCTGGAAATAATTAAATGGATAGGGCATGAATTGACCTTTCTAATCTCCGAAATGTGGAGAGCATAGCAAGATTTTATCCTTAACCAAAGATGGGAGAGAGACCGGTAGCAAATCAATCAACTTGCTATCCTTGTCCCACTCCCATCCTTTCCTTAAAGATAAAATTTATGTGACTGGGAGAAAAGTAGGAGAGGAATTCTCCTCCTTTTCTTCATTGATGGAAGTTGTACCTATCCAAGGAAGGTGACAAACTTCTGATAGAAAACCTTATTTTATCCTTTATCCCCACCAGCTGTCAAGCCTGAAACAAAGTTCTTTTGGAGGAAGAAGAAGAGCACACAGATTGGGACTGCAATCAGAATCGCACCTGCAGCAAAGAAGGCAATCTTTTGATTTTTTTGGTCACTGATAAAGGTTTGAAGACCAACCGCTACCGTGTAGTTGATTTCGTCACGAAGCAAGAATTTAGACAAGATGTAGTCTCCAAAAGGTCCCATGAAGGCCCAAAGTGCTTGGACCGCAATCATTGGACGAACCAATGGAAGGACGATTTGCCAGAAGCGACGGAAGTGTCCAGCACCATCTAATTTTGCAGATTCATCAAGTGAAATTGGGACTGTATCGAAGTAACCCTTCATCAACCAAGCATTCATTGGAATTCCTCCACCGACATAGAGGAAGATCAGGAACCAACTGTGGTTCAAGGCGTTCAACATCAAGGCCATAACGAAGAAGGCAGTCAAAGCAGCCATGGTAGGCACCATTTGGATAATCAAGAAGAAGACCAAACTTTGCTTACGAGCCAAGAAGTTGTAACGGCTGTAGGCGTACCCTGCTAGAGTAATGATGGATGTTTGAGCAACCATGGTAATAATGGCGATAATCAAGGTATTGAGATACCAAGTGCCATAGAGGGTATCCGTAAAGAGCTTTTGGAAGTTATCAAAGCTGAGACTGCCACTGAAATCAAGCGTAAAGGCACTGACGTTACCAGTTTTGAAGGCTGAAAGAACCGTAATCAACAAGGGATAGATGATGACGATGGATAGGACAACCAAGTAGAGGTAAGTCAAGAAATGATTAAGGCGGCGTTTAAATTGAACTGAGTTTTTCATTTTACACATCCTCCATATCAAATGCGTGCAGTTTCTTGAAGGCAATCATCGAGATAGAGATCACAATCAGAGAGATAATCAACGTAACCGCAGCAGCCATTGAGTATTGAGGTGATGAGTTCGTTGTCAATTTATAAATCCAAGAAATCAAGATATCTGTCGAACCAGCATTTCCTCCAACAGATCCAGGTCCACCATCGTTAAAGAGGTAGATAATGGAGAAGTTGTTAAAGTTGAAGGTGTATTGGCTAATGAGCGTTGGTGCCGCAACAGCCAAAATCATTGGGAAGGTAATATTGCGGAATTTTTGCCAAGCGTTTGCCCCATCGATATAGGCTGCTTCATAAAGATCGTTTGGAATAGATTGCAAGATTCCCAGTGTCAAGACGTAAATGTAAGGGAAGCCGAGCCAACCTTGCATCATAATCAAAGCAATTTTTGTCCAGGTAGGGTCCGTTTTCCAAGGAATGAGAACCCCATCTAAGAATGGGAAAATCTTTGCAAAGAGAGGGATGACTTGCGCATTGATTGCCCCGATACTATCGTTGAACATGTTTGAGAAAGTCAAGATAGTGATGAAGGCAGGAACCGCCCATGGAAGAAGGAAGATGACACCAAAGATGCGTTTTCCTTTAATGAATGGTTGGTTAGAAATAATGGCCGTCAAGATACCAAGAACAATTTGAAGTGTTGAAGCTGCTAAGGCCCAGATCAAGGTCCATCCCAATACAGATGTAAAGGCAGAACGGAAGGTACTCAAAGTCCACATGTTGGTGAAGTTTGAAGTCCGATCCAATCAAGGAGTGTAAAGCGAGCTGTATGCTTAAAGTCATAGTTGGTAAAGGCAATCATCAGGGTAACCAAAACGGGGAAGATGATTGCAAAGGTCATGGCAATATAAGAAGGGATGATCAAAAGATAGGGGAAGCCATTTTCATAGATAGCATTCACCATCTCTTTTAGGGTCATCGGTACTCGAATGCCATTATTAATCCGCTTGGCTACAGTACCCGCATCTTTGATATTCAGAGCGTAGAACATCAAATAAACGACTGTGATAATTAAGTGGAAGGCACCACGGATTAAGATAAAAAGGAGAGTTATCTTGTCCACGGACGGTACCGAGGGTGATGAGTTTGGACAATTCCCCCAAACCAAGCCCGAAAAAGTAAGCGAGAAAGACAAGCGTTACACCGAGAAAGATGTATCCTTTTGCTTTCTGTTTGTTATAGATTTGTCCCAAGCCAGGAATGAGGGATAACCACATTGCCTTTTTTGGATTTTGTTGTGTTTCCATATCGACTCCTTATATGTGAGCGGTCAGAGGCCACATCACAGCGAAAGGCTGGGAAAGATTCCCAGCCCCTTGGGAACTGTTTTACTTGCCACCGAATTTTTGTTCGATAGTTTCTTTGATCAATTTAACAGCATCGTCAGCAGCATCTTTAGCAGATTTCTTACCACTTACAGCGTCGAAGAGCATAGTTGCAGCTGGATCCCAAACAGTACTCATTTCAGAGATGTTTGGCATTGGTTGTGCATTTTCAAACTGTTTAACAACGGCAGTTGTCAACTCATCGTTTTTACCAACAGCGTATTCACGAGCTTCTGTGTTAGCTGGCACTTCGTTAGTCTTATCGTAGAAGGCTTTTTGTTGATCAGTTGTAGTCAAGAAGTCAACAAATTTTTGAGCTGCTTCAGGGTTGTTAGCACCTGCAGGGATAACCCAAGCTTTACCACCACCGAAGGCAGAATATGCTTTTCCGTTTGGAAGGGTAGGGATAGTTGCTACACCGTAGTTTACTTTAGCTTCTTTCAATGAAGATGCTTTCCATGGTCCATCGATGATGGCAGCTGTCTTACCTTCTTGGAATTGAGTTTGGATGAAGTTTGCAGCACCTTTAGTGTCTTGCAATCCTTTAGGCCATTTAGCGTACCAAGTTTTCGCGTATTCGATACCGTCGATGGCACCTTGGTTGTTCAAACCTACGTCTTTTGGATCAGTACCATCTTTACCGAAGACATATCCACCGTTACCTGAAAGGAGTCCGTATGCATAGTAGAAGTTTGTCCAGTCAGCAAGGAAGGCAGTGTTTTTACCTTCTTCACCAGCGAAGTTATACTTGCTGTCTTTTGCTAATTCTTCAAGTTCACCAAATGTTTGGAGCTTCTTGTAGGAGGTCTTTGTTGTAGTAAAGAACCAATGTTTCGATAACTGCTGGTGCTCCATACACTTTACCACCGTTTGTTACAAGTGATTCAGTTGTTTTGTCAGTCTTGCTATCTTTGTTCAATGTAACTTCAGCCAATTGACCGTCGTTACCAAGACCACCTACGCGGTCGTATGGTGCCATCATAACGTCTGGAGCTTTACCAGATTGGTTGTCAAGAGACAATTTGTCCAAACCACCAAGAGCGTCACCAGTCTTGATGTTTACTTTTGTACCACTTTCTTTTTCAAAAGCTTTCGCAGCTTCTTCCATGTAAGATTTGTAACCATTATCGACGTAGACAGTCAACTCGTTTTTAGTAGCAGAAGAAGAATCTTCTTTTTTGCCTCCACAAGCTACCAAAAGAAGTGATGCGAATCCGACTGTACCAAGTACAGCAGCGCTTCGAAGAATTGTGCGTTTCATGATTTATTCCTCCTAAAGAATAAAAATAAGATTATTAGTTGAAAACGTTTTAGACAAACGTTTTCCTTAACACGAATAGTATATCACAGGGAGAAAACGTTTGCAAGTTCTTTGTGCAAAAAAATTTAAAAATTTTTTATCTTCTATTATATGCACACAAATAGTTGACAAGAAGATGAGAAAGGGATAAACTAGGCATGGGGTTAACCAGCAGAAAAAATCATAAAAGTTTAGGAAACCTCTTGCATAAACCACAGGAATACTTTATAATAGACAAGCAACGCAAACGTTTTCCTTAAACGTTGCATAAAGATGATCTAGGGTCATTTATAAATAGGTTAAATTCAGTTCTATGTCTGATGACTGCTCTTCTTCAATTCTTTCTGAGAGTTGGAGAAGGATCAGAAATAGTGTAGAAGATTCTTCTATTTTTCTTTGAAACAAAAAATATTAAACTAAAGGTGGTACCCTCAATGAAAAAACGCCAAAGTGGTGTCTTGATGCACATTTCATCCTTGCCTGGGAAGTATGGAATCGGTTCGTTTGGCCAAGCAGCCTACGATTTTGTGGATTTCCTCGTTCGTACCAAGCAACGGTATTGGCAAATTTTGCCTCTCGGAACAACAAGCTACGGGGATTCTCCTTACCAATCCTTCTCAGCTTTTGCAGGTAACACTCACTTTATTGATTTTGATCTCTTGATCGAGCAAGGGCTCTTGGATGCATCTGATGTGGAAGGTGTTGATTTTGGTCAAGATCCAACGGAAGTGGACTACGCGAAGATCTTTGAGCAACGTCGTCCTCTTCTAGAAAAAGCGGTGCAAGCTTTTATCAAAACAGGTGATTGGGATGACTTCGGCCGATTTGCGGAGCAAAATGCTTCTTGGCTGGAATTGTTTGCTGAATACATGGCCATTAAAGAACATTTTGAATTAAAAGCATGGACAGAGTGGCCAGATGCAGCGATTCGCGCTCGTCAACCAGAAGCTCTTGCTTCCTACCGCGCTCAATTGGAAGATAAATTGACTTACCATCGAGTGACACAGTATTTCTTCTTCAAACAATGGTTGAAATTGAAAGCATACGCTAACGACAACCACATCGAAATCGTAGGAGATATGCCAATCTACGTAGCGGAAGATTCAAGTGATATGTGGGCAAATCCACACCTCTTTAAAACAGATGAAAATGGGAAAGCAACCTGCATTGCAGGATGCCCACCAGATGAATTCTCAGCAACTGGTCAACTTTGGGGGAACCCAATCTATGACTGGGAAGCAATGGACAAAGATGGTTACAAATGGTGGATTGAACGCTTGCGTGAAAGCTTTAAAATCTACGATATCGTTCGTATCGACCACTTCCGTGGATTTGAGTCTTACTGGGAAATCCCTGCTGGTTCTGAAACAGCAGCACCTGGTAAATGGGTAAAAGGACCTGACTACAAACTCTTTGCAGCGGTTAAAGAAGAGCTTGGTGACTTGAACATCATCGCAGAAGACCTTGGATTTATGACTGACGAAGTTATCGAACTTCGTGAGCGTACAGGATTCCCAGGAATGAAGATTCTTCAATTTGCCTTCAATCCTGACGATGAAAGTATCGATAGCCCACACTTGGCGCCAAACAATTCTGTCATGTACACAGGAACGCATGATAACAATACGGTTCTTGGATGGTACCGCAATGAGATTGACGATCCAACTCGTGAGTATCTTGCACGTTACACCAATCGTAAAGAATACGAAACTGTTCCGCATGCTATGCTTCGTACGGTCTTTGCTTCTGTCAGCTTTATGGCCATCGCTACCATGCAAGATTTGTTGGAGTTGGATGGTTCAGCTCGGATGAACTTCCCATCTACCCTTGGAGGAAACTGGTCATGGCGAATGACAGAAGATCAATTGACACCAGCTGTCGAGGAAAACTTACTTGACTTGACAACCATTTATCGCCGAATCAATGAAAATTTGGTGGATTCAAACCAATAGAAAATTTCAGGAGACACAAAATGTTACCATTAAAAGAATTTGTACAAAATCGTTACAATAAATCTATTGCAGAATGTAGTAACGAAGAGCTTTATCTTGCTCTTCTTAACTACAGCAAACTTGCAAGTAGCCAAAAACCAGTGAACACTGGCAAGAAGAAAGTTTACTATATCTCAGCTGAGTTCTTGATTGGTAAACTCTTGTCTAACAACTTGATCAACCTTGGTCTTTATGACGAAGTTAAGAAAGAACTTGCTGATGCAGGTAAAGAGTTGATCGAAATCGAAGAAGTAGAATTGGAACCATCACTTGGTAACGGTGGTTTGGGACGATTGGCAGCCTGCTTTATCGACTCAATCGCTACACTTGGTTTGAACGGTGACGGGGTTGGTTTGAACTACCACTTCGGTCTTTTCCAACAAGTTCTTAAAAACAACCAACAAGAAACAATTCCTAACGCTTGGTTGACTGACCAAAACTGGTTGGTTCGTTCAAGTCGTAGCTACCAAGTGCCATTTGCACACTTTACATTGACATCTACTCTTTATGATATCGATGTACCTGGTTACAAAACAGCTACTAAAAACCGTTTGCGTTTGTTTGATTTGGATTCAGTTGATTCTTCAATCATCAAAGAGGGTATCAACTTTGACAAGACAGACATCGCTCGCAACTTGACTCTTTTCCTTTACCCAGATGATAGTGACCGTCAAGGTGAATTGCTCCGTATTTTCCAACAATACTTCATGGTTTCAAACGGTGCTCAATTGATCATCGACGAAGCGATCGAAAGGAAGCAACTTGCACGACCTTGCTGACTACGCAGTTGTACAAATCAACGATACTCACCCATCAATGGTGATCCCTGAATTGATCCGTCTTTTGACTGAACGTGGTATCGAACTTGACGAAGCAATCTCTATCGTTCGTAGCATGACTGCTTACACTAACCACACCATCCTTGCGGAAGCCCTTGAAAAATGGCCTCTTGAATTCTTGGAAGAAGTGGTTCCTCACTTGGTACCAATCATCAAAGAATTGGACCGCCGTGTTAAAGCAGAATACAAAGACCCAGCTGTTCAAATCATCGACGAGAGCGGACGTGTTCACATGGCTCACATGGATATCCACTACGGATACAGTGTTAACGGGGTAGCAGCACTCCACACTGAAATCTTGAAGAACTCTGAGTTGAAAGCATTCTACGACATCTACCCAGAAAAATTCAACAACAAAACAAACGGTATCACCTTCCGTCGTTGGCTCATGCATGCCAACCCAAGCTTGTCTCACTACTTGGATGAGATTCTTGGACGCGATTGGCACCACGAAGCTGATGAGCTTGAAAAACTCTTGTCATACGAAGACAAGGCTGCTGTCAAAGAAAAATTGGAAAGCATCAAGGCTCATAACAAGCGTAAATTGGCTCGTCACTTGAAAGAACACCAAGGTGTGGAAATCAATACAAACTCTATCTTTGATATCCAAATCAAACGTCTTCACGAGTACAAACGTCAACAAATGAACGCTTTGTATGTGATCCACAAATATCTTGACATCAAGGCTGGTAATATCCCTGCTCGTCCAATCACAGTATTCTTTGGTGGTAAAGCAGCTCCTGCCTACACAATCGCTCAAGACATCATCCACTTGATCCTTTGCTTGTCAGAAGTGATCGCAAACGACCCAGCAGTAGCACCACACTTGCAAGTGGTAATGGTTGAAAACTACAACGTTACTGCAGCAAGCTTCCTCATCCCAGCATGTGATATCTCAGAACAAATCTCACTTGCTTCTAAAGAAGCATCAGGTACTGGTAACATGAAATTCATGTTGAACGGAGCTTTGACTCTTGGTACTATGGACGGAGCAAACGTGGAAATCGCTGAGTTGGTTGGAGACGAAAACATCTACATCTTCGGTGAAGATTCAGAAACTGTTATCGACCTTTACGCAAAAGAAGCTTACAAATCAAGCGAATTCTACGCTCGTGAAGCTATCAAACCATTGGTTGACTTCATCGTCAGCGACGCTGTTCTTGCAGTTGGTAAGAAAGAACGCTTAGAACGTCTTTACAACGAATTGATCAACAAAGACTGGTTCATGACTCTTCTTGACTTGGAAGACTACATCAAAGTGAAAGAGCAAATGCTTGCTGACTATGAAGACCGTGACGCATGGTTGGATAAAGTGATTGTCAACATTGCCAAAGCAGGATTCTTCTCATCTGACCGTACCATCGCTCAGTACAACGAAGATATCTGGCACTTGAACTAATTTGCTTTCAGTATTCTAGAAGCAATATACTTAGAAAAGAAGAGCTCCTTTTGGATCATATCCTGATTTAGAGGGAGCTTTTTTAGTACAGGATCAGCGGGGAAATCTAAACTTGCGCTTCCCTTCGGTTCACGTTATAATAAATAGTATGGATATTAGAAACGAGGAAATACAATGAAGAAAAATCCGATTTATATGTATGTCTTACTAGCCCTGTCAACGATGGGAACTCTATTAACTGCTCAGTCCTTCTTTGGATTGGCTAAAGTGGAGGTCACAGATGAAATGGCAGCTTCTTTGAACTTAACCACTGCTCTTGAACGGGAAGAATACAAAGCCTTCCTTGAAAAATTAATCGTAGCACTACGCGGACCGATTGCTTGGTTATTGATATCTCTTTTGATTGGGGGCTTGATTGCTGTTGGCTATTTCTTCCTATCTAAAAAGGATATTGTCAAGGCAACCTATGCCTATATGGGTCAAATTGGAGCCTTCCTCTTAATAAGCTTGCACAATTTCTGGTCTTATCGTTCTTCCATGTCGGTGATCACAACAGATAAATTGCGGACTTTGTTACAGGCTTCTAGCTTATATGCCCTTGTCTTGAGTGTAGTTGTAGCCCTTGTTTACTTGGGAATCCTCCTCTACAAATTGAAAAATAGACCAGCTAGCGACCTTCAAGCTTAGATTATAGCATGTAAAAGCTCCTCTAATTTTGGACAAAAAAGAGGAACTGGTCTGATTGGAGAAAAAAATGAAAGTATGTTTTGTCTATATCAGTTTAAGTGGAAACACTGAAAGTTTTGTCCGTCGCCTCAGTGACTATCTATGGGAGCAGTATCCTGACTTGGTCATTGAAAAGATCCATGTCAAAGACCTGGTCAAAGAAGGGAAGCCCTTCTTTGAAGTCGATACTCCTTTATCG
>BNJS01000962.1_pt1 | contig 22282 bp, 27 predicted proteins | sample 8540461 | NCBI WGS metagenome assembly BNJS01 (sample SAMD00202454, study PRJDB9452) | human saliva metagenome | isolation source: human saliva | place: Japan | reverse complement strand
TTAAATAATTTTTAATAAACAAAAATCCCACCTGAATTGGTGGGTTTTCTTGTTCACTATTTTCCAAAAATCTCTTTGAGGTCTGCGTCTGTAATCCCAATCATGGCTGGGATGCTGTCCCAGTTTTCTTCGGTTAGGATGTAGGATTCTTCAGAGGCACTTGATGTGGCAGTTTCAGAGACAGCTGGTTGCTTTTCTTCAACATTCTCTAGTAGAACACTGAAACGTTCAATCAGATAGGTTTTTCGGGCAGTTCCGATGTGTTGGGTAGCATAATCAAAGGCCTGTAATTCGCCTAGTAAGATAAGCTTGCTTTTGGCGCGTGTAATGGCTGTATAGATGAGATTGCGCTCCAGCATACGCCTACTAGCACTGGTGATAGGTAGGATGACAACAGGGAACTCACTTCCCTGGGACTTATGGATACTCATAGCATATACTAGCATGAATCTTGTACCATCTCGTTACGTGGGTAAGAGACCTCGTTGCCGTCAAAATCAATGACAATCTCGTCTTGCTTCGATTCGGTATATTTACCAGGAATCAGGTCTGTGATGGCTCCTAAATCTCCATTAAAGACATTGATTTCAGCATCGTTGACCAAATGAATGACCTTGTCTCCCTTGCGATAGTGGCACTGGGGAGCTTCAAAACTGACTTGGTCTTTTTGTGGTGGGTTCAGGAGGTCTTGCATGAGCTGGTTGATGGCATCAATCCCTGCCGTCCCTCGGTACATGGGAGCCAGAACTTGGATATCACGGGCAGGGATGCCACTTCTGAGGGCAGCGCCTAAGATCTTTTCAATGGTAGCAGGAATATGTCCGCTAGCAATTTCAAAGTAGGAACGGTCTGCTTTTTTCTGGGTGAAATCAGCTGGCAAGATACCCTGTCGAATCTGACTAGCTAGGGTGACGATGGTTGATTCTTCGCTTTGTCGATAAATTTTTTCCAAGCGAGTCTGAGGAATCAAAGGAATATGAAGCAGATCCGCTAGAACCTGTCCAGGACTGACAGAAGGCAATTGGTCGCTGTCTCCCACGATGAGGATTTTACTGTTAGAAGAGATGTTGGAGAAGAGTTGATTGGCCAGCCAAGTATCCACCATAGAAAATTCATCCACGATGATAAAGTCAGCATCCAGATAATCTTCCAGATGACTGGTATCATCGTCACCCTGTCATTCCTAAATGTCGGTGTATGGTCGCACCAGGCAAGCCTGTCAATTCATTCATGCATGAGTCGCTCGTCCAGTTGGAGCGAAGAAGAATAGGTAGGTTGCTTTTTTTCCTGAGGTCAAGTCCTTCTAAAAGGGCATAAACAGCGATGATACCATTGATAACAGTTGTCTTACCAGTACCAGGTCCACCTGTCAGGATAAAGATCTTATTCTGGATAGCATCGCAGATAGCCTGTTTTTGAATACTATCATACTCAATTCCCAGCTCTTCTTCTACAGTAGCAATATGTTTTTGAATGGTTTCTAAATCATGAATCTTCTGTTTTCCTTTTTCAAGGATACGAACCAAGTGGCTGCGGATACCTTCCTCAGCGAAAAAGAGGCTGTTGTCAAAAATCTTGGTATCAATCTGCTGAACCTTGTCTTCTTCGATCAAGTAGGAGAGCTCTTGGACAACTTGGCTGGGATCCAGTTCCACGGGACGAGAAGACTCAAGGAGAGTAAGGGTTTGTTCCAGCAAATCCCGTGCTTCAACATAGGTGTCCCCTGTTTCCATACAGGCCTGAAAAAGACTGTGAACTAGACCGGCGCGGAAGCGTTCAGGAGCCTGACTTTCGATGCCTAGTTCTTCCGCTAATTGGTCAGCAATGGTAAAGCCCAAACCCTTGATATCCTCAACCAATTGGTAGGGATAATTTTCAACCACATCAAAGGTTTCTTCTTTGTAAAAATCTTGAATCTGAAAGGCTAGTTTGTTGGGAATGCCGTAGTTGGCTAGTTTGGCCAAAACCATCTCTGTTCCGTAGTTGAGGCGGAGAGTAGAGACGAAAGCCTCGCGATTTTTGGCAGAGAGTCCTGAGATGCCTTCTAGCTTTTCTGGGTGTTGCAAAATTTCGTCAATGGTATTGTCACCATAGGTGTCCACGATTTTCTGAGCTGTCTTGAGACCAATTCCCTTGAAATGGCTACTTGAAAAGTACTTGACCAAGCCCTTGCTAGTTGGTTTTGCGCGTTCATAACGACTGATTTGCAGTTGTTCTCCATACTTGGAGTGCTGGATAATTTGCCCCCAAAAAGTATAGTCTTCTCCCTCAATCACGTCAGCCATGGTGCCCGTGACAATGATTTCAAAATCATCAAAACCCTCTGCGTCCGTATCGTCGATTTCTAGGAGGAGGATACGATAAAAATTGCTGGGATTTTCAAAAATAATCCGTTCAATGGTTCCTGAAAAATAAACTTCCATAAAATTCCTTTGTATGAATAGGTGAGAGTTGGGGGGTATTATAGTCAATAAACGATTACTTCTCACGATAGAAGAAGAGGCTGAGATTCTTGATTCTCAGCCTCTTAGGTCTCTTAAAATGTTCCGATACGGGTGATTGGCCAGAAGCGGAATTTAGCTTCCCCTGTGATATCTTTTTGCTTTGAAGGTACCTACGTGGCAGCTGTCGCTCGAAACCAAGCGGTCGTCTCCGAGGAGAAGGTATTCTCCTTCTGGGACAGTAAAGCTAAAGTTGGTATTATAGTTGACATCAACTGTGAAGGCTTGGGCTTTTTCAGCAATACTTCTAAAGAAAGTTCCTTTATTTCCTTCAAAACCCTTGCCTGAGTAGGTGCTTTGGAGTTTGTCATCCTTGAAACGTTTGATGTAGTCAGCTAGATAAGGTTCGTCCGTCTCTTTGTCATTGATGTAAAGTTTATCGTTTTCGTAACGGATGGTATCGCCAGGCATTCCGATGACACGTTTGACAATGTCCTTATTACCATCTTCCTCATGGGCAACCACGATATCAAAACGGTCAATAGGGAGGTGCTTAACGACAAAGAGGATTTCGCCATCCGCTAGGGTAGGATCCATGGAATGTCCTTCTACACGGACATTACTCCAAAGAAAGATACGACTTAAAGCTAGTAATGACAGAATTAGGAGGAACAATCCCCACTCTTTTAAGAAATTTTTAAATGAATTCATAACTTACCTTTCTAAGCGTTTTTTCGCTTTTTCAGTATTTTTAAAGTGCAGTTTGGCACAGAAGTTAAGTCCCTGCATTCCATAGGCTTGCAAAATCTGGCTAGCTACCTTATCAGAAGCCGTTCCGGCTCCACTTGGAAGTTGATAGCCCAGTTCTCGTCCCAGATTTTCAAGATTTTCCAGAAAGAGATCACGCGCAATGATAGAAGAAACTGCGACAGCCAAGTATTTGCCCTCAGCCTTTTCTTCTAAGCTGATAGGATTGCTGAAATGATTGGCCTCTTGTGCCAAGTACTTGTCATAATTTTTAGCACTGGTAAAGGCATCAATCACAATTTTCTCAGGCTGAATGCCTTTTTGAAGGAGGAGATAGATAGCCTGATTATGGAGGGCGACCTTAACCGAAACAGCGTTGTAGCGGTCTCCGATGACCTCGTTGTACTTACTTGGTGAGAGAAGAAGTGCCTGGTGCTGGATTTTTTCCTTGAGCATAGGGGCAATCTGACGAATCTTTTGGTCGGTCAGAGTTTTAGAATCTCCCACACCGAGTTTTCGCAAGAAGGCATGCTGGTTAGTTGTGACAAAGGAAGCCACAACTGCAAGCCCACCAAAGTAGGAACCATTTCCAACCTCATCCGTCCCAATCAAAGGGAGATTTTGTCCCCTGTTTTCCTCTACAACTTGATAGCCAAAGAAACGAGCGTATTTCTCAGCCCCTTCACCCTGAAGTAAGACCTTTCCAGAAGTATAGATAGAAATCGTTGCCTGAGGCAGTCGCAAAAAATAGCGGATATAGGGATTCTTACTAGGAGCCAGACTGCTTTGATAGTGTTCAAGAAAAGCCTGAATCTCCTTTTCACTTGGTGTGAGTGTTATACTTGCCATAGTTTCTATTGTACCATAAAAGCAGGCAAATTTGTAAAAACTGACAAAATTAGCGAATTTTGGTATAATATCGTGAGGTGAATTTTATGGCAAATCTAAATCGATTCAAATTTACATTCGGGAAAAAATCATTAACCTTGACAAGCGAGCATGATAATCTCTTTATGGAGGAAATCGCTAAGGTTGCGACAGAAAAATACCAAGCAATTAAAGAACAAATGCCTAGTGCAGATGATGAAACAATCGCTCTTTTGTTGGCGGTCAACTGTTTATCAACTCAGCTCAGCCGTGAGATTGAATTTGATGATAAGGAGCAAGAATTAAAAGAATTGCGTCACAAGCTGTGACTTGCAAGCAAGAACAGAGCAAGATTGAGGATTCCTTATGATTTCAATCCTTCTTCTATTGGTCTTGGCTTGGGGATTTTATATCGGCTATCGGAGAGGCCTGCTCTTACAGGTTTATTACCTGATTTCAGCCATGGCATCGGCTTTTATGGCTGGCCAGTTTTATAAGGGGCTTGGAGAGCAATTCCATTTGCTGGTCCCTTATGCAAATCCGCAGGAAGGACAGGGAACTTTCTTTTTCCCATCGGATCAACTCTTTCAGTTGGATAAGGTCTTTTATGCAGGGATCGGTTACTTGCTTGTATTTGGGATTGTCTATAGTATCGGTCGTTTACTTGGTCTCCTCTTACACTTGATTCCTAGTAAGAAACTGGGTGGCAAGTTGTTCCAAGTTTCAGCAGGGATTTTGTCCATGTTGGTGACCTTATTTGTCTTGCAAATGGCTTTGACAATCTTGGCAACCATCCCAATGGCAGCCATACAAAATCCTCTTGAAAAGAGTATCGTCGCAAAACACATCATCCAGAGTATACCGGTAACAACCAGTTGGATAAAACAAATCTGGGTGACAAATTTAATCGGATAAAAAGGGCGGGAGTTTTCCTAGCCCTTTGTTTACAGATTTGACTAGAATCTATCAGAATGTAAAAAGCTACTACTCTTCGAAAATCTCTTCAAACCACGTTAGCTTCCATCTGCAACCTCAAAGCCGTACTTTGAGCAACCTGTGGCTAGCTTCTTAGTTTGCTCTTTGATTTTCATTGAGACCACACCTAGACATTCAAAGACAAGGAAATAAAGATGAATAAGAAAATATTAGAAACATTAGAGTTCAATAAGGTCAAGGCCTTGTTTGAACCCCATTTGTTGACCGAGCAGGGCTTGGAGCAATTGAGACAGCTGGCTCCGACTGCCAAAGCGGATAAAATCAAACAGGCTTTTGCTGAGATGAAGGAAATGCAGGCTCTTTTTGTTGAGCAACCGCATTTTACCATTCTTGCAACCAAGGAAATCGCAGGAGTCTGCAAACGGTTGGAGATGGGAGCGGACCTCAATATCGAGGAGTTCCTGCTCTTGAAGCGTGTGCTTCTTGCCAGCCGAGAACTGCAAAGTTTTTATGCCAATCTGGAAAATGTCAGCTTGGAAGAATTAGCCCTTTGGTTTGAGAAATTACATGATTTTCCGCAATTACAAGGAAATCTCCAAGCCTTTAATGATGCAGGTTTCATTGAAAATTTTGCCAGTGAAGAATTGGCGCGCATCCGTCGAAAAATTCATGATAGCGAGAGTCAGGTACGCGATGTCTTGCAAGATTTGCTCAAGCAAAAAGCGCAGATGTTGACAGAAGGAATCGTTGCCAGCAGAAATGGCCGTCAGGTTTTACCTGTCAAAAACACCTACCGCAATAAGATTGCAGGTGTCGTTCATGATATTTCTGCTAGTGGAAATACCGTCTATATCGAACCCCGTGAGGTGGTCAAACTGAGCGAAGAAATCGCTAGTCTGCGAGCAGATGAGCGCTATGAAATGCTTCGCATTCTCCAAGAAATTTCTGAGCGTGTTCGCCCTCATGCGGCTGAGATTGCCAATGATGCTTGGATTATCGGCCATCTGGACTTGATTCGTGCCAAGATTCGCTTTATTCAAGAAAGGCAAGCAGTCGTACCTCAGCTGTCAGAAAATCAAGAGATTCAACTTCTCCATGTCTGCCATCCTTTGGTCAAAAATGCCGTTGCAAATGATGTCCATTTTGGTCAAGATTTAACAGCCATTGTCATTACAGGTCCAAATACAGGTGGGAAGACCATCATGCTCAAAACCCTCGGCTTGACACAGGTTATGGCCCAGTCTGGTTTGCCGATTTTAGCAGATAAGGGAAGTCGTGTTGGTATTTGAAGAAATTTTTGCTGATATTGGCGATGAGCAGTCTATTGAGCAGAGCTTGTCTACCTTCTCTAGCCATATGACCAATATTGTGGATATTCTTGGCAAGGTCAATCAACATTCACTCTTACTCTTGGATGAGTTGGGGGCTGGTACAGATCCTCAAGAAGGAGCTGCCCTTGCTATGGCTATTCTGGAGGACCTTCGCCTGCGTCAAGTCAAGACTATGGCGACCACCCACTATCCGGAACTCAAGGCCTATGGTATTGAGACAGCCTTTGTGCAAAATGCCAGCATGGAGTTTGATACTGCGACTCTTCGTCCGACCTATCGCTTTATGCAGGGAGTGCCTGGTCGAAGCAATGCCTTTGAAATTGCCAAACGTCTAGGCCTATCTGAAGTTATTGTGGGGGATGCCAGTCAGCAGGTCAATCAAGATAATGATGTCAATCACATCATTGAGCAACTGGAAGAGCAGACGCTAGAGAGTCGCAAACGTTTGGACAATATCCGTGAGGTGGAGCAAGAAAATCTCAAGATGAACCGTGCTCTCAAAAAACTTTACAACGAGCTCAATCGTGAAAAGGAAACTGAGCTTAACAAAGCGCGTGAACAGGCTGCCGAGATTGTGGACATGGCCCTAAGTGAGAGTGACCAGATTCTCAAAAATCTCCACAGTAAATCACAACTCAAACCCCATGAAATCATTGAAGCTAAGGCCAAGCTGAAAAAATTGGCTCCTGAAAAAGTAGACTTGTCTAAAAACAAGGTCCTCCAAAAGGCCAAGAAAAAACGAGCTCCAAAGGTGGGAGATGATATCGTGGTTCTCAGTTATGGCCAGCGTGGTACCTTGACCAGTCAACTCAAAGATGGCCGCTGGGAAGCCCAAGTTGGCTTGATTAAGATGACCTTGGAAGAGAAAGAGTTTGACCTTGTTCAAGCCCAGCAAGAAAGCAAGTCAAGAAGAAACAAGTCAATGTTGTGAAACGGACGTCTGGTCGTGGTCCGCAAGCCAGACTGGACCTTCGAGGTAAACGCTATGAAGAAGCTATGAATGAGTTAGATGCCTTTATCGACCAAGCCTTGCTTAATAATATGGCTCAAGTGGATATCATCCATGGTATCGGAACAGGTGTCATCCGTGAAGGTGTCACCAAATACCTACAAAGAAACAAACACGTCAAGAGTTTTGGCTATGCCCCACAAAATGCTGGAGGCAGTGGCGCGACTATTGTCACTTTTAAAGGATAGCAGTATTTTGTACTTTATAAAGTAAAAACTGTTGAACTAATTTTTACTAATAAACACATTGACAAAAGCCAACATTTTTTGTAAAATAAGAATCAATTGAATACCGACACCGAATGAAGTTTAATAGAAGTGGGGAATCGTTTGATTTTCCATGACTGTAAATGGACGGAACTCTGGAGAGACCGTAAAGGCACCGAAGGGGCAAGGCAGGCAACTGCTCAAACTCTCAGGTAAAAGGACAGAGCTATGATAGACCGCTTTTTAGCATTTATCTAAGCATTCCAGAGTACATGTATCTTGCATGTGCTCTTTCTTTTGGGGTTGAAAAGATAGGAGAAGGAAATGTTAGAATTGCTTAAATCAATCGATGCTTTTGCTTGGGGCCCACCCCTCTTGATTCTCTTGGTCGGAACAGGGATTTACCTAACTGCCCGTCTAGGTCTCTTGCAGGTTTTGCGTTTGCCTAAGGCCTTTCAACTCATTTTTACTAAGGACAAGGGGCATGGCGATGTATCCAGCTTTGCGGCACTATGTACAGCCCTAGCAGCGACAGTTGGTACGGGAAATATTATCGGGGTGGCGACGGCTATCAAGGTCGGTGGCCCAGGAGCCCTCTTTTGGATGTGGATGGCGGCTTTCTTTGGGATGGCTACCAAGTATGCGGAAGGACTACTAGCTATCAAATACCGTACCAAGGATGATCATGGTGCAGTAGCGGGAGGTCCCATGCACTATATTCTTCTAGGGATGGGAGAAAAGTGGCGTCCCCTTGCCGTCTTCTTTGCCCTGGCAGGTGTGCTAGTAGCTTTATTGGGAATCGGAACCTTCACCCAAGTCAACTCGATTACAGAATCTATTCAAAATACAACCGCTATTTCGCCAGCCATCACAGCTCTTGTGTTGTCTGTATTTGTAGCGACTGCAGTCTTTGGTGGTCTCAAGTCCATTTCTAAGGTTTCAACTACTGTTGTTCCTTTTATGGCTATCATTTATATTTTAGGATCTCTTACAGTTATTTTCTTTAATATCGGGAAAATCCCTGCTACAATCGCTTTAATCTTGACATCCGCTTTTAGTCCGGTTGCTGCGGTAGGTGGATTTGCCGGTGCTAGCATTCGGATGGCTATTCAAAATGGTGTGGCGCGTGGTGTGTTCTCGAACGAATCTGGTCTGGGTTCTGCTCCCATTGCAGCAGCTGCAGCTAAGACAAACGAACCAGTAGAGCAAGGTTTGATTTCCATGACAGGAACCTTTATTGATACCCTCATTATCTGTACCTTGACTGGTTTAACTATCTTGGTAACTGGTGTTTGGAGTGGTGACTTGAATGGAGTGGCTTTGACTCAGTCAGCCTTCTCAACAGTCTTTTCACACTTTGGATCTGCCCTTTTGACCATCTTCCTTGTGCTCTTTGCCTTTACAACGATTCTAGGTTGGAACTATTACGGAGAACGTTGTTTTGAGTTTCTCTTTGGGGTTCGCTTTATCTGGCTCTACCGTGTGGTCTTTGTACTCATGGTCTTGTTGGGAGGATTTATCGAGTTGGATATGGTTTGGATTATCGCAGATATTGTCAATGCCTTGATGGCGCTACCAAACTTGATTGCCCTCTTGGTTTTGTCGCCAGTCGTTATTGCTGAGACTAAAAAGTATTTTGATAAATAATGGAATCACACAGCGCGTGTGATTTTTTGCTTTCATAAAAAATTTCTATCAGTGCAATTTAAAATATATATTATACAAGGTATAGAATCTGTGATAGACTAGGTTTCAACAACATGAAAAGAGGTTTTATGATGACAACATTTACAATTCATACAGTAGAATCAGCGCCAGCAGAAGTGAAAGACGTTCTTGAAACAGTAGAAAAAGATAACAATGGCTATATTCCTAACCTAATCGGTCTCTTGGCTAATGCACCCACTGCTTTAGAAGCCTACAGAACTGTCGGAGCCATCAATCGTCGCAATAGCTTAACACCAGTAGAGCGTGAAGTGGTGCAAATCACGGCAGCTGTGACCAATGGTTGTGCCTTCTGCGTCGCAGGTCACACAGCCTTTTCAATCAAACAAATCCAGATGAATGATGATCTTCTGCAAGCCCTTCGCAATCGTACTCCAATTGAAACAGATCCTAAATTGGACACACTAGCTAAGTTTACCTTGGCAGTTATCAATACCAAGGGTCGTGTAGGAGATGAAGCCCTAGCTGAGTTTTTAGAAGCTGGCTACACTCAACAAAATGCCTTGGATGTGGTTCTTGGTGTCAGCCTAGCAAGCCTCTGTAACTATGCCAACAATCTAGCCAATACACCAATTAACCCAGAATTGCAACCTTATGCTTAATTCTTATCTGAGTAAAATGAAGTCTGAGATAATCGGACTTCGTTTTTTATTCCCTCATTTAAGCGCTTTTATGCTATACTGAAACTAACATGATTATTGGAGGTTAGGATGAAAAAACTCCCCCTGGTATTTTCTGGTTGTTTGCTAGGTTTGGCAGGAGCTGGAAATCTTATTTTAGATACGTTGCCGGTTCTGTCCCATCTTTTTAGTCTGACAGGTTTGGTTTTGTGGCTCTTTTTTCTGCTTCTTCATCTCTTTAATTGGAAGGAAACAAAGCAGGAATTGACCAAGCCTCCTCTTTTGTCAGGAATGGCCACTTTTCCCATGGCTGGGATGATTTTATCGACTTATGTCTTTAGCGTCTTCCCTCATCTTCCTTTGGTAGCGCAAGGGCTCTGGTGGTTTTCATTTCTCTTGGATTTGGCCTTGATTGCTGGTTTCACCATCAAGTTTGCCTGTCCAGGTCGGAGGGTTCATGCCACTCTAGCTGGACGGTACTTTATGTGGGGATAGCAGTGGCTGCCTTAACCTATCCTCTTATAGGCATCATCGAAATTGCCTATGCGACCTTGAGTTTTGGTTTTCTCCTAACCTTCTATCTCTACCCGCTTATTTATAGCGATTTAAAGAAACATCCGCTTCCATTAGCCTTGCTTGGACAAGAAGGAATCTACTGTGCTCCCTTTCTCTACTCTTGGCTTCTCTGAGTTCGAGTTGGAGGAACCAGCCTACCGTCTTGGGATCTTAATCGTCATGATTTTTGGCTTTCTCAATCCTTCTTTTTCTTTGTTTTAACTCGTCTGCCCAATATTTTAAAACAAGGCTTTCAACCAGCTTTTTCAGCCCTCACCTTCCCAACCATCATCACGGCTACCTCGCTCAAGATGGCTCAGGGAATCTTGAAACTTCCATTTCTGGATTATTTGGTAGTGGCTGAAACTGCTATTTGCTTTAATTATTTTTAGTCTTTGTATTGGGCACTTATCTGATTTGGTTACGAAAAAAGGTCTAGCTAGAAATAGCTAAACCTTATTTTTTATGGTTTGATGACCTCAGCTCCACCCATGTATGGACGAAGTGCTTCTGGGATGGTCACAGAACCATCTTCATTTTGGTAGTTTTCAAGAATAGCAGCCACTGTACGTCCAACTGCAAGTCCAGAACCGTTTAAGGTGTGGAGCAATTTTACCTTGCCATCTGCTTCATCACGGTAACGGATTTGGGCACGACGGGCTTGGAAATCTTCTGTGTTTGAACAACTTGAAATTTCACGGTAGGTATTTTGTGCTGGAATCCAAACTTCCAAGTCGTAAGTTTTAGCAGCAGAGAAGCCCATATCTCCTGTAGAGAGAGCAACGACACGGTATGGAAGGTTAAGTTTTTGAAGGATATTTTCAGCGTTGGCTGTCATTTTTTCCAATTCTTCGTAAGATTCTTCTGGTTTGGCAAATTTCACCATTTCAACCTTGTGGAATTGGTGCAAACGAATCAAGCCACGAGTATCACGACCAGCTGAACCAGCCTCAGAACGAAATGATGGACTCATAGCAGTGAAGTAGATTGGCAGGTCTTTACCGTCAAGGATTTCATCACGGTAGTAGTTTGTTAGAGGAACTTCAGCTGTAGGAATGAGGACGTAATTGCTATCGCTCAATTCAAAAGTATCTTCCTTGAATTTTGGATATTGACCAGTACCAAACATAGAATCGTGGTTAACCATGTAAGGCGTGATGACTTCTGTATAGCCTTCTTTGCCATGTTCATTCAACATAAAGTTGTAGAGAGCACGTTCCAAACGAGCACCGAGACCTTTATAGAAGAGGAAACGAGCGCCTGTTACCTTACCACCGCGTTCCCAGTCAAGGATACCAAGGTCTTCACCAAGATCCCAGTGAGCTTTTGGCTCGAAGTCAAACTCGCGTGGAGTACCCCAACGGCGAACTTCAACATTGTCGTCTTCGTCAGCTCCAACAGGAACGCTGTCAGCTGGGATATTTGGAAGAGTCGTTGTAAATTCTGTCAATTTAGCATCGATTTCTGCCAATTCAGCATCCAAGGCTTTAACCTCAGCAGATAGATTTTGCATGGCAGCAATCTTGTCATCTGCATTTTCCTTGTTGCGCTTAGCTTGGGCAATCTCAGCAGAAACTGTGTTACGTTCTGCTTTTGAGAGTTTCAACCTTGACCAAGATGTCACGACGTTTAGCATCGATTTCTTTCATTTCATTCAAGACAGCAGCATCTACACCACGTGTAGCCAATTTTTCTGCGACAGCATCAAAGTCTGTACGAATACGTTTGATATCTAACATAAGAACTCCTTTATGAAAAAAGCACACCTGACAAAGCGTTGGAGTGGCAGGGCCACGGTTCCATCCAACTTCACAGGTGTGCACTTGATTGTGTATGTAATTGTTATCAACGGTAGAATTTCACCTATCCCTCCTATCTGCTCGCAGCACCCGCAGACTTTCTGAAAGAAGAAGATAACCTACTTATCCGTTGCTATGATTATACTAAAGTTTCTACTTTTTTGCAAATAGATTTTTAAATTTTTGACCAATGGTCTGAATTAGGGTCGGAAGCTTGACGACTTTGTCGTTGCCCAGTTTTTCGCGAGCAATTTTGAGAATGGCACCTGAGTCTTTTGAAGCAAAGAGAAATTTTCCTCTGTCTGTGAAGACTTCGAAGTGGCGACTGATTTTTCGCCCAGTGACATTAGCTCCAATCTGGTTGATATGTTCCCAAGGAATCTGGATAAATTGTTCAACATTGACATCGGGGTAAAATTCCAAAGCCTGATCTCCGACAAGGAATTTCCCAACTTTCCCAGCTATAGAGAGGTAGGAGGTGCCTGTCGTATTGAGGAGCACTGTTTTGTTAAGTGATTGAGCCATTCTTAGTCTTCCTTACTTTCACCGAAAAAGGCATTGTAGAGCGCTTTAATTGCTGCTTTTTCTTGAACTTTATTGACAACAAACATGATAGAAACTTCACTAGAACCTTGCGACATCATCTGGATATTAATCTTGTTTTCAGATAGAGCACGTGTAGCAGTAGCAGTTACTCCGATATGACTCTTCATTTTTTCTCCAACAATCATAATGATTGAAAGGTCGTGCTCGATTTCTGCATGGTCTACTTCAGCCTTTTGAACCAACTGACGAAGGATTTCTTCTTCCTTGATAGGAGTTAGTTCGCGAGAACGAAGGATGATTGAAAGATCGTCGATACCTGTTGGCATATGTTCCCAACCGATGTTAAGATCTTCAAGGATTTGAAGAACCTTGCGTCCAAATCCAACCTCACGGTTCATGAGGTATTTCGACATGTTGATGCTGACAAAGCCTGAGTCACCAGCAATTCCCACAACTGGGAATTCATCATTACTGTGTTTCAGAACAATACGAGTACCTGGATGGTCAGGATTGTTGGTATTCTTGATAACCAGAGGAATTTTTCCTCGGTAGGCAGGAAGAAGAGCTTCGTCATGAAGAACTGAGAATCCTGCATAAGCCAACTCACGCATTTCACGGTAGGTCAACTCAGGGATTGAGTGTGGTTGGTGGATAATACCAGGGTGAGCCGCAAAGATACCATCAACGTCTGTAAAGTTTTCATAGAGATCGGCTTGACACCAGCAGCAATGATAGAACCTGTAATGTCTGATCCTCCACGTGAGAAGGTACAGATTTGATTTTCCTTGGTAACTCCAAAGAAACCAGGAATGACAAGGACTTCATTTGCATTTGTCAATTCTTCAATCTTATCATAACTTGATGGAATGATGCGAGCGTGACCAGGTTCACTTGTGACCACAATACCAGCTTCTCTAGGGTGAACATAGCGTGCATCAATACCATTTTGGTTAAAATAGGCAGCAATCAATTTAGCATTGTTATTTTCACCGGCTGCTAGGAAGGTATCATAGAGGAATTCATTTTCTTCAATATGAAGAGTGGCTAAGGCACGAATGCTTTTAGAAATTTTTTCTAGCACAGCTGGTTTAAGACCTAGTTCACTAACCATAGCAGCATAGCGGTCTATAATCCAGTTTTGACTCTTGCTAATATCGTTACCAGCAACATAGTCGCGGTAGTATTTAATTAAGGCATCCGTAACCTTAGTATCTTCAGCATTGCGTTTACCAGGCGCAGAAACGACGACAAAACGACGCTCTGAATCGCTTTTGACGATGTTTAAAACTTTTTCTAATTGACTAGCAGAGGCAAGAGAGCTACCTCCAAATTTAACAACCTTCATAAGAACTCCTAAAGTAAGTATTTTATACGATTATAGCAGAAAGAAAGGCTTTTTTCAATGAAGAAAATAAGATGCTTTCTAGGATAAAGCGAGCTTTTCTAATCGGCTGAGACACTTTCAGTCGATTTTTTCTTGCTTTCTGATTTTAAAAAAGATATACTTTGAAAAACAAAAATAATTTAAACCGCTTATAAAAATAAAAAAAGGAGTCCAAATGGAACACATTATTTATCAGCTTGAAGAGGATTTGGCAATCCTTACCTTGAATCGTCCTGAGGTAGCGAATGGTTTTCATATCCCTATGTGTGAGGAGATTTTAGAAGCTCTGACTTTGGCAGAAGCAAATCCAGCTGTGCGTTTTGTTTTGATCAACGCGAATGGCAAAGTCTTCTCCGTTGGGGGAGATTTGGTTGAGATGAAGCGGGCAGTGGATGAGGATGATATTCCATCATTGACGAAAATTGCAGAATTAGTCAATACTATTTCTTATAAAATCAAACAAATTGCTAAACCTGTCTTGATGGAGGTTGATGGGGCAGTTGCAGGTGCCGCAGCAAATATGGCTGTTGCTGCAGATTTCTGTCTAGCAACGGATAAGGCTAAATTTATCCAAGCCTTTGTTGGAGTTGGCTTGGCTCCGGATGCAGGAGGAATTCATCTCTTGAGCCGAAGTATTGGTGTGACGCGTGCTGCTCAATTAGCTATGACAGGTGAGGCTTTGAATGCAGAAAAAGCTTTAGAGTGGGGCCTGGTTTACCGTATTTCTGAAGCTGATAAGTTAGAAAAAAACAGAGAACAGCTTCTTAAAAAATTGAGACGTGGTTCAAGCAATTCCTATGCAGCCATCAAGAAGTTGGTTTGGGAGAGCCAATTTAAAGATTGGCAAGATTATGCTACTTTGGAATTGAATCTCCAAGAGTTTCTCGCGCAAACAGAGGATTTCAAAGAGGGAGTTCGGGCTCATTCGGAGAGAAGAGGACCTAAATTCACAGGAAAATAGAAAAATACTTGCACCATTCTTTGAAGTTTGATATAATTCCCTTGTCAAATGTTTTGAATTTAAAAGTTTTTTTGAAAAGGAGGGAAGGAAAGATTGGACTACCAACGAATTAATGAATATTTAACGTCTATATTTAACAATGTCCTCGTTATTGAGGAAGTTAGCTTGAGGGGCAGTCGTTTCAAGGATATCTCCATCAAAGAAATGCATACGATTGATGTGATTGGAAAAATTCCAGATGTGACACCAAGTCAAGTGTCAAAAGAGTTGATGGTGACTCTTGGGACAGTTACGACTAGTTTGAATAATCTCGAACGTAAGGGTTATATTGAACGCATTCGTTCAGAACATGATCGACGTGTAGTGCATCTGCATTTGACAAAGAAAGGTCGCTTGGTTCATAGGCTACATAAACGCTTCCACAAGGCTATGGTTGAAAAAATCATTGATGGTATGAGTAAGCAAGAAATTGATGTTATGAGCAAAGGTTTGACTAATCTTTATCAATTTTTGGAGGATTTGAGATAATGGCTTTTGCAAAAATAAGCCAGGTTGCTCATTATGTGCCAGAGCAAGTGGTTACAAATCATGATTTGGCTCAGATTATGGATACCAATGATGAGTGGATTTCAAGTCGGACGGGAATACGACAAAGGCATATCTCAAGAACAGAATCTACTAGTGATTTGGCTACAGAGGTTGCTAAGAAACTAATGGCAAAAGCTGGAATCACAGGAGAAGAGCTGGATTTTATCATTCTAGCTACCATTACTCCAGATTCGATGATGCCCTCTACAGCTACTCGTGTTCAAGCTAATATTGGTGCTAATAAGGCCTTTGCTTTTGACCTAACAGCGGCTTGCAGTGGATTTGTATTTGCTCTTTCAACTGCTGAAAAGTTTATCGCTTCTGATCGCTTTCAAAGGCTTGGTGATTGGTAGTGAAACCCTCTCTAAAGCAGTCGATTGGTCAGACCGATCAACAGCTGTTTTGTTTGGAGATGGTGCTGGTGGTGTCTTGTTAGAAGTTAGCGAGCAAGAGCATTTCTTGGCAGAGAGTCTCAATAGTGATGGGAGTCGTAGCGAGTGTCTGACCTATGGACATTCAGGCCTACATTCTCCGTTTTCAGATCAAGAAAATGCAGATTCATTTTTGAAGATGGATGGGCGCGCGGTCTTTGATTTTGCTATTCGGGACGTAGCCAAGTCTATCAAGCAGACTATTGATGAATCTCCTATAGAGGCGATAAACTTGGATTATCTGCTACTTCATCAGGCTAATGACCGTATTTTGGATAAGATGGCTAAAAAAATTGGTGTCGACCGAGATAAACTTCCGGCCAATATGATGGAATATGGCAATACCAGTGCAGCCAGTATCCCGATTTTACTTTCAGAGTGTGTAGAACAAGGCCTCATCCGTTTAGATGGTAGCCAGACTGTTCTACTATCAGGCTTCGGTGGAGGCTTGACATGGGGCACGCTCATTCTTACAATTTAGGTAATCATGTGGTGAACACATTGTTATAAAAAACTATTTATTTTAAAGGAGTCCTATCATGGCAGTATTTGAAAAAAAGTACAAGAAATTATCGTTGAAGAACTTGGAAAAAGACGCATCAGAAGTGACACTTGAATCAACTTTTTGATGATTTGGACGCAGATTCATTGGACTTGTTCCAAGTAATCTCAGAAATCGAAGATGCTTTTGATATCCAAATCGAAGCAGAAGATGACTTGAAAAACAGTTGGTGACTTGGTTGCCTACGTTGAAGAGCAAACAAAAATAAGCAGAATATAAGATAGAAGGAGTAGGGAAACCCGCTCCCTCTTGTTTAGGCAATAGTTTGATTGTCAAATTATGACGGTATCGAACTATTACGTAAGCAAGAAACGATGGAGGCAAAATGAAAACACGTATCACTGAACTATTGAATATTAAATATCCTATTTTTCAAGGTGGAATGGCTTGGGTTGCTGATGGTGACTTGGCTGGAGCTGTATCTAAGGCTGGTGGACTAGGAATTATCGGTGGTGGAAATGCACCTAAAGAAGTCGTTAAGGCAAATATCGATAAAATTAAATCACTGACAGACAAGCCTTTTGGTGTCAATATTATGCTCTTGTCTCCATTTGTTGAAGACATTGTAGACCTTGTGATTGAAGAAGGTGTTAAGGTTGTAACTACAGGTGCAGGAAACCCAAGCAAATACATGGAACGTTTCCATGATGCAGGGATTACAGTTATTCCTGTTGTGCCTAGTGTTGCCCTAGCCAAACGTATGGAAAAGATTGGTGCAGATGCTGTTATTGCAGAAGGGATGGAAGCTGGAGGTCATATTGGTAAATTAACAACTATGACTTTAGTTCGCCAGGTGGCTGCAGCTGTATCTATTCCTGTCATTGCTGCAGGAGGGATTGCGGATGGTGAAGGTGCTGCGGCTGGCTTTATGCTAGGTGCAGAGGCTATTCAGGTTGGAACTCGTTTTGTCGTTGCAAAAGAGTCTAATGCCCATCCAAATTACAAGGCGAAAATTTTAAAAGCTAGAGATATCGATACTACGATTTCAGCTCAACACTTTGGACATGCTGTTCGTGCGATTAAAAACCAATTGACTCGTGATTTTGAAAAAGCTGAGAAAGATGCCTTTAAACAAGAAAATCCTGATTTGGAAATTTTTGAACAAATGGGAGCAGGTGCGCTAGCCAAAGCGGTTGTTCACGGAGATGTGGATGGAGGATCTGTTATGGCAGGTCAGATTGCAGGCCTTGTTTCCAAAGAAGAAACCGTTGAAGAAATCCTAAAAGATTTGTATTATGGAGCAGCTAAGAAAATTCAAGAAGAAGCCTCTCGTTGGGCAGGAGTTGTAAGAAATGACTAAAACAGCCTTTTTATTTGCAGGCCAAGGTGCTCAGTATCTAGGTATGGGCCGTGATCTCTATGATCACTACTCTATTGTCAAAGAAACGATTGATCAAGCGAGTCAGGTGCTCGGTTATGATTTGCGTCATATCATTGACAGGGAAGAAGAAAAACTCAATCAGACCCGATATACGCAACCAGCTATTTTAGCGACTTCAGTTGCTATTTACCGTTTATTGCAAGAAAAGGGCTATCAGCCTGATATGCTTGCTGGTTTGTCTCTTGGGGAATACTCTGCCTTGGTAGCCAGTGGCGCCTTGGATTTTGAAGATGCAGTTGCCTTGGTTGCTAAGCGTGGAGCCTATATGGAAGAAGCGGCTCCTGCTGGCTCTGGCAAGATGGTGGCAGTTCTCAATACGCCAGTAGAGGCCGTTGAGGAAGCCTGTCAAAAAGCCTCTGAAATTGGAGTGGTTACCCCAGCCAACTATAATACACCTGCACAAATTGTGATTGGTGGAGAAGTGGTTGCAGTTGATCGAGCTGTTGAACTCTTGCAAGAAGCAGGTGCTAAACGCTTGATTCCTCTCAAGGTTTCAGGACCTTTTCATACCTCTCTCCTTGAGCCTGCTAGCCAGAAACTAGCTGAAACTCTAGCTCAAGTAAGTTTTTTTCAGATTTTTACTTGTCCCCTAGTCGGCAATACAGAAGTCGCAGTTATGCAAAAAAAGAAGACATTGCTCAACTCTTGACGCGTCAGGTCAAGGAGTCAGTTCGTTTCTATGAAAGTATTGCGGTCATGCAAGAAGCAGGTGTAACCAACTTTATCGAGATTGGACCGGGGAAAGTCTTGTCAGGCTTTGTCAAAAAAATTGATAAGACAGCTAAACTAGCCAATGTTGAAGATCAGGCTAGCTTGGAAGCCTTGCTAGAAAACGAGTAATCCCTTCTCCAATAAATACAAGAGGAAACAGGAGAAAAGAATGCAACTAAAAAATAAAAATATCTTTATTACAGGTTCGAGTCGTGGAATTGGTCTTGCCATCGCCCACAAGTTTGCTCAAGTAGGAGCCAACATTGTTTTAAATAGTCGTGGGGCAATCTCAGAGGATTTGTTAACTGAGTTTTCAAACTATGGTGTCAAGGTGGTTCCCATTTCAGGAGACGTGTCAGATTTTGCAGACGCTAAACGTATGGTTGAGCAAGCTATTGCAGAGCTGGGTTCAGTAGATGTTTTGGTCAACAATGCAGGAATTACCCAAGATACCCTTATGCTCAAGATGACAGAAGCAGACTTTGAAAAAGTTCTCAAGGTTAACTTGACTGGCGCCTTTAACATGACACAATCAGTCTTGAAACCGATGATAAAAGCTAGAGAAGGTGCTATCATTAATATGTCTAGCGTAGTTGGTTTGATGGGAAATATCGGTCAAGCTAACTATGCAGCTTCTAAGGCTGGTTTGATTGGTTTTACCAAGTCTGTGGCGCGTGAAGTAGCCAATCGCAATATCAGGGTTAATGCTATTGCACCTGGAATGATTGAGTCCGATATGACAGCTGTTCTATCAGACAAGGTAAAAGATGCTATGCTGGCACAAATTCCTATGAAAGAATTTGGGCAGGCAGAGCAGGTTGCAGATTTAACAGTATTTTTAGCAGGCCAAGATTATCTAACTGGTCAAGTGGTTGCCATTGATGGTGGCTTAAGTATGTAGCAGAAGCTAGAGGTAAAAAAGATGAAACTAAATCGCGTAGTAGTAACAGGTTATGGAGTAACATCTCCAATCGGAAATACACCAGAAGAATTTTGGAATAGTTTGACAACTGGAAAAATCGGAATTGGTCCAATTACAAAATTTGATCATAGTGACTTTGATGTGCATAATGCAGCGGAAATACAAGATTTTCCTTTTGATAAATACTTTGTTAAGAAAGATACCAATCGTTTTGATAACTATTCTTTGTATGCCTTGTACGCAGCTCAAGAAGCCGTTAATCATGCAGGTCTTGATGTAGAGACTCTTGACAAGGATCGTTTTGGTGTTATCGTGGGCCTCTGGTATTGGTGGAATCAAAGAAATTGAAGATCAAGTGCTTCGCCTAAATGACAAAGGACCAAAACGTGTGAAACCATTGACCCTTCCAAAAGCCTTGCCAAATATGGCTTCAGGAAATGTTGCTATGCGTTTTGGAGCAAACGGTGTTTGTAAATCCATCAATACTGCCTGCGCTTCATCAAATGACGCGATTGGGGATGCCTTCCGCTCAATTAAATTTGGTTTCCAAGATGTTATGTTGGTAGGTGGTTCAGAAGCCTCTATCACACCTTTTGCTATTGCTGGTTTCCAAGCCCTAACTGCTCTCTCAACTACAGAGGACCCAACTCGTGCTTCCATTCCATTTGATAAGGACCGTAATGGTTTTGTTATGGGTGAAGGTTCTGGGATGTTGGTTCTTGAAAGCCTTGAACACGCTGAAAAACGTGGGGCTAATATCCTTGCTGAAGTGGTTGGTTACGGAAATACTTGTGATGCCTACCACATGACTTCACCACATCCAGAAGGTCAGGGAGCTATCAAGGCCATCAAATTAGCCTTGGAAGAAGCTGAGATTTCTCCAGAGCAAGTAGCCTATGTCAATGCTCACGGAACGTCAACTCCTGCTAATGAAAAAGGAGAAAGTGGTGCCATCGTGTCTGTTCTTGGTAAGGAAGTACCTGTATCATCAACCAAATCATTCACAGGACATTTGCTGGGTGCTGCAGGTGCAGTAGAAGCTATCGTAACAATCGAAGCTATGCGTCATAACTTTGTACCAATGACAGCTGGAACAAGTGAAGTATCAGATTATATCGAAGCCAATGTCGTTTATGGACAAGGCTTGGAGCAAGAAATTCCATACGCTATTTCAAATACCTTTGGTTTTTGTGGCCACAATGCAGTTCTTGCTTTCAAACGTTGGGAGAATAAATAACTATGAATTTAAACGATATTAAAGACTTGATGGCTCAATTTGACCAATCAAGTTTGAGAGAATTTTCTTATAAAAATGGGACGGATGAGTTGCAGTTTAGCAAGAATGAAGCGAGAATGGTGTCTGAAGTTGCAGCTCAAGTCGCTCCAGCGCCTGTTCTAGCAACACCAAGTCCAGTAGCTCCTACATCTGCTCCAGCAGAGACTGTAGCAGAAGAAGTTTCAGCTCCAGCAGAAGCAAGTATGGCTGCTGAGGGAGATGTTGTAGAGAGCCCACTTGTTGGGGTGGCTTACTTGGCTGCTGGTCCTGATAAACCTGCCTTCGTCACAGTTGGTGATAGTGTCAAAAAAGGTCAAACATTGGTAATTATCGAAGCCATGAAAGTCATGAATGAAATTCCAGCACCTAAGGATGGTGTGGTAACGGAAATTCTCGTTTCTAATGAAGAAATGGTTGAGTTTGGTAAAGGATTGGTACGTATCAAATGATCGATATTCAAGGAATCAAAGAAGCCCTTCCCCACCGTTATCCTATGCTCCTAGTAGACCGTGTGTTGGAAGTGAGCGAGGATACCATTGTTGCCATCAAAAATGTAACCATCAATGAGCCCTTCTTCAACGGTCATTTTCCTCAATACCCTGTCATGCCAGGTGTTCTGATTATGGAAGCCTTGGCGCAAACAGCTGGTGTCTTGGAGTTATCAAAACCTGAAAATAAAGGTAAACTAGTCTTTTACGCTGGTATGGACAAGGTCAAGTTTAAGAAGCAAGTTGTACCAGGTGACCAATTAGTTATGACGGCAACGTTTGTAAAACGTCGTGGCACCATAGCTGTGGCTGAAGCAAAGGCTGAAGTGGATGGCAAGCTTGCGGCCAGTGGAACTCTTACCTTTGCAATAGGGAACTAAGGAGGTTCTCCATGTTTCGAAAAATTTTAATTGCCAATCGTGGTGAAATTGCGGTTCGTATTATCCGTGCGGCGCGTGAATTGGGGATTGCGACGGTGGCGGTTTATTCAACTGCTGATAAGGAAGCCCTTCATACGCTTTTAGCAGATGAAGCAGTTTGTATCTACTCTGGTGAAGGCAACAGAGTCTTATCTCAATATTAATGTGGTTCTATCAGTCGCAGTCTTGACAGAAGCAGAAGCCATCTCACCCCGGTTTTGGCTTTCTCAGTGAAAATTCCAAATTTGCAAACCATGTGTGAAGAGGTGGGGATTAAGTTTATCTACCCATCTGGTCATGTCATGGATATGATGGGAGACAAAAATCAATGCGCGTGCTCAGATGATCAAGGGTAGTGCCACATCTATGGCTCAGAT
>BNJS01003091.1_pt1 | contig 22290 bp, 34 predicted proteins | sample 8540461 | NCBI WGS metagenome assembly BNJS01 (sample SAMD00202454, study PRJDB9452) | human saliva metagenome | isolation source: human saliva | place: Japan | reverse complement strand
TTCCTCTCTTCTTTTCCTTTTATATTAACGCCTCCTAAAGGTTATTAGAAATCCTATTTATCAAAAAATTGAAACGAAATGAATAGCTATAAAATATACTGGTAGCATATCGAGGAAAGCTCTAAAACTCAGACTACATGCTTACTTAATAGATACTACCGGCTTATAGAGGATCCGCAGGTTTATCTCTCATCATAAAAGTGCCTTCTCCGGTTGTCAACCGTCAAATACACTAGAGATACCAGCGGATGAACATCCAGCTTTCCGGAAGCAACAAGTGCTCGAGCTTCTCCATGCGAGTCTTCCACCCGGCATAAGACCGCCGTTGATTGCCTTGTGTCCCCATACCCACACCCCACTGGATGCAAGAATACCAATCTGCTCTCCCTTTCCGAGATAGTTTACATTTCCAATCTTTCCTTCGCTTCATGCACGCTACTGCGGAGGCAAAGATATCTACCTCACCGCCGGCGATAACAACCTTATCTACGCCTTTTCCGTCTGTCAAAGCAAGAACCTGATCTTCAATGCTGCCGTTCTTATAGCTGATAAAATCGGTTCCGCCGTACTGCTTTGCCACTTCGATACAAGCAGGTCTTGTTCCTACGCAAATGATTCTGCTGACACCGCGAAAGTTTGCGGTACCTGCAACGGACATAAGGCCTACAGGGCCGATACCGATAACGAGAACCGTATCACCGAACTGAATATCTGCAAGCTCTACGCCATGGAAGCCTGTCGGAACCATGTCGGAAAGCATACAAGCATCTACCGGATCAATTCCCTTCGGAAGAAGTGCAAGGTTTCCGTCAGCATCATTTACATGGAAATACTCTCCGAAAACACCATCCTTAAAGTTGAGAACTTCCATCCTGCAAGCCACCGCCGGGCGAATGCATGGAAAATCCTGCCTGTGCCTCTAAGGAATTCCAGTCAGGGGTAATTGCAGGAACCAAAACGCGGTCTCCAACCTTAAAGTCCTTTACCATGGATCCTACTTCCACGATTTCCGCACAGCACTCATGTCCTAAAATCATATTGTGTCTATCTCCGATTGCTCCCTCCCAAAGGGTATGCACATCAGAAGTACAAATTGCTACTGCGAGCGGTGTACAAATCGCATCCATCAGGCCTACATGCCGGGACGCTCCTTCTCAATCCATCCTGACTCTCCAATTTTTCAGCATTGCATATGCTTTCATAGTTCTTCTCCTCTCATCCATATAAAACATGTCATTTTATAAAACCATCTTTTTAAAGATTGTTAATATATTAACATATGATATACCCAAAATTCCTCTATGACACATTTTCATTGGATAAAAGATTTTTAATTATATGAATAGTTTTCAATTTTTCTAATTGAAAATACGCATAGTCATAAAGTGATACTCACACGAGAAAAAGGCTACAGAATACCTTTCTATTTCCTGTAGCCTTCTCTAAATAAAATCTATTAAATTCTATCTTCTTTCTTTACATTTGCTGCTATAAATTCCGCAACTAAGGCAGCCTTATCCTTCAATCATAATCGGCTGCTTTCTCCGGAAGCTTCTTCTCCCCTTCTTTAGGGAAGGAAAGCTTCAGAAACGCCCTGTTCAAACTTTGCTTTTACCTCTTCCTGCTTAATGCTGTCACCAACATAAAAGCTTCTTTGCATAGAGCCGGAGTAACGCTCCTGACGAATGAGTTTACCTTTCTCATCCTTCTCTTCTTCATTTAAGCCCTTCACGGCACTGACCTGAAGATAGCCGTCATGCAACTCTACCTTGATATCCTCTTTCTTAAAGCCCGGAAGATCGATATCCATATCGTACTACCCGTCCTTTTCATGAACATCCGTCTTCATCAATCTTCCTGCACGGTCTCCGTAAAGCTTATTCTCTACTCTGCCCAGACCTCCGAGACTCGGAAAATCAAACCAATCATCAAATAAATTCTCTCCAAAAATGCTAGGTGCTAACATATCTTTTTTCCTCCTTATACTCTTTATTTCAATTCTGACTTCTCGTCATTGTTTTTAGCAAGGGGAAGAATCTTCATCATCGTGAGAACCTTTAAAGTCCTTGCGGTCTTCTCTGTTCCTCTGCTTGATTATGATTATACTCAAGTTGTTAGCACTGTCAAGTGTCGAGTGCTAATTTAGTTGTGAAAAATTTGTGTATTTTTAGGCTTCCTTTAAAGACAATAGCTTTTTAATTCTCCGACTCCGGGAACCCGTCCGCTTACGACCAGTTTTCCATCAATCATGAGGGATGGAGCACTGAGTACCCCAAGCTTTACAATCTCGATTAACTCCTCTACTTTTTCGATTTTAGCATCCTTCCCCAGCTCTTTTACCGCCTCTTTTACATTTTGATATAATGTATCACATTCTTTACAGCCTGCACCGATTACCTTGATTTCCATATTCCCTCCCTCCTACATTACTGTTCCGCTTTTTCCTTTCTAACTTCTATGCTTTGACAAGAACTTCTTTGCATAATTCTTTGTACTTATTCTTTGTTTATATTTAGTGGCTCTTTTCTATACTTTCCTATTTTACTTTTACTCCTTAATTCTTTAACTTCATAGGAGAGTCCATATAGTTTTTCCAAGCCTCATCAATGCTCCGAATCACCTTCGGTCCAACCTTCGATAAAAATACCAGCTCGGAAATCTCCTTCTCAGGGCATGGCTTATAGTCGATTAGTTCTTCCACCACATCCACCTGCATCCAGCAATTGTCCAAAAGGAAAAAACCTTTAATCCGATAACAGTCCGGTAAAACTTCCTGCAAAAATTGATGAAAAGTCTCTTTGGAAACATTTTCCGCACATACCAGAGAAATGGTTTTCGGCTTATTATCCACCGTATTTAAGCTTTTTTCCGAATCTACCCAGCTTCCCTTTTCAAAGCCTTCTCGAATAAAGCTAAGATCTGCTCTTCCATTTTCACAGTGTAAAATCAGGCAGTGGGGATTTACTTCCCGAATCAAAGAAAGTACTTTCTTATATTGTTCCTCGGAAATCAAATCCATCTTGTTCACGATGGCTACATCACAATGCTTTAATTGCCGATCTACCGTTTCCGTATCCTTTACCTGCTTTGGAAAATGCACGCCGTCAATCAGGCAGATTACGCCCTGAAAATCATAGACATCCCCGGCCAGAACTTCTACGCTCTTTAAAATGTCCCGAATATTCGAAGGATCGGCAAGACCGGAGCTTTCCACAAAAAGGTATTCCATCTCTCCCTTGCTCATCTCAGCCAGAGCCTCCACAAAGGAAAGTTGCAGGCAGGAGCAAAAAATGGATCCTCTGTTGATTTCCTTGATGGTCAGTTCCTTCTTTTCCAGAATACTGCCGTCAATTCCCGGTTTTTCCCAAATTCGTTTTGAATGACTGCAAGCTTTTTATCGGAGAATTCTTCCAGTATATGCAGCAAAAGACTGGTTTTTCCCGCTCCCAAAAAGCCTGTTAAAACATATAATTTTTTCTTTTCCATAAATGATCTCCTCATAGAGACAATGCTAGTACAAGATATAAATATATCAGATATGTAAAAAAATGGTACCCCGTCACAGAAAATAGCGTATGCACTCTCGCACATACCCTAGTCGAAAAGGAAAGCATGTTTCCTCTGTAAATCATAACAGAAGCACCGCCTGTAATGCATTAAAAATATATCCGATAAGAATAATGCCGAGGATGCATATTCCTATAAAAGTCCCCAAGAGCTTCGGCTTAATGACTTTCCTAAGCATAATCATAGAGGGAAGAGAAAGGGTGGTGACCCCCATCATAAAGGCCAGCACCGTTCCCAGCTCTGCCCCCTTTAAAAGAAGGGATTCCGCAATCGGTATCGTTCCAAAAATATCCGCATACATGGGGATTCCAACCAAGCTTGCAAGAATCACGCCGGCAGGATTTCCTTTTCCAAGTAAAGAAATAATCCAGTTCTCCGGAATCCAGTTGTGAATCAAAGAACCGATACCTACCCCTAAAAGGATATAGGGGAAAACCTTTCGAAAGGTCGTTTTCACCTGCTCGGCAGCATAAGAAAGACGCTCTTTCCGGGATAAGGTAGGGAGCGCCTGCTCCACGGGTTTCAGCTGCAAAAGAATGGGTTCTATCTCATTTTCCAAGGACAAATGCTCTATCACTAAGCCGCCTAGAACCGCCAGCAAGAGTCCCAATATCACATAGACAGAGGCAATCCTTAGACCGAAAATACCGGTGAGTAACACAAGGCTTCCCAAATCTACCATGGGAGAGGAAATCAAAAAGGAAAAGGATACGCCAAGAGGAATGCCGGCTGCCGTAAACCCCATAAAAATCGGAATGGAGGAGCAAGAACAAAGGAGTAATCGTTCCCAAAAGAGCCGCTATGATATTGGCATAGATGCCGTGAAAACGCCCCATAATCCGCTTTGTCCTTTCCGGCGGAAAGAAGCTCTGTACATAGGAAATGGCAAATATCAAGACGCAAAGGTAAACCGTGATTTTTACACAATCATAGAGAAAGAAATGAAGACTTCCTCCGATGCGACTTTCCGTAGCAATCCCTATGTGTTCCAAAGCCTCCCGAAACAGTCGGCTTAGCCAGTCCATTCTCAAAATTTCCTCTTGTATAAACTGTATCATACTGCTTTTTGCACCTCCTTTTCCCCTATCCTATACATCACTTTTGGTGTCTTTCTGCAGATTTTCCTTTCCTTCTTCCAAAAATTCCTCCAAATAAGCAAAGTCTTCTTGAAATTGCTTTTCCGGACATAGTTTTCTCGCTTCCTGAATCCGTTCTGCCACTCCCTCTTTTTTCCCATAGCAGCATAAATCCATAAACAAATCCAGAAGGGTAAAGTTCTTTTTATAGAACGCATTTTCTTTGTATTTTCCAAATAGAGCTTCACTATCTTGATAAAGAGTCTCCGCTTCCTCGTAGTCCTTTAAGTAAAAATAGTTCAGGCATAGATTCAACCTTCTCACCATCTCTACAGAAGGCATTTTCTTTACCCTCGGCTCCAATTCCTTTAGCATTTCCACCGCTGTAGCATATTCTTTTTTCCCTGTTAATGCCGCAGTACGATTCAGCTCCGCAATAGCCCTAAGATGCTTGGATTTTACCTTATCTCGAATTGCCGTTATCTTTTCCAGATATTCATCATACTTTGCTTCAGCGAGTAAGGGCATTAGGGCGTTAATTTTCCTTCCATAAAATAAATTATAGGACAGGTTTATGATAACGCTGATAAGTAGCACCGCTACCGACGAGAAAATGTAAATGCGCATGGTTTCTTCTTCACTAAGCTGAAGCCTTAGCTTAATAAATAGAAGAATAAGACCGAATAGGATACCCAGAGCGATACATATTTTTATGCTTTTACTGATTTTTTTCATATATCTCCTCGTTTAGCCGGTTTAGGTAATCTGAAAACATAACATTTGCAAGCTTTAGGATAGCAAAAATCGTGTAAATGGAAAATATTCTGCCTTATTTCCTACATGCCATTTTACGATATTCCGACGGAAAGAGTCCTGTATTGTTTTTAAAGTTTGCCGCAAATCTTCCGGCATTGGAATACCCGACAGCCGAAGCTACCTGGTCAACTGTAAGGTCTGTGGAGCTCAAAAGCATTTCCGCATGACTCATACGTCGCTCTTGGATGTACTCCGAAATGGTGCGTTGATAGACATGCTTAAAAGAGGTCTTCAACTTTGTTGTACCCATACAGGCAATTCGCGCAAGCGTATCCAACGGAAGCGCCGAGTTAAAATGGTCATGGATATAGGAGGTAACATTACTTAAGGCATCCCTGTCCTGCTTGGATATTTTTGTAGATAAAGTATTCTGACTATGCTTTCCATGTTCATAAACAAGCGAAACCGCTTCAGCGACCTTGGCTTCATAGAATAACTTTGCCGGTATGCCTTCTCCATTTATACTCCCAAACTTGACGTAAAAGTCGGGACATCTCCGGGAAGTCAAGCGTCTGCCCGATGCGACGGAACGCCTCATTGGGAGGAAGGTAGTCATCCGGATAGCTTTCCTCAGATATTTTTCATAATATGCGGGAAATACTTCAATTCCCACGGAACGAATCGGAATATTCTTGTGCATAATGGATTGATAAAGCGCATGCCCTCCGTGAAAGGTTTTGACACATCCCGCAGTTAAACGGCGGTAAGGGGTCAACTCCTCCCCGGACACGGAATCATAGTAAGTAATGCTTAAACACTCCGGCGTAGTAAGAGAGATAAAGTGATCCTCAAAAAATAGAAATCATGGATTTTAATATCAAACAAATCCTTTTCTCCGTAGACCCAGTAATATCCACAAGCCAGCTCCTTTGGCGCGAGATACAATTTTCCGGCAGGGCTAAAGTTCTGTGTAGATTCACATTCAACAAAACCGCTGCGGGTAAGCCATTCTCTGTAAAATTCGTTGACTTCCATAGAATCCCCTCAAAATCATACATATCGGACATCATTTCGTACAGTTCAGGCAAACAACGCTCGACTGTATTGTTTCGCTTCTCCTGATTTTTTATACTGTTTTTGCGATTAGTGACATCTAACAATGTATTACCACAGCATCTCTTTCATTTCAATATGTATGGTTAAGGGAGGGAATTGCTGCATAAGAACCGGGAAAAGTCGGTAAAATTACTTCTTACATGGGCAGGAAGCGACAAATGGTACTTATTTGCCTCCGTTTTCTGTGCTTTCTTGAGCGGACTGTTTGTGATCGGACCGTATGTCGGCATTTATCACCTGATGGACGCCGTCCTCCTCGGAACACTGACAAGGAAAGGATTGACGAACTGTATCGTTCTCATAAGTGTCACTACTGTTTTCCGCATGGTTCTCTTGGGGCTGTCCGGCGTGCTCTCACACAAAGGGGCGTACAATGCGCTGTTTCGCGTGCGCTGCATGATTATAGAAAAGCTCGCGAAAGTGCCGCTCGGATACGTTAGCGAACGGAGCACAGGCGAAATCAAAACGGTCTTGAATGAGAACATTGAGAAGCTAGAGTTATGTCTTGCACATAACATTCCGGAGCTTGTCAGCTATCTCACCGGTCCTGTCATGATTTTTATGTACCTAATGACCGTGAACATCCCACTGGCACTGATTTCCCTGATTCCTCTCTTTTTGGATATCCCGGTAATGATGGCGGTGTTTCAAAAAATGTCTGCCCTATTACCGGAGACCAACACCTCTCTCGCCGACTTCAATTCCGTCATGGTCGAATATGTCCGCGGTATGCGTCTCATTAAAGCATACCGGATGGGCAGCAAATCCTTTAAGAAGTTCAGAGAAGCCATTCTCGACGAAAACAGAGCATGGAACAAAATCGCGAAAAAGACTGCTCCCCTATATGCCGTATTCATCCTGCTTTTGGAGTCCGGACTTTTACTCCTTGTTCCTCTTGGCGGGAGACTTTTCCTGCGGGGATCTATCCCGGCAAGTGTATTTCTCCTCTTTTCCTACATCGGATCCTTGTATTTAACGGAACTGCTTCCACTTCAACAGCTTTCCGGGAATTTTGCACAGGCATTTAGCGGCATGAGCAAAGTCAAAGAAATACTGGCGCTTCCTACCTTTGAAGGGGGAGACGATTTCCCCGAAAGCCATGATATCAGGTTAAAAAACGTACGTTTTTCCTATGACGGGAAAATAAACGTGCTGGAAAATGCCAACCTGTCCATCCGGGATGGCGAGAAGATTGCCGTTGTGGGCGCATCCGGAGCAGGGAAAAGTACAGTTGCCACTGATTGCCCGTTTCATGATGTGGACGAGGGAGAGGTTTTGATCGGAGGAAAAATGTTAAAAGCATTCTGCTATGAAACGCTCCCTAGCATATCTCTCTTGTCTTTCAGAAGACTTTTCTGACCCGTGACTCTGTCTTTGACAATATCCGTATGGGGAGGCACGCATCTCTTACGGAGGTGCGGGAAGCTGCAAGAAAAGCACAGATTGACGATTTCATTATGTCCTTTCCGGATGGATATGATACAAAGGTCGGAAGTTATGGTTCCCGCTTTTCGGGTGGAGAAAAACAACGAATCGCCATCACAAGAGGCCAATTTTGAATGCACCAATCCTGATTTTAGATGAAGCGACAAGTGCCGCGGATCCGGAAAATCAGATGGAGATTGACAAGGCGATTAAGAACCTCTGCGAAGGAAAAACCGTCATCATCATTGCCCATCGGCTTAGTGTGGTCGGCATGTGTGACAGGGTTCTGGTAGTAGAAAATCACACGATTTCCGATATAGGAACCCATGATGAACTGCTTACGCGGAACAGAATATTATCGGAAAAAGTTGGGGAGCTATGGAAGCGGCAGAAATATCCGCTATGGGGAAAGGAGGCGACGTAAGATGAGAGACAAAGATCTTTTTCCATAAGAATCGGTTTTTACCTCGGTCTGCTATTGACTGTTCGGAAGGACTGCTGTCAGGAAGTAACTACATTTTGTCCTTTGTACGCGGTGCTGAAAAGTGCTGTACGACGGGTCTGCTGTATAAGGAGCATCACCTGTATATCCCTACCTCGTCAGCGCAATCTTCCTGATACGGCTTGCTATTTTACAGCACCGGCTCATACAGAGAGCCAAATCGGGGGCGCCGATGTTTCTAAAAATATCCGTCTCGGACTTGGCGATAAGCTGAGGAGAGTTCCGCTATCCTCTTTTACGGAGAAACAGGAAGGACAATATATCCATATCATGACGGCAGATGTAAACAGTTATGAGCAGATTCTGACGCACAAACTTGCCTCCCTTGTGAAAAACGGGGTGCTGTCCGTAATCGTACTTACTTTGATCTGTGTTCTCTATTTTCCTGCCGCAATCCTCCTGCTGTTTTCTCTTCTACTCCTCGTTCCGGAAATGTTGCTGTCGTTTCGAATTGTGGAAAAGTACGGCAAGGAGAAGAATTCCGTTACAGCGGAAGCCGTAGGACAAATCGTTGAGTACATTGACGGAATCCGGACCTTCCGTTCCTATGGAATGGGCGGTGTTAAAAACAGAAATACAACAGATGTCCTGCAGTCAGCACCGTCAGTTATCAATATGAGGCACACGGAATACCTGTTAATTTCGCTTTTAACATTGTCAATTGGCTGACTGTTCCGCTTGTGATGTGGATTGGATTCACCCCTTGGCAGTCCGGGAAGATTCCCGCAATCACTTTCCTCTTTCTTTGCATGATGCCGATGGTTTTGCGCTCGTCTAATCGCGCGATTTCGGTCGATCTGTTCAGTTACAGGAATCTCCCTGCTATCAAGACAAATATTCAAAACGTGTTGGCGGAAAAGGAAAACGAAAACCAGCTGTTTTTCTCCCAAAGAGCACGACATCTCCTTTCACGATGTATCCTTTTCTTATGTGCAGGGGGAAGTGGTTCTAAAAGAAATGCGCTTCTCCATCCCGGATTGCAGGCTATGCAATCGTGGGAGACTCCGGCTCGGGCAAATCAACAATTCTGAATCTGATTGCGAAGTATTATGAGCCGGAAAGCGGAGAAATTGCCATCGGAGGACAATCTATCCGAAATGTCAATGCGGAAGATGTGTTGGATAGCATCTCCATGGTGGGATCAGGACACCTTCCTGTTTAATGATGCAGTTCAGGAAAACATACGCCATGCAAAACCTTCCGCTACCGATGAAGAAATTGAAACCGCCTGCCAAAAAGCGAACTGTGACCCGTTTATCCGCAAAATGGAAAAAGGCTATGATACTCCAGTCGGGGAAAATGGAAATCTGCTTTCCGGCGGTGAACGGCAGCGACTTTCTGGCACTGGGGCCATATTGAAAAACAGCCCGATTCTGCTTCTTGATGAGGCAACCGCCTCTTTGGACATTGAGAATGAATTCGCTGTAAAACAGGCAATTGTAAGTCTTCTGCAAGAAAACAAGACCGTTGTAATGATTGCGCACACCTTGTCTATTATAAAAAACGCGGATCAGATTCTCGTGCTGTCCGGTGGAAAAGTAGTGGAGTCCGGAACCCATGAAAAACTTTTGGCATTGGGCGGTAAATATACTGCCATGTGGAACGCCGAACAATCGATTACGGCGTAGAGGGGGGCACACTGAATTTACTCTTCCGGCGTCTACTTTAGGGAACTTTTATGTATTTCTTATTCGTAAAAAGTTCCCTAAAGCAGAAGAGATACTTGTGATAATCTCTGCACTAGACATAAGCAATCGGCAACGCCAATAAATTCTCTCTGAGATAGGTCTTTTTATCAATAAGGCATAGGATGATTCCCATTCTTTCCAGAATAGAAATCCAGTTTTTTATGGTCGGTTCACTTACGCCAACATCTCCCGCAATGTTTTTATAATTCATTATTTCCCCTGTTCTTGCCGCAACTGCTTTGAGAAATTTTGTAAACGTAATACTATCCGCAGCAATCAGTTCATGGATATCTCTTTCCAAATAAGTGGCAACATAGGAGGAATAAAATTCCTGCCAAAAATTCGCTTACACCCTTCATTAATTCCAGCTTTACCAGTGTGGATTTTCCCGCCTGTCTTGCCACTACAATCAATGTACATTTGCTGCTTTTTACCCTACTTTTTAAAATATCTGAACTAGCTCTTGGAATATATGCCACGCCGACCTCCGACTAATCTAAAGTCTCATTTTAGATTAGTCGCCACATAAAGTCCTGTCTTGTATTGTATTATCAAAAAGTGAGTGTATCATTCAGTGTTTATTAAATACGGTTTATGATTCTTTCTTTTCGTTCTCTTTCTGATAATAATTTTGAAATTGTTTCCACCATACGATGCTGCTAAGACGTTCTCTCACTTTCTCTTGATTATCAATTCCTAATTTCAAACAAACGTTATATTCAAGTAATAAAGCCAGAATGCCTATCACATCAATAAGTTTGTCACCTTTCAACGCTTTTTTCTCTTTGGACTTTCCATAGTGGGTATAATAATGTCTAGTATCTGCGACAGTCTGAGCAAATCCAGCGTCAGTTACATAGTAATCCCTGAACAGCCCATCATTCTTTCCAATGAGGAGGTCATTCAATCTTGACACCAAGATAATATATTTGCAATTTTTATCTTTTTGAGTATCGCACAATAACAATTTTTCTATATCAGGATAGTTTTGACAACTCCCAAAACGCTCAATTACGGACGCAAAATACTTGTCTTTACTATCATCGTAAAAAAATCTTGTGTGAAATGTTTCCAATGCCTGAACAATATTCGGAAAAATCATTTCAGGTGGCATATCCGTATACTTGAATAGCGATAAATATAGATTGAATACGGGTTCTAATAAAGTTAATTCTTTATTTATATCTTTTTCTGGTAATAACTGAGCAAGCGTGAAATTGTATTCCCACCGACTACTGTTATAAATGGGAAGATGATGCTCTGACGTATACAAATAGTTCTGGTAATATTCAGTATGCTCATCGAGTTGATAGCTATCATCATAGTCATACAAATACTGTTCGTTTATGTTCACATTATTTTTTATTGCGAATGAAATCAAAGATATTACTTTGTTACGTACTGAGATGAAATACGATGTTTCCTGCTTTTTATCCGCTTCAATACTTACAACCAAACGTTCAACAACCTTCGATTCCTCTTTGTGTGGAAATCCAAACAATTCACAGTTCAATGAAGTATGAAATGTGATTGTTGCGTCAAACCAATGATATACATTTTTATTATCATTTACTTTGAATTTTATTACCGAAGGGTCACTCGTATCTATGGCAGATAATCCGCTCCAGTCCAAAGCATTTTCTAATACACACTCTAACTTATTGTACTTAATATTTATTGCATTCCTTTTTGACCATATCGAATATTCAGCAACATAAACAAGTTTCTGAGTCTGAAATAATAGTGTTTGATTCTGAGTGCAACGATTATGGAAGAGTGTAACTATTATTCCAGAATTAAGAACGCCTGTGATTATATCTAAGTTTCCATAGCTTTTTCCCACAGGAATATCCAATGATTGCTTTACAAGATTGAGTGAAGTAGTGCCTCTCTCTTTATTATAGATTAACTCGCCAGTTATCTCTTCTTCACCAATTTTGAATGTTCCTGCAAAATGTCTATCAATATTATCCTGCATATTTTCACCTCATATTCTATCTCCATGCGTTAGCTATTTCTTATAGTTTTCCATATAAAACCAATCAATCTTTCCCGCTTTTTAAGGAAGCTTTATGATGGTGGTGGATTTCTCACCTTCAAGAACCCATTTCTGACGTATGATTATCTATACTTTTCTTGACGAAGTACTGCGCAAACAAATAGCACAATGTATTTTTCAAATATCACTTCATTTTCTTATCAAAAATATAAAATATTTAAATCATCTATGATCCCGATAAAAGGTGCGCTACCTTCTGTTTGGATTCCACTTTCCATTGGAAGCAGTCCAAGTTTCAACAAATTCTTTATTCTCTACGGCTGCATTGTATGGCTCTGACAAGAATTTTCTTATCGTTTTCAGCACCGTAATAAAATCATCGGTCTTTGTATCAATCTTTCGACAGAAGGCTTTCCACTTTTTCTGCATAGCGTCGTCGCTACCGAAGGTCATAATCTGCTCGAACTGCTCCACCGTAAAGTGATGCTCACGATTTTTAAAGGTCTTATTCAGTGCTTTCGTCAGCGTTGCGCCATCGAAATCAAACTTATTTGCGAGGTAATAAAGATCATAATAGTCCTTCATCCGGCTGGAGAATTCCATCAGAGAAAGGATAGCGTCAAGTTTTTCAGCAATCGTGGTTTCCAATGAATATGTGTTGACCATTGGGGCATTAAAATCGTCAAGTTGCGTCGGTATCTTTCTCTTTTCCTGCTTCGGCACGATTACATCACCAACACCGAAGTCTATACTAAAAGGAGTTTTCGTATTCTTGATCTTCGCCAAAAGGGAAGCGCCGATTCCGGCATATTTCTTTGCCACCGCAATGGGAGCCACATTCTTGACTTCAAAGGTAATGAAATCGTTGCTGGTGTCTGTCGCTATGATTTCTTCCAATATGGCCTTAAGTTGTTCCGGTGTGTTCGGCATCCTCCTGAGCAAGAAATCAACATCAACGGTAACACGGCTATCAAAGTCCGTGAGGGAATAGATGAACAAACCACCTTTTAATACAAGGTTTTCTGCATATTTGGACTTTTCCAGTCTGCGCAGAAACTCCTCCTGACAGAAGAGTTGCAGGCAGAGCTGATAGCTTCTGCCGCTTTCAGCTGCTTTATTTTTGAGTCGTGTGAGCACGGATGTGGAAATATCAGCCATTCAGCAACACCTCCATTAGTTCTGTCACTTTTTTATACACATGCAAGCTCTTTGCGTATATCGAAAGATTCTGCAGATTTTTTCCCGGATCATTAGCATATGCATTGAGTGCTTTGTTAAAAGTCTCCGTATCAAGCCTTGCGCGATATTTGAAGCAGTCGCAGAGCGTTCGTTCACGGTCATATACTGCCAGCATTACTCCGTTAAAAGTATCATATATTTTGCCAAGCTCGTAAATATCCTGCTGAACATAAAATACCTGCAAGCGAAGAATGTTGTCTCCGAGCTTTGTTCGTGACATAGAGCGAGGAATGGCAATCGACCATCTACGAGGAGTAAAATCACAGTATCCGTAATGGAAGAGTGCCGATTCGACACAGACAATTCCCTTTGGAAAAAGTTTGGAAAGCATCTGCTCTTCTGAAGCGGTATCATGTTTGGCAAGGCTGTAATACCCATGACGAACACGTTCAAGAAAGCCCGCATTGCACAAAGATACTACTTGAACAGCGGAAATACCGGCAGCAACAAAATCAGCCGATTTGGCTATTCCGCCTTGTTGAATGATTATATTTTTAACTTGATTTTGAATATCCATCAATATACCTGCTTCGCAAAATATCAAACACACAATATTCTTCTATGTATCTGATTTTTATTATACTCATAATCTCAAAATAATCAAAAAAATACGCACATATTTAGATTCTATGTGCGCATTTTTTAAATTCCTTCTCTACTAAAAAACCTATCATCAAAGTAACCGCAATATATCCTATAATCGCCGGAAGGGCTGCTTCCACGCCAGAATTACCACCTGTAAGTAGCTTATTTGTAGACTGTATGGGAATGATAAGATAGGAATCGTTCCCCATACCATTTACCGTATCCCCTATTCCGAAAATGCCGCCGATGATAAGGGTATTCCAGGCTGCATGGGCAAATGCCCCCGGATAGATTGAATCTGATTTTAATGCAAATAGGGTAAACATAACTGCAACCGATGAACCAGCTAAGATTAAAAGTACCAGATCCGTAAGATTAAAGCTTTCCATATTCATGATATGAGCACAGGCAAATAAAAGAGAAGGTAGAATCACTGCAGCTTTTAATCCTAATGTTCTCTGCATGTATCGAAAAATCATGCCCCTGAAAACCAGCTCCTCGCAGATTCCTGCAGTAATTCCAAAACTAAATACGCCTCTTATCAAAGATATCCAAAAACTTCCCGGCTTTGCAAAGTAAGCTTTACTTGGCAGCACATAGGCATAAAAAGCCAGAACGATAATCGGTAGGGCTATAGAGATAAGGAGCAACTTTATATCCAGTTTTTTTAGTTTTAGTCCCAGTTCCTCTACGCTCATTTTGAGTATCTTTGATGATACAAAGCAAGCAAGGGCAATGGTAACCGCAATCCTTACAAAAGCCGGTATAACAAGGCGTAAATACTGACTGGAAAAGCATTCTTGCACTACACTTTCCGCAATAGCACCGATTATTAATACCAGGATGGAAAGCATTATAACTCCTATATTTTTTCCTATTCACTTTATTGCTTGCATGGGATAATCTCCAAATCATATAAACTTAGTATGAAATTTTATGCTTTCTCCATTTCCATAAAAAGCGCAGTTAAAGCCCTATAATCCAGATACTGCACTCCTTCCTTTCCCTCCTGAATCATGCCTGCCAGCCTACTCTTATAATAACAGTCCATCGCCTCTTCTAAAGATAAATGCAACTCTTTTGCAATATTCTGGATTAATCTTTCTTCCAGACTTTCTTGATAAAACTGCTCTAAAGCTTCCTCTGTCATGGTGTTAACTCCTCTGCTAAAACAAATTCTAAAAGTTTATCAATTGACCTTTGAGAAATAAAAGCAATCTGGTCATAATTGGGATAAACACGAATTTCCTTTATCGCTCTTTCTTTATCCCATATTCCTTGATGATACATATCAACCACTCGAAAAACTTTATCATTTGCAACTTTTCCGATGATAATGTCAAATTGCAAATAATCCTTTTTCCCCTCACGACAATTGCACACAAAATCAATCCAAGAGTCCAAATCCTCTCCGAAATCTTTCACATTAAAATCTGTTTTATCCAAACTAAGCTCATAGCTATTAATAATCGGACTTCCTGTCAATAAGTCTGCTCTACGTTTAGCCCACTTCTCTGCCTGTTCTTTTACCGTAGTTACATAAAATCCGGAACCAAAGTCCAAATTCCGAAGGCTATGTTTTACATCAGGATTTTCTACACGCTGATTAGAACCATGAAATACTATCATACTATCACCTCTTTTTGGGCAAGATATTCTTCAATATCTTTCACAACAAAATCAGTACTCTGTGTATGTAAAATATCATAATTCGGAATCAGGTAATGGTTAAGACAGCCACTCTGTTTTAAGGCAAAATATACCTGTGCAGCCGTCTTCCTCCAACGGTTTGCGCAGGCATGAATCATATAAATAACAAAAGAAAAGATTTCCGAACTCAAAATTCCCTCCTTAAATCAATTTGCAATATAGAATAATAAAGCATAGAAACTATCAGAATAATACTACCTAGTATACATTCTTTAGTGATGTTTTGAACACTTCGTTTTTTGTTCACTTCATTGTTCTTAATACTTCCACAACTTCTTTTTAGAGCTTTTTCTTTAGGGAACTTTTCTATACTAATCAGTAATAGGAAGTGCCCTAAGCACAATATTTTTTAAAAACTGAAGGAAGATAAAAAATATTACAATTATTTCAACCCTTCTATTTTCTGTCTTTTCCAAAGAAATACGACAAGAGCAAAAGAGAATATCTGAGCTATCAAAATACGAAAAATCATATACTCATCTATGCCTGTATTGCTTACAACATGAAGCAAGTTAGTAGCAATACAATTATTGAAAAAGTGATCTGCCATGCCCGCATAGAGATTTCCTGTCATCCGATATAATAATCCCCATTTTACCCCCATCATTCCTGCCAGAATAATATAACCTATACTCAGTGATACGAATCCCATCCCACTAATTTCTCCATCAATCCAATTGTGGAACGGCGTTACAATATGCCATATTCCAAAAAGTAGAGCCTGAATAAACAGAGCTGTTTTCAATGAATATCTGGTGTTAATCAGTTGATAAAACAATCCACGAAAGGTACCTTCTTCCATAATTACATTAATGATATTAAAGAAAATATTTATAAAAACAAACCCAATACCCGTTTGTATACTACCAACTCCGGTTAAGGAAAATCCCGTAATAAAGAATCCTAAATGAATCTCCTGAAAGTACAAGATACTACATTCAATTGTATAAGCAATAAAAAAAGAAAATAATGCAAGAGCGAACCCTTTGAGAATTGTTTTTACTAAACCGTACTTTTTAAATCCTATCGTGCTTATATCCCAATGTAATTGTTTTAAAAGAACGAAAAGTAGTACGATACCAAATATCTTGTTAATAAAATTTTCTGCAAAAATCGTTTGGTCCATCCGAAGTGCAATTGCTTCAAAAGCATGTACCAAAAAGAAGGATAAGGAATATAAACACACAACTCTTAATTGGTTTATGTAATATAGTATCCTCTGAAAGTATCTCGGAGGAGTGTGTAGTTTTAAGCATATTTTATTGCCTTTCTATAAAGAAAATTTCGGGATAATATCCGGCCCTAAAACCCAAAATATTGATTTCCAAATACCTCTAATCCGGTACGACATTTTCAAGTTTTCCGGAAAGTCTCATTCTTATTGTTTTCATTCTGAGCTCCTCAAAATTTCAGCAATCTTATCAAAGGTATTTCCGTTTCGAATCGTAATTTGCTTGTAGAAATCCTGCTTCATGAGTTTTTTATGGTATGTGGTTTTTAGATATTCCGCCTCATCCATTTTCCCCCAAAATACTGCCTGTTTCCCGACATATACTTTCTCATTGTAAAATGTAGAGTTCTCTATAAAGTGAAGAATACCGTATTTATCCATAGTACAGGAATAAAACAAAACATCTCTTCTTGCCAACTCCTCTTCCCACCAATCCGGTAATGCCGCCTGTTCTTCCAAATACTCCTCTTTCGTAAGTAAAGCAAAGGGAATTGAAAAATCGTAGTTTGTTTCTAAGACTTTTCTTATCTTTAAGATACAAGCCTCACGACTTTCCGCACTACTGAAAAACAGATTGCCGCTGTTGATATAGGAATCAAGATTTTTAAAACCTGCATTATCCAATAAGGCTTTTAAATCCGTCATAGAAACTTTATTTTTCCCACCCACATTGACAGCTCGAAGGAAAAGGATATAGCGCAAGGAATTACCTCCTTAAATTTAGTGTTTTTTCTTCCACAACGACCCCAGCAAGATACCGATTGCAGAGATTATCACTCCGGCTACAATCATTCCGAAATCCGGGGCATTCAGCTTGTTGAAAGCAATATTGTTTGCCATTTTAAATGTACCATATTCGGCCAGCATATACATTACGCCAAAGAAAAAGGTAAATCCCCATTTTCCTTTTCCAAAAAAGTCATTTTTCCCAATAAGCACAGACTCAACAAATGTTGTTACCGGAAGGATAATCCAAAGGTACATCAAGCTGTAGCCCATAGCATCACTTCCACTTGTAAAAAACCAAAACACAATCATGGCAAGTGACCAAATCAGAAGATATGAGAGTATGATAATGATTTTGTTTCTAATATTATGTTCCATGCTACTGCACCTCCCTGGCATTTTTATTGTAGGGAAAATGCCCCCTGTCGTCCAGCAAATGGCTTTTACATCACTTATAGTGTGTGTCAAAATCCTTTTACATTGTCCCTTTATTGCTTTAATTTACCGCTAATCTCTTTAAATACTTCTTTTTTTAATTTTCCAAATCCCTGAATAGGGTTGTTCAGCATAGGTCTTATTTCTATTTTCATATAGATAAACGACACCCCAGTTCCCTTCCGTATTGTTATAATAAAAGCTAACAGCCAGAAATTTTTTAATGTTTGCAGGATGTTCATTATAACTTTTCCCTCCTGTATCTTTAGTATTTTCTTTGATGGCATTCACGATTTTAGCTATTTCATCCTGTTCCGTGATTTTCACAGTATTTCCGGAAGGATTTTCCGTGATTTCCATTTCCGTTATGTCCTTTGCCTCCGGCAGGCTGATTTCCTTCTTAGCTCCGCAAGCTGTTAATACAAAAATGAAAATAAAAGCTAACGCGATTCCCATATACTTTTTCATGTTTTTTCTCCACAAGTTTACTTGATTCTCTTTAGAATATCTTCAACAGACGGCAGCTGCCCTTCCAGGGCATTCGGAAGACTGCTCGTAACTTTATACTCACTCACACCAATCGGCTTTGAAATGTCCTTTAGAGAGTATTCCGCAACTAAATTATTCTTGCTCTTGCAAAGTAATAAGCCGATTGATGGATTGTCTTCCTCTTTCTTTAGGATTCCATCTACTGCAGATAGTAAAAGTTCAGCTGACCGGCATATTCCGGTTTGAAATCTCCTGCTTTCAACTCGATAACTACATAACACCGCAGGTTCAGATTATAAAACAATAGGTCAATATAAAAATCATCGCCCCCGACATTAAGATGATACTGATTGCCTAAAAATGCAAATCCTGTTCCAAGTTCCAGCAGAAGCTTAGTAACATCGCGAACAAGCGCCTGCTCAATATCTCTTTCCAACATCTCCTCACGGAATGGGATAAAGTCGAACACATACGGATCTTTCATGGTCTGCGCTGCCAACTCACTTTGCGGTGATGGCAAGCGGCTCTCAAAATTAGAAACCTTATCAACCAGCACCTGCCGCTGATATAGTCCACTTTCGATTTGATGCACCAGCACATTGCGGGACCAGCCATTTTCTGCTGATTTTTTGATATACCATTCTCGTTCATTTGTATCAGAAACTTTATCCAGCAATACCACATTATGTCCCCATGGAATTTGTGCAACAACCTGTTGCACAAATTCACGATTGGGATAGGTCTCGGCAAATTTTGCCATATACTTTAGATTGCGAACAGAGTAACCTTTGCTTTCCGGGAACGCCATACGAATATCGGACGCAAGGTTATCAATAAACTTGTTTCCCCAAGATTTGTGATTGTTAATAACACAGCCGATTTCATAATATAAGAGTAACATATCTGCGTTTACATGAACCGCTGCCCGATACTGCGCACTCGTAATTTCACTCTTTATCTTCTCAACAATGGAGATATACTCCGACGAATTCATTAACACTCGCTTCACCTCACTTTCAATATAATCCATGTTTTTTACAGTAATGCGTTGATTCTCCCATCCTTGCCCTTGGTATAGTCTCCTATCAAATTGCTGAACTTTTGCTCATTCAACGGTGGAAACATTGTCAGCTTTCATTAAGCTGCTTTTTGCCTTCTTTGTCGCATGAACTAACAAAATAGCAGCAACTATACATATTACTTTGGATGCATTCCCTATAATTACATTATCCTGGAAAGTAATTTGAGATAATGTATTCATTAGTGCATGTGTCATTACACATATCCATAAACTATTTGAATAGGCAAATAATGCCGATAGTATGAAACAGTTTGTGAATAGTCCCAACGAGAAATTAAGAACATCAACCGTTACAATGCTACCATCAATACAAAAGAACAAAAAATGCCATACTCCCCAGCACACAAAGGTCATCATCGTCGCAACGATATAGGAAAGCTTTTTCTCTAAACAGGGCTGGAAAGAATATCTCCATCCTATTTCTTCTATTCCACCAAAATAGAATGGCCTTAAGAAGAATAGGCTATCGGAATCCATACATTTTTCAATTTTTGAATCCCATACTTATTGCCACAGAACAAAAAGTCTATAATTAAAAACACAATTGCCATTGCATAGATTTTAAATGTCTGCTTTATATTGAAAAAATCCTTTATTATGCGCAAAGGCTTTTTCCCATTGTATTTAATTTGATAAAATACGCCCCAAAAGGCGGACGACACACCTCCAATGATAATAAAAACCATCCCCAAAAAAGAATGGTAGCCTAATCCATATCCTTTTTCTTTTAGAATTCCAACCAGTACTGCAACTGCTGTTATATGAAGCAATGTTGGAAATAAAAATTCTTTCATAATCGACTTATTATTCATTATACCTTTCTTCCATAACGCACTTCTACAGGCACTGTAATCTGACCGTTTGCTGAAATTTTTGCCAAGTTCATATTGATCACCTTTTCTATTACAGTTTAGTGAATCAATAAGAAATGCAATGCCTCTTCTCTGATTTCCTTATCGCAGGATGCATTTTCAGAAATTCCCTTCAGAATATCTAAATAGACTTCCGCTTGATCTGTTCCATTGATAAGACGATTTAGCATCCATACCGTATGTAAAGTAGGCATTCTTTTTAAGGACAGAAGAAGTTCTTCTTCATATCCTTTTTTATAAAATCTCTCCACAAAATGGACGATTGGCCCGGGACTTCCAAAATCTGTCAAAGGATGCCTTTCCATCAGTCGGAGAAAAGGCTGTACCGAGTCTAATTGATTATAGTTTTCTTCAATTTCTTCCATGCAATCCATCATCACGGTTTCAAGATCGTCATTATCTTGAATGCAGGCTTCCATTTTTTGAATGATGCTGTTTAGCGCTTCCATGTCTATTTCCACCTCAGATTGTTCTCAGACCTCTCTTTTCACGTCTCTTCTCACATCTCTTCAATCACTGCTATTCTATGCAAGATTACTTTCGCCAGCTCCCTTGCTTTTTCAAAGTCTTCCTTGCTAAGAACCATCAGTGCATAGCTGTCACTTCCTATATCCATAGCAGACAAAACATATTCTGTCCACCGGGCATTCAGAATATTTCCCCACCTTGGAATATCCTCTTCATCATGCAGTATTTTCTCATCCGTCTCAAGATTTAGTCCGGCACTTAATTTACGCACAGCTGGAATAAAGTTATCCTTCCTTGCTTTCCAATCCAGTTCTATAAGCTTTCCTTTCCGCTCTAACGCGAAAAAAAGCTCTTCCCAGGCATGATCCATATCTTCCATTCTTTCATGCTTGTGTTTTTCCAGGAAACGCTTTGCTGTTTGGGGGTCTGCCAGCAGGAGCTTTGTTAATTCTTCAAATGCGGATTTTACAATTGCATCATCATTTCCTATCACTTCCGTATATGTCTTTTCATCAGGAAGAACTTCCTTTTTTACAAATGCCCTCATAATCTTTACGGCATCACTGTAACTTAAGTCGGAAATAAGATATTTTTTATCCTCTATTTTCAAATATAAATTGACCAGCTCTTTACTTTTCCCAACTACCGCTTTCATCGATATACAGCCCTTTATGGCATGGGACGGGCTTATCTCTGCATAAGTAGTATATCCGTCATGCATATCTTTTAGAGAATTATCAATTCCGATGATATGAAATCCGTTTCTATCGTAATTGGGGGTTTTCATGTGCCATTCTTCATAAATCTCAAAGAACACTTTCTGTATCCAATTATAGATGCTCATGATTGTTTTCCATCTCCTCTTTCGTCATTCCGCTAAGTTCTTTCACCCACATCCCTACCGTGTCGGAAAGCAGAGAATCACAAGTATATTCCTCCATACCGTCCATATATTTGCAGGAAAATGAAGGCTCTCTTATCGCGGCTTTATAAAACTGCATTGCCACATCCTGCAAATGCTCCGGATGAAACGGAAGTGACAGCTCTTCTGCCAACGCCCCCCGAATCTTATCCCAGTCCTTATGCTCTTTACGATACGCTTCTCGGATTTTTGGCTAGATAGCCTTCGCAAAAGACTCTCAACCAAGCTTTCCCTTTGATAAATCTTCTTACAGTTAAAGTCAAATAGATTTCCTGCGTGAATTAAAAAGGTCAGAAGCTCTGCAAGACTTTCCGCAATTCTTCCCACCTCTCCTTCACTACCGATAAAACCAATACTTTCATCCTGTAACAACACAAATTCTCCGCCACTTGCATCATGTGCA
>BNJS01002507.1_pt1 | contig 22311 bp, 37 predicted proteins | sample 8540461 | NCBI WGS metagenome assembly BNJS01 (sample SAMD00202454, study PRJDB9452) | human saliva metagenome | isolation source: human saliva | place: Japan | reverse complement strand
ATTTAAAAATGTCAACAAATGGTTTTTAGCCCTCTATGCTGCTGTACTATCCCTATCTGTCATCATAGGAATTCAGGGTAGCACCCTCTCAAACACCTATTATCAGGACAAGGGCGTCGTCATGTTAGTGTTTCTATCTCTGGTTTTTGGGGATTGGTTATTACTTTGAGTATCTCAACCTTGATTTTGATTATTCAACGATTTAAAGGAAGCGTTTATGATCGTCGTGGCTATCTAACTCTCACCCTACCAGTATCTGAACACCAGATCCTCTCCGCTAAACTTCTTGGAGCCTTTGTTTGGTCTTTGACAAGTACACTGGTCTTTCTTTTTAGTCTTTACATCATCATTGTCATGGTTGATCCAGGCGCTTACCTATCTACCTTTGCCGAGTATATTCTAAAAAATTATCAAGATAATTTCTGGTTAGCCTTGATTTCCTATATTTTTAATACTCTTGCAGGTATTCTTTGTATCTACTTGTCTATCTCTATCGGCCAACTCTTTAATGAATACCGTACAGCTCTTGCGGTCGTCGCCTACATCGCCATCCAAGTTGTTCTTGGATTTATCACCCTCAATCTTCGCATCGATTTCGACTACAATTGGGTATTATCCTTTGAAATTTTCAAAGACTTAATCCTTAGCGTCGGCTTCTATCTCGGAACCTACTATATTATAAAGAACAAAGTAAACCTACAATAATGAATGAAGCCCCTAGCAAATAAAGCTAAGGGCTTCTTTTTACACAAAGAAATATAACATTCTTATTTTTTAACTCAATATCAAACCTGCTACGATGGGACTTACAAATACATAGAGAATACCGGTGACACCGATAGCCAGACCACCCATAGCCCCCGCAACAGCTCCATAGCGAAAAGCTGTTCCAGTCCCGACTGCGTGACCAGTTCCTCCAAGAGCAAGACCAACAGCTACTGGGTCGTCAATCTTGAGCCATTTTAAAAGTGTTGGTCCAATAACGCTAGTCAAAATGCCAGTTGCTACTACAACTACCAAGGTGATCGTCGCTATCCCTTGTAGCTTATCCGTAATTCCAACTGCCATGGCCGTCGTTACAGACTTTGGGAAAAGCGAAATCGCCAAGAAGAAATCCATACCGAAAAATTTTGCAACTAAAGCTGTAAAAACTGTATTTACAACAACAGCAAGGAAACTACTGAGTAGAATACTTCTAACATGGTGTTTCATGAGGTGAAAACTCTTATAAAGAGGAATGCCTAAAGCTACTGTTGAGGGAACAATCAAAGTTATTGAGGTAGACCCCACCTTGATAATAGGCAACATAAGAAATACCAGTCAGTTTTAGAAAAACAATGATAAATAAAGTTGCTAGCAGCAAGGGAGTGGTCAGAGGATGAGGATACCTTCTAAAGATAATCATGCCTCCAAGATAAGCTAAAATGGACAAGGCTATTCCAAAAAGTGGATTGGATACAAATTCGCTCATTTGGCACCTCTTTCTTCGTAATCTCCTTCATAACGCTTTTTAATGAATTGAACCACGAGCGCAATCAAGATGATATTAATCACTGCTGCAAAAAAGACAATCAAGACAATCGGCAAGAGATAGGGAGCAATCACATCAAATTTTTCCATAATTCCAACCGCAGGAGGAAGAAAGAGAATGGTCATATTGGCTAGGAGAAAATTCCCAACCATGTTGACATGGCGGATGCGCAACCACTTGAACTGCAAGGCTAGAAAAAGAATAATCAAGCCGATGATACTTCCAGGAATGGGCAAATGAAAAAAACTGGAGATTCCTTCACCGATTAGAGAAATCACAAAGAGAATCATTAACTGAACATATAACTTCATCGTAAACTCCACAAATAGACTTTCTGCATACCAGTTTACTCTTTTTTCAGAAAATTTCAAGGAAATATATAAAAAACATCCTTCTTGCCATCTAAGTAAAAAAGGTGTATACTAATTGCGTGCGCAAGCATCTCGGATGCACAAATATGTTTACAACTATCATATAGGAAAGGAGGTTGACATGACTTACTTAGAAAAATGGTTTGACTTCAACCATAGGCAAGTGGAAATAGAAACTATTCTAGAAGAGACCATCGCTGATCAGAGTGAACAAACTTTGACTCTCAAGGAATTTTACCTCTTGCACTTTCTAAATCAGGCTGAAGGCAAATCCCTTCGACAAATCGACTTGCCAGATAAACTCCACTTGAGCCCTAGTGCTGTTTCACGAATGGTGGCCCGTCTGGAAGCCAAGAACTGCGGCTTACTTAGTCGGAGATGCTGCGACCAGGACAAGCGAGCTAGTTTTATCTGCCTCACTAGCGAAGGCCAGACTACCTTGGCTTATTTACAAGCAGCTGTTGAAGAAAGATTAGCAACAAAATCAAACTGGTTATCCTAAAACATTTTTTTAAAAAACTTGCGTGCGCAATCATTTTTCTTGACATTCCCTTTTTCAAGGAGTAAAATGAAAACATGATTTAGCAAAGGAGAATCCTATGATTGAAATCACCTATCTTGACGCCAGCAAGCAAGAGAGAACCATGACCTTCGAGTCATACGAAGAATTTGAACGTTCTCAGCAGGCCTGCCTGATTGGCGTCGCAGACTATTACCCTGTCCAAAAAGTAACCTACAAGGGGCATGATTTGGACTACCATGGGACTTACGGAGATGTTTTCTTCTATCTCATGAAACAAGATTTAAGCCAATATAATTAAAAAGGAGAAATACAATGGCAAAAGCAATTACAGATGCAACATTCGAACAAGAAACAAAAGACGGTTTGGTCTTGGTAGACTTCTGGGCAACTTGGTGTGGCCCATGTCGTATGCAAGGTCCAATCTTGGACAAATTGTCTGAAGAACTTTCAGAAGATGTCTTGAAGATCGTTAAAATGGATGTTGATGAAAATCCAAACACAGCTCGTGCATTTGGTATCATGTCTATCCCTACTCTTCTCTTTAAGAAAGATGGACAAGTTGTTAAACAAGTGGCTGGCGTCCACACAGCTGAACAAATCAAAGCCATCGTTGCTGAATTAAGCTAATCAAAGGAGAGACCAAGTGCATTCATTTGGTCTCTTTTTTCTTGCCCTTTGCCATTTTTCAAAAAATATGCTAGACTGTAATTAGAATATCACGATGTTTGGGACATGCCATCGCTAAAAAAAACCTCTACTTGGTATTTTTTAGCTCCCTCAAGGGAGCTTTTTGCGTGCTCTAAACATTTCCCTATTTTGGAAGGAGTACTATGAAACGTCAATCAGCCTTGGTCGTCTTTAGTGGCGGTCAAGATTCAACAACCTGCCTTTTCTGGGCCAAGCAACATTATGAAAGGGTCGAAGCCGTGACCTTTGCCTACGGTCAACGCCACCATTTAGAAATTCAAGTCGCCAAAGAAATCGCCGAGGAACAAGGAATTCCCCACCATATCCTAGATATGTCTCTGCTGGGACAAATCACTGAAAACGCCTTGACCTCTGATCTGGAAATTGAGCAAAAAGAGGAGAGGTTCCCTAATACCTTCGTCGACGGTCGCAATCATCTCTTTCTGTCCTTTGCGGCAGTTCTTGCCAAGCAGCGAGGAATTACAGATATCGTCACAGGGTGTGTGAAACAGACTTCTCAGGCTATCCTGACTGCCGTGATGTCTTTGTCAAATCCCTCAATGTCACGCTCAACCTTGCTATGGATTACGACTTTGTTATCCAAAACGCCTCTTATGTGGCTAGACAAGGCTGAAACTTGGGAATTGGCCGACCAACTCGGCGCCTTTGACTATGTTCGTGAAAAGACCTTGACCTGCTATAATGGCATTATCGGTACTGGTTGCGGAGATTGTCCTGCCTGCCACCTACGCCAACATGGTTTAGAGGTTTATCTCTCGCAGAAAGGAGAGGCCTGATGTTTTTTGCCCCCAAAGAAATCAAACAAGAAACTGGGGAATCTCTTGTCTACAATCCTCACAGAACCTTGGTATCAAAAGAATTTACCTTCGATGCTGCCCACCACCTCTTTTCACTATGAAGGAAATGCAAATCCCTGCACGGCCATACCTATCATCTACAGATTGCTGTTAGTGGATTTTTAGATGAACGTGGCATGACCTATGATTTTGGAGATATCAAAGCTATCTACAAAAACTACTTAGAACCCCACTTAGATCATCGCTATCTCAATGAAACCCTGCCCTATATGAACACGACTGCTGAAAATATGGTTTATTGGATTTTCCAAACCATGAATCAAGAGTTGCCAGACGAACGCGGTCTCCGTTTGGAATACGTTCGCCTCTATGAAACACCGACTGCCTTTGCAGAGTTTAGACGGGAGTGGTTAGATGACTAGGGAACGTGTCCTCAAATTACCAGTCCTAGAAATTTTCGGCCCAACCTTTCAAGGTGAAGGACGTGCTATTGGCCAGAAAACCATGTTTGTCCGCACTGCTGGTTGCGACTACCACTGCGACTGGTGCGATTCTGCCTTTACTTGGGATGGATCTGAAAAACCAACTCGTATGACAGCTGACGAAGTGATCGCTGAGTTAGACAAGCTAGGAAGCTACGACTACGTCACCCTGTCTGGGGGAAATCCTGCTATCCTAGCAGCCAACATGGCCGAATTAGTCACCAAACTCAAGGAACGTGGTGTCACCCTTGCTGTTGAAACTCAGGGATCTCGCTGGCAAAAATTGGTTAAAAGACATCGACCAGGTCACTCTGAGTCCCAAACCTCCTTCATCAAAAGATGGAAGTCAACTTTGAGACCTTGGACTTTTCATCGTTTCCCAACTAGATCCAGACAAGGTCACCTTTAAAAATCCCTGTCTTTGATGATGCAGATCTAGCCTTTGCCAAAAGGCATCCAAGAACGCTACCAACCAGATGTTCTCTTCTTATCGGCAGGAAATCCTGAGCCAAAAGCTACAGGCAATATTGTCCAAGACCAACTGGACCACCTCAAAGAACTCTGGGAACGTGTCGCTGCTGATGATAGCTGGAGCAATGTTCGCGTCCTCCCTCAACTCCATACCCTCCTCTACGATAACCAACGTGGTGTTTAAGATTAGAAAAGAAAAAAATCATGTCACAACAAGAAGAAATGAAAAAACCTCAGCCTCCTGGGCAACAAAAGAAACCAACTACATTTTCGAATATCAACCAGAAAGTCCTCGAATCCTTTGACAATCGTCATGTGGAAAAATGACTATTTCATCAAATTCAACTGTCCCTGAATTTACCTCACTTTTGCCCAATCACTGCTCAGCCAGACTTTTGCAACTATCTATATTTCCTACATCCCTGACAAGCTCTGTGTCGAGTCAAAAATCTCTCAAACTTTATCTCTTTAGCTACCGAAACCACGGAGATTTTCCACGAAAAACTGTATCAACACCATCGGGAAAGACTTGGTCAACTTGCTAGATCCTCGCTATTTAGAGGTCTGGGGAAAATTCACTCCTCGCGGCGGCATTTCAATTGACCCCTACTACAACTATGGTAAGCCTGGAACTAAGTATGAAGGCTTGGCAGAACAACGCCTCTTCCAACACGACCTTTATCCAGAGAAAATTGACAACCGCTAAATTCGTACTCAATGAAAATCAAAAAGCAAACTAGGAAGCTAACCGCAGGTTGCTCAAAACACTGTTTTGAGGTTGTAGATGGAAGCTGACGTGGTTTGAAGAGATTTTCGAAGAGTATAATACGAAAAAGCCCTGTTCCTCAAGCTGAGGAGCAAGGCTTTTTGAGTTTCAATTATTCTTCTGTCCCAAGGAAGTTTTTAGCAACAAGGGCTGCAAGTACTCCACCAACGATTGGTGCAAGAATGAAAATCCAAACTTGTTGAAGAGCTGCGCCACCTACCAATACAGCAGGAGCCAAGCTACGAGCTGGGTTTACTGAGAGTCCAGTGATGTTCAAGCCCACAAGGATCATAGCTGTCAATGACAAACCGATTACCAAACCAGCAATCGCGCCATTACCTTTACTTGCTGAAGTTACAGTCATGATAACCAAAACAAACAAGAAAGTATGCGATTGATTTCAAACAAGAAACCACCAAAGACAGTTACACCGTTTGCCAAGGCATTTTCACCAAGACTTGCAGTTGACATACCTGAATTTGCCAAGAGGAAGAATACAGATCCAGATGCTAGAAAGCACCAACTACTTGTCCAAGGATGTAGTTTACAAGCTCTGAAGATGACAAACGTTTGTTAACAAACATAGCGATAGAAACAGCTGGGTTCAAGTGAGCACCTGAAACAGTTCCGATTGAGAAAGCTGCAACTACGATTGCCAAACCAAAGGCAAAGAGCAATTCCAAAGGTGTCCAAGTCCTTCAACACCATTTCCAAAAAAACAACAGCTCCTGTTCCGATGAACACAAGCATAAAAGTACCGATTAATTCAGCAACAAATTTTTTCATATTAAGTCTCCTTTTTTCAAACTATGTATTAGTCTATCAGAAGAAGGAAAGGGTTTCAAGAAAATTGTTTGGAAAATTTCTTTGCACACTTTACATTTGATAACCGAAAATCCTAATATTGAAAGGACTGAATAGCTTCTTTTCAAGTCATCTTGTAAACTATTTCTCTGGTCAAGTTGGACATAGATTTCTAACAGACAGGATCTGAAAATTAGAAAATCTATAGAAAATCTTCCCGTCTCTTCTATCGGAAATCAAGCGACTTTTATCCAAGAAGCTACTTGCTCTTGCTCTAATTTTCCCTGCAAAAATGGGTTCGTAAAGCACTCTGGCTAAGCGCCATTCCTCATCATTTGTAAAAACGGATTGAAATTCTTTTTAAACAGTTGACCAAGGAGCTCATATACTTCATAAATCTCGATTTTGCAGAAAAGTCTGGATGACAAACGACTTCAGTCAAAGAGATCCGCTCCCATGCGCAAAAAGCATGTACCCAACCATACTGACTTGAAAAACCTGTCGTATCCTCTTCTTTTTCAAGGTAGTGCAAACCTTGATCGAGCATCGTATTTCTGATATCAGTTTTTAGCACTTGATAATAAATAGAGTGTTCGTTGCCATCGGCAGATAAAGAGATTGGCATAAATAAGTGCCCTAAAAAGAACGTTCAAGCGTTGAAACTCCTAGCTTATCGATCTCTTTATCTAGTCCACCATCAGATGACAAACCTCCTCAGCAATCAATGAAATTGTTCATTTGTAAATAACTCTTCTTGAATCCCTCTAGCCAAACTGGTAAAAACCAATTCATCACGAAGATCTGGATCGGGATCCCTAAGTGTTCAAGTAACCACTGGAGTTTCTTCTTGACGATAGCTCGGTTTTTCTTCTATTACTTTTTCTTTTCAATTCTGGATACATCTGCATACCTCAATCATACACATATATTATACAACATTCTTTTTCTAGCTATCTTCATTATGAAAAAGATAAACATGTTAGTCTCAGATAGCTTTTTCACTCTTATTTGATAGGGTTGATTTTTCCAAAAACAGGCATTTGTTTGACTACAAATTTCACAAAGGTTTATACTAAAAACGTGATAGGACTTCTTTTAGAATCTATCACGACTCACTTATAAACCCTTTTGCTGTTCTTTTTGAACGTTTGAATGGTATCACGGATACCAAAGGAGGAATCATATGTCTAAAGTAGCTATTGTTACAGGTGCAGGTCAAGGGATCGGTTTTGCTATCTGCAAAAACGCTTGGTTCAAGATGGTTTTTAAGGTTGGGGTATTAGACTACAATGCTGAAACAGCTGAGAAAAGCAGTTGCTGAATTGTCAGCAGATAAAAGCTTTTTGCTGTTGTAGCTGATGTATCTAAACAAGCAGAAGTTGCTGCAGCTTTCCAAAAAAAGTTGTCGATCATTTCGGAGACTTGAACGTTGTTGTAAACAATGCTGGTGTTGCTCCTACTACACCTCTGGATACAATTACAGAGGAACAATTCGCTCGCACATTTGCTATTAACGTCGGTGGTGTGATTTGGGGAGCACAAGCTGCTCAAGCTCAGTTCAAAGCACTTGGTCACGGTGGTAAAATCATCAATGCTACTTCTCAAGCAGGTGTTGTCAGTAATCCAAACTTGACTGTTTACGGCGGTACAAAATTTGCTGTTCGTGGAATTACTCAAACATTGGCGCGTGATTTAGCAGACTCAGGCATCACTGTCAACGCCTATGCTCCAGGTATCGTTAAAACACCAATGATGTATGATATCGCTCATGAAGTTGGAAAAAATGCAGGAAAAGACGACGAGTGGGGTATGCAAACATTCGCAAAAGATATTACATTGAAACGCCTATCTGAACCAGAAGATGTAGCTGCAGCAGTTAGCTTCCTTGCTGGACCAGATTCAAACTACATTACAGGTCAAACCATTATCGTTGATGGTGGTATGCAATTCCATTAAAGATACATATAAAGAGAGGTGGGACAGAAATCGGTAATTCGTTAGACTCTGATTTTCGTTGTCCCACCTCCGCACTGGTTGAGTAGGGGCTGTACAAAGCTGATGAAATCAGCTGTACAGCCCCACTCAACCACTGCGATCTTGCTCGACAATCAATTAGACAATTGAGGGCTAGGACTTTTCTGTCCCAGCCTCTTTTATCATCTCTACGATTCCAATTTTTCGGAATCGTTTTTTTGTCATTAAAATAATCTTCCTGTCCTATTCATGCTTCAGAAATGAAAGTATTTCATTAAGACTAGCAGAACTTCCCTGCTCTAAATAGCGTGATTTGTCACCATTTTGATAAACTGAAAGATTCGGAACAGTTTGGATATCCATTTCTTTTTGCAAAGGCTGTAATCTCATCCTTTTTCATCCGAATCGCTATCCAAATAATAGACCGTCTGGTGACTTTTTTTGAATCGCTAGAGCCAAATTTGGAACAAACTTTTTGACAGTAAGGACAGGATTCTCTTCAATGTAGACGACAAACTCGTCTCCATTTGCAAGTTTGAGCGCATTTCTTTCATATTGATTGCTTTTCGTATACTGAACAGCCTCTTGATAAGTTTTTGGGAATAACAGGTTGACTGAATTTCCAAATCATAAACAAAATCGGCATAGCAATTCCAATGATAAAGCAAGCTAACTTTTTATTCACACGCACTAGCATCTCCATCCTTTTCTAAGTATTTTCCCCTAGTCTAATCACCTACGACAAGATATAAAAATCTAACAGATAGATCTATAATGATGCAGATTCTGAGAGACAAAAGTCTTCGGCAAACTTTATTAGATAAATGTCATTCTAAAATCTCAACAATATCGCTCATAGTATTGAAACTTTGCTATGATTTTACTCTCCCAACTGGGCACTGTAGCTGATAATTTGATCAACTGTGTCAGACAAGAATTGAATGGTGTCACGGAGTGGTTTATCTGTTGAGATATCTGCTCCGATAATCATAGCTGACTCAAGTGGTGTCTTGCTACCTCCTGACTTTGAGGAGATTGAGCCAGTCTTCAGCTCCAGTTTCTCAGAGTTTGTTTCAGATGGAGGTAACCCAGCTGTCGAGATGACTAGACCAGCTGAGTAGGTGTAGCTATACAAGCCCATGTAGTAGTGAGCTTGGCGCATCCAAGTCAAGGCCGCATCGTCGTCAATCTCAATAGCATCTCCCCAGAAAGTCAGTCAAGACTTCCTTCATAATGCTGTTTGAGTTTGCTTGCCCCAAAAGGTTTCCCCTTCTTCAATCAGTGTATAAACCTTACGTTGGAAGGCTGCTTCCAAAAGGTGAGTGATAAAGTTATGGAAATAGGTATCTGTCAAAGCGATGAGCAAGAGCGAAGCGTTTTTGACGTGGATCATCAGACTGGTGTTTCCAAGTAATCACTTAAAAAGCAATTCATTGAAGGTTGATGGCGCTTCGACATAGTAGGTCGACATGTGGGCGTTGAAGTAACTCTGATGGTTATCCGAAAAGATAAATTGACCAGAATGCCCGATTTCATGAATCAAGGTATAAACATCGCTCAAACGACCTGTCCAGCTCATGAGGACATATGGATGCACACGGTATGGGATCAGCTGCATACCCACCAGAATCCTTGCCACTATTGGCAGCAGAAGTCCACCCAGCGCTCTTCTTGATAACGAGCAATTTCTTGACTGTATTCCTGACCCAATGGTTCGACTGATTTCATGACCAAATCATAGGCATCATCAATGCTAACCTCTGGATTAAGAGCACTGTCCAAATCCAATTTCCAGTCTGCAAAGGTCATCTTTTCAAGACCATTAACCTTAGCAACATGCTTGAGGTATCTCTGGGCAACTGGCGCAAAGTCCTTCATGATGAGGTCAATCTGACGGTCAAACATAGCACGGTCCACTTCTTGTTCAGCTAGAAGATAGTCAAAGACTGAGTCGTAGCCCTTCATATCAGCTAATAGTTTCTCAGACTTGACTTGAGCTAGATAGGCTGCAGCAGCCGTATTTTGGTGCTTACGTAATCCTTCTGAGAAGGAACGGAAGGATTTCTCACGGACTTCAGCATCCTCATGGTTTTGATAGAAATTTTCATAGGTCACAAAGCTGTTTTTATAAGTCTTTCCATGGGCCTCAAAATCAGCCATTTCAAAATCTCCAGCTCGCATTTTAGTATAGATGTCCTGCGGACTATAGAAAACTTCACCAAGATTAGTCAAGGCCTTTTCCACATCAGCACCAAGATAGTGGGCTTTTTTAAGCTTAGCTTGACGAATGGCTGCCGTCAAATGTGGTAAGTCACCCAAACGATTCAAGACTTCCTCATCTGCTGCTACCAAGGCGTCGTCAAAGAAGGTTAAGGCGACACTTGCATCTGTCTCAAAGTCCATTCCAGCTTGGGCAATATTGGCAAAATTCTCGTTACTATAGTCCGTCGTCTGAGGCATAAAGGCGTAATTTCCTATATGACTCATCTGAATGTAGATTTGTTCCAATTCTGCAAAAGCTTTCTCGAAATCTTCAAAAGTGTGAAGATTGCCCTTATAGTCACGACTAAATTGATTGATATCTTCACGCGCCTTCTCAATCGCACGCAAGAAATCCTCGCGGTCTTGGTATAGGGCTGTCAAGTCCCAAAGTTCCTTTTCGGGAAATTCTGAACGGTGTTTTTGTTCCATGTTTTTCCTCTTATTTCTCTAATTCTAATAAAAACACTAATGGCTGATAAGGGCGTAAAGCGGTGCTGTTTCTGCTCGCAAGATCCGAGGGCCAAGTCCTGCTAGAACAGCTCCTTTGGCTTCAAAACTCTCGATTTCTGCAGGTGAGAGACCACCTTCTGGTCCAAAGATAAAGAGCAGTTTTGCTCCTTTTTCTAGTCCAGCAACAGCTTGGATAAGGGCAGCTGATTCTCCTTCTTTAGCCGACTCTTCATAAGCCACCACGATGCGGTCAAACTGGTCCAGTTGGGCTAGAAAGTCTGATTTTTTCTCAAAAAGTGTGATACTTGGGACAAGGTTTCGCTTACTTTGTTCTGCTGCTCCAAGGGCGATTTTTTCTAGTTTTTCAACCTTTTTGCCCAATTTTTTGCCATCCCACTTGGCAACGGACCAGTCGGCAGGGAAGGCCCAAATCTGACTGGCACCTAGTTCCGTCACCTTTTGAGTGATAAACTCCAACTTGTCTCCTTGGGAAAAGCCAGATGCGATGGTCACTTGGACTGGCAGTTCCACATTGTCAGCTAATTCTTCAACCAGCTCAAACTGACGCGCTTCCACATCCAGCACGCGCGCCAAGCGCTTGATCCCATCATCAAAAACTAAGGTAACCTGGTCATCTTCTTTCAGGCGCATAACCTGAAACATGTGCTTGCTGGTTTCCTTATCCTCGATAGTGACAGGAGAGATTGCACTGCCCTTGACAAAATACTGCTGCATGCTAGCCTCCAATCACACCGGAGATATCCTTGGTCTTCTTGAAGACACAGGCATTCCATTCCCCTTGAATTATGTGGGTTTCAAGGAAAAATCCAGCTGACTCAGCCGACTCACGCACCATGTCCCACTTGTCCTTGATAATCCCACTCATGATGAGGTAGCCTTCATCCTTGACCAAACGATAAGCATCTTCTGTCAGATGAATGAGGATATCCGCCAAGATATTGGCCACGATGACGTCTGCCTCAATCTCCACACCCTTAAGCAAATCTCCTGGTGCTACATGGATGTTTTCCATACCAGGATTGAGCTCAATATTTTCCTGAGCGACACGAACAGCCACATCATCGAGATCATAGGCAAAAATCTCCTTGGCACCAAGAAGAGAGCTAGCAATAGAAAGAACTCCAGAACCTGTCCCCACATCTAGCACTGTTTCTCCACCACGAAGGACCTGCTCCAAGGCAAAAAGGCTCATCTTGGTTGTTGGGTGAGTTCCCTGTCCCAAAGGCCATACCAGGGATCCAGCTTGATAATCTTTTCTCCCCAGCTGTCGCCTCATAGTCCGTCCATGACGGCACGATGGTCAGGTCATGGGTGATGCGAGCTGGTTCATAGTATTTCTTCCAGTTGTCTGCCCAGTCTTCCTCAGCCAAGGCAGTCGTCCCCATCTTGACCTCTCCCAAATCCATAAAGTCGGTCAATTCTGCTAGACGAGCCTGCAAATCCGCTTCAACCACTGCCACATCAACCGTTTCAGGGTAGTAGGCGGTCACTACGATTTCTTCTTGTTGCTCCACCTCTGGGAAAAATCTCACCGAAAAGCGGTCCACATTTCCCACATAGTCCATGCTGTCTTCGATTGCAACACCCTGGGCACCTAGTTCAATCAAGAGATTAGAGACCAACTCCTCTCCCTCACGCTTGACTGTAACTTTTAACTCTTGCCATGTTCCCATTATTAAGATACCAAGCCCGTAAAACACAAAGCCAAAATAGGAAACTCTCTGAAGACGCTTTGTGTCTAAGAGAAGTTTATCTTTTTGGCACCGTGTTTAGGGCGGGTTCAGTTTAGAAATTTAACTGAACCATCCTTTCTATTTCTCTATCAATTTTTTCATGTAGACCATATCCATGCCTTCTTTTTCAGGCTCGATGTGAGTTTGACGATAGCCGTTTTTCTCGTAAAAAGCAACCATGCCTGCATCCTGTAACACCGTACACAAATCCCATTGTGTGATGGTTGGAAATTCTTTTTCCAGAAGTTCCAATCCCTCAGATCCATACCCTTTTCCTTGATACGGAGGCAAAATCGCTGCCGTTCCCAACCAAGCTTTCGTTAACTCTTCATTGGTCTGAATTCGTAAAAAACCTGATCTTTTCTTCATCTTCTTTTACAAAGTAGTAATAGCTATTGGGACGCTCGACTAATTTCCATTAATTCTGTTCGCGATCCTCCAGATAAGGATCATATTCATCTTGGTATTTCTCATAGACAGACTTAAAGCTAGCTCTTTGAATCGCAATGATGGTCTCTAAATCCTCTGCTCCCGCTCGAACAAGTGTTATCATAAACTTTCCTCCAAATAATCCCTCAATCTCCCCTGTAGCTGAGGCACTGCCTGTTTAGACTTCAAAAATTCCTCAATAGGCATCAGTTTATAGGCCTGTCCTTCATCCCCAAAGGTAATATTGTCAAATTGTTCTTGTCTTAGCTGACCAACCATAAAGACCGATTGCTTGTCTTTAAAGATTACGCTAGGATAAATCTTGCTCCAAAGCAGACAGTCTTCATCTAAATGAATTCCCAATTCCTCATAAACTTCACGCGCTGCGCACTCGAAAGGGACTTTCGTTTCCTTCACGACCACCACCTGGCAACTCCCACATGTTGGGACAAGGGATATCGTCCTTGTCATCACGTAAGATAGTCAAGACCTTATCCCCACAAATCAAGGCAATCTTGCAACCTTGGAAATCCATTCTGCTATCCAATAATTCCATGATATTTACTCTTTTCTATGATAACAATTACTCTCTAGGAAAATACGAGCTAGCTTTCTTCGATTACTTTTTGGCACTCTGCATCCCAGTATGCTTGCCATCTGCCATGTTTTTTAGCAAAATAAACCGTAAACTCATCATTTACATAATCTGCAACATAGCGAAGATTAGGCGGGTTTTCCTCAAAACTTAATATCCAAGGATGGAAGTAAAAGGTTTTCTCCCACCTCTTCTGAGTATAGCCCAGATCCTTGGCAAACTGAGGGATGGGTTGTTGCAACTCGCTTTCCAAATGGGACTGAATGGCATTATCAATACTATTTAAACGAGCTAATAGTTGCTGAAACTGCTCTTCCTCCTCCGTCTTAAAACCAACTAGAAATTCAAATTCCGCAAAATCTTCAGGAAATTCAAGTTCTGTGATTTTACCATCCTCAGCATAGCGTCCTTCCTCATTAACAAGGCGACGAGTTCCTGACTTCAATACTCGCTCGAAATCTAGATCCGCAAAGCGATTGCGGGGAAGGAACGACTCACGTTCTTGGGATTTTTTACTAAATAACCGCTTAAATTTCTGAAGCATCGGACAGCTCCCTTTTCTATTTCTCAGCTCACTGAGTCTCTTCTTCCTGTATGGCTTGTTCCAACTCATCTAACCACTGCTGGTAGTAGGATTTCTCATCCCGTAACATCCGGCTGCTATTCATTTTTTGTCTAGCAATCTTCATAGCCTTGTGAGTTTGAACTACATCTTTCTTTGCCTTAAATTGATACCAAGCTTGAATGACCTGCATATCTGCTGTTTTTAGAGATAAAAAGGATTTGACCCCTCGAATACTTGCATATTCTTCCGCCTTCTTATTATCTCCTTCTATCAGAGCAATTTGAAGAAGGTATAATTGAGAAATAGATTTAGACATTGGATTATCTGTTTTCTCTAGCACAGACTGCAACTGTTGCTTTGCAAGCTCTATATTATCATCCAATATGAATACCAACCCCTGAAGAGTCTGAACACTTTCTGCAAAACTCCCTCGTACATCCTCAGGGACTAGGCTGAACAAAAGTCTTTTCAAATCATATTCTTGAGGAGCCAGCAAAGTTTGAGCAGAATGCCTCAACATCAAGTAAGCGTATTTCGTATTTTCAGGGTGTCTGTAGTAATTCCCAAATTTTTTTGCTCCATCGGTAATCCCAACTGGCAGAGCATTGAATAGAAGAAGAGATAAATTTAGACAAAATCCAAGTGCCTGCAAAATACCAGCTTTGTTGTCAAAAACCAAAAAAAGTGTTGCCAATAATATCAAGCAAAGGTGAACTATCAAGCCTCCTGAAAGCATCAAGATGATTCTTTGATCACTTTTCATTCTCTTTTAAACCAATATACTGAGCACCAACATTTTTTTATAACTGCTGTTCGACTAAGATGAAAACCTGCCTGACTTTTTGGTTAAAAAGAAAGTTCCCTAATCCAAAAAGCCACCAGCCGATAGCCTGTCAAGTAACCACAAAAAGGCATGTCCCAGCTCATGAAGAATAAAGATTAAATACATGCTTAGAAGAGCGAAGGCATAACCAAAAAGTAAAGACTAAAACTGCGGAATATCCCAACTCTGCAAATGCGATTGTTCCACAAGCAAAAAGCTAGCATAATAAAGACAAAAGCTAGCACATAAACCAAATAAATCCCAATTTTTCTTCATAAAATCTCCAACCAACTCCTAATATCTCGGATAAGGGTAAAATTCTCCCTCTTCCAAGCCTGCTTTTCCTTCTTCAAAGACTTCTTGGTTCCATTCCATGACAAATTCTTCTGCTTCTGGGTCTTCCAAAAAGTCCATAAGGGCATCTAGTCCGACCTCGGCAGTATCCTTAAGAAATAGCGCAAAAATAAGCTAAGAATTCACGAGAAAAACCTTTTCTTTAGGGCAGATATGGAATAACAGTCAAATAATCTTCCTCATTGACTGTTGACTTGGCAGGATTGTAAAAGAGCACTGCTTCTTCAAAGAGGATATCGTCTGACGACACCTCTCCATCCTCATCCAGCATCTCCACTCCTGCAGCATTTTGCGCCTCTAGCAGAAAACTCACTTCAACCGCATGATTGCGCTTGTCCCAGCTAATCTCATAGTCAAAAGGAAAGTTCTTGTCCAACTCTTCTTGTAAAATATCTAAAAATCCGTATGTTGCCATTTTGTCCTCTTTCTATACGACTCTTAAATCGCCCCGAATACTCGGAAATATGCTAAAATAGATACTACCATATTACCACATTAGTATCAGAAAATCCATGTTAGAAAGGACTGCTATGCCAGACAATCTCGCGCTTCGTATGCGCCCCAAAACCATCGACCAGGTTATCGGTCAAGAGCATCTGGTAGGCCCAGGAAAAATCATCCGCCGTATGGTGGAGGCTAACCGCTTGTCCTCCATGATTCTCTATGGACCTCCGGGTATCGGAAAAACCAGTATCGCTTCAGCCATCGCTGGAACGACCAAATATGCCTTTCGGACTTTTAATGCAACCGTTGATAGTAAAAAACGTCTCCAAGAAATTGCTGAAGAAGCTAAATTCTCAGGTGGCCTTGTATTGCTACTAGACGAGATTCATCGCCTTGACAAGACTAAACAAGACTTCCTCCTGCCTCTCTTGGAAAGCGGACTGGTCATCATGATTGGGGCGACGACTGAAAATCCCTTCTTTTCTGTCACGCCAGCCATTCGTAGCCGTGTTCAGATTTTTGAATTGGAACCTCTATCCAACCAAGATGTCAAAGAGGCCATTCAAATCGCGCTCACTGACCCTGAACAAGGTTTTGATTTCCCTGTTGAATTAGATGATGATGCCCTTGATTTTATCGCAACATCTACCAACGGAGACCTCCGTTCTGCCTTTAACTCGCTGGACTTGGCAGTTCTCTCCACTCCTGAAAATGATGACGGTATCCGTCATATCACGCTGGATATCATGGAAAATAGTCTTCAGAGAAGCTACATCACTATGGACAAGGATGGAGACGGACACTATGATGTCCTTTCTGCCCTGCAAAAATCCATCCGCGGTTCAGATGTGGACGCTAGTCTACACTATGCTGCTCGCTTGATCGAAGCTGGTGACCTTCCTAGCCTAGCTCGTCGTTTGACTGTTATTGCTTATGAAGATATTGGCTTGGCTAATCCCGAAGCCCAGATGCATACTGTAACTGCTTTGGATGCTGCGCAAAGAATCGGATTCCCCGAAGCCCGCATCCTCATTGCCAATGTTGTGATTGATTTGGCTCTTTCACCCAAATCCAACTCAGCCTATGTGGCTATGGATAAGGCCCTGGCTGATCTTAAAACATCGGGGCATCTGCCGATTCCACGTCACTTGCGAGATGGACATTATAGCGGTAGCAAGGAACTAGGCAACGCCCAAAACTATCTCTATCCACATAATTATCCTGGTCACTGGGTCAAACAAGATTATATGCCAGAAAAAATCCTCAACCATAGCTACTTCTCTCCAGAAGATAGTGGAAAATACGAACGTGCCCTGGCTCAACGCAAGGAAAACATTGATAAATTACGAAACTTGTGAAATCCTTTTCAAAAAATTGCATTTTCCTCTTGATTTTTTTTGAAAAAGTGGTATTATATAAACATAGAAACGCTGTGGTGTACGACCTCACACTTAAGTGTTGACCGACTATTTTTTGTATTATTAGGGAAACAAAAGTCTTCTAACAGCATGTAGGCCGTCTCACACGGAAACAGCTTCAGTTAGAGCGAGTTGCCCACCTGCTTAATTGCGCGGGTTCAATACAAACCGTGAAGTTTCGGCACCAATACAGCTTTTTTGTTTGCCTCCTTAGCTCAGCTGGCAGAGCAGCGGACTCTTAATCCGTGGGTCACAGGTTCGATCCCTGTAGGGGGCATCTAAATCAACAGGAAAAAGCCTTGAAATCAAGGCTTTTTTTGTTTATTTAAAGCAAATGGATTTGTACCTCCTCTTCTGTATAAACTAGAAAATATCCCTATACTTTCATTCACAGATTATAATACGATAAGTTAAAAAAATATCTGCGAATAAAGTGCATCTAAAAAATATCAAACTAAAGAACAGGTCTTGCTTTTATCTTTTTAAATCTTAGTATTATATATTTAAAAACTTTAGGAATAAGCCTATGTACTGGCAAATAAAATTCCTGTATTCCAATTTATCGTGATGGTGACAAATCACGTAATAATTTTCTAAAAGAAAGATATAAAATGAACGAGAGTATCTTAATTTCAAATCTTACCAAAAAATTTAAAGACAAAACAGCACTCAAAGAAATTAGTTTCTCAATAAGTAGTGGAGAAATATTTGGTTTTTTAGGACCATCTGGTGCTGGTAAAACTACGACAATCAATATCTTAACTGGTCAGTTACCACCTGATGAAGGAGAGGTTAAAATATTAGGAAAGGATTGCGCCCAATTAACCTCTGACGACTTTTTAGAATTAGGAATTATGAGTGATAATGTCGGTTTCTATGATAGACTGTCTCTGTACGATAATCTTTTATTTTTTGCTAAATTCCACAGTGTAGAAATATCATATCTAGATCATTTATTAAAGCGATTGAAGTTATATGATGATCGATTTAATAAAGCAGAGAAGTTATCAACCGGAATGAAACAAAGAATGTTGTTAATTCGGGCGATTCTACATTCACCAAAAGTAATTTTTTTAGATGAACCAACTTCTGGAATGGATCCAACCCTATCTCAAATCGTTCATGAACTACTACTTGAAATTAAAAACTCTGGGGCAACTATTTTTTTAACAACTCATAACATGGATGAAGCGACCAAGTTATGTGATTCAATCGCTTTACTTCATGAAGGAAAAATCGTCGAACAAGGTTCGCCTCGGGAGATTATTGATAAGTACAGTCAAACTGATAAGGTTAAAATAAGCTATTTTGATGGAAGAGAGATTATTGTTCCTAAAGAGGAGGCTTATAAATATCTAGGAGAGAACACTAAAACGATTAATACTCTGGAAACAAGCCTTGAGAGTATCTTTATTCAATTAACAGGAGACAAATTATAATATGCTTAAACGATTTTTTAGTTTATTATGGTTACGGTATAGATACCTTCTTCATAACAAAATCATTCTATTTGTTTGTGTGTTCACACCAATAGTCGACTTCTCACTTTTAAACTTTGTGCCAGACGTTCGTGGTTCAATCTTTTTAATGAATATGGCGATTATTACCATCTATAGTCTGACCGCTGGAACCTTTACTACACTAATTATCAGTGAAGAAAAAGATAAAAAGAATTTAAGAACGTTGATTTTAACAGGAGTCAAAACTCCAGAGTATATTTTTTCTACAATCTTATTTCCATTTCTATTTTCAATTATAGGTGTTTGGGTGATGCCTATTACTTTTGGTATCTCCATACCTAATCTTGCTCTATATTCAGTAGTAACCTTCCTTACGATACTTTGTTTTATATTGGTCAACTTTGCGATAGCTTTGTTCTGTAAGAATCAAACACAAGCCTCTGCTGTAAGTCTAATATTCTATCTTGTCATTATGACTCTCCCTATGTTTTCTAGCATAAATAAATTTGCTAAATTATTAACAGATTTTTCTCTATTGGGAGCGCATAATCAATATTTTAATGATATCTCTGCCTTCAGTCTTTATAATATACAAATTTTAACATTGTTACTTTGGATCATGTTAATGTCCGCACTTGTATATACGGGATTCGTCTGGAATAGGAAACATTGAAATGATGTAACCAATCGATAGGGCATAGTTTACTGATAAAAATAGTTTTTTTGCCCCATTTTGAAATAATTAAATTTGAAAAATCACTCCAAATATATTCCGAAAAATCACTTATATTTCAATATTTTTTTAATTTCTTTTCAAGATGAAAAAGCCTCCCAAATCCATGCAGGGGGCATATAAACAACAGGAAAAAGCCTTGAAATCAAGGCTTTTTTTGTTTTTCTAGGTATTTAGGGGACATTTCTCAGAGATAGTGGTTCAACTCTCTGCTTCTTCTTTAAATCGTACTTTCCCTTGGCTATATAATCCCATAATCTTCACAAAACGAACAGGATTGTTTTTGGTTATACATAAGAAAAATTATAAAGAATAACATGCCAGCAAACCACAAACCATAGCCTTCATTAATCGGTTGACCAAATTTTTAGAGGAAGAGTCAAGAAATACAAAAAAATAATAGATAGACACTATATTTATTAGATAGCGAGCAAATCTATAAGGTAAAGCAGACAGTTGTCTGGGATCAAACTGGTTTTTCACCAACAAATTATGAGATGCTGCATAGTAAAAGACTTTCTCTGTCGTCGGCTGTGCTTTGCGAACATTTTTATAGAGTGCTCGTTCAAGTAAAGCAACCAACGAGAAAAACTGCATCAACCAAAATAGAAAAATACAAGCTAGACTAAACCAGTTATAGACACCAATAAACTTGAGGGAAAAAAAGCCCGAAATTGCAGGTCCACCTGCTAGTAAAATAATCACCAATTCAGGAATAAAGGAATTCGTTTCACCAGCTTTTTCAGTATTGAGCAACTTACTCTTGGGAGCAGCTAGAGCCTCTCCTGTCTTTCGGTCATAATAAACAGCCTGTCCATTGCATTCGCCGATAAAGACACGACGGCGTCCGAGAAAAAACATACATACCTCTTTCTATTTATGAAAATAAGTCTTCAAATTTTGGAATTTTATTATCCTAGTATACCATAAACCAACTTACTAGGTCATAGGATAGCTAAGACTACATCTTGCTAAAAGGTTGACAGAACTTTCGCTCCATAGGATATGATGGGAAATACCTGAAATTTTAACTCTGCACGATCTTTTACTCCTTCTACTGAAAAAAAGCGTTTGGTGAGTTCAATTCTATATCTGGAGGTTTCTATGAAAATCTATTATTCAAAATTTGTCGGTGTCGGCTATCTAGTCTTTGCGGTGGGTGTATTCTTTCAATTTTTCTTTTTCCTCGCGCATGGATTGATCGACTTTTCCCAGCTTAGTCTTCTCACTGTGGTTCCAACCATCCTCTTTTTCGCTGCTATCTATTCAACGATTGCAGGGTATCAGAAGACTTTCTAGTCGCAGGCTCTCCTTTGAATTCACCTTTGAAGGTATTTATGTCTATCCCGGGTTATTCTTCTCAAAAGAAATCTTCATCCCAAAAGAAGAATTGTTGCGAGCATCGTATGTCGAAGTGGATGTCAGTGACCCCGACCATGTCAACAGCAAAGGCTTACTATTTAGACTTTTGATCTGAGAGAGGTGACCCAGCTAGAAGATATTTCTAAGTCAAACGTCATCATCGATACAAGTGTTCTGATATTGCGGCTCGCCCTTAGTCTCTGTCGATTTAGAGAGGAAGAAAAAGCCGAGTTGGCGATCTATCTAAAAGAAAACTACGGCATTGATTTCTTATATTAGTAAGTAAAAAAAGCCCTGATGTAGGGCTTTTTGTGTTGTTAGCGATTTACCATTTGCGCCTTAAAATGGGTTAGTTGATTATCCAACTTAAACATCTTGTAAACTTGGATGCTTAAAAATTTCATGATTCGAAAACTATCAAAAAGCAAGGGCAATTCTACACCCTTACTTCTTGACAGTGTTCTTAGTTACGGTAAAACTGGTTATCTTTATCGCTTACAGATTGACCGATAGACAAGACATCTTGGCTACCATCTGTACCTGTCACTTCATTTTGGACTCCAGCTGGAGTAAAGATCAGGCGTGCTCCTTCTCCACCACCGACAAGATGGATGCCTGTTAAATAGTAGCCATCTTTTTTTCCTCTACTTGCCCCATTTCATACTTGAAGGTTCCTTTTGAACTTTGAATGGTCACGATTCCATCCGCTGTAACTGTCGCAGTTGTTCCTGCATAGTTTTCCCAAGTTCCAAGGAATTTTGCGTAAGCTTCTGGCGATTTTTTCTTCTCTTCCTTCTTATCTGTTTGAGTGTTTGCCGAACTTGATGTGCTCGTCTCAGACTTCTGTTCCTCTTTTTGGCTAGCTTCTGTTTTACTTGATGACTCCTTAGTTACTTTAGAGGATGAAGCCTCTTTGCTTGAAGATGCTGTAGTTTTTTTCAGTATTTCCTCCACAAGCAGCAAGTGCCACCACAGCCAACAAGGCCAGAGCTGAAAAGACTAGTGTAACGCAATATCATGATAATCTCCTTTTGAAATGATGACCGAGTTTATACTCAATGAAAAATCAAAGAGCAAACTAGAAAGCTAGCCGAAGGTTGCTCAAAGCACTGCTTTGAGGTTGTAGTTAGAACTGACGAAGTCAGTAACATATATACGAGCAAGGCGAAGCTGACGTGGTTTGAAGAGATTTTTGAAGAGTATTAGTCTGAATCTAAAATGGCCAGCCTAAATTG
>BNJS01003165.1_pt1 | contig 22347 bp, 24 predicted proteins | sample 8540461 | NCBI WGS metagenome assembly BNJS01 (sample SAMD00202454, study PRJDB9452) | human saliva metagenome | isolation source: human saliva | place: Japan | reverse complement strand
CTACTTCGCTGAGCAAGATCCCTTCGCGCTCTTCTCCCTAAGCTTTCCATCCCCTTTACGACTCCTCTTCGCTTACTTCTCTAAGGGAGGCGGGCGAACCAATATAGGTCGAACTTCGAACCAATATAGGTTGATACCCTGAATCTATATAGCTTCACCCGCCGACCAATATAGGTTCATATGACCCCTCCTAATTGGAGTGCATGCGACTTCCGATAGAGAGGGGGAGATCCCTCGTTATTCCTACGCCAGTAGCGGCCTTAGAGCTGCTACTGGCGTTTGTGTGTCTATGGGAGCTTGTCGGGTGGTGGAAGCTTGCGCGGAGGGATAGGCCATGCTGGGGAGGCACTTGTAGGGGAAAGTCTGTACATTTGTGGTGTACTTTTATAAATGTATAGGCAATGAGTACCGTACTTCATAAAGAATACCGCCCGCTGACGGCTGAAGAGATCAGCGTCCTGCGTGAGCACGCCAACTCCGCCGACGACTGGAGTCAGGTCTGGGTCAAGGAAGGCTTCGTCCCCCGCTACATCCTCAACACGCACTTCTCGGGCTGGGTCCGCCTGGGGCTCTTCGAGAAGACCTTTGACCTACCTGGGGGTATCTCAAAGCACTCTGGACTCTACTACACCTACCTGCACAATGTCGAGGTCGGCGACAACTGCTGTATCGAGCACGTCAATAACTATATCGCCAACTACACCATCGGCGAAGAGTCCTTCATCAGCAACGTCGATACCATCCTCGTCGACGGAGAGACGACCTTCGGCAACGGCGTCGAGGTCTCCGTCCTCAATGAGACGGGCGGGCGTGAGGTGCTGAGCTACGACCAGCTCTCGGCGCACGAAGCCTACTTCATGGCGATCTACCGCCACCGCCCTGCGCTCATCTCGGAGCTGCGCCACCTCATCTGGGGCTATATCGATGGCTTGCGCTCCGCCCACGGCACGATCGGTGCCCACGCACATATCACGGATGTGGGGAATATCACGAACGTGAAGATCGGCCCCTACGCCAGTATCGTCGGCACGCGCCGCCTATACAACGGGAGTATCAATAGCGTGAAGGAAGCGCCCGTCAGTCTTGGCTACAGCGTCATCTGTACGGACTTCATCATCTCCTCGGGCTCAAGCGTGCAGAGTGGCACGGCGCTCTCCCGCTGCTTCATCGGTCAGGCGTGTACGCTCGCTCACGGCTATTCCGCCTCGGACTCGCTCTTCTTCAGCAACTGCCACGAGGAGAATGGTGAGGCCTGTGCGATCTTCGCTGGGCCCTTCACCGTGACGCACCACAAGTCCACGCTACTTATCGCCAGCCAGTTCTCCTTCATGAACGCTGGCTCGGGCTCGAATCAGAGCAACCACATGTACAAGCTCGGCCCCATCCATCAGGGCATCATGGAGCGCGGTGCGAAGACCTCGTCCGACTCCTATATCCTCTGGCCCGCGCGTATCGGTGCCTTCTCGCTCGTCATGGGGCGTCACACCACGCACCCTGACCTATCGAATCTCCCTTCTCCCTACCTCATCGAGTCGTGCGATACGACCTTCCTCATCCCTGGGGTTAACCTCAAGAGCGTGGGGACGATCCGCGATGCGCAGAAGTGGCCACGCCGTGATGCGCGCACCGACCCGCACCGCCTTGACCAGATCAACTACAACCTCCTGAGCCCCTATACCATCCAGAAGATGCTCAACGGGCGCACGATCCTCACCGAGCTGAGGCGTGTCGCTGGGGCGACCTCCGAGATCTACTCCTATCAGAGTGCAAAGATCAAGGCCTCCTCGCTCCGTAAGGGGATCCACTACTACGAGCTGGCGATCCATAAGTTCCTCGGCAACTCACTCATCAAGCGCCTCGAGGGTGTCGCCTGCACCTCTATCGAAGTCGTGCGCCAAGCCCTACAGCCCCGCACGTCCATCGGACACGGGGACTGGGTTGACCTCTCGGGGCTTATCGCACCGAAGGCCGAGGTGCTGCGTATCATCGAGGACATCGAGATGCGCAGCATTGAGGGTGTCGGTGAGCTACAGCAGCGCCTTGCCGACCTGCATCTCCACTACTACGAGTACGAATGGACGTGGGCGTATGATAAGATCCAGGAGTTCTATGGCATTGACCTCACCGAGGTGACGGCAGAGCAGATCGCCGAACTCGTCGAGCGCTGGCGTAGCTCGGTCGTCGAGCTGGACCGCGAGCTCTATGCCGACGCGAAGAAGGAATTCTCCCTCTCGGCGATGACGGGCTTCGGTGCCGACGGCGATGAGCGTGTGCAGGCGCTGGACTTCGAGGAGGTCCGTGGCGACTTCGACAGCAATACCTATGTGAAGTCCATCCTCCAGCATATCGAGGAGAAGAGTGCCCTCGGCGAGGAGCTACTCGGTCGCCTCGCACCGCTGCGCTAAGGAGACGATACGACGACGCCCCGCAGAGCTTCGGCTACAGGGGTGGTGAAAGATGCGGAGCGAATCATTGGGGACAATGATTCGCTCCGTGTGCTTTTGTAGTGGGTGTGCTTACTTCTCCGGCGCTGTCGGGGGCGTGAAGCGGCCTTGCCAGCGCGAGCGCTGACGCTCCATCATCTTCGCCTCGGCACCGTTGGACTCGTCCGACTGCCAGAAGCGCTCCCGCCCGATGCTCTCGGGGAGGTAGGCTTGCTGTACGAAGTGCCCTGGGTAGTCGTGTGAGTAGCGGTAGCCTTCGCCGTAGCCCAGGTCCTTCATCAGCTCCGTGGGCGCATTGCGCAGGTGGAGCGGTACGGGGAGGTTGCCCGTCTGCTTGACGAAGCTGAGGGCGCGGTTGATCGCCATATAGGCGCTATTGCTCTTCTCGCTACAAGCTAAGTAGATGACCGTCTCGGCCAAAGGGATGCGTCCCTCGGGCCAGCCGATGCGCTCGAGGGTCTCGGCGCAGGAGGTGGCGAGTAGTAGGGCGTTGGGGTTAGCAAGGCCAATGTCTTCGGCGGCGGAGATCATCAGTCGGCGCGCGATGAAGGAGGGGTCTTCGCCCCCCTCGATGAGGCGTGCGAGCCAATAGATAGCTGCGTCGGGGTCACTTCCTCGGATGCTCTTGATGAGTGCCGAGGCGATGTCGTAGTGGAGTTCACCGCCCTTATCGAAGGCCAAGGGATTCGTCTGCACGCGCTGGCTGACCAGTTCGTCGGTGACCTGAAGTGGGTCGGAGGTCGTCGATAGGGCGACCAGCTCAAGGATATTCAGCGCACGGCGTGCGTCACCACCAGCGTAGCGTAGGAGGGCTGCCGTCTCGGTGAGCTCGATGCGGCGCTGCGAGAGAAGTTCGTCGGTCGCGATGGCGTGCTGCAGGAGGCCGATGATCTCCTCGGTGGAGAGGGATTGAGAGTATAGACCTGACAGCGGGAGAGGAGCGGGACGGATGACCTCGAAGCTGGGGATTCTCCGTCGTGGCGCCGATGAGTGTGACGATACCTTGCTCCACAGCCGCCAGGAGGGAGTCCTGCTGGCTCTTGCTGAAGCGATGGATTTTCGTCGATGAAGAGGATGGGGCGTACTGATGAGCCGAAGATCCCGCTCTGCTCACTCTGGATGCGCTCCAGCACCTCACGCACATCCTTGACGCCCGAGTGGACGGCACTCAGCGAGTAGAAGGCGGTGTCGAGGCTGCGGGCGATGATCTCCGAGAGCGTCGTCTTACCCACTCCTGGAGGGCCCCAGAAGATCAGCGACGGGAGGCGCTGCTGCTCGATCATAGGGCGTAAGATACCCTGCGTACCCGACGAGGTGAGACTGGCCGAAGTAGTGCTCGAGGCTTGTCGGGCGCATGCGCTCGGCCAGCGGCTTGAGGGTAGTCATAGGCGGGAGTGGGCTGGTAGGCGGGGGATTATTGAGGGAGGTCGCTGTAGCGTCGGCGTCCACGAAGGTAGTACTGCACGAGGAGGCTGTAGGGCTTCATCAGGCTCGTGGGGAGGGGACGGACGGTCTTGGCGATATTCTCCCTGCGCACCTCTTCGTAGCGCTGGCGCTTGATCATGAAGCAGCGCCAGCCCTCGAGGACGGCGTAGCAGTGACGGGGCTTGAGCTGAAGGAGGTAGACAAGGGCGGCGAAGACGTCGAGGAAGAAGCGGCAGAGCAGCACGCGGTGCAGGCGGGGTGCGGGGAGGTTCTTGTAGATCATCAGGAGGTTGTTCCTGAAGTTGAGGAAGACCTTCCTTGGGCTCTCTGCCGAGAGGCTGGCACCACCGACGTGGTAGACGACCGAGGTGGGGGCGAAGGCGATGCGATGCCCGCGGGCATTGAGTCGCCAGCACAGGTCGATCTCCTCCTGATGGGCGAAGAAGATCGTATCCAGCCCGCCGACCTCGAGATAGACGTCACGGCGGATGATGAGGCAGGCGCCCGATGCCCAGAAGAGATCCGTGGGGTTAGCGTACTGCCCGTGGTCCTCCTCGAGCGTGCCGAAGAGACGGCCACGGCAGAAGGGATAGCCCAGTGAGTCGATGAAGCCACCAGCAGCACCGGCGTACTCGAAGCTTTTCGGGTCACGCTGTGCACGGATAGTCGGCTGGACGGCAGCGATCGTGGGGTCGGAGTCGAGGAGGCGGAGGGGCTCATCGAGCCAGCCTCGGCTGAGCTCGACGTCGCTATTGAGCAGGACGACCGTCTTGTAGTCCAGCTCGGCGATGGCCTTGTTGTAGCCCGCTGCGAAGCCGTGGTTCTCGGTGAAGAGGTGGAGGCGCACCTCGGGATAGTGCTCGCGGACGAAGGCCACGGAGTCGTCCGTCGAGCCATTGTCTACGATGATGAGGTCTGCGCCTGCGGGGGTGTGTTGCACCCAAGAGGGGAGGAAAGTCTCCAGGAGGCTACGGCCATTCCAGTTGAGGACGAGGACGGCCACCTCGGCGTGTGTGGTAGGATGCATAGCGTGTAGTATAGTTAGTTGTCTTGCTCAGAGTCAAGGAGTGCTTGGAGTCGGGCACTGCGCACGGCCTCGGGGTAGTTCTCGAGGGGGCGCTTCCAGCGCTTATGCGACCAGAGCCAGGCTGCTGGGTCGCGCTGGATGTTGCCTCCAGCATGCGGGCATAGCGCTCGGTGACGGTATAGACGGGCAGGTCGCCCTCCGCAGGGTCGTAGATAGGCACATAGTGCCCTACGAACTGGATGGGGCTCCTTCGCTCAATGTCGAAGTAGAAGATGGGTAGGCGGTACTTCTTCCCGAGGCGCTCGATGCCGTCGAGGATCGCTGTCGGCTGGTGGAGGAAGTCGGTGAAGTAGGTGGCGTGACCGATGCCCGGGGCTTGGTCCGTGATCATAGCGACGAACCAGTGACGGCCGTCCTTGGCACGTACATACTCGACGATGTGGCGTGCGATCTTGTCCTTGGCGACGAGGCGCGCACCGAAGCGCTGGCGTTGCTCAGCGAAGAGGCGGTCAAGAGCCTTGCTCTTCAGCGGGCGATAGACCTGATCCATGCTGTAGCCGATGGTGGTGAGCTGGATCTGCCCTGTGGAGAAGAGCTCCCAGTTGCCGTAGTGCCCGAGGGCGACGAGCACGCAGTCGTACTCCTTCGCTGCCTCCACGAGGGGGGAGAGGTCGGGCATGATGAAGTGCTCCGTGGTGAGGCGCTCGGGGCTCTGGTGCAGGAGCTTCGGCGTGGAGAGGAAGTTGTAGGCGAACTGTAGGTAGAAGTCCCGCTCGATCTGTCGCAGCTCCTCTGTTGTCTTCTCGGGGAAGCTACGGGAAGAGATTGCCTCGCACGACGGCACGGCGATAGCCCACGACGCGCCCGATGAGGAAGGCTGTCGTATGGCACAGCGCGTGGATGACCGCCCACGGCAGGCGTGCCAAGAGGCCGAAGAGGCCGCGAAGGAGGTAGTAGGTCAGCTGCTCAGTCATCTCTCGTACGTGCTCAATAGACGAAGGTCCCCGACTCGTCGAGGTGCTGTGGGGTGATACGTGTCGTCGTGCCGATAGCCGCCTCGTCGTAGGGCTGTGCTACACGGATATAGTTCTCACTGTGGCCCATCATACGGCCGTCATAGTTGCCGTGCTCCCAGATGACCGTAAGCTCACGACCGAGGTTGGCGCGGTAGAAGTCCTGCAGACGCTCCTCAGAGAGGCGGGCCAGACGCTGGCTACGCTTGTGCTTGTCGCGGGGCGTGACGGCATGCTCGATGGAGAGGGCTGCCGTGCCTTCGCGCTCCGAATAGCTGAAGACGTGGAGCTGGGAGAAGGGTAGACCCTCGAGGAACTGATAGCATTCCTCGAAGTAGCGCTCCTCTTCGCCACGTGTGCCGACGATGACGTCCACGCCGATGAAGGCATGGGGCATCAGCTCACGGATCAGCTCCACACGGGGAGCGGAAGAGCGCTGTGTCGTAGCGGCGCTTCATCAGGCGGAGGACTTCGTCGCTACCGCTCTGTAGGGGGATGTGGAAGTGGGGGGCGATACGCCGTGAGGTGGCACAGTAGCGGATGATCTCTTCGCTGAGGAGGTTGGGCTCGATGGAGCCGATGCGGAAGCGCTCGATACCCTCGACTTCATCCAGCGCCTTGACGAGAGCGAAGAAGTCTTCGCCTGGATGACCCTTGCCGAAGTCTCCGATATTGACGCCCGTCAGCACGATCTCGCGAGCTCCTTCGCGGGCGATACGTTCGGCTTCGGCGACGATCTCGGCGATCGAGCCGCTACGGCTTCGCCCTCGAGCCTTGGGGATGGTGCAGTAGGTGCAGTGGTAGTCACAGCCGTCCTGCACCTTGAGGAAGTGGCGCGTGCGCTCGTCGGAGGACGAGCTGAGGCGGAAGGTGCGTATGTCCTTCGTGCGCCCTCTCACGATGCTGGCACCCGCATCACGGGGGCGCTCCAGATCGAGGTAGTCGGCGATGTCGAGCTTCTTCTCCGAGCCGATGACCAGATGGACGCCCTCGATGTCTGCGATCTCCTCGGGGCTGAGCTGGGCATAGCAGCCTGTCACGACGACGAAGGAGCCAGGATGCTCACGGGCCGCCTTGCGGATCATCGTGCGGCACTTCTTGTCCGCCAGCTCCGTCACCGAGCAGGTGTTGATGACGCAGATATCGGCTACCTCCCTCGGACGCACGCTCCGCACCCCTTGGGCAAGCAGCGAGCGCCCAATGGTCGACGTCTCGGCGAAGTTGAGCTTGCAGCCGAGGGTGTAGTAGGCGGCTTTCTTGTCTTCGAAGACAGAGGTGTCGGTCATCGCTTGGGTCGGAGGAGAAGGCGGAGATAAGGGTAAGTGGAGAGCATGAGCGAGAGTCCCAGCCCCGTATAGAAGCCCGTGATGAAGGAGTGAGGCACGAGGTCAAGGGCGCGCAGGGTGATGCCGAGGGTGATCATGCCCGCCATGATGATCCACGAGGAGGGTGTGAAGCACTGGTACCAGCGCAGGGTACCTTCGGCTCGCTGTCCAAGGGCGGTGAGATTACGCTTCACGACACGGGGGAAGATGAAGCCGGCGAAGAAAGCCAAGCTCCCGATGAGCCAGAGGATGCTCACGAGGATATTCGTCTCGCTGGGCCAGTTCACGAGGCCAATGCGCAGGACATTGACCCCAGCGATGAGCCAGAGTAGGGCAGCGAGCCCATAGAGCTGACGATGGGTCATCAGAGGTGGGTGACTGAAGGGTGTGGGGTTAAGCTTCGTCGGTCCACTCGATATCGAAGGACTGAAGCTGGAGGTCTTCGTCGTGAAGCCCCTCGGTCGTGGCCTCTGTGTGGTGAGCGTGCGTGGTGCCTGCCTCGGCGGCAGTGGGCTCATCGCCTGCGAGGGCGGTGTCGGAGACCTCGAGGATGGTCTGGCGCAGGGCCTCTGAGACCTTCGCGAAGTCCTCTTCGTAGATGAAGATACGGTGACGCTCGAGCTTACCTTCGCTCTCCTTGAGCTTGGTCTCTGAGAGCACGATGTACTTATTGCCCTTGCTGTCGAGCTTAGCGTCTATGTAATAGTATCTGGTCCCGGCCTTGAGCTTACGTGAGGCCAAAAGGGTTGATCCTCCCCAATCTTTATCCATACTCATAAGTGATCAATTCTTTTTTATACGCTACGAAGTTACGGAAATACCTCCATTGTCCTGCGGGCGGATGCCCGCCCCCGTAGGGGTGTCGCCCAGCTTCCCGCCCGCTTGTAGCTCTGCTCTGCTATTCGTCCTCACACCCGCACACTACGTCTATTCCTCCCGATGACTACAGGGATAATTCGCCCCGACTATGGATTTTCTCCCGCAGCACCGCTGTATTTTCTCTGTCCACGCACGTAGATTTATCGTCCACGTACCTACATCCCTATCATCCCTGCACGTAGTCCTAATATCTACGTACGTGGACGAAGAAAATCTCCTACTGATCCGCGCCTTTTCTTCGTGAGGATAGGCGCTTCTTCTCTACTGCTTCCGTTGCGGAGAAGTAGTGGTAGCCACACCGCAGAAACGGAGGGCTCGTCGTATCTTTGTGGGGTGCAAGGGTGCGTTTAAGGCATATCTTTGTAGGCATCCCATAGTAGTTCAATATGACTTCAATCAGTATGACCAATCAATACAGCGCAGAGGACCAAGTGGCTTACATCTATGAGTTACTTGGCATAGGTGAGTGTGAGGAGATTGAATTTAAGAGAGCAAAGGGAGGCTTTGCGAAGGAGATTTGGCCTACGTACTCGGCCTTTGCTAATACTCATGGAGGCGTCATCGTCCTTGGAGTCAAGGAGGAAAACGATGCCTTGCGCCTAAGTGGCCTCACGCGAGAGGAGGCTGAGCAGTGTAAGGACAAGCTTTGGTCACAGGTGCGTAATAAGGAGGTGATCAGTCTTTGCCTGCTATCCAATGAGGATGTACAGATCATAGATGTGGATGGATCGTTTGTGTTGACTGTGAGGGTGCCTCAAGCAACTCGGATACAGCGACCCCATTTATTGCAAGCGCATACCCGATGATGGGACCTACAGGCGCAATGCTACAGGGGACTTCCTCTGTACCCCAGCAGAAGTACGACGTATGATGGCCGATGCGGACTTATCCCGCCCTGCTGATGGTCGTATTCTCAAGGGTTTTACGTGGGAAGATATTGATCTCCCCTCTCTCGAGCAGTATCGGCGTCTCTTTATGACAGTCCATCCCGACCACCCTTGGGTGACAGAGGACAATGATGGGCTAATGCGTAAGCTGGGTGGCTATCGACGGGATCGAGAGAGTGGCGAAGAAGGATTCACCTTGGCTGGACTTCTGATGTTTGGGAAGTTCGAGGCCATCAAGGATCCTGCCTGTGCACCGAACTTTTTCCCCGATTATAAGGAGATTACCTCCGATAGTGACCGCTGGAGTGATCGTATTTATCCTGATGGCACATGGGAGGTCAACCTATTTCAGTTCTATCGTCGGGTGCTACCGAAGCTTCAAGCATCGTTGCCCACCCCCTTTCGCTTAGAGGATGGTGTGCGCCGAGATGGGACGCTGGCTCATGAAGCGCTTCGTGAAGCTATGGCCAATCTGTGTGTGCATGCGGACTACAGCGAGGAGGCTTCACTTCTGGTCACCAAATATCCAGATAAGATCATCTTATCTAATCCTGGCGTACTACTCATTTCCCGCGAACAGTTCTTTAGAGGCGGGGAGAGTGTCTGTCGGAATACATCGCTCCAGCAGATGTTTATGATGATGGGGCAGGCCGAGAAGGCGGGAAGTGGTGTCGACAAGATCCTCAGAGGGTGGAAGGCTTCGCGCTGGGGTAGACCCTATCCCAACGAACTCTTGCGCCCCAATAAAGTGGAGCTTGTGATGCCCTTAGAGTCATTGCTGGATCCTCGTATTCTTACCTCCTTGAAGGACCAGTTTGGTAGCCCGATTGATGAGCTTGATGAGAATGAACTGCTACTTTTGGCGACCGCTCAGAGTGAAGGCGTTATTAATCATGAGCGACTCAAAGAGTTGCTCCCGATGCACCCAGCAGATATCACAAAGGTTCTTCAGAAGCTTCGTCGAGATGGGCTACTGATAGCAGAAGGGCGTGGGAGAGGGTGTGTTTATCATCTTAATGATGTTAATGATGGTGGTGAAGCAAGCGAGCAAATGATGCAAGCTATGCCTTCAAATAATGCAAGCTCAGAAGCTCAAATGATGCAAGCTACGCCTTCAAATAATGCAAGCTCGGAAGAGCAAATGATGCAAGCTGCACCCTCAAACGATGCAAGCTCAGAAGATCAAATGATGCAAGCTACCAAGCGCAAGCTCAGTGCAGAGGAGACGGAGCGACTCGTTTGCTGCTTCTGCACTGAATGGCGGACAGCTCAAGAGATAGCTGACTACCTACATCGGACAAAGGATCATGTGAGAAATGTAATCCTACCTCGCCTCCTCAAGCAGGGCGTGCTTGAGCAAAGGTTCTCTGTAAAACGGCATCCCAATCAGCAATATAGAGCGGGACGAGAAGAATAGGCTAAATTTGTAAGAGAATTAGCGGGGCATCCCACCCCGACCACACTTGTATAGACAGACCAATGACACCTCCATATCCCTAAGTATCACCTGGCGGAGTTCCCCCACCAGTTCCGTGTACGCTACCCAGGCAAGACCATTATGCGCTACTACAACAAGCATAATGAGCGCTGGGAGAAGCTCAATGGCGAGCAGGTCGCTAACCTCTGCCTCTCGGCAGCCAAGGGCTTGGCTTACCTGCAGATCCAGACGGGCGACCGTATCGCGATCTATTCGCCCAACCGCGTGGGTTGTATCACTACCGAGCTGGGGATCTTTATGATGCGCGCCGTCTCGGTGCCCCTCTACGCGACGAGTACGCCCGATCAGGTGCAGTTCATCGTGGAGGATGCTGGCGTCGAGACGATGTTCGTCGGCGGTCAGTTCCAGTACAACAATGCCTATGAGGTGCAGCAGCGTGGCGGGTCACTTCGCCGCCTGATCATCTTCGACAACGAGGTGGTACTGGCCCCTGGGGACACGACCTCGATGTACTACGATGAGTTTCGTGCGCCGTGGGGACTCCGTCGCCTATGAGAACAAGGCGAACGTCACGGCAAGCCAATCGCTGGCTACCGACCTGGCGGTCATCATCTACACCTCCGGTACGACGGGTAAGAGCAAGGGCGTGATGCTGCATCATAGCAACTTCATCGAGCAGCTCTACGCCCACCAGCTCAAGTACCCCTTCATCACGAATCGCGACGTCTCGATGTGCTTCCTCCCGCTGAATCACATCCTCGAGAAGGCATGGAGCTACCTCTGCCTCAGCATGGGCTGTCAGGTGGCTGTCCTCAGCGACCCGAAGCGTATCCTCGAGGCACTGCCTATGGTGCGCCCCTCGATGATGGGCAATGTGCCCCGCTTCTGGGAGAAGGTATATATCGGTGTGCAGGACAAGATCAATCGCTCGCCTAAGCCCCTGCGCTATGTCCTTCGCCACGCTATCCAGGTAGGGGATCGCTACTTCTTCGACTTCGTGAACGAGGGGAAGAAGGCGCCACTCTACCTCAAGCTCCTCTATAAGGTCTACGATAAGACGCTCTTTGCGAAGGTGAAGAAGGCTATCGGGCTGCAGCGCGGTCGCTTCTTCCCCACGGCAGGGGCTTCGGTCTCACCCGAGATCCTGCGCTTCCTGCGCTCGATCAATGTACCTATGTGTGTGGGCTATGGGCTGTCGGAGACGACGGCGACGGTGTCCTCCCAGCCTATGGTGGGCTTTGACCTCGAGTCAATCGGTACGATCATGCCCGCTCTCGAGGTGAAGATCGATCCCGAGACGAGTGAGATCCTCATCAAGGGCCCGACGGTGACGACGGGCTACTACAATAATCCCGAGGCCAACGCTGAGGCGTTCACCGAAGACGGCTTCTTCCGCACGGGGGATGCTGGTCGTATGGAGAATGGCGTGCTCTACTTCACGGAGCGTATCAAGGACCTCTTTAAGACTGCCAACGGTAAGTACATCGCTCCGCAGATGCTCGAGGGCTTGCTCACGGTCGATCCCCTCTTCGAGCAGGTCGCTATCATCGCTGACGGGTATAAGTTCGTCAGTGCGCTCATCTATCCCAACTGGGAGGTGCTGCGCCGTGAGGCCACTGAGCGTGGCGTGCCTCGTGACCTCAGCGAAGAGAGCTCAGCAAGCAGCATGAGGTACACCGCCTCGTGATGGCGCACGTAGAGGCTGCTCTCAGCTCCGTAGCGCAGTATGAGAAGGTGAAGAAATTCCACCTGATGACGACGCCCTTCACGCTGGAGAGCGGCGAGCTGACCAATACACTCAAGCTGCGCCGTAAGGTCGTCGCTGAGCACTATGCCAGCGAGATCGCCCACATGTACGAGGAGTAGCCTCGACACCCTGATACAGAATACAAATACAAGAATTAGATACAGACGATGAACTATTGGTTCTGAATGCAAAGTTTCCTACGAGCGCCAGGCTGACTCGATGGGTATGAAGAAGGTTTCCGAAAGCTACTTGGTAGATGCCCTCTCCTTTCACAGAGGCAGAGGAGCGTATCATCAAGGAGATTAGACCCTTCGTTTCGGTCGGTGAGCTGAGGTGGTGAATATCCGCCGTGCGCGTATCGCCGAGCTCTTCCTCAACGATGAGGCTGAGGACGACCGCTACTTCCGTGCTAAGGTGAACTTCATCACCGTTGATGAGAAGAGTGGCTCGGAGAAGAAGACTTCCGCTACGATGATCGTCAAGTCCGATTCACTGCCTAACGCTGTCACCGAGCTGAAGGCTCAGCTCGATAGCCAGATGGCCAGCTACGAGATCGCTGCAGTCACCGACACGCAGATCTTAGACGTCTTCCAATATGAAGCCCCTGAGAAGTGAGGATATAGCTGAGCGCCTCGATAAGATACGCTCTACGCTGACGGGTGGGGCACGGCTGGTGGCCGTGTCGAAGTTCCACCCTGCGGAGTATATCGAGATGGCGCACGCTGCAGGCCAGCGTCTCTTCGGCGAGAGCCGTGTGCAGGAGCTGGTAGAGAAGTGGGAGGGCCTCCGTGAGCGCTATCCCGACCTCGTCTGGCACTTCATCGGGCCGCTGCAGACGAACAAGGTGAAGTACATCGCTCCCTTCATCCATATGATCGAGAGCGTCACCTCTGAGCGCCTCCTTCTGGAGATATGCCGTCAGGCCCAGCGTGTGGGGCGCACCATCCCCATCCTCCTCGAGGTGCATGTAGCTCGTGAGGAGACGAAGAGTGGCTTCTCCCCCGATGAGCTACGTGAGCTCCTCGGGCGCATCGCTTCGAGCCCCGAGACCTATCGTGGCGTCGCTCTCTATGGTCTGATGGCTATGGCGAGCAATGTCGATGATGAGGCTGTCATCAGTGGTGAGTTCGCCACGGTGCATCGTCTCTTCGACGAGATCCGCTCCTCGGGACTGCTCCTCCAGCCCGAGCTCTTCACCGAACTCTCTATGGGGATGAGTGGAGACTATCCGCTGGCGCTCCGTGAAGGCGCTACCCTGGTGCGTGTCGGCTCCGCTATCTTTGGAGACCGCGCATAGTATATATCGAGGTGTCTTCGCCCCGCTGCCCAGCGTGGAGAGGGCTCCTACCTCAATTTAGCAATCCATCTATGACTTACTGGACGAAGATCCTGAGCCTCGCGCTCGGCCTACTCCTCCTCACGCCTGCGTCGGCTCAGACGAAGGGCAAGGAAGAGAAGAAGAAGGATAATAAGTTTAGCTACGTGCAGGCTGTCGATATCTTCGGCTCCTCACTGGCGCTCCTCGACCGCCACTTTGTCGACTCCATCGATATCAAGCGTCTGAGCCGTATCGGCTTGGACGGTATGCTCGAGAGCCTCGACCCCTATACCGAGTACTATTCGTCGGAGGATACCGACAAGCTCCGTCTCCTGACGACGGGGGCTTATGGCGGTATCGGGTCGGTCATCTCGCAGCGCCCCGATAGCACGATCATCATCAACGACCCCATGGAGGGTATGCCCGCTGCGCAGGCCGGTCTGCGTGCCGGTGACGTCATCCTCGAGGTCGACGGTCAGGACTTCCGTAAGTCGACCAGCGATAAGGTGAGTGCCGCCCTCAAGGGTACGCCAGGGAGCAAGATCGTGCTCCTCATCCAGCGTCCAGGGGAGTCGAAGCCTCGCCGTATCGAGTTCCGCCGTCAGAAGATTCAGGTCAGCCCTGTGCCTTACTATGGTGTCATCGGGAAGGATATGGGCTATATCTCCCTCACGGGCTTCCCCAACACGGCAGCCGCTGAGGTGAAGAAGGCCTTCCTGGACCTCAAGTCCAAGCACCAGCTCCGTGGGCTCATCCTTGACCTGCGCGACAATGGTGGTGGGCTCATCGACGAAGCCATCAAGATCGTCAACTTCTTCGTCCCCGCAGGTGAGGAGGTCGTGACGACGCGTGGCCGTAATGCCCGCCGTCAGGAGGTCGTCTATCGCACGACCGACAAGCCTCTCGACACGCAGATCCCCATCGCCGTGCTCATCAATGGGCAGTCGGCCTCGGCCTCCGAGATCGTGAGCGGTGCTCTGCAGGATCTCGATCGCGCTGTCGTCATGGGCGTCAAGAGCTATGGTAAGGGCCTTGTGCAGACGACGATGCAGCTCCCCTACGACGGGACGATCAAGCTCACGACGGCGAAGTACTACATCCCCAGCGGTCGCTGTATCCAGCGCATCAACTACCAGTCGCTGCGTGAGGGTAAGGGCGCTACGATCCTGCCCGACAGCCTGACGAAGGTCTTCCACACGCGAGCAGGCCGTGAGGTCCGTGATGCTGGTGGTATCCTCCCCGACATCACTCTCACGAATGACTCGCTGCCCACGATGGTGTACTACCTGCGTGTCAATAACGATGCCTTCGACTGGATCACCGACTATGTGCGCAGTCACCGCACGATCGCTTCGCCCCGTGACTTCAAGCTCACGGATGCAGACTACGCCTCCTTCTCTAATCACATGATCGAGAAGAAGTTCGACTACGACCGCCAGAGTGGCAAGGAGCTGAAGAAGCTGGAGGACTTGGCGAAGTTCGAGGGCTATTACAACAAGAGTCGTGAGGCCTTCGAGGCGCTGAAGAAGCTCCTCGTCCCCGACCTCAAGCACGACCTCGAGGAGCATCGTCCCTTCATCGAGCAGTATCTGACGGGTGCTATCCTCACCCGCTACTATTACAATAGAGGGGCGCTGGAGCGCAGTGTCGCCGAGGACAAGATGGTGCGTGCCGCAGAGGATCTCCTCGCAGATCCCGCACGCTACACGAAGGTCCTGAGCCGCCCCGAGGCTAAGGCCGCCGCTACCCCTACAGCGAAGTAGTGCGATGAAGAAAATCTTTTGCCCCAAGTGCGATACGGCGATCCCTCTGAGGAGGGAGCGTATCGAGGAGCTGCAGGCCTCGGGAGAGGATCGACTCTCGATCATCTGCCCGCAGTGTACGCATCAGCTCAACCTGCGTCTGCGCTTGCCTTCGGCTAAGAGCACGAAGCGGCAAGAGCAGCGCACCTCCGTCGGGCATATCATCGTGGTAGAGAATGTCTTCGGCTATAAGCAGCTCTTCCCCCTCTACGTCGGGGTGAATGCTATCGGCCGTCGCAACAAGGATACCGCTACGGATATCCCTGTCATCACCTCCGACCCGAGTATGGACCGCCATCATGCGATCATCAAGGTCACCGAGGGGCGCACGGGGAAGCTCCGCTTCGCTGTGGCAGATGACGATAGCCGTGTGGGGACCTTCCTCGCAGGCGAGCTTCTCGCCCCGAAGGAGTGGCGCTACCTCCAGCCTGGAGACGTGCTCACGCTCGGCGCTACCTCCATCATCTTCAGCGACGAACCCCTCCCCGAAGATCCCACCATCGAGGAGTCGTAGCTCGCGCCTTCCCTCTCCACTCGCGGGGCCAGCGAGCTACGCTCACCGCTCTCGTCGTGGTGGACGATTTTTTACGTCTGCATAGTATAGTGGGTTGCTTATGTGCGTATTTTTTGCTTACTTTGCAGACCGATTGTAGAGTCCTCCTGAGGGAGGTGAAGATACAAGTCGCTGATTACGTTAGAAATAACAAACTAAAATATAAGAGTAATGTCAAAGATTTGTCAGATTACAGGTAAGAAAGCCCTGGTCGGCAACAATGTCTCGCACTCCAATCGCAAGACAAAGCGCCGCTTCGAAGTCAACCTGTTTACCAAGAAGTTCTTCTGGCCAGAAGAAGGGTGCTGGATCGTCCTGAAGGTGTCTGCCGCAGGCCTCCGCCTCATCAACAAGATCGGTCTCGATGCCGCTGTGCGTCAGGCTGCAAACAATGGCTACCTAAGTGAAATCAAAGTAAAGTAGTAGGAAGATCATGGCAAAGAAAGCTAAAGGAAACAGAGTACAGGTCATCCTCGAGTGCACTGAGCACAAGGAGAGTGGTATGCCAGGGACGTCCCGCTACATCACGACCAAGAACAGAAAGAATACGACCGAGCGTCTTGAGCTGAGAAAGTACAACCCCATCCTCAAGCGTATGACGGTCCATAAGGAAATCAAGTAATCACGAGGAGACAAGACAATGGCAAAGAAAAGCAGTCGCATCATTCAAGAAGGCCGACGGTCGTACCTACTCTAAGGTCATCAAGATGGTCAAGTCCCCAAGACGGGTGCTTACATCTTCCAGGAAGAGATGGTCCCCAACGAAGCCGTCAAGGAGTTCTTCTCTTAATCGAACGAACTTCGTCGGGTGCTCTGCCCTCGCTATAGAGGTCGCACCCACCGCCGCTACCCGAGTGTAGCAAACACTTTACAAGAGGCTGCCCCCATGCAATGCAAGCGGGCAGCCTCTTATCTTTCGAGACCTCCGAGTTAACTCCCCTCACCGCACCTCTATCAGCTGCGGTGCTGACCCTATAAAGCAGAGATCTTCGTGTCTACGCAGGTAGAAAAAAACACCGAGCGCATCGAGCGCTTAGCTCACGAGAGCATCCCACGCCTCCTCATTCACTATGGTGTCCCAGCGATCGTGGGGACGATGGTCAACGCGCTCTACAGCGTCGTCGACCGCATCTTCATCGGGCAGGGCGTCAGCGAATTTGCTATCACGGGGCTTGCTCTGACCTTCCCTATCCTGATCTTCATCCAAGCCTTCGGTATGCTTATCGGTGTCGGGGCTTCATCTCGTGTGTCCATCCTCCTCGGCGAGAACAAGCACGATCAGGCTGAGCGTATCCTGAGTAATGCCCTTCTGCTGACTCTGGTCACGCAGGTGCTGACCTTAGTGCCGGTGATGATCTGGCTCGACGATATCCTCCGAGCTCTGGGGGCTAACGACCGCACGCTCCCTTTCGCTTACGACTATCTGAAGATTATGATCCCGGGGAATATCTTCTCGACGCTCTGCTTCAGCTTCAATGCGATCATGCGTGCTTCGGGATATCCCTACAAGGCGATGATCACGATGCTCATCGGGGCAGGGCTCAATACGCTCCTCGATGCGCTCTTCATCTATGGCTTTGACTGGGGGTATTGAGGGGGCTGCTTGGGCTACGGTGATCGCTATGGCTGTGTCGTCAGCGTTTGTGATGCAACACTTCCTCAGCAGCAAGAGCGAGGTGCAGTTCCGCCGACGCAATATGCGCCTCTCCTCCGAGCAGATCCTGGCGATCCTCTCTATCGGTATGTCGCCCTTCTTCCTGCAGCTCCTCAGTAGTGGCATCGCCTTCCTCATCAACTCTACCTTGGCTCGCTATGCGGAGAACTCTCTGATGGCTGACCGCGCTGTGGGGGCTTATGGGATCATCAATAGCGCGGCCCTTGTGGGCTTTATGTTCATGCTCGGTATCGCTCAGGGGAATGCAGCCCATCGTGGGCTACAACTACGGAGCCCGTGCGATGGACCGTGTGCGTCAGGCCTTCAAGATCTGCTCGTCTACGAACTTCGGTATCGGTGCTTTCGTGACTATCGTAGCGGTGGTGGCACCAGGCTTGATCGCCTCACTCTTCACCAGCTCTCCTGAGATGATCGAGTACTCGGTGCATGCGCTACGCCTCTGTCTCTATGGCTTTGCCTTCGTAGGCTTCAGGTCACGGCTACGCAGTTCTTCCAGAGTATCGGCTTCGGGGGGAAGGCGCTTCTCTTGAGTCTCTCTCGTCAGATCCTCTTCCTCCTGCCTGCGCTCTTCCTCTTCCCCCTGCTCTGGGATGCTACGGGTGTATGGCTCGCTATGCCCTTCTCGGACATCGCTGCAGGGGTGCTGGGGATGATCCTGATGTACTATCAGTTCAAGATCTTCGACCGTAAGTTCTCCTCCGAGGGGCTCTAAGGTCGCACGCCACTTTCCCTTTATACTATGGTTTATTTGTATTCGGTCCTCTGCTGCCTCTTCCTCTTCCCGTACCTCGGGTGGCGCGCAGGGCAAGTGCTGGAGCCACGTCTGCGCCGAGTCTTCTGGGGCTTGCTGGTGCTGATCTTTGTACTCTTCTCCATCGCGCTCCTCATCCATCGCCGCTTCGAAGCCGACTGGATGAGTGCCGTGATGAATGGTAGCGTGTACATCTTCTTCTCTACGATGTACGCCACGGCCGTCGTCGTCGGGGTGAATATCCTACGCTATATCGATGCGCGTACATTCAAGCTCTATGCTTCGGCTCGCCCCGCGGTAAAGCAGGGGGTGAAGGTCGTCGCCTTCATCGCTACCCTTGCGGTCTTCTTCACGACGATGGTCATCGGTCACCGCAATGTGCGCTACCCGCGCGTCATGTATCAGAAGTACACCGTCAAGCGTCTAGTGCCCGAAGGGGCACAGCCCGAGAAGCGCATACGTCTGGTCTTCTTCTCCGACCTGCATATCGGCGAGGCGATGACGCCCGACTATATCGCTCGTGCGGTGAAGCTCATCCAAGACCAGCAGCCTGACCTCATCCTCTGCGGTGGGGACTTCATCGATCACCGCGCCGTCTACGCTTATGATCCGCGTGTGATGGCTTCGCTCCGCTCGCTCCATGCGCCTCTGGGTGTGTACTACGTCTTGGGAAATCACGAATATCGTGACGATCTGGAGGCCAATATCCGCTGGGTTTCCGAGGTCGGTGGTACGCTCCTTCGCGACAGTATCGCCTTCCCTGGGGATGGCCCGCTTACGCTCATCGGGCGTGATGACCGCGTGAATGGCAACCGAAAGCCCTTCGAGGTCATCGCCAACGAAGCGGATCCCTTGCGTGGGACCCGTCGTCGCTCATGGAGCATACGCCCGCCTCGATAGATAGCATCGGCGATAGCCCCGTGGATCTCATCCTCTGTGACTATACCCACGGCGGACAGATCTGGGACCCGGTACCAACTGATGGTCTGGTGGCGCTACGGCATGGTCTCGGGTACGCGCCCTGTGGGTGAGCGTGAGGTGTGCATCTCCTCGGGTATCGGCTCGGCGGGTGCGACCTACCGCGTAGGTACGCGCAGTGAGATCCGCGTCTACGATCTCTACTGGTAGCGGGCTATAGCTCCGCTCCATTCAGCAGCAAGCGCCAGCCCTCTTGAGAGGGCTGGCGCTTGGCTATTCTTTGTCTGTGTGGGAGGGGTATCTCGCTTTGTTGTAGGAGGATGTGGTGCTCCTGTGCTGCTGTAAGATAGGGTGCCTCGTAGGTGGGTGGTATGAACCACTATTGGTCCGTGAGCGAACCAGTAGTGGTTCGTTTTCTGACCAGTAGTGGTTGGCGCGTTGACCAATAGTGGTTCGCTCACGGACCAGTATAGGTTGATATTCCTTCCTTGGCTTCTCCTTTTCTTCCTCCTCGGAGAGATGCCACCTTGCGGGGGTAGAGAAGGGGGTGAGCGCCTCTTCCAGTTTACTTGCTTGAGTCTTCACCCTGCTATGATGGGGAGGAGTGCAAACAACTATTGGTATGCGGTGCAAACCCATAGTAGGTTGCTGCTCCGCGTAGGGATAAAAGTTGCGGACGAGTGGTAGATAAGTTTGGGCTACGTACGTGGCTTTAATATCTACGTACGTGGATATTTGGATTGACGTGCCTGGTCTTTAAGACTACGTACGTAGATACGGAAAAAAATCACTACGGGAAGGTGCTTTTCTCTTCACGAGAATAGCACTTTTCCCTCCGCTGGATAGGAGGAATGTTTGCGATAAGGCGAAGGGCTTGATCGGTCACTTCGGAGAGGTATATCGTGGGGCTGAGCGTGCGATGCCTTAGCATAATAAATAGAGGGCGGGACTTGCGGCAACAGTCTTCATATAGTTCATATAGTGGTTGCTTCTACGGGCTTGTCGAGAGGGGAGTTTCTCTCGGGAGGGAAGGCAATGGCTGGTAGTAGGGTAGTGTAGCTTGGAGGAGGGCTTGCGAAGGATTAGCGGGTGAGGTAGAGGATTTTACCTCCTTTGCGGTAGGTGGAGCGTGTGGTGACGAAGGGTGCGCTGCTGTTGTGGCGGAGGGGTGGATTATACCTCGGATAGGGGGTGTCTTAAGGCTGTGCTGAGTTGATGCGATATGCTTATGCTTGTGTGAGTTGCAAGTGTGGCAAATAGTTTGTAAATTTGCATGCTTTTTATGCGCCGATGTGCTCCTTCCTGAGGGGCGCTTGGTCGCAGAGAAGGCACTAAGCAGTATGTTTAAATATTGTCCGGGACGTCCGGATCAATTTAATTCTCAATTTAATGACAGATCCTATTGCAGATTATCTGACGCGCCTGCGTAATGCAGTGAAGGCTGGCCATCGTGTGGTCGAGATCCCCGCGTCTAATCTAAAGAAAGAGATCACGAAGATCCTCTTCGACAAGGGGTACATCCTCAACTTTAAGTTCGTCGAAGATGGCCCTCAGGGGAGCATCAAGGTGGCTCTGAAGTACGACCGCTCGGGTCGTGTGAACGCCCTCAAGGCCCTGAAGCGCGTCTCTCGCCCAGGTCTTCGTAAGTATGTCGGCTATCGTGAGATGCCCCGCGTACTCAATGGTCTCGGTATCGCTATCCTCTCTACTTCGAAGGGTGTCATGACCGATAAGGAAGCTTCGCAGCTCAAGGTAGGTGGCGAAGTGCTATGTTACATCTACTAAAGCAAGGAGGTACAAACTATGTCAAGAATAGGTAAGCACCCCATTAGCATCCCTGCTGGCGTAACGGTGTCCGTGAAGGATGGTGTCGTCACTGTAAAGGGCGCTAAGGGCGAACTCACTCAGAGCGTAGATGCTCGTATCGAAGTAGCCGTAGAAGATGCTCAGGTCGTCGTCCGTCGCGGTAGCGATGATCGCCAGGAGCGCTCACTGCACGGCCTCTATCGTGCCCTCATCAACAACATGATCGTCGGTGTCTCCGAAGGTTTCACCAAGACGCTTGAGCTGGTCGGTGTCGGTTATCGTGCATCCAACCAAGGTCAGATCCTCGAGCTTAGCCTCGGCTTCACGCACAACATCTTCCTCCAGCTCCCTAAGGAAATCAACCTGGAGACGAAGACTGAGCGTAACAAGAACCCCCTGATCATCCTCTCTTCTGCTGACAAGCAGCTGCTGGGTCAGGTGTGCTCTAAGATCCGCTCCTTCCGTATGCCAGAGCCTTATAAGGGTAAGGGTATTCGCTTCGAAGGTGAGGTCATCCGCCGTAAGTCGGGTAAGTCAGCTGGTAAGTAACCGCTTAAAACACGTATAAAGCAATCATGTTGAAGAAAGAAATAAGAAGACAGAAGATCAAGACGCGTGTACGTGCCAAGATCAGCGGTACGGCAGAGCGTCCTCGCCTGACGGTATTCCGAAGCAACAAGCAGATCTATGCTCAGGTGATCAACGACGTCGATGGCGTCACGATCGCAAGCGCCTCTTCCCTCAAGCTCAATGCTGAAGGTACGAAGAGGGAGATCGCAGCACTCGTAGGTACGGAGGTAGCTAAGGCTGCCCAGTACGCAGGTGTATCCACCGTAGTATTTGACCGTAATGGCTACCTCTACCACTACCGTGTGAAGGAGCCTCGCTGATGCTGCACGTGCGGCAGGTCTTAACTTTTAATACTGTCTATCGCAATGTCAGATAATCGCACAAAGACAAACCGAGATACCGAGCAGAAGGATAAGCTCGTAGAGCGCCTCGTAGCATCAACCGCGTAACTAAGGTTACCAAGGGTGGTCGTACCTTCACCTTCGCAGCTATCGTCGTCGTCGGTGACGAAGAAGTACCGTATCGGCTTCGTACCTGGGTAAGGCTGGTGAAAGTATCCGCAGCTATCCAGAAGGGTGGTGCTGCTGCTCGCCGCAACCTCAAGCAGATCCCCCTCCACAAGGGTACGATCCCTCACGAACAGTCCGCATCCTTCGGTGGTGCTCGCGTCTTCCTCAAGCCCGCTTCTGCCGGTACCGGGGTTAAGGCTGGGGGTGCTATGCGTGCCGTGCTGGAAAGTGTCGGCGTAACGGACGTCCTCGCTAAGAGC
>BNJS01004480.1_pt1 | contig 22353 bp, 29 predicted proteins | sample 8540461 | NCBI WGS metagenome assembly BNJS01 (sample SAMD00202454, study PRJDB9452) | human saliva metagenome | isolation source: human saliva | place: Japan | reverse complement strand
TAGCGATAACAGCCAGAAAGGCACGCTGCATAAAGTCATAAGATAATAAACTAAGCATTGCCTACCTCCTGATCATTCGCATGAACATTAAAGCAACGCCATGGTGAATCTTGATTACGGACCAGATGAATATTGCGGTCCGCATAGTCCTTAACTTCTTCAGGATCATGGGTAATCATCAAAACAGCCTTGCCATGATGATGAGCACTGTGGTGCATGAGTTCGTAAAATTCATTTTTACTTCCTGCATCCATACCCGTTGTCGGCTCATCTAGGATAAACACATCTGGATCAGAAGCAAACATACGCGCAATCACCGCTCGCTGCTTTTGCCCTCCAGATAGAGACCCCAAGCGTTTGTCTCGATGTTCCCACATTCCAACTGAATCCAAACTGGCCTTGATATGCTCCTCATCATGAGCATTCAGGCGACGGAACCAACCCTTTCGCGGATAGCGACCCGACTTGACAAATTCATAAACCGTACTTGGAAAACCAGCATTAAAACTGGCAATCTGTTGAGGAAGATAGGCTATTCTCAATTTCTTACCTTGCGTATTTGTCTTTGAAATGCTCACCTTTCCAATGCGTGGTTGAAGGATCCCCAGACTAGCCTTGATTAGCGTCGTCTTGGCAGCTCCATTTTCTCCAGTTAAAGTCACAAATTCTCCACTATCAACACTGTAGTTGATATGTTCCAGAACCGGCTCCTTATCATAATAGAAGGATAAATCCTCTACTGTAATATATCGCATTATTTAATTTCTCCTACTAAAGCAGTCAAAAATCGCTGAATCACTTTTTGTTCATTTGGAGTAAACTTAATCGCTACTTGTTCATAGGTTAAAAGTGTATGCTCATGGTGGTGATGATGCTCTTCAGCAATCGGACGAGCCATATCTGTCAACTGATAAAAGATAACACGCGCATCATTAGGATCCTTAGACGTCTCAAGCATCCCTTCTTTGACCAAAGATTTAATAGCCTTGGTTACGGCTGCCTGGCTAACATTTAAACGACGAGCTAAGTCTGAATTAGTTAAAGACTCCTCTGACAAGAGCATGAGAATATGCTCCTGGGTATTGGTTAAAGCAACATCGCTAGTACAGTTCCCTATCAATATTTCATGCTGATTTTCAGCTTGCAAAATCACCTCGTTCAAAAAGCTATCAATATCCTTAGCTAGCTGTCTCATATCTTACTCCTTTCCTAATGCTTTCTTTATTTCAAAATAGAATAGCAAAAATTTATCACTAAATCATTTTACTGAGTTAATTATATCACAAATACAAAGAGGAATAAAAGCATCTAACATAACTATTTTATTTTCTAAACCATATCAGTGAAGTTCGAAAAATCAGTCTAAACCATTACCATGAAACAAGATAAGTTTGTACAAATCTTCTATATTTACATCATAGTAATCTAAACAACAAAAAGAAGAGAAACCTATTGGTCCTCTTCGGTTTTGGCTCTGGGCCAAAAATCTTTACAAAATATTACGATTCTTTTAACTTCTAGTAAACCAATTTCACCATCCTCGCGACGATAAATAACATTCGTTGTATGATCCTCAACATCTACAAAGATAAAGAAATCATGACCCAATAAATCCATTTGCAGAATTGCTTCTTCCAAATCCATTGGTTTTAAGTCAATTTGTTTTGAACGAACAACTCTAGACTGAACAACATTTGAATCTTCAACCAAAGCATCTGTAAATAATTGACTTTTTGAAACTTTATTTTTATTTTTACGTTCGATTTTAGTTTTATTTTTACGAATTTGACGGTCAATCTTATCTGTTACAAGATCAATTGATCCATACATATCTTGAGAGACATCTTCTGCACGAAGAGTAATAGATCCAAGTGGAATTGTTACTTCTACTTTAGCAGTTTTTTCACGATACACTTTCAAATTAATCCGAGCATCAAGCTCTTGTTCTGCTTGAAAGTACTTTTCGATCTTTTCGAGTTTAGAAACTACATAATCACGAATTGCTTCTGTTACTTCTAGGTTTTCACCACGGATACTATATTTAATCATATGAGTACCTTCTTTCTAAACATTTTTGTTTTTATATTTTTATTATAACGCTTTCATCTTAATTTTGCAATTTTTTCCTCATCTTACAAGCGAAAATGTTTTTACATCTTCAGCGCCTGCTTCTTCCAAACATTCTCTTAATACGATTGACCGTTGAACCTGTAGTATAAATATCATCTATAAGTAATATTTTCTTGGGAATATCTACATCATTTTTGATAAAAAGGAAGTTTCGTAGCCAAACGTTCCAAACGATTTTTAGAAGAACTAGCCTTTTCGTCTCTCTTACCTAGTATATCCTTGTATGAATATCCTGCCGCCTCCACCAAGCCAATAACCTGATTAAAGCCTCTATTATAATATCTTTCAGAACTTAAAGGGAACGACTACAAATTGATAACCCTTATACTTTCTGAATTCCTCAGATAAATATGATGTGAAAACTTTTCTTAGGAGATAGTCCCCATCAAACTTATATCGACTAAAAATCTTTCATAGCTTGATTATAGATAAAAATAGCCTGATGATCCACTCGTATCCCTTTTTTACACCAATATTGACAATCTTGACACTTAGTTGACACGCCAATTTTCATACAGTTTGGGCAGTGCTCTTCACTAATTTTCTCGAATCCAGATAAACAATCTACGCAAACATTATTTTCTTTATTCTTTAAAAGTAATAAACTTCTAAAAGTTAAATCATTCTTGATACTCTGTCCACATAACAAGCAGCTCACAAACCTGCCTCCTTATTCATCTGTTTAATCTCTTTAATAGCTTTCTTAATGGAGACATTCAAACCGTCATGAAAGAAAACCAATTCTCCTGTTGGTCTGTCCATACTCCGACCGACACGTCCTCCAATCTGTATTAAACTAGACTTGGTAAAGAGACGATGATTCGCTTCTACTACAAAAACATCTACACGAGGAAAAGTCACTCCACGTTCTAGAATAGTTGTGCTGATGAGTATGGTCAGTCCCCCATCTCTAAATGCTTGTACCTGCTCTAATCGATCTTCCGTAACTGAGGACACAAAACCAATTTTCTCACGAGGAAATTCCTTCTGCAAGACTTCTTTTAATTTCTTTCCTTTCTCAATTTCTGATGCAAAAAGTAGCAATGGAAAATCAGTACTTCTCTGTTTGTCAATATAGGCTTTTAACTTTGGTGGCAAAAACCCCTTATCTAGATATCTTTCAAAATCAGATAACCAAACTGGCTTAGGAATAATCAAAGGATTTCCATGAAATCGCCTCGGCAAACTTAACCTTTTTAACTCTCCTATTCGAACCTTCTTATCTAACTCATCGGTAGATGTAGCTGTTAAAAAGATTCTCATTCCATTCTCCTTTACACTATTCTTTACAGCATGGTAAAGTATTGGATTGTCAACATAAGGAAAAGCATCTACTTCATCCACTATCAGTAAATCGAAAGCTTGATAAAACTTTAATAATTGATGTGTTGTTGCAACCTAGCGGTGTTCGAAAATAGGGATCTGACTCTCCATGTAATAGAGATATATTACAAGAAAAATCATTCTGTAGTCTCTTATATAACTCTAAACAAACATCTATTCTCGGACTGGCCAAACATACCGCACCACCAGCATTAATGACTTTAGCCACAACTTGATAAATCATTTCTGTCTTTCCAGCTCCCGTCACCGCATGAATCAAAGGTTTCCTCCTTTTTATCTACTGCTTGGAGTAATCCTTTTGATACCATATCTTGAAAAGGGGTTAATTGACCACGCCATTTAAGAACATCTTGCTTTGGAAAATCCTCCTGCGGAAAATAGTATAAAGCTTGATCGCTCCTAACTCGCTTCATCAGTAAACACTCCCTACAATAGTAAGCACCGATGGGCAAATACCATTCTTCTAGAATAAGAGTATCACAGCGTTGACAGAAAAGTTTTCCCTTATCTTTTTTCATACTCGGAATTTTTTCAGCAAACTGACGCTCTTCTGCAGTTAATTCATTCTCAGTAAACAAACGACCGAGATAATTTGGATTTACTTTCATACTTCTTTATTCGTAAAAACCTAGCGCTTTATATAATTTTTAGTACAATTAAATCATGGAATTTAGAACAATTAAAGAGAACGGTCAAGTCCAAGAAGAAATCAAAAAATCACGCTTTATATGTCATGCCAAGCGTGTTTATAGCGAAGAAGAGGCTCGTGACTTCATTACTGCCATCAAAAAAGAAAACCACAAAGCTACGCATAACTGCTCTGCCTTTATTATTGGTGAACGTAGTGAAATTAAACGTACAAGTGATGATGGTGAGCCTAGTGGCACTGCTGGCGTTCCCATGCTTGGGGTGCTAGAAAATCACAATCTTACCAATGTCTGTGTGGTAGTAACACGCTACTTTGGTGGTATTAAACTAGGAGCCGGAGGATTGATTCGTGCTTACGCAGGCAGTGTTGCCTTAGCTGTAAAAGAAATTGGCATCATTGAAATAAAGGAACAGGCTGGCATTGCTATTCAAATGTCTTACGCTCAGTACCAAGAATATGGGAATTTCCTTAAAGAACATAATCTCATAGAACTAGAAACAAACTTCACAGATCAAGTCTATACGATGATTTATGTTGATAAAAAGAAAAAGAAAATATTAAAGTTGCACTGGTGGAATTTTTAATGGAAAAAGTTACTTTAACTGATCAAGGTTTACGAGAAGTTGAAGTTCCTGTAAACTTTACTGTAAACAAAGGAGAAAAATATGGCATTTGGAAAAATTCATTCAAGAGGGCTCGCTGGTAACTTTAGCGAGCAAAACAGAAACTCTTATCAAAAGAATATGGACAATATCTACTAGAAAATGAAGAAATTCAAAGTGGATATAAACTGATTCGTGACTCAATTATATTTACAAATATCCGTATTATCTTTACAGATAAACAAAGGCGCTACTGGACGTAGAGATGTCCGTTAAATCAATCTTTTTGATGAACATTGTTAACGTTGAAATGGAAACTGCAGGAGCAGGTATAGATGATAGTGAAATTACTATTACTTATTTGAAAACATCTTTCTAAAAGCACATAATGAGCATTTTAGTGCTCGTAAATTTAATTCCCTAAGAAAACAGATATCATTCCACTTTATACATATTTGCTAGAATTAGCTTATCACAATCGCTTGAAAATTAATGGCTTAGATCTCTGATATAAAAAATCTATCAAGTGATATAAAAATCTATCACTTCGATAGGGATTTCTATATTTACAAATGGTATAGATAGCGTTATACTAGAGATATCTTGTACAAAGAGGTATTCATATGTCTATTTAGTAACAGCATTACTGAATTAATCGGTCAAACTCGATTGTTAAACTCAACAACATAGTACCAGAAGGTGCCGGATGTCTATGTAAAGCTTGAAAGCATTTAATCCGGGTTCATCTGTAAAGACCGTATCGCTCTCAGCATGATTGAAAAAGCAGAATACGATGGGATTCTAAAACCTGGTGCTACTATTGTCGAAGCAACTAGGTGGAAATACTGGTATTGGACTTTCATGGGTAGGTGCTGCTAAAGGATATAAAGTTGTCATCGTTATGCCTGAAACTATGAGTGTAGAACGACGTAAGATTATCCAAGCTTATGGTGCTGAACTCGTCCTAACTCCTGGTAGTGAAGGAATGAAGGGTGCTATTGCAAAAGCTCAAGAAATCGCAGCTGAACGTAACGGTTTCCTTCCTCTTCAATTTGACAATCCAGCTAATCCAGAAAGTACACGAAAGAACAACAGGAGCTGAGATACTAGCTGCTTTCGGTAAAGATGGATTAGATGCCTTTGTTGCTGGAGTTGGTACCGGTGGAACAATTTCTGGTGTTTCTCATGCACTCAAAACAGCAAATTCAAGCATTCAAGTTTATGCAGTAGAAGCAGATGAATCTGCTATTCTGTCTGGTGAAAAACCTGGTCCTCACAAAATTCAAGGTATCTCAGCTGGATTTATTCCTGATACACTTGATACAAACGCCTATGATGGTATTGTTCGTGTAACATCAGACAATGCTCTGGCACTTGGCCGTGAGATTGGTGGAAAAGAAGGATTCCTTGTTGGTATTTCTTCAGCAGCAGCTATCTACGGAGCAATTGAAGTTGCTAAGAAATTAGGTACAGGTAAGAAAGTCCTTGCTCTAGCACCAGATAACGGCGAACGTTATTTGTCTACAGCACTCTATGAATTTGAAGTGTAGTCTCCTAAATGCACTTAGCCCTTATTATAGGGCTTTTTATTTATACCTTGAAAAGTAGGAAACCTCTCCCTATAAGAATCTACTGCATAGAAAAAAGGAAGCAATTTAGCTTCCTTTTGTATTATTAGTTATTCAAGGCTGCTGCCATTGTAGCTGCAACTTCAGCTTCGAAGTCGTTTGCAGCTTTCTCGATACCTTCACCAACTTCAAAGCGAGCGAACTCAACTACTGAAGCGTTAACTGATTCAAGGTATGCTTCAACTGTCTTGCTGTCATCCATGATGTAGACTTGTGCAAGAAGTGTATAAGCTTGGTCAACTTTAGTGTTATCAAGCATGAAGCGATCCATTTTACCTGGGATGATTTTGTCCCAGATTTTTTCTGGTTTGCCTTCTGCAGCCAATTCAGCTTTGATATCAGCTTCAGCTTGAGCGATTACTTCATCAGTCAATTGAGCTTTTGATCCATACTTCAAGTGTGGAAGAGCTGGTTTGTTAACCATTGCACGGCTTTCGTTGTCTTGGTCGATTACGTGGTTCAATTGTGCCAACTCATCTTTAACGAATTGCTCATCCAATTCTTTGTAAGAAAGAACTGTTGGTTTCATCGCTGCGATGTGCATTGACAATTGTTTAGCAAGTGCTTCGTCTCCACCTTCAACAACTGAAATAACACCGATACGTCCACCGTTATGTTGGTAAGCTCCAAAGTGTTGTGCATCTGTTTTTTCAATCAATGCAAAGCGACGGAATGAGATTTTTTCTCCGATAGTTGCTGTTGCAGATACGTATGCAGCTTCAAGAGTTTCACCTGAAGGCATTGTCAAAGCAAGTGCTTCTTCATTATTAGCAGGTTTTCCTTCAGCAATAACTTTAGCTGTAGTATTTACCAATTCAACGAATTGAGCGTTTTTCGCAACGAAGTCAGTTTCAGCGTTTACTTCAATAACTGCTGCAACATTACCGTTAACATAAACACCAGTCAAACCTTCTGCAGCAACACGGTCAGCTTTCTTAGCTGCCTTAGCCATACCTTTTTCACGAAGCAATTCAATCGCTTTTTCGATGTCACCGTCTGTTTCTACAAGCGCTTTTTTAGCGTCCATAACACCGGCACCAGATTTTTCACGCAACTCTTTTACAAGTTTAGCTGTAATTTCTGCCATTTTGATTCTCCTATATTTTTTAAAAATAGGAGAGCCGGGCTAAGCCCCGCCCTCCTAGGTAATTACTATTTATATGAATTAAGCGTTGTCGCCTTCTACAACTTCAACGATTTCTTCGATTGAATCTGCTTGAGCTTCTGAAGCTGCAAATTCTGCTTCAACTGCTACTGCATCTTCACCTTGACGTCCTTCGATGATAGCGTCAGCCAATTTAGCTGTGATCAATTTAACAGCGCGGATAGCGTCATCGTTAGCTGGGATGATTACATCGATATCATCTGGATCAGTGTTTGTGTCAACCATCGCTACAACTGGGATTCCCAATTTTTAGCTTCTTTAACAGCGATTTGCTCTTTATGTGGGTCAACTACGTACATAACATCTGGGATACGAGGCATATCTTCGATACCACCCTAAGAATTTTTTTCAAGACGTGCACGTTGTTTTGTTAAGTGCAACTTCTTTCTTAGGAAGAACTTCAAAAGTTCCATCTTCTTCCATACGTTTGATTTCTTTCAAACGAGCGATACGTTTTTGGATTGTTCCCCAGTTTGTAAGAGTTCCACCCAACCAACGGTGGTTGATGAAGTATTGACCTGAACGTACTGCTTCTTCAGCAACTGCATCAGCTGCTTGTTTCTTAGTACCAACAAACAATACAACTGCATCGTTAGCTGCTGCATCACGCATGAAGTCGTATGCTTGGTCAGCGTATTTTACAGTTTGTTGCAAGTCGATAACGTGGATTCCGTTACGCTCAGTAAAGATGTACTTAGCCATCTTAGGGTTCCAGCGACGAGTTTGGTGACCAAAGTGTACACCAGCCTCAAGAAGTTGTTTCATTGAAATTACTGCCATGAGTATTTCTCCTTTTTGTTTTTTTCCTCTTCTTGACTTCAACTCGCAAAACGACCCAAGGGCAACTGCTTCACAATTCATCAAGAATGAGTATTATCGTTTCACGACAGCTTTTCATTCTACCATACTTTTCCAATATTTTCAAGCTATTTTTAGTAGATTTCCTAAAAAATGGTAACGATGGTAACTTCTCAAAGTAACTTCCACTTGACTAGCCAAGTGGAAAGTTAGTCTAAAACAGATTTTTATGGTGGAATTAAGTATGAGACGTTTGAGTTAGAAATGAGGGTCTACTATGACAAAACATAAACACCTTACCCTTTCAGACCATAATGATATCTAAACTAGGGTTTAGAGCGCGGGGAAACGTTCAAAGCTATAAGACAATTTATGCTAGAAGACTCAACTACTTTTTCTAAAGTGAAACTTAATCTAGACACTTTTCAGATAAGATAATTTTTGTGCGCTCTTGTTTCTATTCATTTCGGAAAGCTGATGAAATCAAGTAGTAAAACCAGTGGAACTTGATTTGTGAATTTAGCCTTAAAAGACTCAAATTGTACTGGCTCCAAAAGTTTGACTTTAATTCTTTTGTTGTTCTAATAAACAATATAGTCTGCGATAGCACGTTCCAATTGATTAATCGATTGAAACATCTTCTCATAACAATAAAACATCAATGATTTCAAAAATTCCAAGGATTCCATTATCCCATTATCTGGACCTTTTCCCTTGTGGGAGAAGGATGGTTGAATCCTTATCTTCTAAAAATTGATAATAAGATGCGTGCTAATAATGCCAGCTCTGGTCACTGTGGAGATAGAATTCTCATTGATTGGCCAGTGTCTTCTTACATTAAATACTATAAAAAACACCCCAAAAGTTGAGATTTGTTCTGTCTAACTTTTGGGGTGCAGTTCATTCAGATAGAGTTCTATTTATTAGTTTGGATAAATGTAACTAACAACTCCTGGATAAGATGCTGGATTGAACCAACCACGATAATTTCCGATTGATCTATTACCAGCGTAGTTTGATTCTGAAACTTGAATACGCGTTGTTGATTCAGCAGCTGTTACAACCGCTACGTGATCCATAACTCCGCCATCATTCCAACATCAATTGCACCAACGGGGCGTTGAACCTGCGAGATCCGCCGCTGCTGCGCGTAGCCCACTGCGCTCCATTACCCCAGTAATCTCCTGCCCAAGGTGCTAAAGTTTTTAACTCCCCAAGTACATTCCCCAATAGGATAAGTTGAAGCATTTGTACTATATGTTGGGAGTAGCTTTCGCTTGAACGAGATGCAGTTGAAGCTGCCGCCACTGCTGTAGATTGATGAAACTGCCTGATGTTGAGCGTTTGAGTAAACTTGCTGAAGCACAGAATGAGTTGTTGTTGGTTGCTTGCTTTTCTTGTGCCGCTTCTAGCCGCCGCCTGCGCTACTTCTGCTGCTGCCTTTTTGTTTTCAAGCAAACTTGCCTTTTCTCCTTCAGCAGTTGCTTTCTCAGCAGCAAAGATTCAATTCTGCAGCTTTAAGTTCAGCTTGCTTAGTGTGTCAATACTGAGCATCATCAGCTAATTTTTGTTGGTTTGCGATAACTGTATTAATAGCATCGTTATTTGCAATTTGTTTTTCAGAGATAGCTTTTTTATCTGCTTTTTGTTGTTCTAACATTTTATTGTTAGTAGATACAATTTCACTCATTGCAGCAACACGTGAAATAGCCTCCGTAATTGATTTTGAATTTACAATTGTATTGATGTAGCTAGTTGCAGCTCCACTTGTTTGAGCGCTACGAGCTTGTTTTTCTAACGAACCATTGCGAGACACAATGTTTTTAGACAATTCTGTAATCTCTCCCTCAAGCTTTTTAGATTCTTCCTGTAATCTATCATTTTCAGACTGTAAGTTAGATTGCTCTGCTTGAATAGCAGAAACTTGCTCCTGAATCTGGCTAACTTGTTTTTGGGCCGCTTGTTGTTGTGATGTTAACGCGCTAATTTTATTATCATTAGCCGCAATTTTTTTATCAATATTTTCTGCGTTCACAGTATTCAAAGCTGCAACTTGTGAAGCCAATACTGTACTCAATAAAAGCGATGCTAAAATTTTTTTCTTCATATTATGTAGGTACTCCTCCTTTTAAACACAATACTAGATACCAAAAGGCTAATGAGATATTACGCCTTTGTTAGCATTTTATTTCTTTCTTATAGATAATATTTTCCAAAAATAAACTGGACATCCATATAAATTTAAAATCATCGATGGTACCAAGCTATAAACTATAAAAAATTGCTAAATTATCTACAGTGATTCCGACAACGAGGTAGCAGATAAGTTCCCATATCAAATAGAAAACTCATTACAATAATAGCCTAAGATCTCTTGTCCAACGATTCATCAAAATAATACTGTTCAATTTATATATAGATGCCCCTAGCAAGACAAATAAAAGAGTTGCTATCCTATTAAGTGAAAAAGTAAATATCATAAAAACTAAACCGACTGTAAAACAATAAAGCAAATAGAAATACTCTGATAGCGTCAATCGTTTCAAACATGAAATAAGAATAGAAAATGACTGCTTTAAATGAACATAGGGAAAGAAAAGAACCTACTACTTGAGCTAAGGTGGGCATCGATTAAAAACAATTAAAGGAAGCAATAAGAAAACACCAACATGTCTTAACTGTCTCATTAAGAATTCCCACTAATTCTACTCCGCATTAAGCATATTAGCTGTTAATTTTGACTGTTACTTCTCGTGTCAAATAGTCATTACTATGTGTTGTAGAAACCATCCAACAGGAATATCTTTTGACATTAAAGTTCCTGAAATCCACCTGTTGTAACCTTATCACCCACACTAATACTCCAGTGTTGCTATTTAACTGACTAATTTTAAGAACGTCATTTTTCCTTATCATAACCAATAATAATTCCATAAATCACGTCAGATCCATGTTGAATTTTAACAGAAATCTTATCAGCATTTTCTTACTTTGTCAAAAGGTTAACAACTAGTGGAATTATCTTCTACTTTGAAAACACTACCAATCAAACCACCATTTTGCAATGACTAGCATATTTTCAGAAACCCCTTTTAAACGACCTGAATCCAGCGTTAATTCCTGTTGCCAGATACTGGGAGCGCATAATGACATCTGTTGCCAAGATTTTTGTGGCTAGCTTTAATCTGATTTCATATCAACAGCTGACGTAATTGTTCATTTTGTTTTTAAACTCTCGGCCTCATTTGATTTAACTTCTAACTGGTAGATTTGTTTTTAGATTCTCATTTTCATATAGGTACGTGTTAAGTGGCTTAAATCTGATTTCATAGAATCGAAACCATTGAAAAGGTTTTCTTTGAATAACCTATCAACCAATGAAATCCCATCTCCTACTTTTTGTAACAACTGTACTTGAGTACGTCGTCGCTAAAGTGCCGACACAATCAAAACAGTGACAAAAACAATAATTACGATATTTTTGATGTTTTAAAACGATTCATACTCCTACCTTTATGTTAAGAAATTGTTACTTTTAAATTTTTAATAAATTCTTAGAATTTACCACGATTTTTAATAAAATAAGCAAAAAACCAAGCACTAGAATGACAAAAGAATTGTTAGCGTGATCCTTGATGACTCCATTTTTAATTGTCGATATTGACTTCTCGCCTTTTTCCTCCCTGATAACCACGCGCCTCCCATAGCACATCGCTAATGAATCTGCTCTTTTAAACTAGTTGCAAATAAAGGAATCAACAGGAATCAATGCCTTCACTTTTGAACAATACTTCCTTCATCAAAATCAACTCCACGCGCTTTCTGAGCATTCATAATCCTTGTCGTATCATCCATCAAGGTTGGTACAAAACGCAAAACTCATTGATAGCATCAAGCCAATTTTATCGAACTGGAACTTTCACTCGCTTTAAAGGCGATAACAATCCTTCAACCAGCTGATGCTAAGCTCAAAAGGCATGGTCGTTAATGTTAATAAAGTTGAAAAAGAAAATTATCATGCACAAAGCGACATAATCCCAGCTTGTTGCGAGCGTAATCAGTGATTCCTCTACAGACCAAAACTCAAATATAACATTCCCGCTGAAATGAAAAATTGAAAAAAGAGGTCGTGAAGGCAGATCAAAAAGAACATAGACTTCCGGTCCTGAATAAAGAATGAAAATCGATACACCTGACAAAGCGATAAAAATACCTGTCGCTAATGAAAAAGAATCAGATTTGTGATAGAGTTATTGGCCCAAAAACAAACTCAAAATCAATAACATCATCGACAATAATTTACTACGCGGATCCAAAGCGGTGAACAATCGAATCTCAGGCATATAACGCCCCAAAATCATCTACTATCCATCTAACGACTCCTTAAAATTCACTCTATCCTAATCGGGTAGTTTGTCAGGATACACCTCTATCAGCCAATCGTTTACAAAAAGGCTGTTATTTTAGGGACACCCAACTGTACTTTTGCTTCCATAAATGCAACGTCCCTGAAAAACCCGTCACTCGGCTGGCCACTCTTAACCAAATATCCTTTCTGCATGATAAATACTTGATCTGCATATTCAGCTACATCGTCCATCAAATGCGTTACCAAAACAATGGTCATTCCTGGATAAATGCAACTGTTTAAACAAGCTCATCAATTCTTTTTCTTCAAGAGGATCCAAGCCTGCCGTTGGTTCATCCAGAACTAAGATTGCAGGCTCCATCGCAAGTATCCTCGACGATAGCAACACGCCTCATTTGACCACCAGAAAGTTCAAACGGACTACGTTCAAATAAGGACTCGTCAATTCCGACCATGCCCAATTTTCTCGCGCAATCTTCTCTGCCTCTTCTTCCCGAAACTCCAAAAATTTTTCGGTCCAAAAAGCCACATCTTTCAAAACAGTTTCTTCAAAAAGCTGATTTTCTGCAAATTGAAATACTAATCCAACTTGTTTACGTATCTGACGAATGTATTTATTCTTAGAAGTTTGCAGTGATGAGTGTATCAAAAACTTGATACTCCCTGACTTGGGATCAATAAACCATTTAAAAGTTGTAAAATCGTTGATTTCCCGCTTCCTGTATGTCCAATTGAGCAGTATACGAACCATCTTCAATCGTCAAAAGAAATATCCGACAAAGCTGTTGAAGCCAAGGGAGTTCCCTCTGATACGTATAACTCACATTTTCTGAGAGCAATTCCCATAGCTTATCCTCTAGCTCACTTTCTGTCAAATAATGTTCCGGCAAATCACTAACCACTCTGGCTTATGTTTCAACTGATTTGCAAAAGGATCATCCAATCGATTTTATCTAAATCATTTCTAGAAAAAAGTTCCCTGGGACTACTAGTTGATTCAATCAATCCCTTTTTCAGTACCAACACACGATCACTCATAGCAACTTCTTCTAAATCATATGTAATGGAAATGACTGTCATGTCGTAGTCTTTTCTAATTCCTTGAACTGTTTCCAATCAGTTCTCTACGTCCCTCAGGATCTAACATACTGGTTGCTTCGTCTAGGATTAATATAGCTGGCACTCTGACACAACTCCAGCAATAGCTACACGTTGCTTTTGCCACCTGATAGACGTGCCGGCTCTTTCTTTTTAAAGTCCGACATGCCAACCAAATTCAGAGCTTCTCTACTTTTTCCTTCATTTCTTGACGAGAAATTCCCTGATTTTCCAAAACCAAAAGCAACATCATCCTCAACAGTTGCTCCAACAAATTGATTATCAGGATTTTTGAAAATACCATACCAATCTGACGGCGTAAATCCCAAATATTTTCGTCTGTTAATTGTTGTCCATCGATTAGAATTTCTCCAGACTCCGCTTCAAGCAAACCATCAATTAATCGGACAGTCGTTGATTTTCACCGCTACCGTTATGCCCTACGATAGAAATCCATTCTCCACGTTTCGTGAAACGTAATATCTTTCTCAAATCATAGTATTCTTGACTTTCCTTTATAACGAAAAGAAAGATTTTTACATCAATAATCGATTTCATTTCGAACCAAATGTCCTTTAAAATAGCATGCGCACTACCCTTAAAATAATCATCAGCCAGAATAGATAGTGAAAAACAAAGCTATATAAAGTAAAACTTGGCCAATCAAGGTCCAATGAGTAATAAGAAAAATAATAGCAAAACATCTGACTGAAAAGTCTTAATTTTTACCTGGCATCCTGCCAAGAACTGTTCCCCCAGTTTCAACTAGTACAATCTTAAACCCTGTTACAGCAAGTTCACGACAGACAATCACTGAAACAATCCAAGGTGAGCCATCTCTAGCTCTATTGGCATAATAAAAAGCCGACATAACAGTAGTTTATCCGCCATCGATCGCAAATTTCCCAAAATTACTAACCACATTCCACTTTACGGGCTGAAATAGCCATCTAGATAGTCTGTGATACTAGCAAGCAGCAAAATTATCGCTATGCTATCATGACTCTCTATCGATTTTCCTACAGTTAAAATAAGGATGAAGATAGGGATAAATAGGATACGACCTATTGTTAAGAGATTTGGAATTTGTTCTTTTTCATTCGTTTTTCCCTTAATTTTTAGGTGAAATATTGATGAAATCGTTCCAGTCTGAGTTGTTAATTTAGATAAACTCAAGCTGTCTGATTATCTCATAGTCAAAAGCTAACACCTTTGTACAACACCTCAGTCACTGTCACTGGTTTTTGTAGTTGAAACTGTCGTTTCGCTACTTTTATTGTTTGGCGATAAGTTACACGCCTACCCCAAGCTCACTATCTGACACACACTTACCCAACTTCTTCCATCTGAAACTGCCAGTGTGATTTTAGCTGTTTCCTGACTTGTTTTATAGACCACCTCACATTATTTCCTACTCCTGAAATGCTGAGAGCTGACTCATACTAGAAGAACTAGAGTTTACACCATCACTTGAGTATTGAATCACCAGAGCTAGTCGAGCTTGTTTCTTGTGACCACACTATAACTAGAATAGGAAGTAGGATCCGTTGGGTTTGAATATAATTCCAAACATATTATGTTACAAAAGATTACATCGATAGTGCAAAGAGGGATAAAATAAAACAAGGTAAAAATGATGCCTATTTCTTGCTTTTTGTCTACGACCCATGAAAGTCATCATCAATATCTGCTCATCATAAATAATCATGTTCCCAGAGTCATAAGCATCCAAAACTATTCCTTCATCCAATCTCAACTGCCCAAGCATATTTGCAAGAAAAGATCGTAGTAAAAAGGACGAGGAAGCTGATCAAATCATCAGCTCTCATAGCCTCCAACATATCCAGCAACTGGATGTCTGTTGTCTTTTGTCCAAACTCATCTAAACTTTAGCCTTGGTTGGTTCTAATAAACGTAAAACCCTCACCAACTGTCCCTCATACTTAACATTCGGGTTCCTGGTCTTTCTAGCGATTACATAGTTACTAGCATGGGATATTGTAAAAATCAATCGATGTCACATCTATCTATTATGGTGTCCAGCATCAATGACATTCAGTGATTTCCTGTAAAATTTTCTTGGCAAATTCCAAAGATTGTCTGCACTCCTCGTCCAAAGCATCATACTGTGCCGCAATAAATTCCAGAGGGAGTTCAGGGCGACGAAAATTCTCCCTCCATACATCTCTCTTTTGATAATGTCCAAATGATCCTCTGTAATATCCGAAACTTTGTAAAATTACTGAAATGGCCTTCCTAAACTGATGAGATAAAGGACACTGGCATCTTCGCATCGTATTGTCAACATGACAAAATGAAAGCGACTCTGTCACTTCAACTTCAAGCGATAAAGGACGCATCCATTTTCACCTTGATTCGTATAATCTCTGAAAACGATCCGAGGTCCAACCAAACATCATTGCAAACAATAATAATGAAAATATGATGTCAGATAGCAATCATCCTCAGTAACATTCTTGCTTTACCTAATCTACAGCAAGTCTGTCGGAGAAGACACTTCCATTCTCACACTGTCTGTTTCGCTTTTCACATCTTGTAACACAATGTCTCTTATGGCACTTCCTCAAACATCTCACATCTTCCATGTTCTTTTCTGTGAAAAAGTAATTCTGTACTTGATCCACATCAAAAGTCACCAACTAAGAACAGAGGACATGTTTGACGGTTTGTAAAATCTTGCAGAAATTTTCGTGCAATGATCGGTACATCTGATTTGGGCATAGACTTCTTCAGCATCCAACTATATCCGTTAGCTGGAGGTGGTGTCCAGGGACATAAATCTATACAGTTGAAAAGAATAAAGCACGAGTCTGGACTCATCTTGACATCAGTTCTTTGCTGTATAATATCCTGCTTAAAATAGAATTCCTAGTAAAGTATACGTTACCAATTCAATGGGTGAATCTAAATTTTCTAAAATAGATCCGTTGTTTGAAAAAGAGTAGTTTGTTTTTGTAAAGCTTGTAAAGGCATTAATGTTCGCTTTGGGTCGTAAAGCTGACATGATATCACAGAATCTTTCTCTCAAATAGTTTATGTTCAAGAAAATGAGCAATTCCCTGATATTGTTTACATCTTTGTCAACTTTTTAATGTGTATCTATTGAACTGTAACGTACAGTTAAATTCGTAAACCTCTTTTTTAAATTTTTTTGGTAAAAGAGATACTGTCAATCCGTTTGGTTGGGAAACGTGTCTGTTAAACTTTCTTTTTACAGCTGGATAGTATTCTTCAAAAATAACTTTTGTCATTCTATTCCTTATAGTAATATCAATTTGGTATCATTAATGGTTCACAATAGCTTCTTTGTCAATTTTCTAGTTTTGCAACCAATCTTTAAATTTCTTGAAGATTTTCCAAGTATGGCATTTTATACTCGTTCAATGATGTGAAGTTTATCATCTTGAGAACAGTACAGAGATCTGACGAACGTCATCTCATTCAGTCTGTTTGCTGCTTTCAAGCTCAGTAAAAGATAACCTTTTTAAAATCAAGCAATTGGTTATTCACTCATCTTTACGAGCTCTGGTTCCGATTTTTCTCGATCGATACCTGCATACATCCTCAAGACTACCACATAAATTCCACTCGTTGACTGAAATAGTATAAGCCAATCCAGTCTTTCACGTAGACACGTGAGATAGAAGTTTGAGAGTGAGCAACTAATCTCCTAATAAAACCATTCATTACACAATCACGGTAAATGTTGCCTCTATCACTATACCTCGACAGGGCAATGGTAACCCAATTCCAAAATGTGATTGGCCTCACATTTTTCCTGAACCATACCTTTCTTTGTAGTTATTTGAGAGGGTTGTTGATACTCGAACCTCAACATCTCCTTTTACGATCCTTCTTAAAAGTGGATGATTCCCACACATGTCTGAACTCAACCTCATTAAAATCATTACCTAGGAGAAAATCTATCTCGATCATTGGCCAAAAAGCCTTTGGAAACAAGACAGTATGCAGAACTTTGTGAGGTGCCTTTAAACACGACTTTCGTAAATCACTATATTCCAGTTTGAAGGCGCTCATCATTAAAGACAAAGCTGCATTCCAGTTCTTTTATGCGAAAAGCAATAAAGAATCATCCATCATTTCACGCTCACTTCACAGCAATTGCTCTCAATCTCAAATAAAAGCTGATCTCAGTTACCCATTATCCAACAATCAGCGCTGTGAAAAGCAGAATCTCTATGTTCCACTAACTTCTGAGGTACCTGCAGTGTCAGCACATTTTCACTCACTCCTGTCTCGAACATAGGTCAAACGTCAAATCCACAATATGACTCTTTGTCCCTCTTCTCTTAAAACAATTGGCCGACACATTCCTGTCCGTAGGATACCACGCTAAAGTGTCTTCTGAAATCTTGAGACTGGATCACATCTGATTAGCAGTTTCTAGCATACCTGCACCAACATGCGACCCTGCAATCGTGCTCGAGGGATAATGGAGCTGGTGATCAATGCAAAATTTTGTCTGTCTGAAACTTTCTGTGTGATTGCATAAATGTGTTGACAGTTCCATGCACCAACCCATGATTTACTCTCCCTACATGTTGTAGCTTCTTATTATATCACACGAAACTCATTGAAATTTTCTTGTTCTCTGTAACACTTTTGAAATAAAAATCGCTTTACATTATTCCTTGTATCTCTCTACTATAGGAAAATATGTGGTATAATACCAAAGGATCGAGGTGAATTATGACCAGCAAACTATTTGAAGACTTTATTACCTCCAGGCACCACTCAAAAGAACTTGGAATTACACATAGCGTGGAGGAGCTGACCAAACGTTTCTCTCTGAACATTCTGTCACTTTAATGGGGAATGAGAGAGTCGTCGTGGTAAAAACTTCTGCATTGGCGATAAAGTTGACATCCCTGATGATGAATATTGGACATCTTGCTGACATCAAACCTACTTCTTGAGGAGCACAGACGAATACCAAGATGACAAAGTTGAAACAGCAACGAATTGGTTAAACTTGGTCAAGGAGATGAACAAGGGAGCAAGCACAACTCTAAACCCACTCATCGCAGAGCAAAAACAAGCTCCACGATTCCCTTGGTAGATAAATCATGTGGCTGGGTCAACACCCATCTCTCAAGACTTTTCGTGACCACAAAGAGACGAAAAATAGACTTTAATCCTAAATTAAATGTCTTTAGGACGCAATGGCACAAGGTAAAACAACAAATATGTTAGTAGGCTAGTCGCGGCTAGCCTCAACACGCAGTCATCGAACTCGAAACTAGATACTCATTCACTTTTGGCTGAGGAACAGCTCTCATCTTTTCAGGGTCTTGTTCAGACGGATCCGTTCCTCTAGAAATCGAACTAACACAAAAGGGCGTGTGACAAAAGTGAATCACTTTAAACAAGCACGACTTTCAGGATTATGTCGGACACATGAATGTTGTCTTATTTGCTCCTTGAAGATTTACATAACCAATTAGAGAGCACTGCTTCGATTCGAAATGTACCTCTGATTATGGAGCTTGGACAAATTAAGCCAATCTATTTATCAGACTTTAACCAAATTATAACTACGTCCTAAACAAAGAAACACTATCTAAAATCAGCTCAAAAACAAATAGATGAAACATTCCTTTCAGTACTTAGACGATACCAGCTGCTGATGGTGGATGTCGTGCACTGAATCACCGCTCAGATTTACACTAGAAGCATTTGGTCGTAAGAAAACATTTGAACTCTCTAATCAGATTAGAAGAGTTGTCAATAGCCTATCGATCTTCTGTCAAAGCTAGTTTACTGACAGCAAGACTTCCATCAGAATCTTTCAAAATTGCTTTAGAGTAGATCGCAGAGATTTATTTAAAAGAATACTGGTGCTGGTCCTCAATCGAGATGACATTTCTTTTATATAAATGGGATGGATGCTAGTCTCGGAGTCAAGGTCAACATCGTAGTCTCGTCCTATCGATAAAATTAGCAGAAATCGGAATTAATGGAGAGCATTACCACAGAGTCTCCGATATTACCGCTTGATCGATGTTAAGGGAGCGAACTTGACAACACCAGAGACAACTCAAATGTTAGAAACGAGATTTCAGTCAATCCAAACTCCTTTATTACAACCACCAGCTTTAGAGCACTTCTAGAAATCTACCAGAGAAATCTAAGTGCATTTTCGCTGGTCTGAGGGTGGTGAGTAACTGTCAAATCTAAAGTTTGATAGTATTTGTCAAAAAGAACCCTGTTTGACAACGGAGTTCTTTTCATCTTTTTACATAGAACAGCTCGTGCCCTCATCTAGCATCTCCAGCATACCGCGAGGATGGCTTTCAAACCAGCACCTGAGACATTTCTCACTCACGTTCGAGCGTTATCGTAGCAGTTCTTTAAGGTTAGCTGCACCACAGTAACCCATACCTACAGAGCGAATACCACCAATCATTTGAAGACGATATCAGTTGCATCGCCCTTTATAAGCAACATCGACCTTCAATCCTTCGGGAACTAGTATGCTGCTGGCATTGACAGAGAGCCTGGAAGTAATCTAGATCGCGGTCTCTAAGTCCTCTGCAGTTGGGATTGATCCCATACTCACTTGGTAAGTCTCGGACTTTACGTCCTTGGAAGATTTCAGTCATCACCTGGAGCTCATCAGCTCCATGCAAACATAGATCCGCGCATAACAGCAAATCCTCACGCAGCCGTGCGCTTTACAACGTTCCAGAGTACTGATCTCCACGTCAGCAATGATCGTTTTTACCATATTCACGCGCAACAGCCGCAGCATCGTCGAGAAGCTGTTACTTACAGGAACACCCACACCAGCATGCACAATGAGTAGCACAGATAGAACTCATCACCAAACTGACTTTAACGACATCCAGCACCTGCCTCATAAAGAGCACGGGCACCCTCAGCTGTAGCAATATTTGCAGCAATCAAAGTACGATCTGAAAGTGAGCAGCGAATTCAGCAATGTACGCAAGAACACCCGCAGAATGACCATGCGCAGTATCAATAACAATCGCATCTGCCCTCGCTTCCAAAGAGCATTTCTGCACGTCAAACGTATCTTGAAGTAACATCAACTGCACCTGTAAACTGTTACCAGACGACCAACCCATCTTTAGCAAGCATCTGGAACCCAATAACTCAATATCTGCATAGTAATCAAACCAGAAAGACGACCCCTTCATCAACCAAAAGTGAAAGTCAATACGTTTGATGCTCTTTGAAGAATACTTCAGACTAGAAAGATCAGTACCCACAGGAGCAGTAACAAGATTTTCACCGGTCATGGAGTGATTTGAGATAGGTTGATTATAACTGAAATAAAACGGCAAGATCCCGGTTTGTCAAAATACCAACTGATCCACGATTTCTCGAGCGTTTGTCCACGCAACTGCACTACGGTGAGCGCCCTGCATGTCTCATCTGCTTCCAGCACTGGTGTGCTCTGGCGTCAAGAAGAAACGGATCAATAATAACACATTTTCAGAACGTTTTCACTCTACGAACCTCGTCTCGCTTTGCTGTGAGCAATAGACATAGTTTTGAGAATAACCTGAGACGCGCATTTCGAGCACAGTAATGGCCATTTGACGTTACTGTGTCCATTGCGGCTGAAAATAATTGGGATATTTGTAAAGTCAAATTATCTGCCATAATTTGTGAAGTTGTTAAATCCGCACTCGTTAGGTAACACATGACTCTTCAGCTGGCATGAAGTAGACATCATCAAAGCAAACTCTCATTTGAAGTGTCCTCAAATTAGACATCTCGAAAGTTTCCTCTTCTTTCTTTTTGAGCTTGACTCCTTTTATAACAGTAATCACATCATACCCATTCCTGTGACACGTCAAATGTTACAGGGTAGAAATAAAACATCTTCTGCACACAGATAAATGATAGCTCTTTGATAATAGCAAACTTTGAAGCTAAAAGTAATGAAGCCCCACTGCTCTCGACTTCAGATAGCTTTTGACCTGCATAACACGCCTGTCGACTACCTTTGAAGCTAGTACTATAAACTTCCCCCATCCTCAGTAAACTCAGTACGGCGCTCACGAATCGGACCAAGTTCACGTTTCTATTTCAGAGTAGATACGCTTGGTCTTCACATCACCAAGATCCACTCGCTGATAGTGTTCTTCATCTCAGTTAAATTTTAGCATCTTCCAGGGCGACTAAAACACTTGTAGATAATGGAACCATATTCCTCTGATTTTCTCTAACGGACCTGATCTCAACGCGGATATGATCGGACCTGTATACATGCTCATTACTCACGCAAAGCATCTGCACTCATCGTAGCCAGATAAATACCATTATTGAGAGATTTAGACATTTTGAAGCATCTTCCACTCCAGGCCAGGTACGCCCCGCTTCCTCTCATTTTCTGGATACAGCTACCTTCAGGCTCCACATCAGCAATCATCACCATAGACTTACAAAGAACAACTTTCCTGCGAGTCTGCTCAATCATTGCTTTCTGGTCTGTTCCAACATGAAACACAATTTAGCCCATTTAAAAGCGTAATATCAGCAGCTTTGAGCTATTGATA
>BNJS01002310.1_pt1 | contig 22356 bp, 30 predicted proteins | sample 8540461 | NCBI WGS metagenome assembly BNJS01 (sample SAMD00202454, study PRJDB9452) | human saliva metagenome | isolation source: human saliva | place: Japan | reverse complement strand
ACATCGGAGCGATTTTCTTTTACGCCTTGTGGGGCACATCGTATTCTCTCTTATTCTCACTCTCGAGACCACCTAGTCCAGACAACAGTGGGCGGTCGTCGCAGGTTGGGCAATAAATTTTCCACCAATTCATCTAGGAACTGGTCGAACTGCTGCTTCACGATGTTCATGCTACAGATACAATTCGGATACATCTGTCCTAAGGTCATACCTGAGTGCAGAAGCCATCGTAAACGCTTGCTCACTGTAAAGCCTGAATGAGGGGTAACCTCGCAGAACTGTCGTGCAGCATCGGCGCGATTCGCTACTGCTCTATGGTCCCGTGAGCCAGTCAGGTAGCATCTCGCTTCAGTGAGTTGCCGGACGCAGGGCGTGTCGGTCCGCAACGGTATGGCGTGTAGATCTTCGATACCAGGATGAATTAGCGAAAGTGTATGGCGGTGTGTGCACGCTGACATGCCTTTACCTGTATCAATCTCTTTTGCCAGAATATTTCAGCACACCATCGCTATACGGCACCAGTTCGTATCTCCTTATCATGTGGCTAAAAATTCTATCAATTTCTTATTGAGTCATCATTTGTCCACCAGTTTTCTCGAAGTATTTAGTTACTTCAGGTAGTTTGTATACACTGCGTGAGCGTAAACCCGCAACAGATTCATGCAGAAATATGTATTCCGTAGCATAAACCTTTAGTGGAACTGCTACCAGAGAGCCTTGTCTCAGCCTTTTAGGTTCCTTGGCAGCTTCGACTCCTCGATGCCACTAGATGCGGTTGATTATTGGTACTCTCGCCGTTATTACGTTTGATGATAACACGGAAATAAGGGCACTTGCGCGATTCGATAGATAAGTCTTTACCATCGTCTCCCTTGCGAAATTTCACGGCCTCAAACTCGGGACCCAGCCAGTGCTTTGTGTAGGAAATGGATAGGGACACCCATATAGTCCTTCGTGAGTCACGGCAGGGATGTCACCGTTTGTTAACATATTAATGCAAGTTGAAATTACTCTCAGATATTGCGTTCATTACCGCGTAAAGTCTTGCTCGCTCGACATCTTCATGACGCTTTTCCAGATCGAGCTGGTTAGCCAGAGACGCATTTGTGGCAACAATACGGTTGCCGTCCTGATCGATGTAGTGCCTCCGTTCCGTGGGGCTCACAATGCTCAGGAGACAATGAATCCAGAGATTGCACACGCCCAAGACCGCTACCAAAGCCAGACCTGATTATCTTTAATGGGAGGAAAGAATTTTCGCCTGAGGTGATTACGATGCTAGTATCCCAATGGCAAGACTTTTACCGGAATTCCCATCACGATCGCTACAGAAAGTCGCGGAATAAGGAGGAAAGACGTGACGTTCGTGACCACAATTATCGGACTGTTCTAATAGTTCATGCTGCACTCCGGTCCACGAAAATCTCCATCACTAGAAAGCGTGGTAAAGTCCTGGTTGAGGAGCTTTTCTTTTCGTCTGCATCCGTTCCAGCGTAGATAACGCCTTGCCGTTTGAGTTTAGTGTGGTACGCGATAACACACGATGCTATTAGTTTCTTCAGTCCCAGCGTCTCGAAGTTATCTACAAAATATTGGACAAAGGTACCTACTTCTGGATCATCGCAGTTGCAGTACACAGCCTTTGTCCTTTTGAACAGCATTGGAGAATAACACTAGCTCGCGAGCAATATCTACGCTCTGAGTATAGAGATTCACTCGCTCCCCATTCTTTTTAGCCTTATGCAGTAGTGTATTTTCAAATGCCCGTTTCATTTGAGCTGCTTTCGTTATTTAGCTGTTGAAAAAGGTCGCCATGGCAAAACTTTCAAAAGAAGTCTCTAGGAAATATCCAACATGAGTTTTGAGCATCTCCCTTCGCTTCCCACTCCTTCCCATCACCCTGAGTATAAATGGATGACCGCTTGTAAGTACATCACCTTGTCCTTTGTACGTCACCAGCTTGTTCTCACATAGATTGGTAGTACACCGGCATCCCGTAATTTGCCGCCAAATCAGACGGTCGATAGCGATTCAATTCGCCAGAATTATATTTTAAAGTGTGATCGTTGTTCCATCAGGTCGGGTACGGTCACATCCTTAGTGAGGAAGTTCGACCTCTAAGAACAGAATGTAGGGGAAGTGGGATTCTGCAAGCATAAGGTTGGCAAGCTCAGCAATATTCTTATGAGAACGTTCAATCGCATTACCCGCAGCCATGATGTCTTTACCCTTCCCGGTCTTAACTCCAGCTCGAATGTTCTCTATATCCTTACCTTGGTGCTTGGCCTCAGATACAGCAATGATTCGCCACTGTTCGTTGTCATCAAGCACTTCAACAACGCCACCGTCAGGTTTTTAATCCTAGAATTAGATAGGAAAGAGATAACTCGAGCTCCGGGTCAATCTCATGAAGGACTTTGTTGATTTCTGACTTTAGAATGTGCTTGCGGGTTCGGAACGTCAGCATCGGAAACTCAATTTTGAGGGCTTCGACCAGGTACTTGGATGCAATTTCACCTACCTTGATGTCGTGTCGTTTAGCAATCTCTCCGAAGATTCCGATGACACCCTGTGAAGCTTTATGCTGAGTGGTAAGACGTGTGGATTGGTTGTTTCTTTTCATATTGTCTCTATTGTATACAATTGTGGAAAATCCACGCAGAAATAACGGATCCTCATCTACCGGTACGATAGATTCTAAAACTAACTAACTCATCACACAGGCAGAAACCGTTGCTTTCCACCGCATTACCGGACTGACCACCGTATAATTCCCCACCATCCTAACCCCGATCAGCCATACCCTGACTTAAGATACCCAGACACTAAACCACACGGATTCCCTCTCACCCAAAAGCTAAAGAACCCCTGTTATACATACACCAGAACCATATCGAAGAAACCTTCGCTAAACACTTCGAGGTATCCCCGCCTACTGGCAGCGGCACCATCCCCTGTTCGAAAAAGATGTTACTGAAAATTCTGCGCCCGGCTATATCCACCAGAGTAGAAACTTTACTGAAATTCTCCGGAGCCGTCATCATGGACGGCGCAATAGCCTCACCCTATAACTGGCACACCACGCCAGGTCTGCGTCTGCAGCAAACACCCCGGGCGGTAGTGGATGTGTGATGATCGCTCAGTGCAGTGCTGGCGGGTATTTCTTCATGCCTTGGGGGCACGGGAATGTGGTGTTGGTCGCGTGTCATTGGCAGGGCGTGAAAATACCCACCCAGGCGTGGAGGAGGAGTCCGCCCGGGTGGGTAAACCTCATAGCATGCGCTTATCGCAGTGGTTAGTGGTTGTGCCTGACCCGACAGCACTTACGAATTTTGCTCCGCCGTAGGTGCGGCATATGGCACAATCGTTCGCACCGACGTTGGTCCTTCCGCGGGGCTGCTGACGAACATTTCCCCGTCGAAGGTGGCGAGCCTGCGACGAATGCCTTCCAAGCCGCCGGATGCTTTGCTGCCCAGCGCATCCTGTGGGATACCACCGGCGCCGTCATCCTGCACTTCCAACATAATGAGCGATTTACCCTGCGTGATACTCACGGTAATATTTTTGGGCATTCGCGTGTTTGACGGCGTTCGTCACCAACTCCGCCGCCGCGAAATACAGCGCGGTCTCCAGTGGTTCGGGCAGGCGCCCGGTCAGCGTGCTCGTAACGTGGTCGGTACCGAGGTGCTGGCGCACAGCGAGCGCACCGCCTCGTTCAGTCCGCGGTCCGCCAGCAGCGGCGGGCGAATACCCCGCACCAGTCCGCGCAGCTCCTGCAGGGACCGTCACCGAACTGTTCTGCGCCTGGGAGAGCATCTGCTGGGCGCGTTCGGGGTCTTCTTGCATGAGCGCGGCAACCTCGTTGAGGGTCATGCCCATGGAGACCAGGTGCGCCTGAACCCCATCGTGAAGGTCGCGTTCGATGCGCGAGATTTCGTCCCTGCTGAAAGTCCAGGGCATCGTTGCGGGTGTCGGTCAGGTGGCTGATGCGCTCACGCAGCACCAGTTCGGAAAGAGCGTACCAGCACAAGCTGAACCCAGCGCCATAGGTCCGTAGCAGAGGTCAGGGCGATGATGAACGCCAACAGGGATCTGGATAATACCCAGGGATTCCGGCATACCAGTACGCATTGGGGGTGCTCATATCAAGGAACATGTAATGTGATCCGCTGATCCAGTAATGTGATCCGCCGGGATCAACAACAAATACAGGGACGAAAATAATGCTGCCCCACCATAAGCGCAACGCCCCACACCGCTGAGGAATAGCAAGATTGGTAAAATCCCGAGGAATGTACCCACGAAGACATTTACAAAGTGCCAGAGAATATCGCGCAGCACCAGACTATCGCCCAGCCGGGCGAGGCTTTTGCGGGGGCTGACCAGGGATTTGCCGCCTTCTACGGGTTTGTACCCGCCGATCACTTCAACCCCGGCGCGGTGGCGTGCGGTATTGCGCTCTGCCTCTGCATTGAACTTCATCCAGTTCAGCATGAACGGCAGGAATAGGAAGCCAATCCCCACCAGGCACAGGCTGATAACGACGCAGAACAGGGCGAAAACATAGACCTCATAGATGGCACGAATGAAAATGCCCGCCATGAGAAGAACAGTTTGCCCGCGCCCGGGCGGGTTGTAGTCCTGCCCGGAGTTCTGGGTGCTCAGCGGTTTGAGGTAGGGAAGGCCGCGAGCTGATTGAGTCCGAGTTGGGTGGCTCCGGGCGTGCGGGCGCTTTGGAACCGGGCTGAGGGCTCGGAACTCGACTGCGGGTCTGTGTACATCCGCAGGATCGGTTCGGCGACGTTTTCGGTGGGCATCGTGCCGCCTCCTGTCGGTAATCCGTGGTGGTGGTTGCGTTTCCATATAATTAATAGTGTCACCGAAGGGCTGGCTCCGTCATGGGTGCTGGCACCACCTTTTTCCGCAACGTTGTATCGGAGGGCGGATGCGCATCGTCATAGCCGAAGACCAGTTTTTGCTCCGGCAGGGGCTTGAGAATCTGTTTACCCGCCACGGTTTTGAGGTTGTTGCCGCCGTGGATGATGGGCCGTCGCTCACGGATGCGGTGCTCACCCACCGCCCGGATGTTGCGCTGATCGACATTCGCATGCCGCCGACCTTCACGGATGAGGGTTTGCGTGCGGCGGTTCAGATTCGCAAGCAGATTCCGGGGCAGCCGGTGCTGATTCTTTCGCAGTATGTGGAGCGCCTGTACGTGGATGAGCTGCATATGGACGGCGGTTTGGGCACCGGCTACCTGCTCAAGGACAGGGTGTTTGACGATGCCGGGTTCGTGCGCTCAGTCAAGGCGGTTGCCGCGGGTGGCGTGGTGGTAGACCCGGAGACCCTCAAGGAGCTGATGGAGCATCGGGCGGTGCAGCAGCGCTTGGAGCGGCTGACCTCCCGCGAGCTTGAGGTGCTGACCCTCATGGCGGAGGGCCTGTCAAACGGTGATATTGCCGAGAAGTTGTTCGTGGCGGAAAAGACCGTGGCGAAGCACATTAACACCCTTTTCGCGAAGCTCGACCTGCCCGATACGAACAGCAACGCCCGCCGCGTGCAGGCCGTACTGCATCTGCTGCGGAATGGGTGACAGGGTCTTTCATAGACAAGAATCCCCCATAACGTGTGAATATTATCTGTATTTAAAGTGGTAATGGGTGCCGTGTTTGTACGGCACCCATCGTAAACATTGCTTACTCGGAAGTATCTACTCCTCGCTCCTCAAGTAACTTCTTGAGGCGAGCGATCTCTTCCTCAGCCTTACGCCCATTCTGTTGTTGTTCTAGTTCCAAGCGCATTGCTTTGACGGTGTTAGCCACTTGGGAATACGGACTGTCACCTTTACCAACACGCTGGGGATCAAAACCAACATCACGCATGTTTCCCATGAAGCTTCCAACAATCTTAGTTAAATTGGATATCTCTCCAAAAAACTTCATAGGGTCAACTGCCCAGCTTAAAGTTTCAGATTCTTCATCAACTTTCACTAATTCACGAAGACCATAAACTACAGGCATCATATACCCCGCTGGTGGAACCATTTTTTCAGGGCCTTCAATGTTCTTACGACCAAAAGGAGTAATAAAATTTCGGCGCTGTTTAGATTCATTCTTTACAGCTTCTATACGCCCAAATTTTCCATCGTTTTTATTGTAAGCATCCTGAAAATTCTCGTATACATAGTCGTATACTTTAAGAACTGTAGGAACCATCTCTAAAGCAGACTTAATGTAGCTATTACGAACCACCCAAGTATTTTTATCCCCACCAGTCACCTTTTCGGAGATATCTTTAGCTTTAATCAGCTCCCTATACCTTTTCACTGCCTCGCTCTTAGAGCTGTACGCAGTAGTACCCGGAAGGGGCTTAATACTCGTTAAAGTTCCTTTACCATCCAAATGCTTAAGAGCGACGCCTAGAGGTATCCACACTAGAGATATCAGGAAACGAATATCGATATCACCAAGTTGGTTGGTCTTCCAAGAAACTTTATCATATACATCCGGTATCTGACGTTCAAGGATTTCTTTCAAACTATCAAAAACGCCATCTTGATTGGCTAGAGTTTCATCCCTTAACTGGACATTGTTATTACGTGCTGCACAGATAAGAAGGATACTGGTCAAAAAGTCATGGATATTTTCTTCACTATCCGTATCGGGAACTAGCAGCTCAACAGGCACAAGAGCATCAAGTGCATCTGATTCTTTTTGCTTGAGATTACTTACAGAGCGAATCATTTTCCCCCAAAATTTTTTCATCTCATCCCATGTTTTAACTCGATTGAGTTCTTTCTGCTTTTCAGCTATAAATTTTGGATTATTACTCAGCAGAATTGACTCTTCGAGCAGGTACAAAGCGATAGCCAATGTGTTATGACCACCGTCAAGGATGCCTTCTAACTTAAGGTTCTGAAATGATAGGGAGTATCGGTTTCGCTCAAGTTCAACACACTCGGAAGCACCAATAAGTATCCCCTTTGACTTAAAAGGGTAAAGCTCAGGTGTCTCACGAATAGTTTCAATAATATCCTTAGTTACCGGAGATTTTTTAGCATTTCGTGGATTAGCATCAAGATTAAGGTTTGTGATGATATCAATTAAACCGCGAACCTTAACAAACCCCGTGATGCGTCGAATATTATTAAGAACCCTAAGACTTGGATTCTCAATCTTAATTATTGCACTCACATTTGAGTAGCTGGCGTCGATACCAGTCATCAGCTTTTCTCCTTAAGAGTATTTATTCATCCCCTACATATCTCAGACTCCGTCCGGAGCCAACCGGGGGATGGATCAGGAGTGACCCATCTACCAATAATAATACCGAGTCAGATCCCCTTCTGCAACTTCTAATTTATATTTATATAATGATTTATATAACTTTTTAGAACCTTCTAAGTCTGAGAATGTTGCGTCAAGGTGTGCGCTCAGGCGACTCTCTGCATCTCGAAATTTTTGCGGAGGGTCTGTCAAACGGTGATATTGCCGAGAAGTTGTTCGTGGCGGAAAAGACCGTGGCGAAGCACATTAACACCCTTTTCGCGAAGCTCGACCTGCCCGATACAAACAGCAACGCCCGCCGTGTGCAGGCCGTACTGCATCTGCTGCGGAATGGGTGACACTTTCGGTTTAGCCTAGTTTTCTATTTTGCATCCTGCGGTTATTTAAGTCGCCAGATGCACAATAACTCGCCCGATAGACTTCACGATTGTAATTACACAAACGCTTGAACCGGTCTTATGCACCGCGTATAGTCGCCTACTACGAAGCTAAATCTGAGGGAAGGAGTACATACATAATGCGCGCAAACTACCCCGAACTCGCCCCCGAGTCCTATAAAGCAATGATGGCGTTAGAAGGTACTCTCACCCTGGAAACCGCTCTCAAAGAGCTCGTCAAACTGCGCGTCTCACAGATTAACGGATGCGCTTTCTGCACCGATATGCACGCCAAGGAGGCCAAACTCAACGGTGAGCGGGAGCTGCGGCTGTATCATGTGCCAGTTTGGCGGGAGTCCAATCTCTTTACTGAGAAGGAACGTGCAGCCTTGGAGTGGGCCGAAAAACTAACTCGCCTGGATGGCGGACATGTGACCGATGCAGATTATCAGGAGGTTTGCCAATACTTTGATGACAAAGAGCTGGCAGAGCTCACCTTCGTGATCACCACTATTAATGCTTGGAATCGTCTGGGCGTGGCATACGCCGCCGTTCCCGGAAGTGCTGACAAAATGATGGGTCTGGATAAAGCAGGACTGGAATAAAGGCTCTGTTACTCGACCCGATCGGATCTATCTGCAACCGATTCAGCCTTGTGAGCGGTTGTGAAATACCCAGTGGGTTTCGAGCTCTACCGGTTATGAGACTGATACATGACTTACATAGTTAGGTTTATTTCTAGCATTTTTTACATTATTTCTTGATATTTATTTTTATGGCAGATATATCCACTAATATACCAGCACGACTCAAAGGGTCTTCAATAGCATGCCTATTGCTAAAACATGCCCTCGAAGACCCTTGAGTCGAAAATATATTTTATTTTCAGAAATCTAATACATTAAATAAAATGCAAAAGATAAAGGTGCATTAGTTACCGTGCTGCCGATAGGGGAACAACCGGTAAGATATAGCTATGCTTCCAAACCGTGACGGGATAGGAAGCCTCACTCGTCGTCATGTCGCCCTGATCGTATGCAGTAAGGTGAACCTGGTACTTGTGGCTCGGGTTAATCTTAGTGCCATCAACGTTCACATGCAGGTCAAAGTGTCCATCACTACTAATGCTAGACCCGCCTGCACTGGTGCTAACGTCATCATCAACGACGTTCCCGAACTCATCAAGCTCCTGAACAGTCAGAGAGTAATTAAAACTGGGGTTATTATCGTACCAGACACCTCGCACATTCAGAGCATTGTCAGTTTTCTGCGAGTCAATGAATCCGTCAACAGAGTCGATCACAACAAAGATGCTCTCTACAGGAGCACTAGGCTGACCTACCTGCCTCTGACCATCTTGCGATGCAGAATTCGAGTCGTCCTGAGAAGCGTTAGCGCCTTGCTGCTGGCTCTGCGATGAGCCGTCAGATGCAACCTGCGTAGCACCACCCTGAGCCTGCTGACCCTGTGCATTCTGGGATGCAGAGCTTGCACCCTCACTCTGAGGACTGACAGGCGCTGCATTTGCCTGCGCGAGCGGAAGAACCGTCACACCTGCAAGGGTGAAAATAGCAGCTCCGGTCATAGCCGGACGAGAATAGCGAAAAGCCATCATAAACTCCATTCATCGGTGACATGAACAATTCAACCCTAAACATAATTGAGGACCGAGATACAAGAGATATCGAGGAATCATCACAATAATTATTCTGAGAACGAACTTTTTTACACCAATATAGGCTATAGCGGGTTAACAGCTCTGAACAGTTCAATGTATTCCATTCACCGGCGAATGGGATACTGGTAAATGTAATATATTACTAGATTTAAGTATAGAATTTTTAACATTATTTCCTGATATTTATTTATGGAAAAATATACCCGCTATCGTGCTAGCACGAACTCAAAGTACTTTCAACAGCATATATATTACTAACACATGCTCCCGAAGACCCTTGAGCCGAAAATATATTTTATTTTTAGAAATCTAATACACTAAACAAAATGCAAAAGATAATACGGCGTATTAATTACCGTGCTGCCGACAGAGGAACAACCGGAATATAGGTACGGTTCCAAACCACGACGGGGTAGTACGCGTAACTCGCCGTTAAGGTATCCCTGATCGAACGCATCAATGTAGACTCGGTAGTGGTGGTTCGGGTTAATCTTAGTACCATCAACAATCGCGGATATACCGAAGTCCCCATCCGAATTAATGCTAGACGCGCCGCCGGTGCTAACGTCATCATTAACGATGTTCCCGAACTCATCAAGTTCCTGAACACGCAGGTCGTACTCTACACGGTCGATATCATCGATCCCCGTAGTCTCTACAGTCAGAGAGTTATCAGTCTTCTGCGGGTCAATGAATCCATCGACAGAGGTGATCCCCAACAACCGCAGGGGCGGAGGGCTGACTCTGACGGCTCTGATTATTCTGTGACGCAGACTTCGAGTTTGAGCTGCTCTGGGATGCGGATGCACCCTGAGCCTGCTGACCCTGACCATTAGCATTGGCACCCTGCTGCTGACCCTGACCGTTAGCACTCTGCTGCTGATCCTGAGATGCACTAGGCTGGCCCTGCTGCTGGCCCTGACCATTCTGAGATGCAGAGCTTGCACCCCGACTCTGAGGAGCCTGCTGACCCTGACCGTTAGCACTCTGCTGCTGGCTCTGACCGCTGGCATTAGTACCCTGCTGATCCTGAGATGCACCAGGCTGACCCTGCTGCTGTTCACCGCCGGATGCAGCTTGCGAAGGATCCTGTGCCGCACCGCCCTGTGTTGCACCATCCTGGCTCTGGTCACTGGCGTTAGCACCCTGCTGACCCTGAGCATCAGCATTGGCGCCCTGCTGCCGACCCTGACCGTTAGCACTCTGCTGCTGACCCTGGGTTGCACCATCCTGGTTCTGACCACTGGCGTTAGCACCCTGCTGTTGATCTTGGGTTGCACCCTGGGTTTGCTGACCCTGATCCTGACCGTTCTGTGCTGCAGAATTTGGCTGTACCTGTGTGGCTCCAGAACGTGCCTCATCCTGAGGGCTTGCAGGCGCTGCATTTGCCTGCGCGAGCGGAAGAACCGTCACACCCGCAAGGGTGAAAATAGCAGCTCCGGTCATAGCCGGACGAGAATAGCGAAAAGCCATCATAAACTCCATTCATCGGTGACATGAACAATTCAACCCTAAACATAATTGAGGACCGAGATACAAGAGATATCGAGGAATCATCACAATAATTATTCTGAGAACGAATTTTTTACGTTGATATAGAAATATTCGAAGTTATTTAGTCAAGGTTTTATGAAAAATTTCTCCATTAAGTTTTTACAGAAAAATATAGCTCTGTTTCTCACAAGCAGATTTGAGTTAAATTCAGGATGGCAAAAATACTCTCAGTTTCGATAACCATAGAAATCACGTGGTGTCAGTAGTTACAGAGGCTCTATATATAACTAGGTGCTGCACTCCCCTAGTCTAAAAAGAGCAGGGGCGGTAAGGCTACCGGAACCGGCTGCCGATATGCCGCATCGCCTGCACCTGCCGACTGGTACGATGCGCCGCCCGCACCATCCGCGAACGCTTCAACGCCTGCAGCTCATCCTCGGCACGCTCAAACTCACCCCGCATATGCGCCTCCCATGAGTGCATGCGATCCGAAAGCGCCCATTCGTTGCCTTCGGCCAGCGAAGTCTTCAGCAAAAGCTCACGCACCGCACTGTTAATCGCCTCTAGGGACGGCTCTAAGGCGGGAACCGTCGCAGCCGCAGAAATACCCTCCGGCATATGCGCCTGCCTCTCCCCGCGCACAGAGGCCGCAATATACTCACGCCACGCGTGAAGCAGCGCGGTCACTGCCTCATGCTGCACCCGCAGCTCTTGGCATTGCCCCCTGCTGAGCGAGAGCGCAGACGCAATGAGCTTCTCGGGAATGTCGGTACCGAGCATATGAAGCGGAGTCATAAAATTCTGCATCCCGTAATGCCCCATGACCCCGCAAATCCGCATCTCAGTAAACGCATCGGGCACCAGCGCAACCGCAGGAATACCGGCGCTAAGGCTAAAGACCGCGGGATGGTACCGGTCGGTGATATTTAGCGCGGCACCCTGATGGATGCGCACCGTCGCATCCGTGTGCAGAATCGGTATCAATGTTGCAGGGGATGTCATGGATGCGGCAACCAGTTCATGCGCCTTGTAGTCACCGGTGCGCCCGCCCTCCGACGCCGGATCGCCCATATGCCCCAGGAAGACCGCCGCCAGCCCATACTCGGAGTAAATCTTGTCTAATAAAGCGGCTAGTTCATGTACTTTGCTCCCCGAAACCTCGTGCACCGTCACGCACACATAACGCTCGGGAAGCTCAGGAACCTCAACCCGCGCATCGGCATAGTCGAGCGTTATCTCGGGGGTATGTGCCCGATAGTCGCTGGCATCATCCACACCCGCAAGCGCCTTAAGATCGTGCTCGCGGCACCACTCGTAGGAGCTGCGCTCGCGCACCGCCACCGAGGTTGCCGAACGCAGCATACGCAGCAGAACTTCCTCATCGCGCGGGGAAAGCACGGGACCAATCGACTGCCCGGAAACAAAGACCGGAATCTTTGCGTACTGTGCCACCAGTGCGATAGCGGCGCGCCTACACAGCAGCCAGCCGTAGCGCGAATTCAGGTTGCCGCCGCCGGAAATGACGACCGCATCCACCGATTGAATACCCTCTACAAAATCGCGGATCTGCTGCGCCGACGGGCAAAAATCGGGCAGATCCGGCATAACGCCGCTCACAAGAAACTCTTCGAGGCGTTCCAACGTGATCTCGCGCTCGGCAGGCGCCCATGGGAACAGCAAAAACGGCATATATTCGTATGCAGACGAACCCCCGGCTCCCAGATAACGCTTGCTCTGCTCGGCGTCACGGGTTGCTAAAATAACCTGCATTCCTGCATCCGCCAGGGTATTCGGCGGTGCTGATCGTCATACTATCGTCCCCACATGGTAGACGGGCTGACCAACTATCGCCGACAACAAGAACACGAGTCATATGCGTACCTATTTGCTTGATGAATCTTTAGGCGAAAAAACGGCACGCAAACGCGAAAGTTTGCCGCTCCACGACATCGCCCGCTCCATGCGGTGCAGCCGCTCACACTGTTCCTGCTGCATAGTTTCGAGACGTTCCAAACGTTCCTGAACGTCTTGAAGCGCCTCTAGAGTTTCCAATAGACGGTACCGTCAAGTTCGTTCGTCAGGTGCGCCTGGTAGAGTGAAAATTTCAGATATGCGCCCCGGCGGTAAGGTCTTCACGGATCGCGGTGGCACGCACCTGCGCATCAAAAATACGATGCTGCTGCTCGTGGCTCACGCTATTGGCGGCAGAACCCGTCGCATCAGGGCGTTTGCACCAGTACGCCAGCGGCTCGTCCAGAAGCTGAACTTCACCGGCCATGGCGGCGCGCATATTGAATTCCCCAGTCGCCCACCACGGGAAGTTCCTCATCAAATACCCCACCTTCTCGTGCAGGGTGCGGCGGTACAGCACGCCGATAGGAACCGCGCGGTTGGTGCGGAACAGGAACTGCAGCCCCATGGCGGGTAGATCTTCGTGGAAGGTGCGTTCGTTCAGAACAATAAAACCGTCCTCGGTTTGCCGCTCAAAACGCTCAATAATCCGTACCACGCACATATTGGCGCCGGTCTCATCAAGGGTTGCGACGGTACGTTCCAGGAATTGGGGATCCCACAGGTCATCGTCGTCATGAATGGCGATATAGGTAGACTCGCTGGAGCGCACGCCCAGGTTAGAGTACCGCTTCCATATTGCCGCCCGCAGCATGAAGAAGAACGGTCTGCGCCGCAACCGGGCTGCGGTCAATAATCTGCTGAGATTCTTCCTGATTTCCGCCGTCATCGACCACGTACACGGTGTATTGCGTATACCGTTGCTCGGCGATATTCTGCAGGGCACGTGCGAGAAAGACCGGGCGATCTTTCGTGCGTACAATGACGGCGACAGAGGAAAACAAAGCTCTCCAAAGAATATATAAGGCCTGTGCATAAGGCACCTAGGGCGGAAATATATAGGGTTGTCTAGAATTCTACGGAGTTGCGCGGGAATAAGCGAGCATTCCAGCCCACATTAGGGGTAAAAATTCTACCCAAATATGCCATCAAGAGCCATCATGAGGGCGATCGCACACAAAAAACATGCCGGAAGCGTGACAAACCAGGTCAGCATAATGTTCGCAACGATCTTCGGCTTCACCGAGTTAAACCGCTGATTCACCCCAGCCCCCAGGGCGGATGCGGTCGCCAGGTGCGAAGACGAGAACGGCAGCTGCAGCAGGAAGTACCCGAGCGCCTGCATAAGAGCCGTGGTGCCTTGAGCTACCGCGCCGCGCATCGGGTCTAAGCGCACCATACGGTAGGCGAAGGTGTAGCCGATGCGCCGCCCACCTGTGAGCGTGCCCGCCGCCAGAGCCAGCGCAATAGTGAGCACATGCCAGGGGAGAAGATCCCGCGTGGGAAGCGGAAAAACCGCACCCAGCACGTGCAGCACCAACAGGTACAGGTACCCGGTCTGCATACCGTGCAGAAGTGAAATTGCGGATGCCGACACCGCCAACACCTCACGCGAATGCCGGTTCACACTGCTGGGCGAAGAGCGGATCGCTAAGCGATAAAACGGGATCACCAAAAGCCAAGAAAGAAGAAAAATCAGGGGCGGCAGGTAAAGAAGCGGCAGCAGGGTGGCATCGAAAATCGCGGGGATAAACCGTGAGCCTTCGCCATCAACCCGGGCATACCATGCCACCCCGGCAAGGGCGCCGATGAGGGCGTGCGTTGAGGAAGCTGGCATGCGTAAGGCCCAGGTCGCCACACCCCATAAGGCGGCGGTGATGAGCGCGGCGGTCAGCCCCGGAAGGCCCAAATGCCCGCTGGGAACGGCAATCCAGGGCACACTCATATCGGTGATCAGCAGATACGCCGCAAACACGCCGATCCCGTTGAACAGCGCGGCGGTAATCAGAGCCGCGGTATCGCCCATCGTGCGGGTGCGTACCGGCACCGCGATCGCATTGGAGGCATCGTGCATGCCGGTCACAAAAATCGCGGAAAGAAACGCGCCCACACACAGAATACTGAGCAGAACCACTAGGACTCCTGCACGATAATACGCCCGATCTCAGAAGACACGCCGCGCATCGCATTTGCCGCTTCGACCAGTTGGGCAATGAACTTGGTGTACCGGCGGTAGCGTTCCATCGGGAAGCGTTCGGCGAGTTCTGCATCGTATTCTTCGGCGGTGCGAACGGCTTGGCGCGAGATACGCAGCATATCCATCCAATAGTTATCCAGACCCTTAATATCGGCGAGCTTGGGAATTACCGCCTCGGTCAGCACCGCCTGCCGCTGGATAATGTCGAGTATCGCGGTAATATGCGGGGCAAAACCGTCAATTTTGTGCAGATAGCGATGTGCGCGGCACTCGTGAGCTTTTCGACCGCGTTCGTGAGTTTGCAGTACCAGCGTGTAGAGGTCTTCGCGGGGTACCGGGGTGGCAAATGAGCCTGCACTGGGTGGTGAGGGTCATGAAGAACAGGTCGGTTGAGTTCGCCTCGTGCACCAGCATGCGGTCGAAGAGTTCGGGGTATTCGGAGGTAGATGAGCCAACCATTTCGGAGAGGAGCGCCGCCGCCTCCGCCACCTGCACCGAGATTTGTGCAAGCGAGGTGAGTGAGCTGTTGGCTTGTGGAAAGATGCGGTGCAACATAGTTACAGTCTAACGCGGGTGTGCTGAGGGCGCGCGGGTCTGATACTTCCCGCGCGGCGGCTTGAGAATACAACAGCGGGAAGGCTACATGATAACCTTCCCGCTGTGAACGTTAGCGATGTCGGGCTGGGAGCGCCTCTCGGCGGAAGGCCGCTCGAAGCGGCAAATGATTTGGAGCCCGGGGCTACCTATTAGCAACCCGACATCTTGTCTTAAATTATCCGCCCGCGCCGAGCCTCCGTCAAGGTACATGAGCTCTAAGCAGAACACCCGGCATCAGTTCCGAATCCTGTATTTTCCCGGGATTTGATAGCGCGCGAGTACTGTGCGGGGCTACAATGCTTCGAGTCCGCCGCTTGCCCGCCAGTGCGCGGCGGTCGCCTCTAAATCCTCGGCGATTTTCACGAGTTTTCGGTATTGTTCGGGCACGCGGAACATGCGTTCAATGCCTTCGCGGCGAACCTCATGACTGGGCGGATGCACCCCCTGCGGGTTACCGGACAGTCGGCTAATATCTGCACGCTCATAGTTGAGACGCAGCCCCAGTGCCACCACACGCGCGAACGCCGCAAAACGTTCGAGAGCTATATCAATATCGCCGCTGTAGAGCCCGGCCAGAATTTTGTCCGCCGTTTTGACGACCTCGGAGGCGCCCGGTGGGTCTGGCACCCCCGCCAGCAGATGCGAACGGTAATCGGCACCCATACCGGTAGAGAACGCTTGTGCGGTGGCCTTTGGGTAGCGTCGTACCATGTCGCGCAGGGAATACATGCGCCATAGCGCCCCGGGGAGGGAACGCGCGGGTGAATGAGACCAGAGCTGCGCAAGCGCCTCAATACCGTATTCGTCAGTGAAGTCTATGAGCCGGGCGGCAACCTCCGGGTCAGAATTTTGGCGTCCGCGCTCCAGCAGAATGCGGGCAGATGTATGCGCCGCCTCATCACGGGCGGCGGGATCTTCACCGCCAACGCGACGCTCAAACTTTTCGCTGGGCTGAGATACTGGGCGATGATGTGCACGATGAGCCATAGGTGTTTAGTGTAACGGGCAGGGCACGAGTTTTTCGAAGGATTCAGCCGGACGAAAATCATATCTGCGAAGGCGACTCGTGACGGATTTGTAGTGTATAGTAGATGATGTCTTCGCGTTCACGCGGGACGGCGCGCCTTTAGCTCAGTTGGTAGAGCTACGGACTTTTAATCCGCAGGTCGTGGGTTCGAGCCCCACAGGGCGCACTCTTCACCAGAAATAATCTGGTACGTCGCTCCGTTCGGTACAAAGCCGATCGGGGCGACTTTTCGTTTATTTCTCCCCTGTCCCTCAATATATGAAGGCTCAGGAACCCGTGCAGAGACAATGCTGTCTCCAAGGAGATCACCAACAGTTAGATCAAGCGCACCAGCAAGTGTAAATAACTCATCCAAGCTGAAGTTTTGTTTTCCTCGAAGCCGGTCTGACACGCCTGCCTGCGTAATCGCAAGAATATTTGCGACATCTTTTTGAGTCAGTCCAGCTTTCGCAAGTAGCCCCCGAATCTCGCGAGCTACGGCTTCTGTTGCAGTATAAGTTGCAGTATTACTCCCAAGTTATTGGAGTGGCTGTATGGGCTGAAGCTAAAGATCAGAAGCTCACTCAACAGGCAATTGGTGGTTTTATGGCTTTCCGCTATGCCTGTAGGGCAGCGATACCAAAGCGAGCGCCCATGACTATTTGTTTACGCTGGTGTGCAGGTGATGACGATGTTGGTGGTGTAGTGCCCGTGCCCATCGGTCCCTCCGCAGGTAATGAGGCGCAGGAGTTTGGGGCCGTGGTACCCGAAGGTGTCTTCGGGTAGGTCTCGATAGGCATAGGAGCGGCGGTTGAGAACACGCCAGTTGGTGATTTCTCCATGAGTAGTGGATGCATAGACGGGGTCTCCTACATTCAGGAGCGTGATGAGCGACATAGGGGCCATAGTATTGTTGTCATAGTTCACGTGCCCAGCGATAACAGAGGGGCCTTCAGGATCTTCAAGCGAGGCAGAAAAGTTAGCGAGCGCGGCCTGGTGCGAGGGCGGGAGGATCATTTGTGGTCTGGAGTATTCGGGGGTTTGGGTGAGTCCTGTTTCGGTGTAGGTGATGTTGAGTCCGACGGTTGGGGCGGAGAGTGTGCTGGCGTGTTTTTGGGCTGTGATGCCGTCGGTTTGGAGGGTGCGCTCGTTGGGTGCGGGCTGGTGTGTATCGGGAGCGGGCAGATTTAGCCCGGTAGTGATGTTTACTTTTACCGGGTGTGTTTGATTGTTATCGTCGCCTATGTCGGTGATGTTTTTGATGGTGTCGGCGATGTGCTGGTGCTGTTCGTTGGGATAGTGCGGGGTGTTGGTCCACCATAGTGTGCCGGCGCCTGTGATGCCTAGGGCGCCTGCGCTGATCAGGAGGGTTCTTCGTGTGATTTTTGTGTTCTTTGATTGAGTCTTTGCTGTCTGAGTGGTAGAGCTTGAGGTATTTTGTGGCGACATGTGTTTATTCCTTAGCATGTTTTAGGGGTTTACATTACTATTTATGCATATACTAAAGCGTCGCAATAATTTTTACACCAGAGAAGGTGAAAAAATGAAAACTCACTCATTCACAGTCAAGACGCTCGGCACCGTTCTGCTCCTTAGTACAGCCGTGATCGGCGGCAGTACCGCGAACGCTGCACCCGCCGTAACAGGAGACATCCTGACCGCATACCAGCAGCCACAGGTTAGAGCTTCCTTTGGCCCTGCACGAGATATTGCCCGCTGCAACCAGAGCGGCGGGTGTCTGCAAGTCTTCCGTCACGGAAAAATCTACCAGCATCCCCAATACGGCACCCACACCGTACCCAACGGACCCATCAGCCGCTACTACGAGCATCACGGTGGGCACATGGGTGTTTACGGGTACCCGACCTCTAGCGTCACCGCCACCGCAACTGGGACAACCCTGACCACCAGTAACGGAAAAACCTACTACACCTTCACCGAAACCGCAGGTGCAGTCACTGTTGCCGTATCAACCACACCGCCCGCCTCACCCAAACCAGCACAGCCTACACCAGCCCCTAAAACGCAGCCCATTGTAGAGCGTAAGACCCTCACTGTTGAACAACAGATCCGCGATACCGCCCAAGAAGCCTTCGGTACCGCAGGCGCGCAACCCATCAGCGATATTTACAGACCCTTCCCCGAAGATATCCAAGTCCAACGCTTCACGGGCGGAGTCATCACCTACACCAAAGCCACCGGACCCATCGCTATGCACGGCATGGTCTATGACCACTGGTGGAAAGCACGAGAATATTCCGACTTCAAAAATCGAGAAGGACTACCCACCACCTGGCACAAAACCGGCGACACTATCTACACCCAATTCGAGCACACACAACTTTATTGGGATCCCCACACCCGCCTCGCACGCACCACACAAAACCTCGGCCCCCACGATGCCCTCACCATCGGAGACTCCCAAGTCTGGGATAACTCCTGGGTAGGCCAAGGGCTCCGTGCCGCAGGCTACACCCCCACCATGTACCGATGCGGAGGCACTGGCTTCATCGCCGACCGACCAGGAACCTGTCCCTCATACACTGACGGCGTGATCAATAATAAATGGGCACTACCATCAGGGAACCCCGGCATAATCTACCTTGACGCCTCAGGCAATGACACATACCACAACTCCCAAGAATCTGTGCGGGTCGAAACAGTGAAAACCATTGAGAAGCTCAAGCAGATGTACCCGAATAGCACGATCGTTTTAGGCGGTATTCTTTCCAAAGAGCAGCCTCATCATGCACGCCGTCACGCCTACAATGAAGCCGCTCGCACAGCGGCCACGCAGACCGGTGTTCTTTTCCTGGATACGCGCGGCTGGCTGACAACTTATAGGCTTTACCCGTATATGGCTGATGATTTGCACTTGAAGGATCAGGATCAGTGGCGTCTGGCGGATCCGTTCAAAAACGCTTTGAAGAACCTTCTAGCCACCCAAACATCTACTAAAAAATCCTAAAATAAAATGATAAAATATATCCATCCATCTGACCGTTCAGCTTCTCTGTCTCATCATGGTGAGCACAGAGGCGGGCAGTGAGGTGGCTGAACCCGATCCGGCGTAGTACCGGTTTATCTAATCACTCTATCTATCACTACTCTCGTCTAGGAGAATACTCACTCATGCGAAAATTCAGTGTCGTCTCTAAAGGACTGACTTCTCTATCCCTAACTGCAGCAATTGTTGCTGCCCCTCTTACTTTGACGACGTCTGCGACTGCTGTGGAAAACACTCCTAATGCTGCCGCAGTATCGCAGCTCTCTTGTGGGGAACCCAATATTGTGCTGGCGATGGATGAGACCTGGTCTTTTGGCGATAACGAGCAGAATCAGAAGGCAGAGGGCATTAAAGCGTTTCTGAAGGAGTACGCGAAGATCCCGAACGCGAAGGTCACCATGTACCACTTCGGGCAGATGTCCCCGGCCTTTAACCAGATCCTCACGGTAAATCTCTCCGATGAGGGGGCTTTGCAGAAAGCTCTCGACTTTGTGCTTAACTCTGAGCAGCGTGCTGCTACCGCTCATCAGGACTTGCCTGATGCGCTCAAGGGCTGGACCGATAACTGGTCGGGAACGAACTGGGCTGCTGCTCTGAAGACCGCAGCAGACCAGGCTGGTCCCTTCGATGCAGTAGTGCTGGCTACTGATGGGTCCCCCAACAAGTATGTGGATGCTAACGGTAACTATGTCAATGGTGGCTCCAACACGTTCTCCCAGCAAGCGTTTGACTCTGCTAAAGAGCAGGTCGCCAGAATTACTGGCTCCGGCACGAAGGTGATTCCCCTGTTCATTAAGACTAAGGAGAACTCGCTTGGTGGTGCTTATACCCCCGAGCGTGAAGTGCAAACCACAAACGCTATCAAGGAAATCACCGGCAAAACTAACCCCATGGAGGGCGTAGACTACATCACCTCCGCTACGGATTCCGATGCAGTCGCTAAGGCCTTCTACAATGCCGCCACCGCGACCTGCCCCACCGATCTGAAGATCGAGAAGCATGTAGATCTCACTCAGGTACAGCCCGGTCAGGAAATCACCTACACCATGACCGTTAAAAATGCTGGCGATTGGGATGAGCCCGCAGCATCTGTCAAGGATGAAGGACTCGTCATTACGGACGAAAACGGTAAAACTATCACCGGAGAAAACCTCACGATCTCTAACCCCACCAAGGGAACCGCATCCGGGATCGACTGGACCATCGGTGAGCTCAAAGCAGGCGAAGAAGCAACCGCAACCGTAAAATTCACGGTCCCTGCTGAAGCACAGGAACTCGTCAATGGCACCATCACGAACTCCGCCTACATCACCGGTGTGCGCGACCCCTACGACGGCAACTCCCGCGTCCCCAACGACACGTTAGATGCGGATACCGACAACTGGGATAACGCAACCTCCGCATTCTCTCCGCTAGCTACCAACGTGAAGGTGCATAAAGAGTTGGCAACCGATGTCGCCAATATCAAACCCGGTGACACTATCGAATACAACGTTCAAATCATGAACGATTCCTCCACCGCAGAGCCAAACTTCATCTTCAACGAATTCCCTAACACCAAATATTTTGAGCCTGAAGCCACTATCAAGAACAACGGCCGTGGCACCGTCACCGGCAACACCTGGATGGTAGGGAACGTCAACGCGGGAGAGACCATCACCTTCACCGTACAGCTCAAGGTCAAAGAGACGATCAATATCGACGAACTTAAAGCCGGTATTGAAAACGCGGTTACCGTCACAGGTAGCTATGATCCTAAGAAACCCTAACCCTAAGGATCCTGGCAACCCCACACCGCCTACCCAGTGTGAGCCTAACCCCACTGTCGCAGCGGATACCGACGGCTGTGATGTCGTCGTGACCCCCATTAACGAAGATGTCCGTATCGCTAAGACCGACACGACCGCAGAACTTAAAGCGGGGGAACGCGCAACCTTCAATTTTGACGTCGTTAATAAGGGCACCCACACTGCCCATGACGTATACGTCTCCGAAGGGGAGCTGAAGGGTCTGGATGCTTCTACGCTTCAGTGGGGCGAGAAACCTTCAGCAGGTAAGCTCGTCACGGGTGCAGAACTCGTTAAGCTCGGTGCCGCCAAAGCTGATGCTGTCGAGGCTGATAAAAAATACTGGTACATCGGCGACCTCAAGGCAGACGAAACGGTCACCGCTACGGTCTCCGCAGTAGTCGCTGACGATACCGACGAAGTCGAAAATACCGCTACCGTGAACTCCCGGTGGGATAAGTACGATCCGTCAAGCCGAAGCAGCCAAACAACACTGCTGAGGAAGACACCGACAACTGGGATAACGCCACCAAAAAGGTCACCAAACCGACCCCTCCGGTAACCCCAGAACCCACCCCACCCCACAGTCGTGCCTACCCCGCACGCATCCCTACCTCCTGCACCGGAAACTAAAAACCCGGTAGCAACCGTCATTTCAGGTATCTCGACGACCCCATGGGCTGGCCTGATTATAGGAGCTATAGCTTTGGCGGGCGCAGCAGTACTTGGTTTCTTCGGGATGAAGAAGCGGAAGACTGACCTCCGAGTAAACGGGTTTTAAAAGCGCGCAGATGGGAAAACCCATCACGAATGAGAGTATTCTCCATCTGCGCGCCTTGTTACTGTAGGGTTCAACGCTACAGTTTCGAGCCCCACAGGGCGCACTGAACAAAGCCCGCCGCATCCGGTATACATGTCGGATGCGGCGGGCTTTTTCTGCACCGTCACCTGGCATTTTGCGAGTTATTTTGTATTGGGCGACGAAATAACCGCCGGATGTAAAAATAACGCACAAAAATAGAAATCCAGGCTAACCGAAAGTATCACCCACTCCGCAACAGCACGGCAGACCCGCA
>BNJS01002075.1_pt1 | contig 22374 bp, 38 predicted proteins | sample 8540461 | NCBI WGS metagenome assembly BNJS01 (sample SAMD00202454, study PRJDB9452) | human saliva metagenome | isolation source: human saliva | place: Japan | reverse complement strand
GTAATAACAAGATGCGCTGCTGAGCAACCCAGGACGAACCTTCATCCTGTCACCGCCTTGTCCGCAAATGTCTGAAAGACGTGTGTTCTAGCATACAACACTTTACTCAAAACCAACACCATTATGACACGGGTTGAGCGCCAGCTAAAACACACGTATAGTTTGAGATATAAGTAACCCACAAACTGATGAAAAATATGTTATTATAAATTTGTTAAATTTTAGAAAAGAATATAGGTGAATAAATGAAAAAGTAAGAAAAGCGATTATTCCAGTAGCAGGATATGGTACACGTTTCCTTCCTGCAACCAAAGCATTACCTAAGAGATGCTTCCAATTATCGATACTCCTACTATTCAACACATAGCAGAAGAAGCGGTGAAAAGCTGAATCGAAAGATATAATTATTGTAACTGGTAAACAAAAGAGCTATTGAAGACCACTTCGATAGAAATGTTGAATTAGAAGTTGAGTTAGAAAACAAAGGTAAATTAGCAATGTTAGAAAAAGTTAAGTACCCAACGCAACTTGCATAATATCTACTACGTACGTCAAAAAGAAATGGCAGACTAGGGACGCGATTTTAACTGCTCGTAGTTTTATCGGTGATGAGCCATTTGCAGTATTACATAGGTGATGACGTTGTAATTATGACGAATACCCTGCAATCAAACAACTTATTGATAAAGCAGAAGAAACAGGATGTTCTGTAATTGGGGTTCAAACAGTTCCAGAAGATCAGACTCATAGATACGGGTGTTATCGCACCTAAAAAGGCAAGATGGACATCTATATGAAGTTGAGAAGCTGTAGAAAAACCAGCTCCAGGAACAGCACCATCTAACCAAGCGATATGGGAAGATATGTTCTTAACTCCAGGAATTTTCAAACACTTAGCTAAAAACAAGTGAGGTGTTGGTGAGAAGTTCAATTAACAGACGCTATCCAAAATGTTAAATGAGGAAGAAAATGTTTATGCATATGACTTCCAAGGTAAACGTTACGATGTAGGTGAAACAATTGGATTTGTTAAAGACTACTATCGACTTCGCACTTAAATCTGATCTTAAAAGATGAATTAGTGCCATACTTAAAAGCTAAATTAGCAGAATTAGAATAAGATTAAAGCGGGAGTGACCTCAAAATCGTGATTATGAGAAATGATTTTTGTAGAGTCACCCCGCACAGTTTATTAGATATCTAAAAAGCTTTATAAAGGCGAATTTAGATGTCAATAAACCACTGCGTCTATGAGTTCCTCATATACACTTTGTTAAAATTTAGGACTTTTTAGTCTCAGCCCTTTTGAAAGAATTGAGGAAGGTATATTATGATTATTAATCACATTGGAGTTTATGGAATATGTATTAGAGATAATAAGCTTTTATGTATCCAAAAAGAAAGAGGCCCTTATAAAAATAGATTTGATCTTACCTGGGAGGTAGTCAAAAAGAAAAATGAGGGACTCACAGAAACCCTTAGTTCGAGAATACTAGAGAAGAAACGGGGATATCAGATAAAAAGGTTATGGGGATTGCAGAGTCTATGATGTTTTTGTAGAAGAATCTAATCGTACAGTACATCATATTATGGTATTTTATAACGTTGATATTAATCTCGAACAGCAAGACACGATTTCAGAAAAGTTGGAAGATGAACTAAATGATTCCAGTGGAATATATTGGATTGACTTGGAAAGAATTAGATATAAAGAATTCCTCACCTTGATCTTGAAATTGAAACAGGAATTAAGTAATGATAAAAGGGTGCATTAGAGAAAGTAGTATATAAAAATTGGACAATATTATAAAAGAACTTATCCATGAAAAATATGGATAAGTTCTTTATATTTTTATGACTCTCATTGATTAAGTTTGTTTTTCATTGAAATAACTGCGTGAATAACAGAATGCCGCTACGGCTACCCAAATTATTGAGAGATGAGATTAGTTTTTGAATGCTTAATACTCTCCATATACAAAGATTCCTATGAAGAATTGCATCGTAGGTGGTAAAGTATTGAAGAATACCTAAATGTATAGTGAACTGCTGTAGCTCCTTTAGCAAATAACATTAGTGGAACTGCTGTAATTACACCGGATAATAATAAAGTATATTAATGTATCTGTTCCAAAAGAATAGAATGTAATTGAGTTATTTCGATGAAAGATATCCCATGTAAATAAGTGCGATAGGGAGAAACTATAGCTGTTTCTATAAGTAAGCTTGCTTTTGGACTAAGAACAATTTTTCTTTTACATAAGCTATGAAGTCCAAAAGCTTAGTGCTAGTAATATAGAAATCCATGGAAGAGATCCAGAGTGAAATAAATAGGTATATCAAAGAACCTCCAACACACAGACACGCTATTGTTTGTGTACGTGTTAATTTTCTTTTTAGAAAATACTACTGCTAGTATAATTGTAACAATAGGATTTAAGTAATATCCAAAACTTGCCTCTAGTACATGGTTAGTGTTATACTGCGATTATATATGTGAGCCAGTTTAATGTGATTAAAAATGATGCTAGTACTAATAGTAAGACACTTTTCTTATCTTTCCAGAGTGTTGTTATTTCATTAAAGATAGATTTTTATTTTTTGCAATTGCGACTACGATAATCATAAAAACAAAAGAACATATAATCCTCATCGCAAGAACTTCATATGCACCTATTTCTTTTTAGTAATTTAAAATATATAGGAAATAATCCCCATGAAAAATAACATATAAGAATCAGCTATTAAACTCTTCTGTGTATTATTCATATTATCCCTCCCTAAACGAGATGAATGTATGATTAGAGTATAACGAAAATATATGTATATTTCAACGGAAAATAATAGCTTCATAAAATAGATCATACGTATATTTTTGTATAGATAAACTTGTTTTCATTATTTTCATAAGCTTTACATTAGAGTTTTTCAAGAGTGGAGTCTATCTTAATTTATAAAACTATAACTTTCAGAAAAACAAAAATATTTCTTTATCTTTAAGTTTAAAATTAGTTATATAACACATTTTTGAGTAAGATTTAATGTTATTTTCGAAATAATATATGCTAATATATTTTTTGAGCGTAGCACATCTCTATAAAAATAAGGTTTCCATTTGTTTAGAGAAATAGTATAAAATAAAGGGTATGAAAAAGATAACTGTATGATTAGTGCAGGGAGAGGACAATGGGACACCGAAGGTACAAGTTAACATTTAGCGAATGTTAATGAAATTCTCAGGTAAAAAGACTGTACTAGGACAGAACTCTGAAGCAAGTCAACAGAGAGAGAGCTAACTAGCTTTTTTATGTTGTTTTTATTTTAGGTGGGATGCTATGAAATTGATAACAAACAATCCAAGATTTTTAAAAGAAAGATTTTAAAAGATATCGAAGTTGAAATACCACGATATTGAATACTCTAGATATATTAAAAAAGTTAGGGACTACGTTCATGAAAAATTGGGAAGTTGTAACACACCCTCTATGGAAGTGGCAACCAACGAAACAATTTACGGATCAGTAGTTATTAGAAAAATACTGAATTAGATGTTGCTTCTATTAATTTAATTTCTGAAGCGGTAGGAACTTTTGAAAAATTTAGAAAAATAAAGAAGTTCCTACAGTGGACAGATAGAGTAAAGATGATTTTCAGTATTATTGATCACGATTTATTATTAAATGCGATAAAAGAATTTTATATATAAATATAAGGAGAATAATTATGAGTAGAAATTATGATGTAATTATTATTGGTTCTGGACCTGCAGGTTTATCAGATGCGTTATACGCTTCACGTGCTAAATTAAACGTTTTGGTTCTAGAAAAATCGAAAAATGGAGGACTGCACAATCACTCACATGATTGAAAACTATCCTGGTGCGATTGAAGTATCCAACTGACCACGTTTAACAGCGAGAATGGCAGAACAAGCGAAAAACTTCGGTACTGAATTTCAAACAAGAAGAAGTACTAGATGTTAATCTTGAAGGGACGAAAAAGTAGTTACTTGTACAAGTGGTGATTACACAGCTAAAGCAGTAGTAATTGCAACTGGAGCATCTCCAAGAAAATTAGATATTCCAGGAGTTAGAGAATTAGAAAGTAAAGGTATTTCTTACTGTGCCACATGTGATGCAGACTTCTTTGATGGACTTGAAGTGTTCGTAGTTGGGGGAGGAAATAGTGCTGTAGAAGAAGCTCTATTCTTAACTAAATTTGCTCGTAAAGTAACAATTATCCACTTTGAAGAAGATATTCACTGTGAAAAAATTACAGCTGAAAAAGCAAGAAATCACCCACAAATCGAAATTAGAACTGAAACTAGTTGTTCTTGAAGCAATTGGTGATGGAATTTAGAAGCTATTAAATTAAAAATGTAGCTACAGGTGAAGAGTATGTGGTAGAAGCTGACGAAGAAGACGGAACTATGGGATTATTCTTCTTCATCGGATATGTTCCTCAAACTAAAACTATTTGAAGGAAAAGTTGAACTAACAGAAGGTGGTTATGTTAAAGCTGGAGAAGACACAAAACAAGTGTTGAAGGTGTATATGTAGCTGGTGACTGTCGTCAAAAGAAATCCGTCAAGTAGTAACAGCTGTATGTGATGGTGCTGTAGCAGCAATCACTGCAGAAAAATATATGCTGAGAAATTTGAATAAAATTTATAAAAAGGGAGACAGACAATGTTAGAACTAAACAAAGAAAACTTTGAGAGTGAAGTATTGGAAGCTGAAGGATACGTGTTAGTAGACTTTGGAGCCAAGGATGCGAACATGTAAAAGCACTTATGCCAGTGTACATGAATTAGCAGACAAATACGGAGACAAACTTAAGTTTGCTGCTCTAGATACAACAAAAGCAAGAAGACTTGCAATCAAACAAAAAGTTTTTAGGGTTACCAACATGATATATATAAAGACGAAAGCAAAAGTCGAAGAAGTAACTAAGATGATGCTACTGTTCCAGAATATAGAAGCTTATGATTAACAAATATTTATAAAAATAAACTCAATAGGGGAGGTATTAGGTATGCAGTCTTGAATTAGGAAAGATCTATATTAAAGATATACAATTTGCTGCAGGAATCAAAAATCGAGGCAAACGTATTATATGTAAATAAAGAAGAGCTTGTAGAGCTGTTTTCGAGGATGATGCAAATTGAATCTGTTGATTTAGATATTGCTCGTCCAGGTGAGAGTGTTCGTATTACACCAGTTAAGGATGTAATTGAACCTCGTGTTAAAGTTGAAGGTCGTGGAGGAATTTTTCCCGGGTATCCTTTCAAAAGTAGATACTGTGGTGAAGGTCGTACAAATTGCACTTGAAAGGTATGGCTGTAGTAACTACTGGTAAAATCGTAGGATTCCAAGAAGGTATTATCGACATGACTGGAGCTGGAGCTGACTATACTCCATTCTCTAAAACAAATAACTTAATCGTTATTGCTGAGCCTAAAAGAAGGAGTTAAAACAACACGAACACGAAAAAGCAGTTCGCTATCATCGGATTCAAAAGCTGCTCGTTACATTGCAGAATTAGTTTCGTTCATTAGAACCAGAAGAAGTAGAAGTATTTGAAACCAAACCTTTATTAGAACAAATTGCTGAATATCCAGATCTACCAAAAAGTAGGGATATGTATACGTGCTTCAAAACTCAAGGTTTATTACACGATACTTATGTATATGGTGTTGATGCTAAACAAATTGTACCAACTATTCTGTATCCAACAGAAATCATGGATGGTGCAATTGTAAGTGGTAACTGTGTATCAGCATGTGATAAAAACCCAACATATGTACACTTAAACAACGGTGTAATTGAAGATTTATACAAAACATGGTAAAGAAATTAACTTTTAGGTGTAATCATCACTAACGAAAATGTTTACTTAATGGATAAAGAATGTTCATCTAACTGGACTGCAAAACTTTGCCGTTACTTAAACTTAGATGCTGTAATCGTATCTCAAGAAGGATTCGGTAACCCAGATACTGACTTAATCATGAACTGTAAAAAAATTGAAGCTGAAAAAGTTAAAACAGTTATCGTAACTGATGAATATGCAGGTCGATGGAGCCAGCCAAAGTTTAGCTGATGCTGACGTAGCTGCTGACGCTGTAGTAACTGGAGGAAATGCTAACCAAGTGGTTGTATTACCAAAATTAGATAGAGTTATCGGACATATGATGTAGTAAATGTAATCGCTGGTGGTAACCAAGACTCATTAAGAGAAGATGGAACTATCGAAGTAGAAATCCAAGCTATTACAGGTGCTACTAACGAAACAGGGTTTTGGTTACTTAAGTACTAAAAACATTTCTAGTAAACAAAATTAAAAATAAAATGTTATAGATTTGAACAAGGAGGAAATAAGATAATGGTAAATCTTATTAATAAAAAAGTAGTTATCATTGGTGACCGTGATGGTATCCCAGGATTAGCTATTGAAGAGTGTGTAAAACCAATTGAAGGATTAGAAGTAGTATTTTCATCTACTGAATGTTTTGTCTGAACAGCTGCAGGGGCTATGGACTTAGAAAACCAAAAACGTGTTAAAGAAGCTGCTGAAAAATTCGGTAACGAAAACGTTGTTGTTTTACTAGGTGCATCTGAAGCCGAAGCTGCTGGTCTAGCAGCTGAAACTGTAACAGCAGGGGACCCAACATTTGCAGGGCCACTTGCAGGTGTAGCATTAAATCTTGCTGTATATCACATTGTAGAAGAAGAAATTAAATCTCAAATAGATGAAGCTATCTATGAAGATCAAGTTGGAATGATGGAAATGGTATTAGATATTGATGAAATCGCAAGCGAAATGAAAGACGTTCGTGGAGAGTAATTAAAAGCATCTAAATAATAGTTATAGGGGAAATAAAAAAATGTCTAAAATAAGAGTAGTACATTATATAAACCAATTCCTCGCTGGAGTAGGTGGAGAAGAACAAGCCCACATTGCACCAGAATTAAGAACTGAATTACCACCGATTAGTGTTCAGTTACAAAGGGCAATTGGGAGAAGAATTTGAATAGTAGCTACAGTAGTTTGTGGTAGACAGTTACTTCAACGAAAAACTTAGAAAAGTTCAAAAAGAACTTTTAGAAAATGATTAAAGGATGCGAACCACAATTATTCATCGCTGGTCCAGCATTCAATGCAGGGCGTTACGGGTAGCAGCTGGTACAATTACTAAAAGCTGTTCAAGACGAATTAGGAATTCCAGCTGTAACAGCAATGTACGTAGAAAAACCCAGGAACAGACATGTTCAGAAAAAGAAGTTTATATTCTTGAAACAGCTGACAGTGCAGCTGGTATGAGAAAAGTTTACCAAAATTAGCTAAATTTGCAGCAAAATTAGCTAAAGGTGAAGAAATCCTTTCTCCAAAAGAAGAAGGATACCACGAAAGAGGAATCCGTGTTAACTTCTTCAGCGACAAACGTGGATCAGAACGTGCTGTTGAAATGCTTGTTAAGAAAATTAAAGGTGAAGAATTTCGAAACAGAATATCCAATGCCTAACTTTGACAGAGTTGAGCCAAACCCAGCTGTTAAAGATTTAAGTAAAGCTAAAATCGCTTTAGTTACTTCTGGTGGTATTGTTCCAAAAGGAAACCCAGATCACATCGAATCATCTTCTGCATCTAAATATGGTGAATATTCATTAGAAGGATTCACTGATTTAACTGATGCAACTCACGAAACAGCTCACGGTGGATACGACCCAGTATATGCTAACGAAGATGCTGACCGTGTATTACCTGTAGACGTAATGAGAGAATTCGTTAAAGAAGGTAAAGTAGGAAGCTTACACGAGAAATTCTATACTACAGTAGGTAATGGTACTGCCGTAGCTAGTGCTGTAGGATTCGCTAAAGAGTATGCACAAAAATTAGTAGCCGACGGAGTAGATGCTGTAATTTTAACTTCTACTTGAGGAACTTGTACTCGTTGCGGTGCAACGATGGTAAAAGAAATTGAGAGAGCGGGTATACCTGTGGTTCACATGTGTACAGTAGTACCGATTTCTCTAACAGTTGGAGCTAACAGAATCGTTCCAACTATCGCAATCCCTCACCCACTAGGAAATCCAAAACTAGATGCGGATGAAGAGAAAAAATTAAGACGTGGACTTGTAGAAAAAGCATTACATGCTTTAACTGTAGAAGTTGACGGTCAAACAGTATTCGAATAATAAAGAAAAGGGGAGCTGAGGTACTATATATACCCTCAGCACAATATAGCTATGAATTATCCAGTATTTAAGGGAGCAGGATACATTCTTGTTCACACACCAGATATGATAGTAAGAAATGGATCGACTGCTTCTGTAGAGAGAGTAACAAATCCAGATTCAGAGTTTTTAAAAGAAGTAAATAACCATATTCGCACATATGAAGAAGTGGTAAATTATTTACCAAACCAAGTGTATATCGGAAATAAAACTCCTGAAGAATTAAAGGCTTATCCAATGCCTTGGTATGATATTAAAGATGAACAAGGTCAACGACATGGGAAATTTGGACAAATTGTCCCACAAGACGAGTTTATAGCATTAATGAAACTTTGTGATGCTTTTGACTTAGTTAAACTATCAGAAGAGTTTGTAGCCGACGTTCGTCCTAAAATAGAGGAAAACTTCAAAGAGCTAGCTCCTTTATTCGAAAAATTAGAAGGATCTGACTTAAGTGATAATGAAGAAGGATTTGAAGACTTAGTTCACGAAGGCAAAGTTGTGGGTTATGTTAAGAAAGCTCATGATGTTGATGTGAACTTAAATGCTCACGTTATCTTTGAAAACTTAGTTGTTAAAGCATCTGGAGTTATTGCTGCATTAGAATTGTTACGTAATTCTGGTGTTAACCCAGCTGACATTGACTATGTTGTAGAATGTTCTGAAGAAGCTTGTGGAGATATTAACCAACGTGGTGGTGGTAACTTTGCTAAAGCAATTGCAGAAGTTGTAGGTCTGGTTAACGCTACTGGATCTGACTTAAGAGGTTTCTGTGCTGCACCAACTCACGCATTAATTAGTGCTTCATCTTTAGTAAAAGCTGGAGTATATAAAAATGTATTAGTAGTTGCTGGTGGAGCAAGTGCTAAATTAGGTATGAATGGTAAAGACCACGTTAAAAAAGGTCTTCCAGTTCTAGAAGATGTTCTAGGTGGATTCGCTGTTCTTATTAGTGAAAATGATGGAGTAAATCCAATCATTAGAACAGATATGGTCGGAAAACACAACGTAGGAACAGGATCTTCACCACAAGCTGTAATGGGAGCTTTAGTAGCTGATCCATTAGACAAAGCTAAATTGAAAATTACAGATGTTGATGTATTCTCTGTAGAGATGCAAAACCCAGACATCACAAAAGCTGCTGGAGCAGGTAACGTTCCAGAAGCTAACTACAAAATGATTGCAGCATTGGCGGCAATGCGTGGAGATATTGAGAAAAAAGAACTTAAATCATTTATCGAAGCTAAAGGTTTACCTGGTTGGGCTCCAACACAAGGACACATTCCTTCAGGAGTACCTTATGTAGGATTCTTAATTGATGACTTAACAAAAGGTGATAAAAACCGTGCTATGATCGTAGGTAAAGGTAGTCTATTCTTAGGAAGAATGACAAACTTATTTGATGGAGTATCTTTTGTAGTTGAAAGAAATAGCGGTGCTGTAGAAGGAGAATCTGCAGGAATTTCTAAAGATGAAATCAGAAAAATTATAGCAGAATCAATGAGAAAAATTTCCCAAGAAATGTTAGAAGAATAGGGGTGATACTATGAGTAAACAAGTTATATCAGAAGTATTGCTAGAAGTAGCTAATGCCATTGAAACAGGTAACTTTGGTAAAAAATTAAAAGTTGGTTTAACAACTTTAGGAAGTGAACATGGTTTCGAGAATATACTACAAGGTGCAATATTAGCTAAAAATCCTGTATTCGACATAGTTTTTAATAGGTAAGGGACATGAAGATTTCGAATCTTATGAAGCTAAAGATGAAGACGAAGCTCACAAAATTATGGAAGACCTATTAGATAAAGGGGAAATAGCTTCTTGTGTAACTATGCATTATAATTTCCCTATCGGTGTATCTACAGTAGGTAGAGTTATTACACCTGCTAGAGGTACTGAAATGCTTCTTGCAACAACAACAGGGACTTCAGCTACTAATAGAGTTGAAGCAATGGTAAGAAATACACTTTATGGTATTGCAACTGCTAAATCACTTGGAAAATCTAATCCTACTGTTGGTATAGCGAATGTTGAAGGTGCTAGACAAGTTGAAAAAGTTCTATTAGATCTTAAAGAAAATGGTTATGAATTTGAATTTGCAACATCTCAAAGAGCAGATGGTGGTTCTGTGATGAGAGGTAATGATTTACTTATGGGAACTCCTGATGTTATGGTTGTTGATTCATTAACTGGTAACTTATTCATGAAAGTATTCTCAGCATTTACTACTGGTGGAGATTATGAAGCTAGTGGATTTGGATATGGACCTGGTGTGGGAGAAGACTATGATAGAAGAATTTTAATCTTATCAAGAGCATCTGGTTCACCTGTTGTAGCTTAATGCATTGAAATATGCTTATGAAGTAGCAAAAGGCAAAGTAAATGAAATAGCAAGACAAGAATTTGAAAAAGCTAATAAAAGCTAAACTAGATGAATTTCATTTCTAAATTGAAAAGTTAAAAAGAAGGCTCAGCTACAACTGAAGAAGTTAAAATGCCAGAAAAAGAAGTAGCTACTGCACAAATCTCTGGAATTGATATTCTAGATCTTGAAGATGCAACTAAAGCTACTTTTGGAAAAATGGAGTATACGCTGAGAGCGGAATGGGATGTACAGGACCAATCGTTTTAGTAAATCCTGATAAGAAAGATTCAGCAGAAGAAATTCTTAAAAATGAAGGGCTTATTTCACAATCTGAAACAGAAATAATGGTTTCTTAGAGAAGGAAAAAGCTCATTATGGTTTAAATAATTATAAAATACCCTTTTTATTGGATAAAACTCTTTCCGATAAAGAGGGTGTTTTTGTAGTTAGTAATATGAGGTTAGAAATTTTGTGAGATGTATAAGAGTAATATTGTTGTATTAATTATTTTAAAGAATTATGATATAAGAAAAATTTGATTAAATTAGATTCTCACGTTATAATAGATAGTTGTTAGATTTTAATAAGAGAAGGATTGTTAGAATGTATTAGTGATTCTAATGGAAAGGAGAATTTTTTTATTAATGCAAATATTTAGAAAAACACTAGAAAGGGTACTTTGGAGAAAGTGGTGAGAAGACCTGAGGCCAACGTTAAGAACTATGGATCTCATCCTACTTGGTATAGGTTCTGTTATTGGTTCCGGTATACTGGTACTAACAGGTGAAGCAGCATCTAAAGCTGGGCCATCAGTAATATTCTCGTTTTTAATCGCGGGCTTAGCTTGTGGACTCACGGCTTTATGTTATGCAGAGTTATCTTCTACTATACCATCAAGTGGAAGTGTTTATACGTATAGCTATATTACACTAGGAGAGGTTGTAGCGCATTGTATGGGTTGGCTTTTAGCCGGAAGTTATATTATAGCAGGAGCTGCCATAGCTAATGGCTGGTCAAGTTATTTTAAATCTTTATTAGAAGGATTTGGAATAATACTACCAAAGGAATTTACAACCCTACCAAGTGAAGGCGGATATGGTAATATTTTAGCGATTAGTGTAGTTCTACTAATAATGATAGTCTTATGTAAAGGAACAAATAGTGGTAAGTTCGTGAATAATTTAATGGTTGCCGTTAAGATTATTGTTATTTTACTATTCGTTCTTGTAGGTGTGTTCTATGTTACGCCTACGAATTGGACTGATAATTTTGCGCCACAAGGAATGTCAGGGATAATGATAGGAGCGACAACAGTGTTCTTCGCGTATTTAGGTTTTGATACTATTTCAACTTCAGCGGAAGAGACTGTAAACCCTCAAAAAGTCTTTTTACCTAGAGCTATTATTATTACATTATTAATTTGTACGGTATTTTATATTATTGTTTGTTTAGTAATAACAGGAATGGTGCCATTTAACCAATTAGGAAAAGGTGATGCACTAGCGTATGTTCTTGGAGTAGTTGGGCAAGATAAGGTAGCTGGAATTGTTTCTTTAGGAGCGGTAATTGGTCTTTTATCTGGTCCATTAGGAACGATGTTTGCTGCTGTAAGAATATTATTTACGATGAGTAGAGATGGTCTATTACCGAAAAAGATTATCAGCATTAAATAAAAAGTGGTGTTCCCTAGGTCCAACAACAATTGGTGTTGGTTTATTAATGGCAATCTTAACTGGTTTCTTACCTTTAGGTCAATTAGCAGATTTAGCTAATGTCTCTTACATAATAGCGTTTATGTTGGTAAGTTATTCAATGTTTGTTATCAGAAGAGAGTATCCTAATGTGAAGCGTGGATTTACTATGCCGGGGATGCCTTATTTACCAATAATATCAATATTGTTATTTATCGTACTATTATATGGTATTCAATTTTCAACATGGATAATTTTTGGGTGTTGATTTTAGTAGGTTTAGTAATTTATTTTGCTTTATTCTGTAAATCATAGCAAAGAAAAATACTTGATAATAAATAAAAAGCTTGGATATTAGTTGTGTCTAATATCCAAGTCCTTTTTATAAGTATTGTGAATCATCTTCATTATTTCTTTAACCTTTGCATTTGGTTGTCTAGTTTAGCACTTATCTCCGCACAGAGTTGAAGACGACGCTCTATTTCTTTTTCTTTCTCTTCACTTAGATTTTTCTTGTATCTAAGCTTATGTTCTAGGCTTGCCCAGAAGTCCATAGCTATCGTTCTAAATTGAACCCTCAACAGCAATGTGTTCTACTTTATCTGATAAGAAGATTGGTACCTAACGATAAGGTGGTAACTTCTATAGCCATTTTCTTTGTGGTTTTTAATATAGTCTTTCTCGGCTATAACTGTAAGGTCATCTTGTTGTTTTAGCGCATCGACAAGTTTATAAACATCGTTTTTAAATGAACATATAACACGAACACCTGCAACATCATAGATATTTTCTTTTTATTGTATTTATGTCAAAAAGTTGCAAGTCTAAACGTGTTTAAGCTTGTCTCATTAAACTCATTGGTGTCTTCAGTCTAGTGTTTACAGATTCGATGGGGTTGCTTTTCACCATGAAGAGAAAAACTCTTTCATCGAATACATTTAGTTTTGTTTCAATTTCAAGCATAGCACATTCATAGTGCATAAATAATCTACACATAAGGTTCTAATTCATTTATTAATAATGAACTATCATTTACTAGAAAACAATTGATCTGTTAGTTTTTCAATTTGTGTCATATACATATCTCACTTTATTGTTTAATATAATTTTTATCATAAATCTCTATTAAAAATATAGTTTATGGTATAAATATTTTAGGTTAGAGTGAACTTTTTGAATATCATTTTAATTACTGGTGTATTGGGAAAAGTGGAACTGTATTATAATTTTTATTGTTTATAAATTAGCTAAAGTATATATGTCAACCTTTATTAACCTTGATATAATAATGTTTTTAATTATTTTCTAAAAACAGTGGAGCTAAAAATTCACACTCTACTAAACGGCTATCTTATAACGTTTATAAATTTCCGGAAATAAAAACTATAGACAGGGAATTTTTGGGATAAGATAGTATTATAATGTTTTTATGAATCTAAAAATTATATAGAAATGAGGGATAACATGCAAAAATAATAATTTATATTCATATACAAAAAGCGAAAGTAGAAAGTTTAACAAAAAATTTACTAGTTATAAAAAGGGATGGACGAGTAGTAAAGTTTTGATGCTGAGAAAATTTATAAAGCGATAGAAAAAGGCTGTTCATTCTGTCTTTGGCAAGAACCATAGCGTTAACATTAATGGTATTGTGGATAATGTTATTTTTGGAGATTGCTAATAGATTTAAAGGGGATATAAAAATCTATGAACTTCAAAATATTGTTGAGCATACACTTCTTACTCTAGGGGAAGAGGCGACTTTATGAAGAGTATGTTACTATAGAAGTATGCGTGATATTGAGCGTGAACGTAGTCTTGACATAAATATAGCGATAGAGAAATTGGTTAATCGTGACGAGAATGTGGTAAACGAAAATGCTAACAAAGATAGTTTAGTATTTAATACACATCGTGATCTAACTAGTGGTATTGTAGCTAAAGCAATAGGTCTTAAAATGTTACCAAAACATGTGGCTAATGCACATCAAAAAGGAGAAATTCACTATCATGACTTAGACTACTCACCTTATCAACCTTTGACAAACTGCTGTTTAATTGACTTTAAAGAGATGCTAACAAAAGGTTTTAAAATTGGAAATGCAGATGTAGATAGTCCGAAGAGTATTCAAAACAGCAACTGCTCAAATGGCTCAAATTATCGCTAATGTGGCTTCAAGTCAGTATGGTGGATGCGTGCTGATAGAATTGACGAGGTTCTTGCACCGTTTGCACAATTGAACTACGAGAAGAACTTAAAAATGGCTCAAGAGTGGATTGATGATGAGGAAAAACAAAAAGAATTTGCTGATAAGAAAACTAAAAAAGATATTTTCGATGCAATGCAATCTCTAGAGTATGAAATTAATACTTTATATTCGTCTCAAGGACAAACTCCTTTTACGTCTCTAGGGTTCGGTTTAGGTGAAGGATACTTTGAAAAAGAGATTCAAAAAGCTATTCTTAATGTGAGAATTGAAGGGTTAGGAAAAAGAAAAAGAACGGCTATTTTTCCTAAATTGATTTTTGTTATTAAAGATGGTCTGAATTTAAAACCAACAGATCCTAACTATGATGTTAAACAACTTGCGTTATCATGTGCAACTCAAAGAATGTACCCAGATGTACTTATGTATGATACGATTACGAAGATTACTGGTAGTTGTAAGACTCCGATGGGATGTAGATCATTTTTACCTGCATGGAGAAATGAACAAGGTGAACTTGTCGAAAGTGGACGTATGAATCTAGGGGTGGTAACATTAAATCTACCTAGAGTAGCACTAGAATCAAAAGGAGATAAAGAAGAGTTTTGGAACATCTTTAAAGAGAGATTAGAAATTTGTAAAGATGCACTAGATTACAGAGCAAAACGTTGTGGTGAGGCTAAGCCTCAAAATGCACCTATTCTTTATATGCATGGAGCTTTCGGTAAACGACTTAAACCTGAAGATAGGGTAAAACAATTATTTGATAATAAACGTTCTACATTATCATTAGGGTATATAGGTTTATATGAAGTGGCAAGTGTATTTTATGGAGGAGAATGGGAGAAAAATCCTGAGGCGAAAGAGTTCACTTTAGATATTATGAGTTATATGAAGGAATGTGTGGATAAATGGACTGCAGAAGGGGATTATTGGTATAGTATTTACTCAACGCCTCAGTGAATCGCTAACTGATAGGTTCTGTCGTATGGATACTGAGAAGTTCGGTATTGTAGAAAATATAACGGATAAAGAATACTACACGAACTCATATCACTATGATGTAAGGAAAAATCCAACGCCTTTGAGAAGTTAGAGTTTGAAAAGGATTATCCATACTATGCTAGTGGAGGATTCATTCATTAGTAGAATATCCCGTGTTGAAACAAAATCCAAAAGCGTTGGAAGCGGTGTGGGACTTTGCTTATGATAAGGTAGGATATTTAGGAAACAAATACACCGATTGACCGTTGTTATAAATGCGGCTATGAGGGTGAATTTGAACCTACTAAAAAGGATTTAAATGCCCAGAATGCGGTAATAGAGATCCGAAAAAGCTGTGATGTTGTGAAGAGAACATGTGGATATTTAGGAAATCTGCAAGCACGACCTATGATTAAAGGACGACACAAAAGAAATTGTAGCAAGGGTAAAACACTTAAAATAAAAAGAATTTCTAAATAGAAGTGACATTCAATGGAATATTTTTGAATGTTGTTCTATACTTTTTAGAGTGATTAGCGCAAAAACTTAATCTATAGGAACAAAAAAACCTTTAAATCCTTTACATTATTTTGATTTTTGATAAAATCATACTGATAAGAAATTAGGAGGAATTCAAACATGGGTAAAAAATTTTTAAAGGAGCTTTATTAGGAGCGGTGAGTGCATTAGGAGCTTATTATTATAAAAATCCTAAGGAGTTAGAAAAACATAAAGAATTACTGAAAGAAAATACTAAAACTGGTATTGAAAAAATTAACAGCAATTATTAATGAAAAACTCAAGAATTAGAAGCGAAAACACAAGAAGAACAAGATCTTAAGCTAAAGAAAAAAATTAGAAGAATTAACTGCAACAGCAGAATTTGGAAAAAGTAGAAGAAAAACTTCGTAGAATTAGGAGCAAAAGCTGAAGAGGTTAAGGAAGAGGTTGTTGTTGAAGCAACTGAAAAGTAGAAAATGTGAAAGAAGCTGCAGAACCTGTAGTAGAAGAAGCACAAGAAGCAGCAACTCCAGTTGTAGAAGAAGCACAAGAAGTAGCGGCACCAGCTGTAGAGAAAGCAGAAGAAGTAGCGGCGCCAGTTGTAGAGAAAGCAGAAGAAGTAAAAGAAACTCTTGCACCAGCAGCAGAACCTACTTTTACAAAAAGTAGAAGAGGTTGCAGAGAGTGCAAAAGAAACAGTTGTAGATCACTGAAGAAAAAGTAGAACCTACATTTGAAGAAATTCATGAAGCGGTAGCTCCAGTAATTGAAAAAGCGGAAGAAGTTAAAGAAGAGGCAGAAGAAGTTGCAGAAGAAAAACCAAAAACAACTCTAGATTCTATCGTATCTTTATTCGCTTCCAAAAAGAAGGAAAAATAATATTGTAATATTGAATGCGAGGTATGAGAGAAAGTCTCATCCTCGATTTTTATAATATAAAATAAAAAGATTTATCCATACAGTAAAAACAATATATAATATAAAAACTAGGGCAATTTTAAATAAATTACCTAGTTTCTTATTTTATAGTCTATCAGCGATTGCTTTTCTAATTTCTTCGAATTCAGCAGGTTCAACTTTTGAGGTGGCTCATTTAACTCTAAATTATCGAAGTTTACATCTTTATCTTTGTATCTTGGCACGATGTGGAAGTGAAGGTGGAAGACACTTTGTCCAGCATATTCTTCGTTATTTTGGAAGATATTTACTCCGTCACAACCATATGCTTCTTTTTACTGCATTAGCAATTTTGGAAGAACACGTCCAATGTTAGCAGCTGTTTCTAGGATCACAGTCAAAAATATTTCTGCTGTGTTTTTAGGAATTACTAGTGTGTGTCCTTTGTAATAGGGAAGACATCTAGAAAGCTGTATACATGCTCATCTTCATATACTTTATAACTTGGGATTTCCATCAATAATCGAAAATAGTTTTTCCATAATCTAACTCCTTATTATTTTAAATTTTGTAATGTTTCGATTAAAAGTTTTTCAGGTTTTCGCTAATTTTTGTGCAGTTTGTAGTACGTGCTCGTGATCGTGTTTTTCTCTTGAATACCTGTTGCCATATTAGTAGCACATGCTAATACTGCAACTGGAAGTGATGCGTGATTTGCAGCGATTACTTCCGGCACTGTAGACATACCTACAAGGTCACATCCCATAGTTTTGAATGCACGAATCTCTGCTCGTGTTTCGAAGTAAGGTCCTTGAAGAATCCACAAACACCAGTGTGTAATGTAATATCTAATTTTAGCTGATTTATGTAAGTTTTCTACTAAGTATGGATCAAATGGAGTAGTCATATCAACAAATCTTTCTCCAAGACGTGGTTCGTTTTCTCCCATTAATGGATTATTACTTACAAGTGAGATGAAGTCATCAAGACAAACGATATCTCCTTCGCTAAAGTTAGTATTAATAGCACCACAAGCGTTTGTGATAAATAATCCTTTTACTCCAAGGTGTTTAACAACGTATGTCATAAAGGCAACATCTTTCATGCTGTATCCTTCGTAATAGTGAAGGCGTCCATTTAATACTAGTACATTTTTTCCAGAAATCTTTCCGAAAGTTAGTTTATTAGCATGTCCTTTTACACGATTGGCATGTTTATTTCCTGGGAAAAGTGGAATAGCTTCGTAGCCAAGTTCTTGTTGATCCTCTAATTCTAAAGTAATTCCACTTCCTAAAACTACTGCGTAATCAATTTGCTCGCCAAAATATTTTTATTATGTAATTTGCCGTTCTCAATAATATTTTGATAATATGTCATAATATAAATTCCTCCTGAAAATGCTTTTATCAAAGTTATTATAGCATAAAAATTCAGAAAATATATAATCTTTATATGAATTATTATCAACGTTTGTATTATTAATATAAATGAGTTTATGTTATTTTTAAACGATGTTATTGAAGAAGAAAAAGATGTAGTAATAAGTACCATAATACTATGATTTATGTAATCTAATTTTTAGTGGTGTTTAAAAATTTAAAAAGTTGAAAAATATTTGCAAGCGTTTTAAAAATACTGCATTATGAACTTAGTACATAAAGATTTTAGGAGGACATTATGAAAAATTACGTACTATATTTGCAATTTTGAGGTGCATTATCATTAATTGTTGTTGGTTGTTCTTCAAAGAGTGCTAAGAACGATACGAAATCTGATGGCAAGAATGCCTATAAGATTGGTGTTGTAACTGGTGAGGGTGGAGCAAAAGATAAAAGTTTTAAACTCAAGCTAACGTAGAGGCGATTCAAGCATGGGCAAAGGCAAATGGAGCAAAAAGATCCAGTTGTTATTGAAACGAAGAATCAAGCGGACTTAGCTGCGAACTTGCAAAATGCTGCAGAAGGTATCTGATATTGTATCTTTTAGCTGGATTTGAATTTGAAAAAGAAATTACAAAAACTGCAGAACAATATAAAGATAAAAATTCATGTATGTAGATAGTTTTGTAGATGCACCAAATATTGCTTCATTAATCTTTAAAGAACAAGAAGCAGGTTATTTAGCGGGATATGCAGCAGCTTTACAATCTAAAACTGGGAAAGTTGGATTTATCGGGGGAACTAAAATTCCACCGGTAGAAAGATTTGGAATTGATTTGTACAAGGTGCCAAAGCAGCTAAAAGTGATATTAAAGTAATGTACAATTATAGCGGAACATTTTCAGATACAAATAAAGGGAAAACTTTAGCAGCTACTATGTATGACTCAGGAGCAGATGTAATTTTCGTTGCTGCTGGAAATATAGGAAACGGTGTAATTTCAGAAGCTAAAGAACGTGGAATAATTGATATGTCTAAGAGTGGAGAAATTAAACACTGGGTTGTTGGTGTGGACAAAGACCAATATGAAGAAGGTATCTTTTAAAGGGAAAGATAAAGATGGAAAAGAATATCAAAAATCTGCTATCTTAACTTCTGCTGTTAAAAATATTGAAGTAGCTGTAACAAAAATTTTAAATGAAATTAAAGAAGGAAAATTCTCAAAAGGTGAACACATTTTTGGTATTAAAGAAAATGGAGTAGGAATTCCAAAAAGAAAATCCTAACTCTAAGCGAAGAGGCAAAACAAAAATTACTAAAGCTGTAGAAGAATTAAAATCAGGAAAAGCTGAAGTAGTAGCTACTGGAGATGAACTTAAAGCTAAAGGGGTAGCTACAAATATTGAAGGGGAATTATGATCACACTTATTATAGAGCCTATTTATATATTAATTATTGGGAATCATCATTATTGGTGATTCCTTTTATTTATTAGAGATATTAAAACGAACTTTTTAAATTTTTTTAAAAACTTATTTTATTGTTTCAGTAGTAATGTAAAAATTTTTAGGTTTTGAATGATTGTTTAGTACTGCAAAGCACAATGGATGGGAACGTTACTGTATTTTAAAAAGTGATAATATTTTTATGTAGAATAACAAATTGTGTACAAACATAGACGGAAAACAGTGTAACTTTTTAAGGCTTAAAAATAAAGGAAGATAACGTTTTTAAAAAATACGAACGTTAACTGTAACTGTATTGCAGAGCGGTATACTGATTTGACTTTGCTCTTAAATATATGGTATTATCTTTTTAAAAACAATTTTTAATCGTAAGGAGATTAATATTTAATATGAGAAAATTATTTTTATTTGTAGCGGTAGTACTATCTGCTATTTTAGTTGTTACAGGATGTTCATCTAAATCGTCAAAAGATAATGCGACTAATAAGTCTAATTTAAAAGTTGTTGTCGTAACTGATGAAGGTGGAGCAAAAGATAAGAGTTTTAACCAAAGTAATGCAGAGGCGTTAACTTCATGGGTAGAAAAAGAATGGTGGTAAAGCATTAACTCCAGTTGAAAACAAAAATCATTCAGACCTGGCAGCTAATATGCAAAGTGCATCAAAAGCAGCTGATGTAATCTCATTAGCAGGTTTTTATTTTGAAAAAGAATTACCAAATGGCAGATGCTTTCCCAGATAAAAAGTATATTTTTATCGATGGTGTAGTAGGGAAAGCAAATGTAGCTCTGTTACTTTTGCAGAACAAGAAGCAGGTTATTTAGCAGGATATGCAGCAGCATTACAATCAAAAACTGGTAAAGTTGGATTTATTGGTGGAGCAAAAATTCCTACAGTAGCAAGATTCGGAATCGGATTTGCAGGCCAAGGTGCAAAAAGCAGCAAATAAAGATATTAAAGTAGTATATAACTCACAGTGGATCATTTAGTGATACAAATAAAGGTAAAACAATAGCGGCAACTATGTTTGATACAGGAGCTGATGTAATCTTTCGTAGCAGCAGGTGGAACTGGTAATGGAGCCATTAAAGAAGCACAAGAAAGAGCTACGCAAGATTTAAAAAGAAAGTGGAGAAATTAAACATTGGATTGTAGGTGTTGATAAAGACCAATATACTGATGGAATCTTTAAAGCTAAGGACAAAGATGGTAAAGAAATTGAAAAATCAGTTGTTGTAGCATCAGTAATAAAACGTGTGGACGTTGCGGTTAAAATGTATTAGATAGCATTAAAGCAGGAAATTCGAAGGTGGAAAAGAACATGTCTTTACTATTAAAGAAATGGAATTGAATTAACTTTAGAAAATCCAAACTTAAATGATGAAACTAAATCTAAAATTAAAAATAAAATGGCAGAGCTAAAAGCTGGAAATGACAGTTGTAGCTGAAGCTGATAAATTAACAGATAAGAACAATATAGACGGAGAATTATAATATAATTTATCGTCGTAACCTCTATAGAACTTTTAGTTCATAGAGATATTTGTTCATCATTAATGTAATAATCCTTTATAATAAGGGTGTATATTTTAATGTTCGTAAGTTTTGACTCTCCGATAAAATCTATTTTATAGTGTTATTTTTAATTTATTTAATTAATATGTAATAAGTATAATATGTAAAATTCGTATTAAATTGTAAACGTTATTAATGTTTTTGAAATGCTTTTATAATTTTAAAATAATTCTATAGAAATGTAGGAGAATACGATATAATATAAGCTATGAATGCTGTTTTCACAGCTTTTTATAATTGTAAAACGACATTATAATAAAAATGTTAACATTTCAAAAACTAAAATCATTGAAGTTTCAAAGATAATGTGGTATTATTTAGATATAAACAATATACAAATAGGAGACTTTTTATTTATGAAAAAGGTATTTTCGTTAATAGCAGTTGTTTTATCAGCAGCATTAATTATTGTTGGATGTTCATCTAAATCATCTAACGGAAATTCATCTCTAACAACTCTGGATTGAAAAGTGGTGTTGTAACTGACGAAGGTGGAGCAAAAGATAAAAAGTTTTAACCAAAGTAACGTTGAAACTGTAAAAGCTTGGGCAGATGGTGGAAAAGCACTTAACCCAATTGAAACTAAAAAGCCAAAAGTGTATATTGCAGCTAACTTACAAAACGCAGCAAAAGCTCTGACGTAATTTCATTAGCTGGTTTCTACTTTTGAAAAAGAATTACCAAAAGTTGCAGATTCATTTGCAGATAAAAGAATTCATTTTCATCGATGGTGTAGTTCAAAACAAAAACGTTGCTTTCTGTAACATCTCTGAACACGAAGCTGGATACTTAGCTGGATATGCAGCAGCTTTTACAATCAAAACTGGTGAAAGTTGGATACATTGGTGGAGCTAAAATTCCTGCAGTAGTTAAATCTGTGTTGATTCGTTCAAGGTGCTAAAGACAGCTAGACATCAAAAGTTGTTTTACAACTCACAGTGGTTCATTCAACGACACTAACAAAGGTAGGAAACTTAGCAGCAACTATGTACGATGCTGGCGCTGACGTAATCTTCGTAGCAGCTGGTGGTACTGGAAGTGATCTACCAAAGAAGCTCAAGAAAAGAGCTACT
>BNJS01001838.1_pt1 | contig 22399 bp, 35 predicted proteins | sample 8540461 | NCBI WGS metagenome assembly BNJS01 (sample SAMD00202454, study PRJDB9452) | human saliva metagenome | isolation source: human saliva | place: Japan | reverse complement strand
GTACTGTAACGCGAACATGGTTCGTCACGAATCACTAGTTCCGTCATCAAACATGAAAAGTCGTTATTGCAAAACATCTTAAAATCTGAAGGATTCATCAAAGACTTCTCAGTTGAAGAAGATGTAAACAAGGCATCATGAAAGCAGTTCTTGAAATATGGAAAATAACGAACGTGTAATTACAGGATTGAAATGTATTTCAAACCTGGTTTACGTGTTTATGCGAAAACAGGTGAAGTTCTAAAAGTATTAAACGGTTTAGAATTGCTATTGTATCAACATCTGAAGGTGTTATTACAGACAGACAGAAGCAAGAGCTAAAACGTAGGTGGAGAAATTCTAGCATACAGTTTGGTAATCTAGAAAATTAAGGGAGGTGCAAGCCATGAGCTGCTATCGGTAATAAACCAGTCGTTATTCCCAGCTGGAGTAATAGTAGACGTTAAGGACCATACAGTAACAGTTAGAAGGTCCCTAAAGGTGAATTGTTATACATTTAACCAAAACATTTCTTTAGAACAACGCGAAGGTGAAGTAGTATTCTCTCGTCCAGATGATTCAAAAGAAAATAAAACAATCCACGGAACAACTCGCGCAGTTTTCAACAACATGGTAGTTGGTGTTACTGAAGGATTCCAAAAAGAATTGGAATTAATCGGGGTTGGTATCGTGCCCAATTACAAGGTAAAAACTTGTATTAAACGTTGGATATTCTCATCCAGTGGAGTTCACTCCAGAAGAAGGAGTAGAAACTCGAAGTCTTCTAATACAAAAAGTAATCGTGCTAAAGGTTATGACAAACAAAAAGTTAGGAATTAGCTGCTAATATTCGTGGCGTACGTCCTCCAGAACCTTATAAAGGTAAAGGAATTCGTTACGTTGATGAATTTGTACGTCGTAAAGAAGGTAAAACAGGTAAATAATTTTAGTGATTATTTACCTTTTGTTGCGCTTATCGCAGCATGATTAATTAATAAGAGGTGAAAATTGTGATTACAAAACCAGACAAAAATAAAGTGCGTCAAACTCGTCACGCACGTGTTCGTCGTAAAATCTCTGGTACTGCTGAGTGCCCACGCTTGAACGTTTTTCGTTCTAACAAAAACATCTACGCTCAATTAATTGATGACGTAGCGGGTGTGACGCTAGCAAGTGCCTCTACTTTAGATACTAATGTAGAAAACGGAACAAAAACTGAGGAAGCTTCTGCTGTAGGTAAATTAATTGCAGAACGCGGACTTGAAAAAAATATTAAAGAAGTAGTCTTTGACCGTGGTGGATACTTATACCATGGACGTGTAAAAGCTTTAGCTGAAGCTGCACGTGAAAATGGACTAGTATTCTAGGAAAAGGAGGATCCACATTTCATGGTTAATATTGATGCAAGAAACTTAGAATTAGAAGATCGTGTTGTTGCGATTAACCGCGTTACAAAAGTTGTAAAAGGTGGACGTCGTTTACGTTTTGCTGCTTTAGTAGTTGTCGGTGACCATAATGGACATGTTGGTTTCGGTACTGGTAAAGCTCAAGAAGTACCAGAAGCTATTCGTAAAGCTATTGAAGATGCTAAGAAAAACCTTATTGAAGTTCCAACTAGTGGTTCTACAATTCCTCACGAAGTTATCGGTCGCTTCTGCGGTGGTAACGTATTGTTAAAACCAGCTCAAGCCGGTTCAGGAATTGCAGCAGGTGGACCAGTTCGTGCCGTTGTTGAATTAGCAGGTATTTCAGACGTAACTTCAAAATCTTTAGGTTCAAACACACCAGTTAACATGGTTCGTGCTACAATCGAAGGATTAAAACAATTAAAACGTGTTGAAGATGTTGCTGCATTACGTGGCAAATCAGTTGAAGAACTTTTAGGATAAGGAGGACATTAAAATGGCAGAATTAAAGATTACTTTAAAGAAAAGCTTGATTGGACGTCCTCAAAACCAAATCGATACTTGTAAAGCATTAGGCTTAACAAAAATTCGTTCAACAGTTGTTAAACCAGCTAACGTAGCTATCAAAGGCATGGTTAACACAGTTTCACATTTAGTGGATGTTGAGGAAGTTTAATTTAAAACTTATAAGAGGAGGTGCCCGGAACATGAAACTTCATGAATTACAACCAGCTGAAGGTTCACGTAAAGAACGTAACCGTGTTGGTAGAGGTCAAGGTTCAGGAAATGGTAAAACTGCTGGACGCGGAAGCAAAGGACAAAAAGCTCGTTCAGGCGGTGGCGTTAGATTAGGGATTCGAAGGTGACAAACCCATTATTCCGTCGTATTCCAAAAACGTGGTTTCCAAAAATATTAATCGTAAAAGAATATGCAGTTGTAAATCTTGGAAACATTAAAACCGTTTTGAAGATGGTCAAGAAGTAACTGCGGCTGTACTAGTTGAGGCTGGTATCGTTAAAAACGAAAAAGACGGTATCAAAGTGTTAGCTAATGGTAAACTTGAACGCAAGTTAACTGTAAAAGCAAATAAATTCTCGCAAGCAGCAAAAGAAGCTATTGAAGCTGCAGGTGGAACTGTAGAGGTGATCTAATGTTCACTCTACTAAAGAATGTTGTTCAAAATGAAAGATATTAGAAAACGTCTGTTATTTACATTGTCGATTCTAATTATCTTCGTATTGGATCACAAGTAACGGTTCCTGGTGTAATGCTGGAGCAATCCAAACATTTGCAACTACTGGAATCTTTCGGATTGTTAAATACATTTAGTGGTGGGGCTTTATCAAACTTCTCATTGTTCTCAATGGGAGTTTCTGCCTTTATATCACTGCATCCATTGTTGTCCAATTGTTACAAATGGATATTCTACCAACGTTTCGTTGAGTGGTTCAAACAAGGTGAAGTTGGTCGTCGTAAATTAAATTCGGCAACTCGTTATTTAACAATTGTGATTGGATTTTTCCAAGCATATGCAATTTCTTTTGGATTTAATGTTTGGTCAAACTATGGGTTAATTAACAACCCAGGGGTCAAAACATTCTTAATGATTGCACTTGTGTTAACAGCTGGTTCCATGTTCCTAACATGGTTGGGAGATATGATTACCGTTAAGGGGATTGGTAACGGAGTTTCTGTTCTAATCTTCGCCGGTATTGTAGCAAGAATGCCACATGATATTTATGAATTCTATGTAAATCAAATTCAAGGTCGTACAGACACTGATTTGTATCGTGCAGTAGGATTCACAGTTGCATTAGTTGTAGCGATTATTTTAGTCGTTATGTTAGTAGTATATATTGAACAAGCGCAACGTCGTTTGCCGATTTCTTACTCAAAACGTGCAACAGGTTCAAGTGAAACATCTTGGTTACCTTTAAAAATCAACTCTGCAGGGGTAATTCCGGTTATCTTTGCTAGTTCATTTATGACATTGCCTTCAACTATTTTAAGTTTGTATGCAAAAGATCATAGTGAATCTGGCTGGTACCAACTTGCCACTAACATTTTTGATTTTTCAAAACCTGCTGGTGCAACATTGTACACAGTGTTAATTGTTGTATTTACATTTTTCTATGCTTTCGTACAAGTAAACCCAGAGAAAGTAGCAGAAAACTTACAAAAATCAAGCGGATATATTTTAAGTGTCCGTCCTGGTAAAGATACAGAACAATTTGTTTCAGGTACTTTACTACGATTGAGTACAGTTGGTGCTCTTTATCTTGGTGGTATCTCAATCCTTCCAATGGTAGCTTCAGCATTATGGAACTTACCACGTGGATTGATGCTTGGTGGTACAAACCTTCTAATCGTTGTTGGGGTAGCGTTAGAGTTAAGTCGACAAATTGAAGGACGTACAATTAAACGTAAGTATAAAGGATTTATTGAGGAATAATGGAAGAAATTGACAAGATGCAGCAATGCGTTTTGTCAGTTCTTCAATTATGATTCTAGGAGGCAACTATGAACATTATCTTAATGGGTCTACCTGGTGCAGGTAAAGGTACTCAAGCAGAAAAAATCGTTGCTACATACGGAATTCCACATATTTCAACAGGAGATATGTTCCGTGCTGCTATGCAACAAGAAACTGAATTAGGTCTTAAAGCTAAATCATTCATGGATAAAGGCGAATTAGTACCTGATGAAGTAACTAACGGCATTGTAAAGGAACGTTTACAACAAGCCGATACAGAAAAAGGATTCTTATTGGACGGTTTCCCACGTACTCAAGCACAAGCGGAAGCACTTGATAAAATCTTAGCGGAATTAAACCGCTCAATCGATGCAGTGATTAACATCGAAGTGAACCCAGATATCTTAATGCAACGTCTAACAGGAAGAATTATTTGTCGTAACTGTGGTGCAACTTACCACAAAACAAATAATCCACCTAAAGTAGAAGGTACATGCGATCGTTGTGGTTCTCATGATTTCTATCAACGTGAAGACGACAAGCCTGAAACAGTGGAAAATCGAATTCAAATTAACATTGAACAATCAAAACCAATCTTAAACTACTATAATGCAAAAAGGCTTATTACGTAATGTAGATGGAGAAAGCGGCATTGACAATCTATTCAAAAACGATTCAATCAATTATGGGAGAACCTCGCTAGGCTCTGCCAGTTATCTTGCATTTATGGTAGCTAAAAATGGTATACTAAGAAAGTTAGATAACGGTAGAAGTCCGTCAAATAATCCGTAAAAAAACTTTTTACAAGTGAGGAGGATAAGACATGGCAAAGGAAGACGTAATTGAAATTGAAGGTATTGTTAATGAGACATTACCAAATGCGATGTTCAAGGTCGAACTTGAAAACGGTCATGAGGTTTTAGCGCATGTATCTGGTAAAATCCGGATGCACTACATTAAAATTTTACCGGGCGATAAAGTAACGGTTGAATTATCACCGTACGACTTAACGCGCGGAAGAATCACGTATCGCTTCAAATAATGGACTCCGTTAATGAAATAGAGGAGGGAAACATAAATGAAAGTTAGAGCATCAGTAAAACCAATTTGCGAAAAATGTAAAGTAATTAAACGCAATGGTAAAGTTATGGTGATTTGTCAAAATCCCAAACATAAACAACGTCAAGGATAATATATAAGGAGGTACTCATTAGTATGGCTCGTATTGCAGGTGTGGATATTCCACGTGAAAAACGTGTTGTTATTTCTTTAACCTATATTTACGGTATCGGTATTACTACTTCAAAACAAATCTTAGCAGCTGCTAACGTTAGTGAAGATACTCGTGTTCGCGATTTATCGAACGATGAGTTAGACCGTATCCGTGCTGAAGTGGATAAACTAAAAATTGAAGGTGACTTACGTCGTGAAGTGAACTTAAACATCAAACGCTTGATGGAAATTGGTTCATACCGTGGAGTTCGCCACCGTCGTGGTTTACCAGTTCGTGGTCAAAATACAAAAAATAATGCTCGTACTCGTAAAGGCCCAGCTAAGGCCATTGCAGGTAAGAAAAAATAATTAGAGAAGAAGGAGGTTAATTCTTCATGGCAAAGAAAGTTGTACGCAAACGCCGCGTGAAAAAGAATATTGAATCTGGTGTAGCACACATCCGTTCAACATTTAATAATACAATTGTTATGATTACAGACGTTCATGGTAATGCTATTTCATGGTCTTCTGCAGGTGCTTTAGGATTTAAAGGTTCTAAAAAAAATCAACACCATTTGCTGCTCAAATGGCTGCTGAATCTGCTGCAAAAGGTTCAATGGAGCATGGAATGAAAACTGTAGAAGTTTCTGTTAAAGGTCCTGGTTCAGGTCGTGAAGCTGCTATTCGTTCATTACAAGCTACTGGATTAGAAGTGACAGCAATTCGTGACGTAACACCAATCCCTCATAATGGATGTCGTCCTCCAAAACGCCGTCGTGTGTAATGGATTGTTATTGTTGAATTTTGTCGGACAATCGCACATTGAACGTACGTTTTGAAAGGGGTAAATAACATGATCGAAATTGAAAAACCAAAAATTGAAACGATCGAAATCAGCGAAGATGCAAAGTTTGGTAAATTCGTTGTTGAGCCACTTGAACGCGGTTATGGTACTACCTTAGGGAACTCATTACGCCGAATCTTATTGTCGTCACTCCCTGGTACTGCAGTAACAGATATCCAAATGGATGGCGTTTTACATGAATTTTCAACAATAGATGGCGTGGTTGAAGACGTAGCTGCAATCATTTTAAACATTAAAAAAATTGCATTGAAGTCTTTCACTGAAGATGAAAATAAAGTATTAGAAATTGATGTTAAAGGTCCAGCGGTAGTAACTGCAGGCGATATCAAACATGATAGCGACATTCAAGTTCTAAACCCTGATTTATATATCTGTACAGTAGCTGAAGGATATCGCTTCCATGTTCGTATGAACGCTAAAAATGGTCGTGGATATGTTCGCTCTGACTACAATAAATCTGATAATATGCCAATTGGTGTAATCCCAATTGATTCTATTTATACTCCGATTAGTAAAGTGAACTACCAAGTCGAAAACACTCGTATTGGTCAAAAAAATATTTATGATAAACTAACTCTTGATGTATGGACAGATGGTTCTATCGCTCCTCAAGATGCTGTTAGTTTAGCGGCTCGTATCTTAACAGAGCACTTAAATATCTTTGTTAATTTAACAAATGAAGCACATCCTATGGAAATCATGGTCGAAAAAGAAGAAACTCAAAAAGAACGTCTTCTTGAAATGACTATTGAAGAACTAGATTTATCAGTTCGTTCATATAACTGCTTAAAACGTGCTGGAATCAACACAGTACATGAATTAACAAGCAAGTCTGAAGCGGAAATGATCAAAGTTCGTAACTTGGGTCGTAAATCGCTTGAAGAAGTGAAACAAAAATTAATCGATTTAAATTTAGACTTACGTCGTGAAGACTAATAGAAACTCTTAAGAAGGAGGAATATTAAAAATGGCTTATCGTAAATTAGGACGTACAAGTTCACAACGTAAAGCGTTATTACGTGACTTGACAACTGACTTAATTATTAACGAACGTATCGTTACAACTGAAGCTCGTGCTAAAGAAATCCGTTCTACTGTAGAAAAATGATTACTTTAGGTAAACGTGGTGACTTACATGCTCGCCGTCAAGCAGCTGCATTTGTACGTAACGAAGTAGCAGATGTTCGTGAAGAAGGCGAATCAATCGTTGTTGAAACAGCGTTACAAAAATTATTTAATGATTTAGCATCACGTTACAGCGAACGTCAAGGTGGATACACTCGTATTCTTAAAACTGAACCTCGTCGTGGCGATGCTGCACCAATGGTTATCATTGAATTAGTTTAATAAACATTCAATCGAACACTTTTCGATGGTTGAAAAGAGCGTCATGATGGTAATAATCATCTTGCTTATAAGATGGAAAGTCTGGGGCTACTGAATAGGTAGCCTTATTCTTTCTCAGATTATTTAGTCTAGCTCGTTGTTTTCCCGCCGAGGCAATTGGCGGGAGAGCACTTCATCATGAAAAAGTGTGTTTTTTTATTTATACATATTTTTGATACATACATAGGAAAAAGGAAAAGGGGTGTCCCCGTTGCAATCAACAATTATTGAGTTAAATAACATCCATTATCGTTATCATGAAGAGGATGAGCGTGAAGCGTTGGCTGGAGTATCTTTAAAGGTCGAACGCGGTGAATGGTTAGCCATCATCGGGCATAATGGTTCTGGGAAATCAACATTAGCCAAAGTCATGAATGGGCTTATCGAAGCAGGTAGCGGAGAAGTTCTGATTAATGGTGTTGTTTTAAATGACGAGACCGTATATGACGCTAGACGTGCAGTTGGTATGGTTTTTCAAAATCCAGATAATCAATTTGTTGGGACAACGGTGGAAGACGACATCGCCTTCGGATTAGAAAATATCGGGCTCCCACGAGAAGAAATGATTGAGCGTGTGACTCGCGTTCTTGAAATGGTGAAAATGAGTGACTTCAGAACGAAGGAACCTGCACGACTATCAGGAGGCCAAAAGCAACGTGTAGCGATTGCGGGTGTAACCGCCCTAGAACCTTCTGTCATTATTCTTGACGAAGCCACTTCTATGCTGGATCCTAAGGGACGTATGGAAGTCATTGGAACAATTCAAAGTTACATAAAGAGAAAAACATTACAGTCATTTCGATTACACATGATTTAGATGAGGCGGCACAAGCAGACCGTATTGTGTTAATGGAACAAGGACAAATTCAACAAATCGGAACTCCTGAAGAAATCTTCAAATTGGGGACGAAACTTGTTGAAAAAGGACTCGATGTTCCGTTTGCTGAGAAATTAATCGAAGTACTTCGCGAAAAGGGATTGGAAGTTCCTGAAGCGTATCTTGATGAAGAAGGGTTGGTGGAATGGTTATGGACATCCGTTTTAACGAAGTAAATTTCGCATACCAAGCAAACACACCTTTTGAGACACGTGCGCTATTTGATGTGAACTTTAATATCCCATCAGGAAAGTACACGGCTATTATCGGACATACAGGCTCTGGGAAATCGACTATTTTACAACACTTAAACGCGTTACTGAAACCAACAACAGGAACGGTAACACTAGGAGACAGAGTAGTAGATTCTGAAACAAGCAATAAAGACTTGAAGCCACTACGCCAAAAAGTCGGTATCGTGTTCCAGTTTCCGGAATCACAACTCTTCGAAGAAACGGTTGAAAAAGATATTGCTTTTGGGCCAAAGAACTTCGGGGCGAGTGAAGAAGAAGCGAATCAGCTGGCTAAGGAAACACTAAAAGTTGTGGGACTTCCTGAAGACGTTCTTCATAAATCTCCTTTTGATTTATCTGGAGGACAAATGCGTCGTGTAGCGATTGCAGGGGTCTTAGCGATGCAACCAGAAGTATTAGTCTTAGACGAACCAACAGCAGGATTAGATCCTAAAGGACGCTTTGAGATGATGGAGATGTTTGCGCAACTCCAACGTGAAAAAGGCATTACAATCGTCCTTGTAACACACCAAATGAATGATGTTAGCGATTATGCGGATTACGTGATTGTGTGTGAAAAAGGTACTGTTGTAAAAACAGGGACTCCTGAAGAAGTGTTTGCGGATGCTGCTTGGTTACAAGAAAAACAACTAGGATTACCTTCGACTGTTCAGTTTGTCGAAAAGCTAAAAGCAAAAGGATTCCAAACAGACGCTCGTCCAATGAACCTAGACGCTTTAGCAGACTTACTTGTTTCACATTCGAAAAACGGAGGTGACACAAGTGCTCGATAAACTTATTTTAGGTCGCTACTTACAAGGCGATTCGTGGATTCATAAACTCGATCCGAGAACGAAACTAATTGGAACATTTGCATTCGTGTTAGTCATCTTTTTAGCGAATAACTGGGTGACCTATGGCTTATTAATTGCCTATACACTGATTGCATTACTCTTATCCAAGATTCCATTAGGTTTCTTCTGGAAAGGGATTAAACCGTTAATTTGGGTAATTCTATTTACAGTAGCACTTCAGATTTTATTTACAAGCGGTGGAGACGTCTACTTCCAATGGGGATTCATTCAAGTAACTTCTGAAGGGATTATTAATGCGGTATTCATCTTCTTACGTTTCGTATTAATCATCTCGTTCTCAACGCTATTAACACTGACAACTGCACCACTACAATTAACGGATGCGATTGAAGCAGTGATGAAGCCATTAGCCGTTGTGAAATTCCCAGTGCATGAAGTGGCATTAATGTTATCGATTGCACTGCGTTTTGTACCAACATTAATGGACGAAGCACAAAAAATTATGAACGCGCAACGAGCTCGTGGGGTTGATTTTGGAGAAGGAAATCTCTTCGAACAAATGAAGGCGATTATCCCAATCTTAATTCCGCTGTTTGTTAGTTCATTAAACCGTGCCGAAGACTTGGCAACAGCCATGGAAGCACGTGGATACCAAGGCGGAGACGGACGTAGTAAGTACCGTGTTCTAAACTATGAAATGCGTGATGCCATTGCGGGATTATCCCTTGTGGCTGTAACGATTTTATTATTTGTATTAAAAGCATAAAAAAATAAGGAGCTTGACTTGTCAAGCTCTTTTTTGAAAGAAGGGAAAAGGATGCAGCGATATAAACTCGTGATTCAATATGATGGTACGCCCTATGTTGGATTTCAAGTACAAGAGAATGCAATAGCATTCAAGCAGAACTGAATAAAGCCTTGAAGAAGATGACAAAGGGCCAATACATTCCTGTCAGTGGCTCTGGTCGTACAGACTCTGGGGTGCATGCCAACGGTCAAGTCGTTCATATCGACTATCCCAAAGCTATCGAAGCTGACTCACTTGTTCGTGCGATGAATAGCTTATTGCCGACGTCGATTCGAATTGTCTCTGCTAAGGCAGTGTCAGAAGACTTCCATGCGCGCTATAGTGTGACTGGAAAACGATATATTTATAAAGTAACGACTGCTGCTATACAGAGCCCGTTTCGTCGTCAATATGAGCTGCATCACCCATTCAAGACGGATGTAGAACGCATCAATAAGGCGTTTGAAGCGGTGATTGGGGAACACGACTTCACGAGTTTTTGCTCGACCAAAAGCGATAAAGACTCTAAGGTACGAGTGGTCACTAAAGCAGAAGTCGCTCGTCACGGTGATGAATTGATTTTCACGTTTGAAGGGAAAGGGTTCCTCTATAATATGGTTCGCATTCTTGTAGGAACGGCGCTTCAAATTGGAGACGGCTTACGAGAAGTGGAAGAGATGAAGCAAATTCTAGAAGCCATGGACCGAAATGCGGCAGGGCCAACAGCGCCTGCTCATGGACTGTACTTAGATGAAGTGTTTTATAAGAATTTCGACTAGAAATATGATAGGATGAAAGTAGTTATATTAAAAGGAGTGTCAATATGGTATTAAAAGATTTCGACAAAAACTTAGAAATATGCTAAATTATTAATCTCAACAGGGATTAACGTGCAACCAGGTCACACAGTGAATATTGTGATTGACGTAGACCAAGCACCATTAGCTCGTTTATTAGTAAAAGAAGCTTACGCACACGGAGCAAGCGAAGTAATCGTATCATGGGCTGACGATTTCGTAGGCCGTGAACGCTTATTACACGCTGCTGAAGACCGTATCACAAACGTTCCAGAATACCGTGTAGCAGAAATGAACTACTTATTAGAGAAGAAAGCAAGCCGCTTAAACGTTCGCTCAGCTGACCCAGATGCATTCGCTGGAGTATCAGCAGAACGTCTTCAAAAATCAACAAAAGCATTAAGCCTTGCATTAAAACCATTACGTACAGCAACACAAGCCAACAAAGTGAGCTGGACTGTAGCAGCAGCTGCTGGTAAAGAATGGGCGAAGAAAGTTTTCCCTAACGCTGCAACTGACGAAGAAGCAGTAGATTTATTATGGGATCAAATCTTCAAAACTTGCCGTGTTTACGCTGATGATCCAGTGGCAGCTTGGAAAGAACATGAAGAAAAATTAGATGCTAAAGCTTCTATCTTAAACAAAGAACAATTCGTGAAACTACACTACACTGCACCAGGAACAGACTTAACTCTTGGAATGCCTAAAAACCATGTTTGGGAAAGTGCTGGAAGCTTGAACGCTCAAGGAGAACACTTCATCGCAAACATGCCAACAGAAGAAGTCTTCTCAGCTCCTGATTTCCGCGTAGCTGACGGTTACGTATCAAGTACAAAACCATTAAGCTACAACGGTAACATTATCGAAGGCATCAAAGTGACTTTCAAAGACGGTCAAATCACAGAAGTATCTGCTGAAAAAGGCGACCAAGTAATGAAAGACTTAGTATTCGAAACAATGGTGCTCGTGGATTAGGTGAAGTTGCGTTAGTAAGCGACCCATCACCAATCTCACAATCAGGAATCACATTCTTCAACACATTATTCGATGAAAATGCATCAAACCACTTAGCAATCGGTTCTGCTTATGCAACAAGCGTTAAAGGTGGAGAAAACTTCGAAACTGAAGAAGAATTACGAGAAGCTGGATTAAACCGTGCTGATGTTCACGTGGACTTCATGATTGGTGGACCAGAAATGAACGTTGACGGTATCCGTGAAGATGGTACTGTTGTTCCAATCTTCCGTAACGGAGACTGGGCTATCTAGTTCAATTCATCTATAAAACGAAAGGAACTTACTTTAAAAAAGTAAGTTCCTTTTTTTGTTGTTCTATAAGAAAAACTAATACAACTATAAGAAAATTCAATTGGTAAAAACTTCACAAGGAAGGTACAATAAAAGCAGAGGAATCCTTATAAAGTTCGTAATAATTCAATGAGTTCTAAGACGTTTTGCGAATAAGATTCGTTTGGACGATAGGCGACTCCGATTGGGAAAAATCCATTTTTATCCAGAAGTGGAATCCAAACAAGATTGTCGTCTGGGTAAAATTCTTTGTACTCTAAAGCCATGATGCAAACGGAGTTAAACGTTGCAAGACTGGCAAGGAGTACTTCCCAGTTATCGTCCACATAAACAATATTCGGTTCAAAGCCAAAATGTCTTGAGCGTTGGTGTAATAACTTTCCAAGCATAAAGTGTTTAGATAGAGTGCTGAATCGTTCACCTTTTTAAATCTTCAAATGTCACAGAGTCCTTATTAGCCAATGGATGGCCCTTTGGAACGACAAGACTTGCGTGATACCCTGCGAAGTGTTGCTGGAACGGTTCAATCACAATGTCAGACTCAATCTTTGGAAAAGAGAGAACACCAAGGTCGATTTCTTCGTTTACAAGAGCGTTTTGAAGCTCACGCGAACCGCCTTGTACCATCGTTAAGTGAATCGAAGGATGCGACATCATAAAACGCGAGAACTCAGGCATTAATTTGATCGCAAAAAGTGTCGGTAGCCCAATTCGAATCGTTTCTTTTTGAGGCTGATTGAGTTCATGAATTTGAGCCACAGTCCCTTCCATCAAAGAAATGATTTTCTTACCATTATCGTATAAGAGCTGTCCAGCTTCAGTCAGTCGAATACTATTATTAGTTTGCTGAATAAAAAGCGGAGTATGTAATTCGGATTCTAATTTTTTAATGGTTTGAGAAAGGGTCGGTTGCGTAATGAATAAGCTACGAGCGGCATTGGAATATCCGCCATGGTCAACGATACTAATAAAGTAGTGTAGGTGTTTAATATCCATTTGACATCTCCTGATTTCTTAAGTGAAAGACTACACAATTATTGTAACAAAGAATAAAGACGGAAACAATAAGGTTTTTTAAATATAAAGGAGGAATTACGATGAAAATTACAATCGCAGGTGCTGGCGCCATGGGAAGTCGCTTTGGGTTAATGCTCCATCAAGCAGGGCATGAAGTGCTCCTAGTTGATGGGTGGAAAGATCATGTGGACGCCATCCAAAAGAGGGGCTAAAGGCAAACTATAATGGAGAAGAAGTCGTTGTGAAGTTGCCAGCTGTGCTTCAAAGTGAAGTGACAGAAGATATGACGAGTGACCTCATTATCTTATTTACAAAAGCGATGCAACTAGAAAGCATGCTTACTGACTTGAAACCAGTCATTCATGACGGAACAAGAGTCCTATGCTTACTCAATGGTATTGGACACGAAGAAGTCATTGAACAGTTTGTTCCAAAAGAAGATATCTTTATTGGAAACACGATGTGGACTGCTGGAATGGAAGGTCCTGGTCGCGTGAAACTCTTCGGTAGTGGAACAGTCGCCTTGAAGAATTTGGTAGATACACCAAAAGCGCAAGCCAATGCCGAAGAAATCGTGAATGTTTTGAATAGTGGAGGATTGAATGCAAGCTATTCTGAAAATATTCTATTCGCCATTTATAAGAAAGCATGTGTGAATGGAACGATGAACGGACTTTGTACTATTTTGATGAGTAATATGTATGAATTTGGCTCTACAACGCCTGCTCATATGATAGTTGAAAATATTGTGAAAGAATTTTCAGAAGTTGCAAAAAATGAAAATATTCTGTTAAATGTTTCAGAAATTGTAGATTTTATTGAAAATAATTGTTATAATCGTGAAACAATTGGGCTTCATCACCCATCGATGTATCAAGATTTAAATGAAAACAATCGTTTAACAGAAATCGACTATATCAATGGAGCGGTGGTGCGTAAAGGTGAAAAATATGGCGTTCCAACACCGTATTGTGCCTTTTTAACAGCATTGGTTCATTGTAAAGAACAAATTCTTGGAGCAAAATAGCTCACAGTAAGAGGGGGAAAACACTATGGAAGCACAAGCACAACCAAAAATGACGGCTTCAGTTTTTATCAATAAAATCTTAGCAGGGACAGCTCTCGGGGTTATCGTCGGACTGATTCCAAATGCCGTACTTTCAGCAATTTTAAAATATTTTAGTCAATATCCTATCGCAGTAACAATTACTCAAATCGCGGTTATTTTCCAATTAGCGACACCACTCATTATTGGGGGCTTAATCGGATTACAATTTGGCTTCAAGCCAATGCAAATGATGGTCGTAGCGGGTGCCTGCTTCGTAGCCAGCGGGGTTGTGACTTACAACGCTGACTTGAAAGCTTATGTTGGTGCTGGTACAGGGGATTTAATCAACACAATGGTTACTGCCGCTATTGCAGTTGGTATGTTAATGGTAATCAAAGATAAATTCGGTTCAACGGCCGTTGTTGCAATGCCAATCGTCGTTGGGGTTGGATCTGCATTTATCGGATTATTACTCTTACCATACGTTAAAATGATTACAGCAGCGATTGGTACAGTGATCAACGAGTTCACTACATTGCAACCAATCTTGATGTCAATCTTAATCTGCTGCTCATTCGCAACATTAATCATCTCACCAATCTCAACAGTAGCGATTGGTTTAGCAATTCAATTAAACGGGGTATCTGCCGGGGCCGCTGCTATGGGGGTTGCCGCAACAGCCGTAGCATTAGTCGTTCACTCATGGAAAGTGAATAAATCAGGGGTAACATTAGCCATCGCTCTAGGGGCAATGAAATTAATGATGCCAAACTTATTCAAACATCCAATTATCTTAGTACCTTGCTTGTCTACTGCAATTCTTTCAGCAATTCCAGTAGCGCTCTTCTCAGTAAGTGGTACTCCACAATCTGCAGGGTTCGGTCTTGTAGGGTTAGTAGGACCTTTAGCGTCAATTGATGCAGGATTAAACGTAGCCTTAGCGGGTGTTGTTTGGTTCGTTGTTCCAATTGCAGCAGCGATCGCAAGCAAGATTGTATTTGAAAATGTATTAAAATTATACGATTCTTCAGTGGTATTCAAATTCCAAGACTAATCAACGTAATTCCTATCGACTCCTTCATGCATTTGCATGGAGGAGTTTATTTTTATTTTCGCTAGAAGATGGTACAATAAGCGTAATAGAAGGGAGTGGTCGGATGAGAATTCAACAATTAATATATTTCGAGAAAATCGTTGAAAAAGGCTCCATGAATGAAGCCGCAAAAGACTTATATGTCAGCCAACCAAGTTTATCAAAGGCCATTCGTGAGTTGGAATTAGAAATGGATATCACCCTCTTTCAACGGGGGAATACCGGAATTACATTGACGGGAGAAGGGCGTGAGTTTCTAGTCTATGCTCGCCAAGTCCTTGACCAAGTCAATTTGATGGAAGAAAAATACAAACGACAAACGAAACGAAAACGGACATTCTCTGTATCGGCGCAACACTATGCTTTTGTGGTGCATGCCTTCGTTGATTTTATTCAAAAGGAAGCAGGAGACGAATATCAATTCACGCTTCGTGAAACAGAAACACAAAACATTCTAGAAGACTTAACGAACTATAAGAGTGAGATTGGTGTCTTGTATTTGAATGATTTCAACCGCAAAGTCATGGAAATTATTCAAAGAAAAGAACTTAGTCTTCACACCACTCTTCACGGCACAACCACACGTATTCTTAAGCACGCAAAATCCACTTGCAGAAAAAGAGAGCATTACTCTAGAAGAATTAGAAGACTACCCTTACTTGTCCTATGAACAAGGGGAAGAAAACTCGTTCTACTTCTCAGAGGAAATCCTCAGCACGATGGAGCATAAGAAGAGCATTAAGGTAAGTGACCGTGCGACCATCTTTAACTTAATGGTCGGATTAAATGGATACACCATCAGTTCAGGGATTATTAGTAGCAAACTAAACGATGACAAGATTGTTGCGGTGCCGCTGGACGTAGAAGATACAATGGAACTCGGAATCTTACAACATGATCAACGAAAATTATCGAAGGAAGCAGAACGATTCTTGCATATGCTGAAAACACACATTCAGGAATACGGCTTCGAAGTTCAAAATCTTGATTTTTAGTTCACAAAGAGGTTGAAACTATTCGGAAAATCGGTGATAATAAAAGAAGGTAAGATATTATTACTCAGTAGAAGGAGACGGATGCAAATGAGTTGGAAAGAAACAGCAAAACTATGGGAATCTTTTGATGCACTAGAAGAAGGATTAAAGGTGCAATTACAATCAATGGATGACACACAAAAAGAGGAAGCCTTCTATACACCATTAGAATTTGGTACTGCGGGAATGCGTGGAATTGTTGGACCTGGGATTAATCGCATGAACACTTACACAGTGCGTCAGGCAACAGAAGGATTATCACGCTTAATTGAAAGTTACGGGGAAGAAGCGAAAAACGTGGGGTAGCGATTGCTTACGATTCACGTCATTTTTCACCAGAATTCGCAATGGAGTCTGCACGTACACTAGCAACTCACGGAATTAATTCGTATGTATTTGAAAGCTTACGTCCAACGCCAGAATTATCATTTGCGGTACGTCACTTACATACATTTGCCGGAATTATGATTACAGCTAGCCATAACCCAGCAGCCTATAACGGATATAAAGTATACGGTGAAGACGGCGGTCAAATGCCTCCAAAAGATGCGGATGCTTTAACGGCATATGTGCGCCAAGTCGCTAATCCGCTTGAAATCGAAGTGCTAGATGATGATGCATTAGAAGCATCAGGTCTTGTAACGATTATCGGAAAAGACGTAGATGATGCGTACTTGAAAGAAATTAAAACAGTCTCTGTAAATCCAAAACTTCTTAGCGATGTGGAAGGATTATCAGTTGTTTATACACCATTGCACGGAACTGGTTTGATGCTTGTAGAAAAAGCATTAGAACAAGCAAACTTCAAAGGATTGCACGTTGTTGAAGAACAAGCGGTGCCGGATGGAGACTTCTCAACAGTTAAATCTCCAAACCCTGAAGAAGCAGGCGCATTTGAATATGCGGTAGAATTAGGGAAAAAAGTAGGAGCTGATGTATTATTAGCGACTGACCCTGATGCGGACCGTATGGGTGCAGCTGTACGCTTACCAGATGGAAGCTACCAAGTAATTACAGGGAACCAAATCGCAGCTATCTTAGTCGATTACTTATTATATGCTCACCAACAAGCAGGAACTCTTCCAAGTAATGCGCTTGTTGTGAAATCAATCGTAAGTAGTGAACTTCCAACAGCTGTTGCTAAGAGTTATGGCGCTGAAATGAAGAACGTATTAACAGGATTCAAATTCATCGCAGAACAAATTCAACATGACGAAGAAACTGGAGAACATACTTTCATGTTCGGTTTCGAAGAAAGCTACGGATACCTTGTGAAATCATTCGTCCGTGATAAAGATGCGGTTCAAGCAGTGTTATTACTTACAGAAGTAGCAGCACACTTCAAGAACGAAGGCAAGACTTTATATGACGGACTTCAAGCATTATACGCAAAACATGGTTACTTCTTAGAAAAAACAATTTCTGTAACAGTAGCTGGTTTAGAAGGTCCACAAAAAATTAAAGCATTACTTGACGGTTTACGCGCTTCTGTTCCAACAAGCTTTGGAGGATTAAAAGTAGCGTTAGCACAAGACTTCGCAGTGAACGAACAAAAAGATTCCAACGGTGTCGTTTCTGAAATCGGACTTCCAACTTCTAACGTATTGAAATACATCTTAGAAGATGGATCATGGATTGCGGTTCGCCCAAGTGGTACAGAACCAAAAATCAAGTTCTATATCGGTGCTAAAGCGGATAGCGAAGACGCTGCAAAAGAAAAAGTAGCAGCATTACAAGCCGACTTAGAAAAATTACAATAATTAATGAAGTTAGCACTCTCACGATGGTGAGGGTGCTTTTTTTATGCGATTGTTTCGTTAATATGATTGTATTTTGCGGAAATTTGTTTTGGAGTTCAAAGAATTATGGTACAATAAATGAAAGTAATCGTGAAAACATTCTCTATATGAGATGAGAGGAGTCATTTATGAAAAAAGGAACGAAACGATTTTTAGCAGGGAGTGTAGCCGCTCTATCACTAGTAGTGGCAGGATGTTCTCAGTCTAAATCGACATCAGAATCAACAAAGGAAACAACAGAAGCAACAACGACTACGCAAGCAGTCGTTGAATATACAACAGATAGCAAAAATCCAGCAGCCTCATTTGACTGGAATGCAAAAGTCGCACCAATGACGAAATATGAACAAACGTATGTGGAGTCAAATAGCGGGAAAACCGTTACGATGAAGCTGGAGGGTGTACAAAAAGCAGTAGAGGCCTTGAATGAAAAGAAGAAGAGCATCACTGATACGAAAGTTCAAACAGCGTTAAAACTCGTGGATGCAGTTTTTGTGAACCAAGAAAACTTTGATGTACTTCTAAAAGCAACAGGGACTTCAAGCCAAGAGGAATTCTTTACACGTATTTGGAATGATTACATGGTGAACTTCTTGAAGGAAACACGCCCAACATATACAAATGACGGAGAAGTGGAGTATCGAGGAGTGAAGTATCCAATTAAAGTCTACGGACCAATGTACTTAAAGGTAAATACGAATGCCTTAGGAAGAGCAGCAGCATATACACTTGAAGATTATAAAGTGGAAGGCGATACCGTGTACTTGAAATTAAAAGCTCCGCGTGTTGACTTATACCAATATGAAGTGCAAGCAAGCTACCAAACAAATAACAAAGCTTTCTTCGATGGAATCGTTGAAGAAGCACAAAAAGTCGGACAAACAGACTTTACAAAAGCGCTCTTGTATAAATTCATTTACCGTTTAGCCGCTATTGGGTTTAGAGGAGATGGCTATGTCAACTTAGAAGGTATGGATTATTACGATAGAAACAGTCACTATTTAGCGATTAAGGTTGATGACAAAGGCAATGCAACGATCGATGATAAGAATTTAGTGAACCTTCTACAAATTGATATGAAGCCAGCAAACGAAGCGAATAAGACAAAATTTGAATAAAGTAGGTAATTACTTGAAAAGATCTTTTTGACGGCCTACTAGCTTATATTAATCAGTAAAGTTATAATGAAAAAGGAGCATTTTAGCTCCTTTTTTGTATGAAAGAAGGAATGAAGATGAGTGGAATTTTTGTCACAATAATCATAGTAGCACTAGTTATTTGCTGCGGAATGGTTTATGTAAGAAAAGTGGAAGAGCGTTCTTTTTCAAGCTATCTGATAGAACGATTACTCTTTCTGCTTGTCAAAACCACTGAAATATTCAAAAGGATAATCCAGCAAAAAAATTTGAGCAAGAATTAAATAAATTGGCAAAGGGGAATAACGATCCTATCGCAAATCCGAAGAAATATATTAAAGTAGATGTCCAAGAAAAAGATGTAGACGGTATGCAAGTGTTTGTGTGGAATGACAAGAAAGACGCTAACCAAAAAGTAATTCTATTTTTACATGGTGGAGCATATGTTCTGCAACCGTCGATGATGCATTTTAACATGGTGAATAAAATAGCGCAGGCGATTGATGCAAAAGTGGTATTCCCGATTTATCCAAAGGCTCCAAAGCATCAATACCGTGAGACATATGAAAAGTTAGAAAAGTTATATCGCGGACTTTTTAGAAGAAAATACAAACCGAATTCTATTATTTTCATGGGGGATTCTGCAGGAGGAGGGACTCTCATTAGGGTTTGCGATTTACTTAAAAGAACTCGCGTTACCACAGCCAAAGGAACTCGTTCTGTTTTCTCCTTGGGTGGATATTGCAACGGATAATCCTGAAATCGCCTCTGTATGAACCATTTGACCCAATCCTTAAACAGAGTGGAATTCATGAAGTTGCAAAGTTCTGGGCAGGAGAAGATTTGAAGCAACCGCTAGTGAGTCCGCTATTTGGAGATTTGTCTGGACTAGGAAGAATCAGTATTTATATTGGGACGCATGATATCCTTTATCCAGATAATCGATTGTTACATGAAAAGCTTCTTAAAGAAGGAATCAATCATCGATATATTGAACGCAAAAAGATGAATCATGTGTATGTGGGGCTCCCTATTAAAGAAGCTAGAGAAGATATTCAAGAATTAATTGAAGAGTTGAAAAAAATAAGGAAAATCAATGCTCTTAGAGCATTGCTTTTCTTATTATAAATTAGTTCTCTTTTCTATAAACTTTAGGAGTGCAATTATAGTGTTTCTTAAATTGTCGGAAGAAATAACTTGTTGAAGAAAAGCCAGATTCGAAAGCAATGGTATCCATAGTGAAGTCTGTAGATTTTAATAAATCAGCTGCTTGCATTAGTCGTCTTTCCAATAGAATTTCCTGGAAATTTTTTCCAGTACTTTTTTTGAGAGTATTACTTAAATAGGTCGGATTATACCCAAAATGTCTAGCTAGAGTCTCTAATTTTAAGTTTCTAAAGTTATTATCGATAAAAAGCAAGAATTTCATGAATCTTAATTTTAGAGGAATGATAATTCTTTTGTAGCGTTTATGCTGTAAATTCTAACAAGTTCCAACATTATTAAATGAATATAGTGAGAAAGGAATTCGGATCCCTGACGTTGATAAGACCAGTACTCTGTCAATAATAATTGAATTAATGAATGGATAGCAATACTCTGAGTTGTATCAAAAAAATGACATATCTGTCATGATCAGTTTGTTTGTTAAAAAAACATCTGCAAGAATGTTTGCTTCCAGACTAGTGAGGTTTTGGTTTCTAAAAAAAGAAAATAGAGAAGAAAAATGTTTCTTCATTAATCAAAAATGTTAATCATTATGTCATCTTCTCCTAAAGCATCAATAGAATGAGGGAACATCTCTATCTAATACACATAAACTTCCTTTAGTAAGGTTTACTGTTTTTTTCCGTTAATTGTTTGAGTACAAGTACCAGAATAAATGTAGGTCATTTCAATAAAATCATGAAGATGCTCAATCATAGGAGCAAATCGATTGTGCTTGTTTATGTAAATATTTTCACCTTTGCTAAAAGAAATAAAGATTTTGGAAAACGAAAATATTAAATTTTGAATCAATGTACGTATTTATAGTTTTTTTATTTGCACTAGAAATATCGTTGACTGAAATGCCTGTTTCTCTTTGCTTTTTTTTTCAAATATGTTTATATGACGTAAAGTAAATATCTAATTCTTCAAGATTCATAAATTAACCCTTTGATACCTGTGGATAGTTCATTATAACCTGTTTTTTTAATGCATTGTGAAAAGATAAATACCACAGTAATATAATTTTTAGTAAAAACGCTTTAATATATTTAAGAAGGGAAAGATAAATTATGACAGACAATAATAATGTATCAAGCGTACCTATTGGTGAGAAAAAAATAACATATGGATTTGGAAATTTAGCAGCTAATCTGATGATTACAACTGCGAAATGGATTTATTACATATTTTCTATACAGATGTTGTAGGGTTAACAATTTCTGTAGTTGGTTCTATTCTATTATTCGCACGTGTATTTGACGGGATTACAGATATCTTAATGGGGGTTATTGTTGACCGAACATCTACGGTAAAAGGAAAAGCTCGTCCTTGGATTAAACGAATGATTATTCCATACGCTTTAGCGCTAATTCTATTATTTACATCACCATCATTCTTACCTCAAGAAATGAAAGCATTCTATGCATTTGCTACTTACGTTATTTCTTTAGCTGGGGTTTATACAATGACAATGGTCCCTTATAACACAATGTTAGGAACAACAACTTCTGATTCAAAAAGAACGTGGTTTCTTGTCAACATCAAGAACAATTTTTTTGGGATTCTTAGGGGCTTTCTTAGTAAATGGGAATTGTATTAAAAAGTAGTTGGTATGTTTGGTGAAGTGACAGAAGCATCTTCTTGGACTAAAATGGCTGCTGTTTTTGCACTTGTATCTGTAGTGTTATTAACAATCTTGTACAAAAATTCAAAAGAACGTGTTTTAGAAACGGATGAAGCATATGTAGCAGAGCAAGTTGAAAAAAAGTACCAGTTATGGATAATGTAAAAAGCGTTATTTCAAGAACAAATATTGGGTAATTATGATTTCTACAATGTTAATCGGTTTTATTAGTTCTGGTCTTGGTGGAATTAATATTTACTATGCACAGTACATCTTAGGAGATGTTGAAAAAGTAGCAGTT
>BNJS01003992.1_pt1 | contig 22444 bp, 25 predicted proteins | sample 8540461 | NCBI WGS metagenome assembly BNJS01 (sample SAMD00202454, study PRJDB9452) | human saliva metagenome | isolation source: human saliva | place: Japan | reverse complement strand
ACCCCATTTTCGAACCCAGCGGTAGACCTACTTCTGCGCAAACGTTTGCACTAACGCTGTTCAAGGCCGCCACAAACGCCGCGCTCTATCAAACTGCCCACCCCTGCAAAGTTTGTATACCGTCAAGCCCGAAAACACTCCTTTTCGGACCGGAGCGTATACAAACTACACAATCCTCTTCCCCACCTGCATAAACGCCTCCCGAATATGTGCGCCATCCAACCCAGGACATTCCCCAGAGTCGGGCTTAGACACCCCGCCCAAAAGCCTTTCTACTTCTGCCCCGAACGCCTCACTGGCAGAATCAAGCAATTCCTGCCCCTTATCGGTGATCACGGCGAAGACGCCCCGGCCGTCGTGGGGGCAGGTGTCCCGCAGGGACAGTCCTTTTGCCTCCAACCTCCCCAAAAGCCTGGTCACAGAGCTTTGGTTGAGTCCGATTTTCGCGGCGAGGTCGTTAACACGCAGTTCGCGCGTCGGGGATTCCGCCAGGTACATCAGCGCCCAGTATTCAGTCAGGCCCACGCCGTGGTGCGTGGTGAGCCATTTACCCAGGCGAGCGTCGATAAGCGAGGCAAATACCGACACCTCGGCCCATTTCTTCTCCATCACCGACTACTCGTGCGCGGGCTCGCCGGTCATTTGATGGTCGGCGTGGTTGAGTGATTCGAACACCAGTCGGGTGAGGTGGCCGTCGTCAACGCGGTAGATGACGCTGCGCCCCACCCGGCGCGTCTGCACCAGGCCACCGAGCCGCAGCTTGGCCAAATGCTGGCTGACCACGGTGCGCGCCACACCAGTGACCTCCACCAGTTCAGTGACGTTGCGTTCCCGTTCCGACAGCAGCCACAGAATGTGCAGGCGCGTTGGCTCTGCAAGAAGTTTCAGCGTGCCAGTGGCGGAGTCGAAAATCCCAGATTCCGCATCAATATCATGGACGAACGATGGTTCGGTGGACTGGGGCTGGGCGCTCATAATGTAAAACTATACATCCTTCCCTACATGCACTGACGGCCACACATTCGCCGCCGCGATGAGGGCGAACCCGGCGATCAGCGCCAGCAGCAACGACGTCCACCCCAACCCAAGCGCCGCGCCACACCATCCTGCCAGCGGATATGTGAGCATGTAGCACGCATGCGAGAGGGAAAACTGCGCGGCGAACACTGATCCAAGTTCCTCGTCAGCCACGTTGCGGCGAATTACCTGCCCCATCGGGGTCGCAAGGGCGGACATCGACATCCCCAGCACAAACCACAGCGAGATGAACACGGGCCAGGTGGGCGCGGCGTCGATAAGCAGGAAAAACCCCAGCAAACCCGCAACAGCACCGCCCGCGCCGCCGAACAGCGTCACATGCAAACGCAGGTGCGGAATCAGCAGCGCCATCACAATCGACCCAGCTCCGCACGCACCGAGCAGCACTGCCACATCAGATTCGGAACGCCCCAGCTGCCCGCGCACCAGCACCACCGTGTTCACCAGCACCAGCGCCGTCGGCGCAGCCAGCGCAAGATTCAACGCCAGCACCCCGCGCAGTTCTGGGAGGCGCAGCATCATCACCATGCCTTCCCGCACACGACGCGACACGCTTTCCCGCTTATCGACGCCCAGACTCCCCGAGCCTGCAACCATCGTCGCCGACCCCACGAAGCCCACCGCCGCAACGGCAAATACCTGGCCACGGGACGCAAACGACAACAGCATCGCGGCCAACACGGGACTCAAAATCTGTTCAAGATCATAAGCAATGCGCGACAGCGACAAGGCCGAGGTGTACTCGTTTTGGTTGTTGATGATGCGCGGAATCAGCGCCTGGAACGTGGGAGTAAACGTCGCGGCAGCCATCTGCAGAACCGCCACCGCCACGTACACCTGCGCCTCCGAGGTGATAAACGGCAAACTACACCCCACCGCTATGCGAATGATGTCGCTACCCACCAGCACAGCCTTCACCGGGAAGCGAGCAAAAAAGGCCGACAACCACGGACCCACGCATACATAAATCAGAATCTTGATCGTGAGCGCCATCGACACCACCGCGCCCGCGCGGTCGCCCGCTATATCGAAGGCGAGAAGCCCAAGGCCAACATTTAATAGGCCCGTTGCCGTCAACGCCAGCACATGGGCGGTGAAAAGGCGCCTGTAGATGGGGTATTTCAGCGGGGGTGAGAAGGATAGTTTTTGTTTCTTGCGAGGTGTGCGTCTGGGTACTTGATGTGTGTGATTGTGGCGTGTGCGTGGTCATCTGCGCCTCGGTTTCGCGGCTCGTGCGGTTCATACGGTTTATCTTGCTTATGTGCGTAAGTGTGCACGTATGTGATGATTGTAGGCTTACCTTCAATGTCACACAAGGGAGCGAGCGCATGGCGGTGGTGCATACTACGTGCTGGGGTTTCGCAATAATTGCAGCGCACCCTGCGAAGTGTGCTTATGCTCAAGCACGACAATGGGGTGTTTTGCGGCTTGGAGATAAGCACACTTCACGATTGTCATCTAGGTCCACCGCGAGGCACGAAAACAGGGCGTTTCCGTACCTGGCAGTAGACCTATTTCTACGCAAACGTTTGCACTAACGTTGTTCAATGCTCGCCCTGCGAAATATGCTTATGTCCAAGCACAAAAACACCCCGTTTTGCGGCTTGAAGATAAGCATATTTCACGCAACCCCAGCAGCAGCCCCCCACCGCTTACCCCAGCAGCAGGTCACCGCAGTCGCGGGCGAGCCGTTCGAGGCGGGATTCCGTCATGGAGGCGATTTGGTCGATGATCACGCGCTGGCGCTGCGCGTCGGTGTCGGCGGAGATGTACCAGTCGCTAAACATGGGGTCGAGCGAACCCGGCGCGCCGAGCGTGAGGTAGTCGTAGACTCGGTAAATGCGGTCGCGTTGCCGGTCTTGGCGTTTTTGGTGGAGCGGGTTGTCCATGACGTAGAGGACTGCGATTGTCTTGAGCAGTTGCACCTCGGCGGCAGCCTCAGTTGGAACAACCAAATCCCCCACACCAGCGGCTTTGGTCGCTGCGATGGTTCCGCCGACGTAGCGCCCAACAAGCTCGGACGTCATGGTTTTCAGCGCGGCGAGTGAACGAAAACTGCCGTCGTAGTCGGCGGCGGCCGCAACGACGGGGAGTTGGCGGAGTCGTCCTGCGGCTTCAACAAGCAGGTCGGCGGAACCGCCGAAGGCACGTTGCCCTTTTTCGGCGAGCGCAGCGAGTTCGACAAGATCCCACAGCACACTGAGGCTGACGCGCCCGGAAAGGATGCCGTCCTCAACGTCGTGGACGGAAGTAGGCGATGTCGTCGGAGGCGTCCATGACCTGGGCTTCCACACTGACACGCGCAGGCACGGAAGAACCATTCAGTATCCAATCAAGTATGTGCTGGTCTTCAACATAAGCCCCGTATTTCGTGCGTTCCACCCCGTCGGAACCAACTTTCGGCCAGGGGTATTTGCTGGCTGCTCGGAGCGCGGCGCGAGTGAGGTTGAGTCCGAAGGATTCGCCCTCCTCAGAGATGATTTTGGGTTCGAGGCGGCTGAGTATTCGCAGGTTTGGGCGTTGCCTTCGAAGCCGCCGCACTGGTCGGCAAGCGTGTTCAGGGCTACTTCCCCGTTGTGCCCGTAGGGCGGGTGCCCGATGTCGTGGCTGAGTGCCGCGAGTTCGGCGAGGTCGGGGTCAACGTCAATGCCGTTGCCGATGCCGCGCGCAATTTGGGCGACTTCAAGGGAGTGTGTGAGTCGTGTTCGGGGGGTGTCGCCGTCGCGGGGGCCTACTACCTGGGTTTTGTCGGCAAGGCGTCGTAAAGCGGCGGAGTGGAGGACGCGGGCGCGGTCGCGGTTGAAGGCTCCCCGGCCGTCGGGGTTGTCGTGTTGGCTTTGTTTGAGTGGTTCGGGGTAGCGTCGCTCCACGTCTTTGTCCGTGTAGTGGCGCATTTAGGGTGTCCTTTCTGCGGAGCGCGTCGTGGCGGGCTTTGCGGGAGGGCCGGAGGGTTTCGGCAAGAGTTCGGAGCTTGTTTTCCGCCCATTCAGCCCACCGCACATTGATTCGTCTGAGGTCAAGGACGACCAGGCCGGAGCATTCGTGCAGGACTGTCCATAGCCATCGCTTGCCTATTTTACGGGTCGGCGCGTAGGGGGTCGGCGAGGGCCGCGCGTCCAGGCCCAGGCGGCGGGCGATGCTGGTGGCGCGGAGACTGTGGTTGGGGTCGGTAATCACCAGCACCCGCCCCGGGTTGTGTTGGGCCACCGCGCTTATCGACGCCCAACTGTCCGAGCCCTCCTCCACCGCAACGATGGCGTCCTCCCGCACGCCGCGTTCTATCAGGTAGCGCTTCCCGACGGCCGCCTCGGTAAACGCATCACCAGGGAGTTTCCCGCCGCAGGTGAATACTCTCTGCCCTGGTTGCCAGATTTCTGCTGCGTGGTCGAGGCGAGCCGCAAATTGCCGCGATGGGACGCCGTTGTATTGTGCCGTGCCGAGGATGAGCAGGGCGTGGATAAGCGAGGGATCGTTGCGGACACGGCGGGCGGAGTAGCCGAGGACGCGCGCGGGGTAGCTGAGCACCACGAGCAGGAGAATCTTCATGCTAACAACGATATAATGTGGCAGTTATGAACCGACTTCGTCTTGTCGCTGTCAGTGCCCTCATCGCGTGCGCGCCGCTTGCCGTTGGGCCATGGATCGCTGTGCCATGGATCACTGAACCGGTGGCGGTCGCGCAGGCCCCCACCACCTACACGGACGTGGTGACCGACAACGCCGGGGTGCTGAGCGAAGCGGAGAAAGGCAAGCTAGTCGAGGCAATCCAGGACGTGCAGCGGAAAGAACAGCGCAAAATCTACGTGGTGTTCACCGAGGATTCGGGGGCCTGAGTGGCGAGGAATGGGCCAAGCAGGCGAAACAGCTCAACGACGGCAGTAACGTGCTGGTGTACGGCGTGGCCGTGAAGACCCGGGACTACGGGCTGGCCTATGGCGCGGACTGGAAAAGCGGCGACGTCGACGATATGAAGAAAGCCGCCTACAACAAGCTCGTGGATTCGGACTACTACGGGTCGGCAATGGCGCTGGTGGACGCGTCAAGTACGTCGTCTGGGTCATCTGGCTCTAATGCCGCGTGGCTCGGCGGCGGAGCTGCTGCCGTGGTGGCAACCGGTGCCGGGTTGGCGGCGTACTCCCGGCGCAAGCGCACCAAGCAAACCGCCTCAATGACAGCTGATGCGCGGGACATCAACCCCAAAGACACTGGTAGTTTGATGGCGCTGCCGATTGACGTGCTGGAAAAGCTCTCGCAGGAGGAGCTGGTATCCACGGATGAGTCGATACGCAAGGCCCGCGCCGAACTCGACCTGGCCACCGCCGAATTCGGAGCGGAACGCACCCGCAGCTTTGTGCGCGCGCTCAACCACTCCACCACTACCCTGCAACGCGCCTTCGGCATCCGCGCGCAACTCGACGACACCATCCCCGAATCCGAGGATGAGCGGCGCGCCATGCTGGTGGACATTGTGTCCAGCTGCGGGCAGGCCGACGACGCCCTAGACGCCGAGGCCGAGAACTTTGCCGCACTCCGCGACGTGCTGATCAACGCCGACAGCAACCTGGCCAAGCTCACCCAAACCATGGTTGACCTGCGCGGACGACTCCCCCAGGCCGAGCAAACCTTGGATCGTCTGCGGGGCGAGCACCCGGCGAGCATGCTCACCAGCATCGCCGACAACACCCAGTTGGCTTCGGAGCATTTGGAACACGCCGACACCGCGCTGAACGACGCCCGCGCACTCGCCGCCCAGCCCGCGGGCCAGCAAGGCGGGCTCGTCGAAGCCCTCCAAGCCGCCGAAAAATCCACCCACGAAGCCGACAAGCTACTGGCGGGCATCGAACACGCGGAAGAAAACATCCGCATGGCGCAGTCCAACCTGTCCGCTCTGGTCACGGAGGTGGAGCAGGAAATTGCCGAGGCTGGGTCGTTGCGGGCGCGCGGGCAGCAGCAAGGAACCCAGGCCGACTGGGCTTCGCTCGACGACGCCGTTACCGCAGCCCAGGCCGCATTATCGACGGCGCGGGATAAGGGTGGGGACGATCCGCTTGGGGCCTACACTGCTCTTGCTGATGCGGATGCCGTGTTGGACGTTCAGCTAGATAACGTGCGCGAATCCTCCGCCAGCCAGGAACGACGCCTGCAGATCCTGGACAACGCCATGTCCGCGGCGCAATCCCGTCTTACCGCTGCTGAAGACTTGATTTCCACGCGCGGGCGGGTTATTGGATCGGCAGCACGCACCCAGCTTGCCGAAGCGCAACGACGCTTCGCTTCCGCGCAGAACCAGCGCACGCGTAATACCGGTGCTGCTGTGGCTGATGCTCAGACAGCCTCCCAGGCTGCGCAAAACGCACTGAACTACGCGGAAAACGACATTCGCGACTACCAAAACCGCCAGCGCGGTAGTGGTTCCGGCTCCGGTGGCGCTGGGTCGTTTATTGCGGGCATGGTGGTGAACGAAATTCTGAACGGCGGCCACCGTGGCTACGGCGGCGGGTTCGGAGGGGGATTCGGTGGCTTTGGGGGCGGCTTTGGTGGAGGCTTCGGTGGGGGTGGCTTCTCTGGTGGAGGCGGCGGAGGTGGGTTTACTGGGGGAAGTTTTAGGGGCCGTCGTTTTCTTCTGGCCTCACGGTCAATATGCTGCGAACTTCATACCTGACGATAGGCATAAGCGTTTTATATTTTTGGCGCACCGCACCTTGAAACCAATGCCAAAAAGTGTCTAGTGGTTTGTGTGTGCAGTCAAGCGCTCACACAAGGAAATGAACCACAAGTAACCACCATGGGCGTGGCCAAAAGACCCCGAAGACTCCGCACGGGTCAAAGACATCAAAAACCACGCTGGTCAACTGCCTTATACGCATACCAACCTGATCAACAAGCTGGGAATCCAGACCACGAACGAACTTGTCCGCAGTCTGTGTGCCAAGCCTCCATCAGCCTGGGGCTTGCAACTTCACATAGACACCGACCCGAGGTTACCCCCACAGCAATTGGGGAGCCACAACCACCACCAGTAACGATAATCATCGAAACAGGTTGCATAACCCATGCCTGGACACCAACCTATGACCCCCATTAATGTCATCCCTCATAATAGGGTATCCCCTCATCCCAACCAAAGATGAGCAAAAGGCTCCCGCAGACTCACTGATACCCATGGATATGATCACCGGTCTCAGCACACAAAACATGACCATCCAGGATAGTTAATACCACACGGCGATCATCATGGGAGTCGATAATCCCTCTATAAACCACTGTCAAGTGCTGGGTTGTATAGACACCAAGTGATAAAAAAAATCGCTATGTTACTACCACTGGTTCATGCTGACACCTCCACTACGCTTCCACCTCAGCCGGAGTACGGTAGCCCAGCCAGGATCATGTAGACCACTCCACATACTCTGCCGTCGCCTCCACCACCAACACATCCGCCCAAAGACCGGTGTGTTGGATTAGTTCTGCTTTGTAGAGTGAGTTGAAGGATTCAGCTAAGGGTATTGCTGCCCCCAACCGGGAACCTACTAAGACAACTGCGGCGCAGTCATCTAGACGCGGAAGTGTAGTCCACGCTACGGTACTGCCCCCCTTGATCTTCAATGATGCACAACCCCCGAAACATCACCTCCTCTCTGCGCAGGTACGATGAAACACTGCCATTTTCAGCGCATTTAACGCCAGCTCAGTGTATAAGGTGTGTGGCAATTTGCCAGCTGACAACCATGCGGGAGAATAGATCCTCGACACACACCGTATACACCCACTCAACATGGGTTTTCACATAGGTGATGTTAGCAACCCAGAATTGATTCAGAAGCTCAGCCTGGAACTCGCCATTAACGAAATCTGCAGGACTCATAGTTTCTATCTTTAGCCTAGTGGTGCGTGAGATTTCCTGCGTACCACGTCTTGACTACCAAACTTGCGTATTAACCGTACCACGGTGCACTGAGCGGCCTGAAACTCGTCGCGCAGCAGCTGATGGTGATTTTCCTTAGCCCCATAGACATGTCGATTGCCCTAGTAGATACACATCTTTTTCCTGCTCTAGCTCTGTAACACGCATCTGACTGGCAGAGGAAGTCTTGCGCTGGTAGAGCCAATAGGCCGAGGATGCAATCTGCACCTTCGTACCCTGCAACGCTACGCAGAGTGGTCAAACAGCATACTTATCCTTATGACGGTTAATGAACTCGGTGCATAAAGCTACGGGCAGTTCAACTTGAAGACTTTGAAAGTTGAGGCCTACCCCACAATGGTGTTGGCACGACGCAGCTCAGCGACTTCCTGTTGTAGTTCTTTAATGCGTTCAGCATCACTGGCCTGCGACCTTGTGTCTACACAGTGCGTACAGTACCGTTTTTGCCTTGTTTAACCCAAAAGCGGAGCGTGCCCAAGGTTAACACCGAGCTGATCGGTGATGCAGTCAATAACGCCTGGTTTGGTGGTCAGGTACTGTCTGGCTTCGATGGCTAGGCGGGTGACGCTTTTTACGGAGTTCTTCGGATATGGTGGCGGCACCTGGTTGGGTTTTCTTTTCCTTCAGGGCTTAGGGTTCGGGTGTATCACCGGATACCCAGTAAACTCGATGCACCTTATAGTCATAGTCTCCATATGAACTTTTCTGTGATTAGTCAAGTCTTACAACCAGACCAGTAGCGTTGATTGCACGAACGTGTCGAGCCAATATTTGTCGATACCTTGCGGTAAGATGTGAAGACGTTCTTCACGTTCGCACTGCCCACCACAGGTCATGGTATCTGATGATAACCCTAAAAATTGGAGTGTACTGGATCGCGAGAAAACGTGAGGTTTATCCATAAGGAACAGTGAGACTTTTCAGCAAGGAGGTCGAGTGAAGTTTTTTGAACCAGCCATGTGTCCCGAACCTGCCATTCCTAGTGATTTTACGCGAAATCCGTTTGTGCATGAGCCAATCTTGATATTCACCACTGTTACTGAAGAAGAGTGGAACACCCACAACGACCCATCTGTGTTGCTGACGGATTCCGTCCTGGGATCGATGGCCTCGCGTAACTCCAGACTTTCAAAGAAACTCACCAAGCAATGTGCACCCGCCTGAACACTCAGCTGTTGGTCTGGCATATGAACGAGCTGTCACTTGAGATCATCGACTTCGTCTACAACAGGAAGGCTTCCTCAAATCCGATACCGTCACCTCCCCTCAAGCAATCAGGTATCACACGATCTTTTTCACTTTGCGGGTTAACGGCACTGATCACCGATTCGCGCACGACACCTCCAAACCCGGTTTCATCACTACCTACGGCAACCCTGACTGGAAACGTCAAGTCAACAAGCATGATATAGATGACTACATGGACTTCCTACTCATCAGTTACGAAGTTAGTCGGACGTGGAACCACTTGGCGTAACGTCGTGGACAGCTTCTCCCGCAACGACAAATCTAATCTTGCCCTGCTCGATAGAGCGTCGGCTGCCGCTGCCCACGAAACCAACGTAAATGGGGCTATCACACTGCTGAAATTGTTTGGGTCCTATGACGAGATCGAAAGCATCCACGCACGTTACACAAAGGTTCAGACAAAATTCAGCGCGCTGTATTTGATGGGCAAAGGCAAGTACTCCAACTACATCAAACCCACCAAGAAGAGTGAGCAGAATCAGGTTGAGAAAGGCCTCATCATCGCCAAGGCTGCGGCGCCCCCGATTCACCGTCAAGTCGAACTGAACTTGTTCGAAGCAATACGTAAAGCCCGCAAAGAGCAACTCCTGCGCACACGCCCGCATCCACTCACCATGCAGCCCGACAAACCCAAAGGCAAACTCGCGATCGTAGAAGCCACCCTGGCAGGACACACCCGCATCATCACCACCGATCTAGAGGAATTCTACACATTCTTCCCAAATGCAGCCAGTAAGCAATTTGAAACTGTCGAGTACTACCACCTCGCGCTCACCGATATCCTTGAAAACCAGCTCACGGAGCAACACCGCGTCTACCTAGCCCAAATGGCTGCTCTGCAGACCACGATCCGAACCCCGCAAGCACAGATCATCCCCCTTGAAGAATTCATCCAACTCGATGATGAGACTTACCAGCAGCCCTTAAAGCTGAACACGAAGATCACCCAGCTTGAAGAACAGATCCGCACCTTTGACCACACCCAGCAACTGAAGAAGGAACGCCAAGCGCTCAACACGACCATCTGGGCAACCTTGAGCGACCTCACCAACACCCAAATACGTGACATTAACGACGCGCTCTACCCACAATTGCGACGCAAGTGCCCAATCTTCACGTTCAAAGCAGCCGCTAAAGGCACCGGAGCCAAATCAAAGAATCTCGCCCTATTCGTCCTGGGTGTGCTACGTAGCACGCCGTTGTCGTTTTTCATTCACAACTCGGCCATCATAAAAACTGCTGCCTTCGCACCTGCGGCTGGACTCCTCGAAGTCTCTGACACCACTGCAAGACTGATCAGAGGCACGAACGAACCGAAACAAGTATTCTTTCCGCTTCGATGCCACCAAGGCCTACGGCGCAGAGGCAGAACGCATCGTTGCCGACATCCAAGTCATCCACCTTGAAGACGGCGCTGAAGCTGAAGCTCTCTAACGGCTTCACCTGGAACACCGACCTGAAGGAGACTAAGCAAAGTGACCATCACGTTCAAACCGCTGTGGAAACTCCTCATTGACCGTGACATGACCAAAGAAGAACTACGCCTAATCACCGGACTATCAGCCGCGACAATCGCCAAGATGGGCAAAGACGGCAACGTCACCACCGATGTCCTCGCCCGCATTTGCACGGCACTGGCGGTAAACATTAACGACATCTGCGAAATAGCCAAGGAGCCAACGAAGTGATTCGAGATATCAACGAACACAACGAGACCGCTAAACCCAACGATTTCGAACTCAACCGACTCCGTGCCGCGCTGCCTGGGTACTTTGACGACAACGGCAACTTCATGATCGACCGTCTTCAAGAAATTCTCCAGACGGGCGAGATTGATTTAACTCGCGAGAGCTACGAACTGAGGTTTCTCGGCAAGTCCTACGCTAGGTATCTCACTTCTACCAAGACTGAGACCGTGGTTGTGCCCGATCTCGAGCACAATGCCAGGCCGACAAACAAAGATTCTGAGAACCTTTACATCGTTGGCGACAACCTCGACGCTCTTAAACACCTACTTGGCTCATATGCGAGTGAAGTAAAGTGCATCTACATTGATCCGCCTTATAATACAGGCTCAGATGGATTCGTGTATAACGACGACTTTGGCTTCACCGCACCCCAACTTGTCGAGAAGATAGGTCTTAGCGAAGATGAGTCTGAGCGAATCCTCGACCTACAGGGAAAGTCCTCACACTCTGCCTGGCTCACCTTCATGTACCCACGCCTCCAACTCGCCAAAGAACTTCTCGCAGATGATGGCGTCATTTTCATCAGTATCGACGAAAATGAATTCTCGAACCTCGGCCTACTGATTAATGAGATTTTTGGGGAAGCTAATAACGTTTCAACATTTGTTTGGCAGAAAAAGCGAGGAGGTGGCAACGACTCAGCTCACGTCGCTGTGGAACATGAGTACGTAATAATGGCTTGCAAGTACTTAGATTGCTTACATCCGCTCTTTACCCCATATGACGAGAAATATCTTAAGCGGTACAAAGAAGAAGATGAGTTCGGTCGCTTCTACTGGGACACATTTAAGCGTAAGAGCGGGAAGCAATACTACCCAATCGAGTGTCCAGATGGCTCCGTTCTCGAATATGACGAAAATGGTTCCCGAATTAGCTGGCTGCGCAGTGAAGCTACTTTCAAGGAGAACTTGCGTGATGGTGAAGTGCGTTTCCAACAGCACCCAGACGGCACTTGGTCAGTCCACTTCAAGCAACGTCTTCCGAAGGGAAAGAAGCCACGTTCCATTCTGGTCGACTACGGTACAACCTCTCAAGGAGCTAAAGACGTTGAAGATCTCTTTGGCGTGAACGTTTTTGACAACCCAAAACCAGTCAGCTTGATCCAGTTTCTTGTTGAGTCTGTCTGTAGGCGTGGTGACCGAGTGCTAGACTTCTTTTCCGGCTCAGGGACAACAGCACAAGCAGTAATGGCAGCATCTGCGCGTGGACTGCCCGGATTGAAGTATATGCTTGTTCAAATCAATGATCCGGTTTCTGCTAATCGGTCCGAGGAATCCCGTAACGCAGCCAATCGAGGATTTGAGACAATAGACGAGATTGCCAGAAGCCGAATCAATAAGGCATCCCAGAAGATTAAAGCAGAGACTAAAGCTGACATCGATTACGGCTTCAAGCTTTACAGACTCAGCGAACCCTCTGGCGCGGTCCTTGATGATTTGTTGACATTTGATCCGTCTGAAGATGGGGCTTTGTTGACTGGTGATTACTTGTCTAAGTTTGACTTGAATGGCACTCCGGGGCATGACACGGTGTTATCCACGTGGTTGGTTAAAGACGGGTACAGTCTTACGGCTTCGGCTCGCAAGGTTGATCTAGCGGGATATGAATTGGATGTGTGTGGCGAGTCTGCCTACATCATTTCGCCTGGGTTAACGAGTAAAGATGTGGTTGAGCTTGTTCGCATGATCGAGAATGGCGAACTTGAGGTCTCCCGTGTTGTCGTGTTCGGCTACTCGGTCACCTTTGGCGTGATGCACGAGTTGAAGAAGAACCTCTCGGTGTTGAAGTCCGGTCGTACCGTGTCTGTGATTGAAAGGCTGTAGGGCGATGCAAATCCGGTTACAGACCCTTGATCATCAGCAACGCGCATTGACGGCGATCACTCGTGTATTCCACCGCGTGGAACTCAATAACGGCGAATTGATGGAGGCCAACCCAACTTTCGATCTAGCAGATCCGCAGCTGGCACACAACATTTCTGAATTGCAGAACGGCGCGGTTGACGGAATTCCCGCCGTGCCACGAACCTGGCGAAGCCGAGTGGATGATAGCGTGCTTGGCATCGACGTGAAGATGGAGACGGGTACCGGCAAGACGCTCGTCTACACGCAGATGATGTATGAACTGCACCGCCTTTTACGGGTTTACCAAGTTTATTATTGTGGTGCCCTCCACTGCAATCAAGCTGGGTACCAAAGCGTTCATTAGCTCTGACTATGCCCGCAACTACTTCGATGATACCTACAACGGCAACATCAAGCTTGAGCTGGATGTACTCGATCCTCAGAAGCGTTCAAAAGGGCGGAAGTTTTTCCCGAGCGCGGTAGCGAACTTTCGTTTCTGCCTCGAGATTAACGAAGGGGCGTGTCCAAGCGTTGTTGATGACGGACGGCATGCTGCGGTCGGCTGCCACAATGAGCACTACTTATGACCAGACGGTGTTGGGTATGTCAAGCCAGCCCTATGAAGCGCTGGCAGCCACCCGTCCGGTGGTGATTATTGACGAGCCACATCGTTTCCGTCGTGAAAACAAGGCATACCAAACGATTATCAACCAAATCCAGCCCCAAGCTGTGATCAGGTTTGGCGCCACATTCCCGAAAAACGAGAAAACTAACCACGTCGATTACAACAACCTCGTGTTCAACCTTGGTGCGGTTGAGGCATTCAATGAGCAACTAGTCAAGGGCGTGGCTGTTCAATACCCCGAGGACGATGGGCAAGAATCAACAAGATTGAAGTTGACGAGCTTGTCTGCCCGAAAACCGAAGCAGGCGACGTTTACCAACCTGGACACGTCCAAGACGTTAACCGTGGGAATGGGTGGTTCGTTAGCCGAAGCCGACGGCGCGTTCGCAGGCATCACCATCGAAGCGGTAGGAAAAACCGAGAATCCAGCGATAAAATCTGGTGTGACCTTGTCCAACGGGCAGATCCTTGGTAAAGGGCGACACCCTAGTGGCGGGCGTGTATTCCCAGACTTATCAAGAGCTGATGATCGAACGTGCTTTGGACAACCACTTTGAGACCGAGTGGGAGAACTTCCGCCGCACCACCCGAGTCAAAACACTGACGCTGTTCTTTATCGACTCGATCGAGTCATACCGTGGCGATGACGGGTCAGGACACCTCCGTGTCCGATTCGAAGAGCTGCTGACTGCAAAGCTGAAAGAGGTTATTACCGAGCACTCTGATAAGAACTCCCAGGTGTCCAAAGACTACGTCGCCTATCTGAAGGCCTCGCTGATGGACGTGTCAGCAACCAACGGCGGCTACTTCTCAGCTGACAACGCCTCCACTGATGAGGCGATCAAGGCTGAGGTGGATCTGATCCTGCGCGATAAACAGTCAATGCTCTCGTTCACCAAGGCGGACGGTTCGCCGAACACGATGCGATTCGTGTTCTCCAAGTGGACGCTACGTGAGGGCTGGGATAACCCCAACGTCTTCCAAATCGTGAAACTACGTTCATCAGGCTCAGAGGTCTCGAAACTCCAGGAAGTCGGGCGTGGCCTGCGTCTTCCCGTTGATGTCAGTGGTAGCCGCCTATCAGGTGAGGACTTCCGGCTGACCTATCTCATCGATTACACAGAGGAGTCTTTCGCCAACAGCCTGGTCTCTGAGATCAACGCGGATACCAGGGGACAAGCACCGTCGGTTAAGGAGCTGCTGCCTCGTGTGGCTGCGGCGCTAGACAGAGACGAAACCGAACTGTTCATTGAGCTGCTCCAGAAGGGTCTGATCGATAGCAACAAGAACCTGATCGAAAGTAAAGCGGAGGAGCTCTATGAGCTGTATCCGCAGTTTGCTGTTGACAAGCTAAAGCCGGGCACGGTTGTCACAGACAAAAATAAAGCTCGTGTTGGAATCCGCAAGCAACGCTACTTCGAGCTCAAGCAACTGTGGGAAGCGGTCAACGCCAAGTACTACCTCAAGCTCGATGACCTTTCGCCCGAAGAAATCAGCACCTGCATTGACGAGATCCTGGCCGAGGGTGTCTACAAAGCCCAAACTGGCAGATTCACTCAAGACCTGCTAGCCACTGGCGAGGACGGTGTGCTGACGAAAATCTCATCAACCAGGGACACGTACTTGGTCAATGGCTCAATACCGTATGGGCAGTGGCTGAAACTGGCTTATACCCAAACCTATCTACCCCCTTAGCGAGATCCACGCCGGCCTAGTGCGCCACAACGCAAAGAAGAAGCTACCCGCTGATTTCTTCAACAAGGCCACTCTAAGTGAGTTCGTCGCGCAGTTCCACCGCTGGATGCAAAGCGAGTACGTCAAACGATTCTCCTACACCCGCATTGATGGGCGACTGGGATCCACCGCACTCACCGATCCCGACGGCCAACCGCTCAAGACCATTGCGCAAGGTAACGTAGGCGTCTACCGCGACACGCAATCCCTTGTACCTGAGAAGTTCCTCTATGACGCCTTCATCTACGACTCTCCTAAGGAACATGCCACTATTCGTGACTCCGTCATGGACGAGGTCGTCGTCTACGGCAAGATCCCGCGCCGCTCGATCCAAGTGCCCGTCTATTTCGGTGGCACAACCAGCCCAGACTTCATGTATGTACTCAAGACAACCGATGGGAATTTGTCGCTGAACTTCATCGTCGAGACCAAAGACGTCGATTCCAAGGGTGACCTTCGCGAAACCGAACAGCTACGCATCAATGCAGCACGAAAGTTCTTCGAGTTGATCAGCGATGAAAACATCACCGTCCACTTCGCGCCACAACTCAAACGGGACGACATCGTCACCATGATCAAAAAGGTCATCACTCAGTAAACCCGACTTAGAAAGGATGTAGTGACATGGCAGTTTTCTATAGTTCCTATCACAACGAGGACAATTAGCATGTTCAGCAGGTGTGCAATATTGACACAATCGACAATACGGATACGGTCGCAGCACAAGAGTGAGAACTTGTCCGCTACACAAAGATGATTCGATAATTGAAGAATGGAATGATCAGCACATGACCTACAAGTGAACTTTGATTGTATTGATCGGCGCTGAAACGGCATCGCGCAAGTGGATCAAATACGAGATCTAACGGGCTTGAAACCTCAAGAAGCCGCTACCGAGGATTAGGATTCACGGACTGAAGGATCACTACAGATGCACTGCTGCACATGGCATCGATCCTTTTGAACAGTTGGATTATTGGCAGATTCCTGCATTTGATCTGAATAGCTACAACTCGACGACAAAGTTCGCGGATACCTGAAGCAATGTGCCTAGCTAGATGCAAGCTTTGGAATAGCTATAGTCGAGCAGGCACAGCTGATCAGGAAGTTAGTTCCGAGAGGGTGAACTCAATGTAGTCGTATTCTGGATTTTCCTTATTCAGGTTGTGAATGCGGAAAATATTGAAGTCGCAGACAATAATGTAATCGCGGCGCTGCGAGTTCGGAAGCGTGTTAGAGTAGTTACGTGCCTGCTCGAAGGGAGTAACCATTACTCCTTGGCGCTCTTCTGGCTTATCCAGGTCAACACCAAGCGATTTCTGCCCAATGATGGTCTTTGCATCAGCAATAGTCACATCAATAAATCCACGTCGCGATGTTCGCTGTTCAAAAAGCACATTGGTGGTCACGTCTTCCATACCCACAACGTCTCTGAGTAGTTCTAGCCAGAAAGACGGAGTGTCACCTTTTTCATACCCGCGACCAGCCCATTTTTTTGGAAAATGACCGAGCTGCCACTTTGCGGCTAGCAGGCTTTGGAGTGGCACTCGTGCCAGAATTCAGACCCATGAAAAAGATTCTAGTAACAAGCTAGTAATTCACAGAAGTTCAGGGGATTACTCCCCTACCCCCTCATCTCCATCTGCGGCATATCCACCAATACACAGCACCAGGTCAAAAACACCACGTCAATCAGCGGCAACCTCTCCCCCTCAGGCAGCTGCGCTAAAGAAACACACAGCTCCCGAGCCCCAGCCTCAACAACCCCCACCTCCACATCGCCACGCATAATCACCTTCCCCTTGCGCCACGGCGATACTCTCCGCAGCTCATAGCTCCGCCCGGCACAGTCCCCCACCAGCGTGGATACGGTGAAACCGGGTTGGGTGAAGGTGAACACCTCCCCACCAGACGTGGTACCGCGGCAGCGGAAGCGCACGGTGCGGGTGAGGCGTTCGATGAGCAAGCTTTCCTCGTCACCGATGTAGATCACGTCGGAAAGCACGTGCGCGAGCTGCGCCCCGCTACCCGCTGCCCCGGCCTCACTAACACCATCAGCCCGAACACCACCCAAACCAGAATCCCCCACACCAGGATCACCACCGTAACCCTGTGCACCTGCGGCGGCGGTCGCGGCGTCGAGAAGCGTGTTTCCGCGCCACACCAACTCGCGCCACACCAACTGCTGAGAGTCCATTTAGATGAAGAAGTACCAGATGATAAACGGGGTCATGGCGGCCAGGGTCATGGTGAGAACCCAGGTGGTGCTCACCAGTTTTTCCTCCAGCGTGAGGCGCACGATCCAGGCGACAAAGGCGGCTTCGACGGGCGTGAGCTGGGCGTCGGGCTCCATCTCCACGATGACGTGCCGCACGCCGTGATTGGCACCGCTGAACTGGCCGAGCTTGGTGCCGTCCTGGTCTTCGATAACCCAGTCGGATTTCGCCTCATTCACCATGCGCAGGGATCGCTGCCCCAGGTCAAGCATGATTTCGTCGGAGCGGCTGAAGCGCTGCTTGTTGGGGTGCGCGCTAAACGACGCCCCGTTCGGCCGGTCCGCTTTCGCCCCGCCCTTGCCGTTAAACACCAGGTCTATTTTCTCCGGCGAGTCGCCCTCAAGGGTGGCGAATTGCACGTCGGGTGAGGCGGAGGTGTCGTACACGAAGGTGGCGATGACCTCCCCCTCCGGGTCGCCCAGGTGCAGTTTCATGGACGTGACTTTGCCTTGGGGTCACGGGCACCCCTCACAAGGTTCTCCATTGCGACAATTCCCCTTCTTTTCTTGCAGCCGGTTCTTTAGCAGCCGATCAGGCGTTGCGCGAGGTAAGCCTGCAGCTCCGACAGCGAAATACGTTCCTGTGCCATAGTATCGCGCTCGCGTACGGTCACGGCATTGTCTTCGAGGGTGTCAAAGTCCACAGTCACACAGAATGGGGTGCCGATTTCATCCTGACGACGGTACCTACGCCCAATCGCCCCCGACGTGTCATAGTCAACACTCCAGAATTGCCGCAACTCCGCCGCCACTTTCTCTGCCACCGGCGTCAGCGTTTCCTTCTTGCTCAGCGGTAGCACCGCCACCTTCACCGGGGCCAGGCGGCGATCCAGCTTCAGCACCACACGCTTATCGACGCCCCCCTTCGCATTCGGCGCTTCATCCTCATGGTAGGCATCCACCAGGAACGCCATCAGGGAGCGGCCCAGGCCCGCAGCCGGTTCAATCACATACGGAATCCAACGCTCATTGGAATCCTGATCAAAATACGACAAATCCTCGCCCGAACCCTTCGCGTGGGTGGACAAATCAAAATCGGTGCGGTTAGCGATACCCTCCAGCTCACCCCACTGGCCATTAGCAAAATGGAAGGCATACTCAATATCCACAGTGCGCTTGGAGTAGTGGGACAGCTTCTCCTGCGGGTGCTCGTACAAACGCAGATTATCCGGGTTAATACCCAAATCCACGTACCAGTTGAAGCGCTGGTCAATCCAGTACTGGTGCCACTCCTCATCCGTGCCGGGCTTGACGAAGAACTCCATTTCCATCTGCTCAAACTCGCGGGTGCGGAAAATGAAGTTACCCGGCGTGATCTCGTTGCGGAAAGACTTGCCAATCTGCGCAATGCCAAACGGTGGCTTCATGCGAGCCGTGGTCATCACGTTCTTGAAGTTGACGAAAATACCCTGCGCCGTCTCCGGGCGGAGATAATGCAGGCCCTCCTCATCATCTACGGGGCCGAGGAAGGTTTTCAACATGCCGGAAAACTCCTTCGGCTCGGTCCAGTTGCCTGGCTGGCCCGTCTCAGGGTCGTTGATGTCCGCAAGGCCATTTGCTGGCGGGTGGCCGTGCTTCTCCTCATATGCCTCCAGCAAATGATCCGCGCGGTACCGCTTGTGCGTGTGCAGGGATTCCACCAGCGGGTCCGTGAACACCTCCAAGTGGCCGGAACTCACCCACACCTGGCGAGGCAAAATCACCGAAGAATCAAGGCCAACCACATCCGCCCGCGACGTGACCATGGCACGCCACCACTGCTTTTTGATGTTCTCCTTCAACTCCACACCGAGCGGGCCGTAGTCCCAGGCCGAACGGGTGCCGCCATAGATCTCACCACAGGGGTAGACCAAACCACGCCGTTTACACAGGTTCACCACGGTCTCAATCACGGATTGGTTAGCCACGAGACTTAAACTCCTCAAACAAAATCTTGCGCTGCTCTTGCGTTACTCTTGCGGTGATGCTCGACACCTTGACGAGCACATACCTCTGCACAAGTGTAGCCCACCAGCCCGAGAGGCAATTGCGCAGGTCCACGGGTAAGAAACGTCACAGTTCACTTGGGGCGTTCCTTAAACCTTTCCATTAATTTTTTTTAATGGATATGATGCTACATAAAGTGCAGATACTGAGGTGCTGGCCTGCACATGCTGTGCGCCCTGAAGAGTTGGTTATTTATCGTGGTGAAAAGGATCTGGAATGGTTACTAAGAGCGAAACGGCAGTACCCAAGCTCGGTGCACGCAACACCCGGCAACGAACCGCAGTGGTCAGCGTCCTTCGCGACATGGACTACTTCGCCTCAGCCAAAAAAATCCACGAAGAACTCACCCGACGCGACTACAAAGTCGGCCTGACCACCGTGTACCGCACACTACAATCCCTTTCCGACATTGACGCCGTAGACGTGCTGCACATGTCCAGTGGGGAATCCCTCTACCGCGCATGCGCCACGGAAACCCACCACCATCACCTTGTGTGCACCGAATGCGGCCGCACCGTGGAAATCGACGGCGGCCCCGTCGAACGCTGGGCCCGCGAAGTAGCCCACAAGCACGGATTCACTCTCACCGGGCACACCGCCGAGGTGTTCGGGCTCTGCAATGAATGCCGACCGGTGGAGGGGTAGGTTGTTGCTTTTGGGGTTTGGGCGGTTACTCCTGGCCTGGGTTTTACCGTAATTACACCGTTCGGGTGGGGATTGGTGTAATTATGATCTGCCCCTGCTGGAAAACCCCAGCTCACAGAAGTAGCACAGAACATAACTACACCGTTTTCGTGAGAAGGGTGTATAAATGTTCTGCCCTGCACAATGTGCTTATGCTCAAGCACGAAAACCGGCGATTTTTGAGCTTGGAGATAAGCAAACTTGCATGCAAACAATTGCACTAACGTTGTTCAACGAGCATCAGGATTGCAACGACGCACCAGGTGCGGCATCGCGGTCCCAGGTGAGGGCGGGAGTTCGTTGACTGGATTCTCGTCAATGCCTGGGAGGTGGCATCGTTCTATCGCTGCAACTGCTTCGTTGTAGGGAAAATCTTGAGGAAGTTCCTTCGTCGCTGTATTGGCGATTCTCTGGAAATGCCGTTGGGCATCCTGCTGGGAGCTGTACCGATGCACTTGTTCATAGTGCGCAATGAGCCACACCTCAAAACAAGGCCGAGATACGATCCCATACCAGGGCTGCTGCGTGGACGAGGCTTCCTGGCAGGCAGCAAGAAAGCCTGAGCGGTCTGTCCCGTCCTCATCAACGACAATCCATACCTCTGAATAACCTGAAGTATCGCCCCTTGGGTTCTGTAGCTCGCGCACAAGAGTCTCTGGCTCACCATTGATCATTTTCACTTTGATGCTAAGTTGAGCGCGCTTTCCGAGTTCTTTGAGATACATGTATTCAGTAACCCGCCCGTTAGTTACCAGTAGGATGGTTTGCCGAGGTTGACGGGTTTTTCTGGAGCGCTGACGTCTAGCCATTTTATTTTCTACTACCATCTTGCTCAGCAATGAACGTGACAAGAAGACTGTCATCAATGTCGGGCACCGCTCCGAACTGCCCTGCCATATACCGACGTTCACTGTTATTGCCTTTGCGGTTATCAAAATCGTCCAGGGAGTAAAGTTCAGATACTCCACAGTCGTTTTTATCCACAAACCAGACGTTCCTGGGTTCAAGAAGTCTGGTTGGCGCATTTCCTAGCAGCGAGACATCGTGCGTAGTGAAGATGAGCTGCGCACCACGGCTATTGAGCTGCGGATTGAGGAACAGCTCTACTATGTAGCGCACCAATTCGGGGTGCAAGCTTGCATCAAGTTCGTCAACCAGGAGGACCGCTCCCCTGTGCAACGCATCGAGTGCATGCCACGCGGTAGTGAGCCACACAATAGTGCCGGCACTTTGCTGTTTGACTGACAGTTCAAACTCTTCTCCACCTTCAGCGCGGTGTACAAAAACGATGGCATCACGAAGTTGCGGCACGGCATCGTCAGGCATACCCTCGTCACCATCGGTGAGCGCCTGCATGATTCTCCGCACTCTCTCTTGCACCTTTGCCGGGATTTTCTCTTCTCGCACCTCAATACGTTCGACGCCCAGATCAGCGCTCTTCACCAAAGCTTTCACTAGTCAATCTGGGTTTCTGATCCAGCGATCATCTCCATCATGACACGCTTCAGCACTTCTTCATCGTGGCGTTCCCTAAAAGAAATATGCTCTATCCCAATCCCCGCCACAAGTGCACGCGCGATGGGCGCCAACGCGGAATGCCCATACCGGTGCGCAGTAGCGAGAAATAACATCTTGCCGGTGGTAATGCGCTTAACTTCCGCAGTTGGACCAGTAAGGGATTTACCTTTTACAAAGGTCATCTCCGCATCGGGACTATCCTGTTCGCGCATAAAAAGCACGCGTGGCGCGCTTTTGGGATACGAGGTGAGCGTTTCGCGAGCGATCCCCCAAGATGCCACGCTGACGCTATAACGAAATAACACCTCTTCAGCAACAAACTCCACCTCATAGTCGGTGGTGGGTTTATCGCTGTGGCGAGAGTGGCTTGGCTGATAGATGCTGCGATCACCAGGTGTACGCACTGCTGTTGAAAGCGCGTACATAGCATCAAGAAGTGTGGTTTTCCCAGCAGCGTTGGGACCGTACACTGCAGCCACACGTTCAGTGGCATCAATCCAGGTCTGCCCCTTACGTGGAACGGTGGTTTTTAACGCCGCAGAAGCTAGGCTCAGCTCCACTTCATCTGCGAAGCTACGGAAGTTTCGGACTGTGAATGAGAGCAACACAGGTTCCATAATACCCAAGAATGGCTATTTTCGGAAAAAAATTCCTGAAATGGCGCGAGATGGGGATATGCTCAGCCGACACGACGGGTTAACCAGCTAAGCATCCATGTGGGTCTTTACACCCTTCTCTATCGCGTGATCAGCGCCTGGAAAGTGCTTATGCCCAAGCACGAAAACCGGCGATTTTGAGCTTGGGGATAAGCAAACTTTC